>LXOW01251144.1_pt1 | contig 15535 bp, 13 predicted proteins | sample 1368591 | NCBI WGS metagenome assembly LXOW01 (sample SAMN04884650, study PRJNA319009) | bovine gut metagenome | isolation source: Cow rumen | host: Bos taurus | place: Italy: Legnaro (PD) | collected 2014-07-09 | reverse complement strand
TTCGAACATCCCAACAAACTTTTTTTCTCGGTGTATGCCGCCGCCTCGCTGATGGAGCTGATGCATCGCCAACGGGATGCAGTGGGCTTGGATTTGTTTGACGAGACGATTTCGTTTCATGAACCTGCCAAATCATCTGTGGTTCACAACAAACTTATCTATAGCGAGTTGGAGAAGTTGATTGACCACTACGACAAAAACAACCGNNATGTTTGAGGCGTTGGAACACCTTAGATATAACAAGCACGAGGTCATCCTGTTTCATGTGTACGACAGCAACTTGGAATTGAACCTCGATTTCGAAAACCGCCCGTACCGTTTCGTCGATTTGGAGACGGGCGACACCTTAAAACTGAATCCGGTGGAGGTTCAGGAAACCTATAGGAAAATGATGGAGGAGCGCAAACAAGCCCTATTGCGACATTGCCACCAATACCAAATCGACTATGTGGAAGCCGACATCAACAAGGACTACAATCAAATCTTGACGAGCTACCTCATCAAGCGGACAAGGTTACATTGATTTCTGCAACCTCTTTCTCCATACCAGAAACAGCACCAATGCCAACAGCATGATAGCAACCCCAATTCCGTAACCTACCGGACGGGGCACGATGGAACCCAATCCACCATCCGAGGCTTGGGCTATAAAGAGGAAACAACCTGTAACCATCGTCATGAACAAGGCTGGGATAAGGGTAAGCAGATACCACGCGCCTTTTTTATTTTTTGTCAAATACACCGAGATGGCCCATAAGGTTACCGTAGCCAACACCTGATTGGCCCATGCAAAGTAACGCCATATCAGTTGGAAACCTTGGGTGACAGCTAGGCTATAGACAAGGAGGGCGGCAGTAACGGCAAACAAGGGAATGGCGACAATCAGGCGGTTCTTGATGGGTTTCTGGTCGTAATGCATGAAATCGGCGATGATAAGTCGCGCTGAACGCAAGGCGGTATCGCCAGAGGTGATGGCAGCAGAAATGACCCCCAAGATGGTGATGGTGGCGATAACAGGCGTGAACCACGTGTTGGCGATGACACCCACGATGGCAGCTCCAACTTTTCCTGAGACATCAACCACGCTGTCGGGACTGAAGAAATAAGCAGCGGCAGCGGCCCATATCAAAGCCACAATGCCTTCGGTAATCATAGCACCGTAAAAGATGGGGCGGCCTTGCTTCTCGTTCGTCATGCAGCGGGCCATAAGGGGCGATTGGGTAGCATGGAATCCGCTGATAGCACCGCAGGCTATCGAAATGAACATCATCGGGAAAATGGGATTGTTGGGCGCATCAGGGTGACGGTTCTGCAACCCGCTCCACAGTTCAGGAATCTCGGGCTTATAGATAATGAATGCCACAAAGATGGCCACTGCCATACCCAACAGCAGAATGCCAAAAATAGGGTATATCTTACCTATCAGTTTATCGATGGGCAACAAGGTGGCCACCATATAGTAAGCCAAGATGATGCCAATCCAGATGTATTGGTTCCATCCGGGAGTGAAGTTGTCCAACAACAGCTTGGCAGGGGTACTGACAAAGACAACGCCTACTAATATCATTAATAATACGGTGAAGCCACGCATCACTTGCTTGGCTCCGTTGCCGAGATAGGTACCGTGAATCTCAGGCAGGCTGGCGCCTCTGTCACGAAGCGAGATCATGCCGGAAAAATAGTCGTGTACGGCACCGGCGAAGATGCTGCCGAAGACAATCCAAAGGAATGAAGCAGTACCGAACTGGGCACCCATGATGGCACCGATGATAGGTCCTACACCGGCGATGTTAAGGAACTGGATGAGATAGATGCGCCAAGGCTTCATAGGCACATAGTCAACACCGTCAGCCATTGTGGTGGCGGGGGTAGGACGCTGTGCGTCAGCACCAAACACACGCTCCATAAGTTTTCCGTAAATGAGGTATCCAACAATTAAAACGGCAACAGCAATAAAAAAAGTAACCATAATTCGCTTTTTAATTGCCGCAAAAATAAACAATCTTTCAAAACGATTCTTTTTTTTGATTGCCAAAGGAAAAAAAATCGTAATATTGCACATTCTAAGATTGAGATAATCCCAAAAGTATGATAATATGATTCTCGTCAAACAAGTAGGCGTCTATGTCAATATCTTGAATTGCAGGCTTAAAAAGTACATGTCAGAAGTCTTCAAGAAGAACAATGTCAACCTGACTGCGGAGCAATACCTGGTGATGGATACCCTGTGGAATGAAGGTACACTGACTCAACAAGCGATTTCGTTCATCATTCAGAAGGACAAAAACTCTGTGACGCAGTTCATCGACAATCTGGAGAAGAAAGGCTTAGTCACCCGATTAGTGTCAAAGGAAGACCGTCGGGTGAACAACATCGTGGTTACGGAAGCCGGTATGGCCTTGAAAGACTCCACGAAGCAATTGGCCATTGATACCATGAACAATATACTTAAGGGGATTCCTGAATCGGATATTTTGACCTTTGTCAGCGTGCTGAAGCAGTTGTGTTCCAACATCAGCGATTTTGGGAAAGAGCAAGAAGAACTGACTCNNCAAAACACACAATGAAAATGAATAAAACGACAAGATTATTACTGGCCCTCATCGCTTTGGTCTGGGTGATGCCTTCATGCAACAAAGGTCCAGGCGTGGGTGGAAGTGGTACTGTGCAAGGCTTTGTGAAGCTGGTGCACCATCCAGACGACGACTTCACCCTGACCCCAGACACTTTGGCGGCGGCTAAGACGGATGTCTTTATCGTCTACGGAGATGAGGCCTATTTCGGTGACGATGTGGAGACTGGCGCAGACGGTATGTATCAGTTTGAGTATCTATTGCCTGGCAATTACACCATTTATTCCTATTCCACTTTGCCCTCAGGCGAGAAGGTGGCTGTGAGCGAAACGGTGGAATTGCAGCGTGGTGCCACCGTCAACGTACCGACGATTTACATTCATGACGGCAAGGCCTACGGCACCTCGATAGTGATGGGAAAAGTGCATGCCACCTATTACCATAACGGCAGTTATCGTGGCGAAGGATGGGCTTGCGAGCATCGTGTATACATCCGCAGGGAAGGCGAGGACTTGCCTTTCAACGATACACGTGTAGGTCCCGACGGCTATTTCGCTTTTCAAAAGCTGCAACCTGGAGCGTATGAAGTGTTCACTGTATCAGATGATATCAACACCGAAATACCCGAATTTGTCTTCCAGAGCATCATTGTGGACCAAGCCGGGCAGGTCTATGAAATAGACGAACAGTTCGAGGTGATTATCAATGTATAACGATTAACTATACAATTTAACAATACAATCATGAAGAAACTTGTTTTAACATTGGCAATACTAGCCGTATGTGTGGGAGGCTTTGCCCAGTCGGTATCGGATGCCACCATCGCCAAACGCGAGAACCGTAAAGGGATGGTACTGAAAGAATGGAACACACCCAACGGCGACAAACGTGCCTTTTTGGACCGCAAGACCACCTATGATGCCCTTGGACGCAAGGTGGAAGAAATCGAATATGCCAGCTACGGACAGAAGTGGCGTGTGGTGAGTGAATACCCCGAGAACAGCGATATCACCGCCAAGGTGGTGCGCGAGATTGAGTACAACGATCGCGACAAGGTGGTGCGTATCCGCAAGTACGAGTACAACGAAGACGGCTCAAAGAAACGCCAACTCAACTATTATCCAAACGGCAAGCTTGAGTCTGTAAAGACCTTTGAATACGTAGCCAAAGAGGACTAAGTGGAGGAGATTCTTGGCATAGTACAAGGCATGAGGCCCATCACTTTGGATGAGATGAGCGCCGTAAAGCTGATGAACCGCATCGACACCAAATACTTGGTGACGGAAGCGCAGCTCAAAGAGATCTTTACGCGTATCCAAAACGCCTACTATGCTCAAGAGGTGGAAGGCAACAGGCTGTCGCCGTACTACACCATGTACTATGACACGCCTGAGTTGACGATGTTTATCATCCACCATAATCGCCATCTGGTGCGCGACAAGGTGCGGGTGCGTACCTACATCGATTCCCACCTGACCTTCTGCGAGGTGAAGCACAAAAACAACAAAGGGCGCACCAAGAAAAAGCGTATCACGGTGGAACCCATCCCCAACATTATTGACAACCCCGAGGCGGCAGCATTCCTTGCTGAAAAACAGCCTTACGATGTCAACACGTTGACCCCTCATCTGGCTACCATCTTCGAGCGGTTTACCTTGGTCAACTATGACAAGACCGAGAGGCTCACCATAGACTGCAACGTACGTTTCGAGAACGTCCGTTCAGGGGCAACTGCCACCATGAGTCCCTTGGTGATTATGGAACTCAAGCAAGACGGACGTGCCCACAGCCCACTTAAGGACGTGCTTTTCGATATGCGCATCCGTCCCTTCAAGGTGAGCAAATACTGTATCGGAACCTGTATGACCCGTCCCGATGTAAAACAGAACCGATTCAAGAAGAAATTACGTAGAATAGAAAAATTAAAACAGCAATAATATGAATCTACTACAAATCAACATGCAGGACTTTGACCCTGACATAGCCCGCGAGTTTGGCGGTGGGGTTACCGGAACGGATTTCTTGGGCGTTCCCCTTTTCGATGCCCAAAGCCTTTGGACGATGCTCCTTCGCTTCGTCTTCAACTTTTTGGTTTGTTGGGTTATCATCCACTGCTTCTATTACAAGAAAGCCAACCGAAAGGACTATTACTTCACCTTTATCATGTTTGCCGTCGTCATCTTCCTCATCATCTCGTTGATGGAGAACATGAAGATGAACATTGCCTATGCCTTGGGCCTGTTTGCCATCTTCGGCATGATACGATACCGAACGGAGACCATCAAGATACGTGAGATGACGTATCTCTTTGTTGTGATGGGTCTGAGTATCGTCAACGGAATGGCGCTTTCCACCAGCTACGCCGAGTTGGTCATGGTGAACCTATTGACCATATTGGTGGTTTGGCTCTTGGACGGCACCAAGATGCTGAAGCATACCGCCACCAAGATTATCCTCTACGACCGCATCGAGAACACCAAGCACGGCAAGGAAGACGACCTGAAAGCCGACCTCATCGAGCGCACGGGGTTGGATATCAGCAAGGTGGAGGTGGGACATATCGACTACCTGCGTGACGTGGCTTTCGTGAAGGTGTATTACAAACCCATATACGACGAGGTGAATACGATAGACACCATTACCAAACTGAAGAATTTTGACGAATAAGCCTTTTCTCATAGCGCTATTTCTGTCTGTATCGGTGGTGGCCTTTGCCCAAAGCGAGCGCACCACCGACTGGGGAGGCATTGTCTCGGCGGAAGTCTCTGCCGGTTTGGGAGGAAAGTTTGGACTGTCGGTGGAGGAAGAGTTACGATTCAAGAACAGCTGCACCCAGTTTGACCGTTGGCTCAACTCGGTAGGTGTTGACTACAGCTGCCTGCACAACCGTATGAACATCGGAGTCACAGCCGACTATATCCGTCGCTATAATGACGTAGGGTATTATGAGAACCGAGGACGATTGGGATTGCAGGTGACCTACACCGAGGAATACCGTTATTTCAAGTTCCAAGGACGCAGCAAACTGATAGGCACTTTCATGGATGAAAGTACAGGCGAGCATCGCGTCAACCCCAGATTGTATTGGCGCAATAGGCTGAAAGTCACCTATCAACATCCGAACAGCCGTTTCAAATACTCACTCTACGCAGAGCTGTTTTGGCTCACAAACGACCCCAAAGGAAGCTACATCGACAACCTTCGCACGGTGTTTTCCATTGATTATCGTTTGGCACGTCAATATTCGTTGTCGGCCTTTGTACGCATGGATAATGACCTGCAAGTGAAAAAACCTGTCGACCAGTTTTATTTAGGACTCACTTTTAAGGCGAAGTATTGACATTTTTTTATACTTTTGCATCGATTAAAAACGCATGAATCATGTTGAAGTATAAATGTCCCTTATTAGCTGTCACCGATATGGAGCAATCCATCCGTTTCTATGAAGAAGTCATAGGCGACAGGGTGGCAATGAACTTTGGTGAGAACGTCACGTTTGAAGGCGGTTTCGCGCTTCAGGAGATGAAGACCTGGAAAGCTATGATTCACAAGGAAGATGTGAACCTTAAGAATCATGCCGCTGAACTGTATTTTGAAGAAGACGATTTCGACGGTTTCATTAAGTATCTGAAAGAATTTCCCGAACTCCAGTATGTCCACGACGTCGAGGAGATGCCTTGGGGACAGCGAGTCGTCCGTCTCTATGATCCGGATTCCCATATCATCGAGGTAGGCGAGGCGATGGATGTCGTCATCAAGAAACTGCTGAAATCAGGCATGACGGTGGAGCAGGTCTCCGAAAAGTCGCAATATCCTGTCGAATACGTCAAGCGGTTCGCGTGATGAACTATCTCTCGGTCAAATCCATCTCCAAAAGCTACGGTATCAAGACGTTGTTTGACGACGTCACGTTTGGCATTGAGAAAGGCGACAAGACAGCCTTGATTGCCACAAACGGGTCGGGCAAGTCCACCATGCTGAAGATTTTGGTAGGGAAGGAGTCACCCGATTCGGGGTCGGTCACCTACGCCAATGATATCAAGGTGGGCTATTTGGAACAACTGCCGGTTTATCCAAAAGGCACTCAAATAGCCGATTTGCTTGAGGACTTGGATGAGAATCAGCATCTGAAGGCGAGGCAATATCTGACCCGCTTTGCCCTCAACGACCTGAAACAGTCGGTTGACGAGTTATCGGGTGGACAGGTGAAGCGTCTGGCTTTGGCTTTGGTATTGCTGCATGAGCCAGATTTCCTGATTCTTGACGAGCCCACCAACCACCTTGACGTGGAGATGGTGGAATGGCTGGAGAAGTTTCTCACCCAGTCGAACATGACCCTGCTGATGGTGACACACGACCGCTATTTCCTTGACCGCGTGTGCAACAAAATTTTTGAGTTGTACCAGGGCGTGATGTACACCCACAACGGCAATTTCGACTACTATGTGCAAAAAAGCCGTGAACGGGAAGAGGTGAAACGCGCCACCGCCGAACGCAACAGCCAATTGTTGAAATACGAGCTGGAGTGGATGCGTAGCACCCCACAAGCCCGTACCGGCAAGTCGAAAAGCCGTATCGATGCTTTCTATGACCTTAAGGAACGGGCGAAATACCAAGAGGAAGAAAACAAGCTGGAGTTTGGATTGAAAATGCAACGCCTGGGTGGAAAGATTTTGGAGATGAGCAATGTGTCGAAATCCTACGGCGAACTCAGCGTACTTCGCGAATTCGACTACGTCTTCAAACGCGGCGAGCGCATCGGGCTGATTGGCAAAAACGGGGTGGGGAAGTCCACCTTCCTGAATCTCATTACCGGAAGCGTTTTGCCTGACCACGGACGCATCAAGACTGGAGAGACGGTGACCTATGGGTACTACCGTCAAGAAGGCATCCATTTGGACGAAGACAAGACCATCATCGAGACCCTCCGAGACATTGCCGAGGTGGTCAACTACGGCAAGGACAAGGTCTATACTGCCGACCAGTTGCTGGCGCATTTTATGTTCCCTTATAAGATGCATCGCCAGCCTGTCTCCCTGCTTAGCGGTGGCGAAAAACGCCGCTTGTATCTGCTGACCATTCTTGTGCAAAACCCCAATTTCCTTATTCTTGACGAACCCACCAACGACTTGGACCTGCTGACTCTGCAAAAGCTTGAAGACTTTCTGCAAGGCTATAAAGGCTGTCTGTTGGTGGTGTCGCACGACCGTTTCTTCATGGACCAGGTCGTCGACCAGCTGTTCGTCTTTCAAGGCGATGGCAACATCAAGGGCTTTATGGGCAACTATAGCCAATACAAAGAATGGTTGGATGCCAAACAGAAGGAGGAGAGAAAGGACAAGGCGGAGCTGAAGCCTCAGGACACCAAACCTGTGAAGCAAAGGGAGAAAACGAAACGCTCGTTCAAGGAGCAACGTGAATATGAGCAGCTGGCAACAGAGATGTCAGCATTGGAAACCGAGAAACAAGCCCTTGTGAACGCACTCAATACCGAGACGGAATACCAGAAGCTACAGCAGATGGGCAACCGTTTACAGGAAATCAAAGACTTGCTTGACGAAAAAGAAATGCGCTGGCTTGAATTGGACGAGATCGGCGGATAACGGAAAAAGAAAACATAAAAAACAAACAACAAAATCTAATCGATATGAATACAAAACTGAACCTCAAAAGAGCATGCATCAGCATAATGGCTGTTGTGTTCATGCTTGGGTTTCTGACGACCTGCGACAAGAAAGGAACCCTGAAGACCCCTTCAACGGTAATCGTGGAGCAGCTGCGTCCCTTGAACGAAGCCCTGCTGCCCTTGATTGACGGATTCACTTCGGGAGCCATCGTGAAGGGCGAGCCTATCGTGGTGCGCTTCAAGAGTCCCGAGACGCTTAAGGTGAAATACGGAGAAACCCTTCCCGCGAAGGCTTTCAACTTCAAACCTGCCTTAAAGGGCAAAGCCGTCTGGGTGGACGAGAACACCGTCGGATTCCAATACGACGAAATCGACCCGAACCAAAACTACACCTGTGACTTCCGTATCGGCGATTTCCTTGATGTTAACGATGCCGAGCCTCTGCAATTCGGTTTCGCCGTGCGTCGCCAGAATTTCAGTGTGGTAGGCACCTATCCCGTGTGCATCGAAAACGACAAGATGGACTATCTCATCCGTCTGGCCTTTGTCAATCCCGTGGAGGGTGATGTGGCTCAACTGGTCAATAAGGAAGTGAGAAAGAACCACACCGTCAATGTGAATACTGTAGGCGATAACCTCTACGAAATTGAAATCAAAGACCTTGAAAGGAAAGACGCAGCATCGGAGCTGAAGGTAACCTTGGATGGATCCGCTGTGGAAGCCAACAAAGAGATGAGCATCGTGTTGCCTATTTATGCCAAAGGTGACTTTATGCCGGTGAAGTTCGATGTGGACCAAACCGCTGGCAAGGGCACGCTGTATTTCTCCCAAGCCCTCAAGCAGGGGCAGAACCTCATCGGACTGGTCTCCTTTAACAACAATGTGGGCTTCAAGTCGGACATACAAGACAACAAGGTGGCTTTCTATTTCGACAAGACGAATCTCTACCATTACCAGATGGAAGATATGGAATTGGTAGTCGGCACAGGCATCCGGAGCGAGGCAGGGCAGGTGTTGCAAGAAGAGTCCACCTTCCCGTTTGCGTTGACTGACTACGAACCCAAGGTGCGCTGGACTGACGAGGGCATCATTATCCCCAACGTAGATGAAACCACAGTATACTTTGATGCTATCTGCCTCAACGCAGTGACCTTGAGAATCATCCGTATCTTCGACGACAACATCCTTTCATTCTTGCAGGACAACGAACTGAATGAGACCTACGGCGTTCGCAAGGTAGGACGCTTGGAGAAGAAAGTGCACCTACAGATTGACAACCCGTATCCGACGCAATGGAAGACCTTCCCCATCAAGCTGACTGACTATGTCAAAGTGGAACCTGGTGCCATGTATCAGCTGAGCCTCGATTTCGGTCCAGCCGACTATACCTTCGCCTCCGATGAGATGAAGGGATACAGCTATGACAACAGCAAGAAAGAAGCCGCCTATTGGGACGGACAAGGCTATGACTATAAGGAATACCATGAAGAAGGCGATTGGGGCGACCCCAACGGATACTATTTCTACAACTATGTGGAAGAAAAGAAGAATATCGTCGTCAGCGACCTGGCGGTAACAGCCAAGATGGGCCGTAACGATATGGTGGATGTGTACGTTTTCCAAATCTCAGATGCACAGCCTGCCTCTGGAGCCCAAGTGACCGCTTACAACTTCCAACGTCAAGAACTGGCCAAAGGCAGGACAGATGCCCAGGGTCATGTACAACTGCAATGCGAGAACCGTCCCGCTTTCGTGGTGGCACAAGACAATAAGGGCAGCAAGTCCGTTATCAAACTGACGGATGGCAATGCCCTGTCTTATAGCCGCTTCAACATTGAGGGAGAGCCTGTCGAAAAGGGTGTCTCAGGTTTCGCTTATACCAACCGCGGTGTGTGGCGTCCAGGGGATGAAATACAGATTAATCTGATGCTGAACGATTTCGACAATCTGTTGCCTGACAACTATCCTGTGGTTCTCGAAATCACGGATGCCAATGGACGTCTCTATGCCAAGCAGGTGAACACCAAGCCGACGAACGGTATCTATTGCTATTCTGTTCCTACGCACGTCAGCGATGAGACCGGACTTTGGACAGCCCGCTTCAAAGTCGGCAACAGCACCATACAGAAATCCCTGCGTGTCGAGACGGTAAAGCCAAACCGTCTGGAGATTCACTTCGACTTGCCAGAGGTCATCAGCCTCTATTGGCCCGAACGTGCAGCCCTGTCTTCAAAATGGCTCAACGGCATGAAAGCCAGAGGACTGAAAGCCGAAGTTGACGTGAAAGTGCGCCAAGGACAAACCTGTTTCAAGGGGTTTGAGAGTTATTCCTTCGACAACGAGGCCGAGTCTTTCTATTCCGAAGAGATTGCGCTCTTTAGCGGTGCACTCAATAGTGAAGGCGTGACGAATGTGGGCTTTGACCCGCTGACGGATCTGTCATCCCAGCAGATGATGAACGCCGTCTTCACCACCAAGGTATTTGAAAATGGCGGCGACTTCAGCATTGCTTCCTACAAAGCTGTTCTGTCACCTTTTGCACGCTATGTGGGTGTACAACTTCCTGAGACCTCTTCAAAATACGGCAGCTACTATGACACCAACAAGGACTGGGTTTTCAATATCGCTGTTGTCAACGAGAATGGTCAATTAAACAGTGCTACTGTCTCGCTCGACTATGCGCTTTACAAACTCGATTCCTATTGGTGGTGGTCAAGCGAAGACGTTTACACCTTACAGCAATATGCCAGCGGCACCTACAAACGTCCTGTTAAGAACGGGAAACTAACCTGCAACGGCAAGACGGCGTTGACGCTAAACATCCCCGACAAGGAATGGGGCAGTTACCTCCTTGTGGTCGAGGATGAAAAAGGCGGCAACCGCTTTGCCAAGATCATCAGCTTCGACTGGGGCGAATCTTACGGACACGCCAACAGTACCTCCGGCGCTCCGGCACAACTCTCGCTGCGGGCCACTGCCGACAGTTATCAACTCGGCGAGAAGATTGTGGTGACCTTCCCCGCTAATGACAGAGCCAAAGCCCTCGTTACTGTGGAGGCCAACGACAAAGTCTTGCAAACCATGATTATGGAGAACCTTGGCGAAGAAGGCAGAGTGGAAATCGCCACTACCGAGGAGATGATTCCGAATGTCTATGTCTATGTCGCCCTGATTCAGCCGCATGATGCCGTCAACGGATTGCCCATCCGACTTTATGGCGTTATCCCTGTTAAGGTCGAGAACAAGCAATTGCAACTGCAACCCACCCTTGTGGTTCCTGAAACCGCCAACACCAAGAAGAACATCGAAGTGAAAGTCGGCGAGGCCAACAAGCAGGGGATGACCTACACCTTGGCCATCGTTGACGAAGGTATCCTTGGATTGACCAACTTCAAGACTGCCAACCCCTACGCCTACTTCAACAGCAAGCAGGCTCTGAAGGTGCGTACTTGGGACAACTACGCCTCGGTGGTCGATGCCTTCAGCGGCGAGTTGGGTTCGGTGTATGCCATCGGTGGCGACGGCATCCTCAACCAGGATATCGCATTGGACAACCGCTTCAAAGCTTACGCTGTCACCTTGGGACCTTTCGATCTGAAGGCAGGCGAGACCAATAGTCACAACATCGAGGTGCCACAATGCTCAGGTGCTTTGCGCTTTATGGTAGTGGCCAAAGGCAAAGGCAAGGCCTACGGTGCCTCCGAGAAACAGATGAAAGTCGTCGACCCAATCACGCTCTACGCCTCTGCATCGCGTGTTGTGGCTCCTGGCGACGAACTGACGATGAAGGTCCAGGTATTGTCGCCTACGATGAAAGGCAAGAGCCTCAAGGTAAGTTTCGACAACCAGAACCTTGAAGCTGTGGGGAATCTGCCCACAACGGTCAGCATCGACCAAAACGGCGAGGGACTTATCACCCTGAACACCCGTGTGTCCGAAACCACAGGCAACGCCTTGCTGAAAGTGACGGTATCGGGTGAGGGCTACAGCGCTGAATCCGCTACAGTGATGCCTATCCGTTTGCCCTACGCCGAACGCAGGAACTTGATTACAGAAGAGATTGAAGGTGGACAATCCATCACCATCCCCTTCGAACTGGCTGGTATAGAGGGGTCTCAGGAAGGCAGTATTATGTTATCATCGCTGCTCCCCGTCGACCTATACAGCCGCCTCGATTACCTGACTTCTTATCCCCACGGTTGCCTCGAACAACTCACTTCGAAAGCCTTCCCACAGTTGTACCTCAACTATTTCATCCAACAGAATGAGGAAGAGACCGCCCAGATGCGTTCCAACATCGAAGCCGCCATCAACAACCTGAAAGCTTACCAAAAGTCCGACAACTCGATGACCAACTGGATTGGCGGCAATTATAGCGACCCGTGGACGGAAATCTATGCGCTGCATTTCCTCGTCGAAGCCAAGAAACAAGGCTTCAACGTGCCGCAGTACTTCTATGACGGACTGATGAGCTATCAAGCCAATCGTGCCAGACAATGGAAGAACAATCCTGACTACAAGCAGGGCGAGACCATCCAAGCCTATCGTCTCTTTGTGTTGGCATTGGGCAACAGACCCGAGCTGGCACCGATGAACCGCTTCAAGGAGATAGAGATGAACTATTCGCTGAGCAAAGCCCTCACNNAGCTTCGGCTCCACCATCCGTGACCTCGCCTTCCTGACCTACACCCAGATGCTCTGCGATATGGAGCAGCAGACGGTGCAGAACAACATCAACGAGATCTGCGCCATGCTGAACAGCAACCGCTGGATGGACACCCAGACAACGGCCTTCGCGCTGTTTGTCTTAGGCAAGTATGCCGAGAAGAACAACGTCAGCAACGGCAACCTCTCCGCTATCGTCAAGATCAATGGCGAGGAACACACCCTGAACAGCAACATGAGTTCTGCCGGCATTAAGTTTACGCCTAAGTTGGGCAGCAACACCGTTGAAATCAAGAGTAACAGCGACCAGAAGCTGGTGGCTAACCTCTTCACCAAGACCTCGGTAGCCGAATACGACATGACGGAAAGCGGCAACTTCATCACGATGAACATGAGCTATACCGACAAGAGCGGCAACGCCCTGAACCTTGCCAACCTGAAGGCGGGAACCGATATCGTCATGCAGTTCACCGTGCAGAACCCGAGCGAGTGGCAAGTCACCGAGCTGGCCTTGTCGTACTACCTGCCCTCTGGATGGGAGCTTGTCAACGACAGACTGTTTGGCGACGGCTCAGGCAACGAAGGTGCCAAGCATATCGACATCCGCGACGACCGCGTCTACATCTACTTCGACCTGGCACCCAACAGCAAGAAGACCTTCACTCTGAAGGCCAATGCCACCTACGAAGGCAACTATATGATTCCGGCAGTACGCTGCGAGGACATGTATAACAATGAAATCTATTATCAGATACCTGCCCGCGGTTGCGTGGTGAAATAAGCAGAGAAGCCATGAGGAAGTGTTTTCTAAGCATCGTGTTCTCCCTGTTCTCCATCGTTGTTGTCGCCAGCAACGGTGGAGGATGGGGTAGTGGCCAGCCTTTGAGACCAACTGTGAAGTGTTCCCAAAGGGAAGGGGATATCCTTGTGAGATTTGTCTTAAACGGCTATTCAACCCGACAAGTGACGACTCCTCGTGGCTCCGCTTGTGTCATCACCGCACCCAAGATGGTTTCCCTNNGATTCGCAATACGAAGAGCTGCAAGGCGTGGAGATAGCCCCTTCAAAGGGTAATCTGAGCCGTGAGCTCAATCCCGAGGAGGTGCCTTACCCTTACGGCGAGGTTTACGCAAAGGATGCGTTCTATCCATCCCGACAAGCCGGCTTGGATCATCCTTACATCCTTCGCGATGTGCGCGGACAGAACATACTGGTCTATCCCTTTTCCTACAATCCCGTGACCAAGGTGCTTCGCGTGTACAACGAGATGACCCTGAGGATGCGCAAAACAGGAGAAAACGGCGAGAACCCCAAGAAGGTGCAGAAGGCTTCCGTCAAGATAGCGCCTGCCACCGAAGCCCAGTATGCCCAACGTTTCGTCAACTATGCCGACTATCGCGACAACACGGCAAAATACAGCTTCATCAGCGACGAGGGGACGACAATGGTGATTTGCGCCGATGCCTACGTCGAGGCTATGCAGCCATACGTCGATTGGAAAAACCAATCAGGTCGTCCGACTCTCCTTTACAGACTCAGCGAGGCGGGCGGCAACAACTACGAAGCCATCAAGGCATTCATCCTCAGCCACTACAACGACCCTGCTGAGAACCTTTGCTTCGTGCTGTTGGTGGGCGACTATGCCCAGCTTACGCCGCGTGCCATGAACGGNNATCTATTACGAGCGTGATATGCCTGCCGATGCCGACTGGCTCGGCAAAGGTATCGGCATCGGTTCAACCGAAGGACAAGGCTCGGGGCACTACGGAGAGTCGGACTGTCAGCATATCGACTACATCCGCGATACCTTGCTGCATTACACGTATGACGAGGTGTCGCAGCATCATGCCGGCGTGGGCGTAGGTACCAATGCGGCCATGCTAACAGAGAACTTCAACGCCGGAGCAGGCATCTGCAACTATTGCAATCACGGTTCGACAACGGGCTGGTACGTGGGCTCGTTTTCTAACAGTCACGTCAACGCTTTGACCAACGATTACAAATGGCCTTTCATCTGGTCGACGGCTTGTCTTAACGGCAAGTTTGACGTTGACTGCTTCGCTGAGGCTTGGATGCGTGCCACTGACAACGCGACGGGAGTGCCTACCGGTGCTATAGGTGGTATGTTCAGCTGGACCAACCAAGCCTGGCAACCCCCTATGACGGGACAGGACGAGATGGTCGACGTGTTGTGCGAGTGGCGCAATGCCGATCAGTATCACCACACCTTGGGCGGCGCCTCGCTGAACGGCAACATGAAGATTCTTGACCTGCATCCCGGTGATCAGGGCGACACCCACAACACCTGGATTCTCTTCGGCGACCCCAACCTCATGCTGCGTACCGCTGCGCCCCAGCCCATGAACGTCGTCTGCCAGCCCGAGGTCATCTTCCTCGGACAGACGGATATGCACCTTATCGTCGAGGCCGACTATGCGACAGCCACGCTTTCCATCGACGGCAACGTGCTTTGCAGCAGCCCCGTCGTCAACGGCGAAGCCACCCTCACTTTTGAGAGTCCCACCGAGACAGGGACAGCCCTGCTGGTCGTCACTGCCTTTAACCGCGTCACCTATCTCAAGGAAGTTGACATCATCCCCGCCAACGGTGCCTATCTGGTAGTCGACAGCTATTCCATCAACAGCGAAAACGGTCAGGCCGACTATGGCGA
>LXOW01182532.1_pt1 | contig 15546 bp, 14 predicted proteins | sample 1368591 | NCBI WGS metagenome assembly LXOW01 (sample SAMN04884650, study PRJNA319009) | bovine gut metagenome | isolation source: Cow rumen | host: Bos taurus | place: Italy: Legnaro (PD) | collected 2014-07-09 | reverse complement strand
GGGTTAGGCCTAGCCTGTTCAGCGGCTTTTCGTTTTTGACATAGAATGTCTTGTAGTAAATGAACACCTTATGACAGTGTGCTATGGCGAAATACGGCCTATCCGCATCCCTGTTTATTTCTTTCGCAATAGCCTTTGCCGTGTCTTCTGGGCTTTGGTTGGGTCGCAGGAAAAGCATTATGTTCCATTCTGGCATTGCGTATTCCAGTTCAGTGCCATTTTCCGGCAATCCAAGGGCAATCCAGATATTCATTGTTCCATTTATGGAATTATCCTTATGCCCATCTGCCCAGCCGTCAAACTCAATCACTCCGACATTTCCTTTCTCTGAAAGAATAGGGAAGTCAATTTTGACGGTCTGTGTCTTGTCAAGCGAAAGGACTTTCAAATGCGAAATCTTTGCCATTTCGGGGTCATATCTTAATGAAAGGGCATTGCAGAAGGAATCCTGCAGAACCATTGCTGTGAATATCATTGCGAAAGTTATAAGTTTTTTCATTTTTGTTTTCTCCTAGTTTTTTTTTGCTTCTTTTGAAGCGTTCAATAAAAGTATAGCAGGTCAATGCGACAACGTATTGACGCATTGCAAAATAATTTTTGAAATTTTTTAAAATTTTCAATAANNCAATAAGTCTTATAATTTTACCTTGTGCAGAAGCAGCATATTTTTTTGCTTTTTCATCAAAATAACTTGTTGTAATAAATACCCCTTTACATACAGAAGCAATCAATGTTCCACCAAAATTTCGCATTTCTTTTTCATTAACTTTATTATCAGAATATCTTTTTGCTTGAAGATAAATTTTTTCTAATCCTAATTCATCTTCGTATATTATGCCATCAATCCCACCATCATGGCTTTTAGGTGTCATTTTACCAATACCATAATTCATTTTCTCCATAAGAATTAATACTATACGTTCAAATTGAACAGGGTCAACACTTTTTAATTTTGCCAATAATTCTTTTTTTAAGCTTTCCGTATATAAACTTTGTGCATTTTCAATTAATTCTTCAGGAGTTTTGTTTTCTTCAATATGTGTTTCTTGCAATTCAGATTCAGTTTCAGGCTGATTCTCTTTATCTAAATTTTTAAGGAATCTCAAATCAATTCTTTCAGGTTTTTGTTTTAATATACTTAAACCTCTTTCAGTTATTTTAAAAGCACCTTTTTCTGGGGATTCTATCAATTCATAATTTTTCAGATATTGTTTTGCCCATGCTACACGATTATACATGGTTTTCTGAACCTTGCTTGGCAACAACTCATTTCGTTCTTCCACTGTCAAGTTGTATTTATCAGACATTATTTCAACCATTTCTGATAATTTGATAGGTTTCCCATCTTTTAATAATTCTAATAATGGTAACATCAAAGTTTGAAAATCAGGTATTGCCATACTGACTCTCCTTTGTTTTAAGTATATTTCTACGAAATAACAACACTCATTATATCAATTTTTTACAATACATTTTGGCTTAATACTCATTTATGTTGGTATAGACTACGAGAAAATGGTTAAAAATATTGCAGAAAATGCGGTTGCGTGAACATAATCAAATGTGGCAAGCACAAAGAAAAATCACGCAGTATTCTTCTTTTGATATAATGAAAATAACTATGAACAGTAGGATTTTTGACGCTATTATTGAGGATTACAAAAAGGAATTGTTTCCGCTTGCCATAGCCATAGGCGGATCTTCTGCCGCAAGGTCGGATGATTCCATGTCCGACATTGATGTTTACTTCTTTACGGAAAATGAGGCCTCCCCGGAAAAAAGGGAGGAAATTGTAATAAAATATGCCTCTGTATACGAAATTGGCGATTATTTCGGCCCTGGGGATGAGTTTTACTCTGAGACATTAGGGCGGCAGACTGATGCTATGTTCTTTGACAGGACATGGTTTGAGGAAATGTTCCGAAATACCTGGATAAGGCATTATCCGTCAAACAGCTATACGACGGCATTCCTGTATACGCTTAAGAATTTTGAAATAATTTATGATCCGTCCGGCTGGCTGAAAAAACTGCGTTCGGAGCTGGATTCGCCTTATCCTGATGAGCTGAAAAGGAACATTGTCCGACGCAATCTTATGCTTATGAAATACAAGCCGTTTGCCTCGTATTACGAGCAGACGGAGAAAGCTGTCAGGCGAGGCGACATTGTGAGCGTGAATCATAGGACAGCCGCATTCCTGGCCAGCTATTTTGACGCACTTTTTGCAATTAATGGACTGCTTCACCCCGGAGAGAAACGCCTTGTTCAATACGCAAGGGAGCATTGCCGTATTCTGCCGGAGAATTTTGAACAGGACATAAGTTCCCTTTTGTCCCAGTCCGGAACAAGTCTGCTAAAGACAATGGCGGCAATGTCCGAAAAACTGAAAANNATTACAACATAAAATTTAAATTATTGAAAATCCTTATATTTACAGAAATGCGGCCTTTACCTGCTGTATAATTTCTACTGCTACCATCGTTTTTATTCCTGTTTTCTCCGCAAGGCGAAGCATATCCTGTTCCGACGGATTTCCCTTGCCAAGCACAGATGTTGAATGTTCCCCATTTATTCCGTCAGCAGGTACAAGGTCATAAGCCGGAGACAGTTTCCATTTGCCATTTTCGCACATAAATGAAAAGTTTTTCGCATGGTCATCCCTGTTTTTCCCTATTACATTGAATGCCATAAGGCGGAACATTTTTTCCGCTTCCTTTATGTCCTTTGTAATAAACAGGGTAGCATTTATAAGCGTTTCATAATCCAGCGACGGCAGACGGAAATCGGCATTAAGCAGTCCTGCCGCCGTATGAATGTGTATTTTTCTGCCGTTTACCCGGTCAAAACGTTTTACGCCAAAATATTTTCCGTCAAAAAGCCTTGTTTCAGGCATTTCCAGCCCGGCCTTTCTTGCTATAAGTGAGTATTCATATTCAATGCGGCCTATATCCGCCGGATCCTGGGAGTTCCTAAATTTTACAAGCCATGCCTCACCGTCAATGTTTATCATTGCTTTTGGTCTTGCTCCGCATGAACTGCCGCATTTTTCCGCAAGCAGGGCAATATCTGCGGTGGAATCGTCGTCCAATACCTTATTTGCTTCCTTTTCCAGGTATTCAAGAGTTTTTTCTTCCTGTGGAACATCAAGCGTATATGCGGGCCTGTATGTCAGTGCCCCCATTGTGTTTTCTCCGGCTATGCTCAGGCGATCCAGAGGTGAAAGCGAAGCAGGATTTATGCCGTTGCGTCGCAGCAGTCTGTCTAAAAGAAGCCGTCCCCAGCCATCTGGAAGACTGTCATTGAACACTCCGAAAAGTCCTTCAAAAGGCTCATATCTGCTTGTGAAAACACCTGCTCTTAATGGCAGTGCAACAGGGGATATTGAAAAGCCGTTTTTTAGCCAGTCTGCAGAATACTCAAAAGAGCATAAATTGTCCTTTCTGAGCGCAATAGTGCCTGTGTGTTTTCCATCGTAAAATACTTTAAGGCTTTTTATCGGCTTAATCATTTATGCGGCCTCTTTTGCGGGATTTTTTATTTTCAGACGCTATTATTTCCTCTATATGCTGGTAATTTCTTATAGAGAAAAGTTGTCTGAACTCTGGCACGGCATCAAGGGCTATGGCAATGCCCAGCAGGGATTTTAGGGAAATTTCGCTCGTGGCCTCAAATCTTTTGAGCGAGCCTAGGCTTACTCCGGAACGTCCTGCAAGTGCCTGTTGCGTAAGATTAAGCTCCAGCCGCCTTGCCTTTGCCCGTGCGGCAATCCCTTTGGCAAGCAATGCCGGGTTGAAATCTTCCAAAAAGTTAGGAGTTAACATATTATCCTTTAAATTATTATTTGACATATAATGATTAATATATTATACCATAAATGAAATAAAACACATCACAGAAAAAATCGTGCAAATCCGTTTATGCACGATTTTTTTCAGCTTGACGATAGCAGAACAGGAAAACCTGGCTGCGTAGCAGACTGGTAAACCGCTTGATTTAGTATTGGAACTTTGGTCAAAAAATCCTTGTTTTCGGCTACGCCGAGATATTTGCGGCGTATATAGTATACTTGCCTTACAGGCGGCGTATACTATGGCAGATTTTTTTTCTAAAACAACTGATAAATTACTAACACTTTATTACAAGGCTCAGTTTCATTTTCCTCTTTTTTTAAAAAAGCAGGTATCTTCATCTGCAGATAAATTGCTTATAGTTTCAGACGATCATTTAGGTGATTTGCTTATGCTTGCAGGTGTTATATCCAAAGTCAGGCAGAACTTTAAGGTGACACTTGCAGTACAGGAAGAACTTGCTTCCATTGCCGTTCTTATGGGGGCAGATGAAGTAATAACCTTTAACAGGGATTTGTATATTCATAGTCTTATATACAGACGTGGCTTCCTGAACAGTCTTAGAAGTCGTGGCTTTTATATTGCCGTAAGCAGCATACTGTTATCTAGGATAGGAACACATATTACTGCACGTTCCGGTGCGAAATTCAGATATGCCTATATAGGCAATGCGGAGGGTATAAAATATAAACGTCGTCTGATGTATATAAACAAGACAATTACCCCTAATAATTTTATGGATAACGAGGGTGTTTACAAAGATATTTTGGAATCAATATCCCACTATTATGCCAATATTACTGGAATGAATCTTAAAATAAACGATTGTATACCGTTCATCAACAAGGATATTTCTCCATATCCTGGATTAAGTGGAAAGAAGTATTTGTTATATATATCTGACACAACATCAACTGTAAAGACATATCCCATTCTAAGACTGATTCCAAAGCTCAAGGCTTTTGCTAAAAAGAACGATCTTGAACTTGTAATAACAGCAGTAAAAAAGAATAATGCCGTTTCAACAGATAAATCTATTGTGGATCTGACAGGTAAGACAACTCTTTCAGAAATGGTCAGTATTGTAAATAATGCTGCTGTCGTAATTGGCAATGACACTGGTATGACGCATTTGGCATGGATACTTGGCAGGCCTACTTTGTCAATTTTTAGCGGAATAATGTTTGGCCGATTTCGTCAGCATAACAAAGGACATAAGCTATACAATTATATGCCGTGTTTTGCTGACTGTACAGGCTCGTATTNNAAGATGGTGTTGGTGAGTGTATATTGTCAATAACTCCAGAACAGATAATTGCCGCACTTGAAAATCTTTATTGCGGGCATTAGAAAAATACAGAAAAATGCTCTTTTTTCTTCGTTTCCTTAAAAATCTTGCATTTTATTGCAAAAAAATCATATTTTTATAAAGTTTTAGCATTTTATTGCAAAAACTTTGCATTTCTATATGCTTTTGGCTTTACATTGCACGTTTTGTAAAAAAGAATTTGAAAAAATGGCATGAAAATTTCAATTTTGAAAAATTGCCTCTGAAAATTCAATTTTTTTAAAAACGTCAAAAATTTTCAACTTTTGAAAAAATGATCTAAATTTTTTATTTTCCCTTGACAAATTTGTCTGTTTTCATTATAATTTTATCAGAATGATAATATCAAAAAGGCAGTATTAAAAGGATAGTGTAAATGAACGAAGATGAGTTTTTGCGTCAGTACGACCAGCAGCAGTATGATCGTCCGTCCATTGCGGTGGATATGGCGGTTTTTTCCATACTTAAAGACAATGCCTCAAATTACCGGAAGCTGCCGAAACTGTCCCTTGCGGTGCTGCTGATAGAGCGTGGCGAGCATCCATTCAAGAACTCTTGGGCCTTGCCCGGCGGCTTTGTGCGCAAGGGCGAGACTACAGAGCAGGCCGCCCGCCGTGAGCTGGAAGAGGAGACAGGTATAAGATCAGCAGATTTAAGGCAGCTTATGGTATTCAGTGATCCGCAGAGAGACCCCAGGGGCTGGATAATTTCCTCGTCGTTTACTGCATTGACCGAAATGGACTGTGCCCTGATTTCCGGCAATGATGCCCGGCAGGCTGAATGGTTTGTATGCCGGTATGACAAAATCGCAGGGAATGTCAGCCGTAAAGGCGAAAATGACTATGAATTATCCGAAGTATACAAATTAAGCCTTGATTCCCATAAGACAAAATTATATGCGATAGTCAAGGTAATAAGGAAAGTGTCCCTGTACAGGCAGGAAATATCTTATTCAATAATTGAAAACTATGGACTTGCCTTTGACCATGCCAAAATAATAGCCCATGCGGTAATGGAGCTGCGTCGGGACATAGAACGTTCTGCGGATGCTTTCCGCTTTCTGCCTGAAACCTTCACACTGAACTCAATACAGCAGGTATATGAGACCATACTCGGCAAAAAGCTGCTTACGGCAAATTTCCGTCGAAAGATCGCCCCTTATGTGCTGCCAACGGAACAGAAAACCGAAGCGAGAGGGCATCGCTCCGCCAGGCTTTACAAACGCAACAAGGCCGTTTTTTTCGGCAAAAACATTGAGGAAGAGGAAGAATGAGGCGGAAATTCTGATTATGGGACCTCATTTTTGATAAAGAAAACACAGATTTCTAAGGAGAAATAAAAAAATGTATCAGTCAAGAGAAGACAGATTGTTCATATTGGAGAACACCCTGATGGTTTTGCAGCGTGGTTCTTATGTAAAGGACGGTAGGACAGTGAATTTGAGCCTTACGTCCATGGAAATGGAGCAATGCCAAGTGGTGCTGCCTGACGAGGCACACGAAATAGCGGAGACGGAAATAGGGAATAACCCGGACATTGCGGAAAAATGCCGTTTTTCCTGCGTAAATGTGGATTCCTTCACAGCGGCAATAAAAATGCTGTCTGATAGGAAAAAAACGCTTTCCGCAAATGAAAAGGCAGAGCCGCTAGTTCTTAATTTTGCCAATCCAGTAAATATAGGTGGAGGTGTAAGAAGCGGGGCAAGGGCGCAGGAAGAGGATCTTTGCCGTCAGAGTTCCCTTTTGCTTTCACTGGAAAGCCGCGAGGCGTTCAAGTATTACAAATACAACCGGGGACTGCATGGCAAAATGGGATCGGATGCGTTCATTCTATCACCGAAAGTTGAAATAATCAAGGACAGAAATGGCGATTTCCTTGAAAGCCCATCCATAGTTGCCGCAATAACCTGCGCAGCCCCATATTTAAAGTTCGGCATGGGCAGAATGACAATGCCGGAATATTGCGATATGATGCTGCTCCGCATAAAAGGACTACTGAAGTTTGCGGTACAGGCAGGCTACACAAGGCTTGTTCTGGGTGCATGGGGCTGCGGAGCGTTCGGAAACGACCCGAAAATTATGTCAGATCTGTTCAATAAGGCATTCCGGGAAATAAATCCCGACGGTGTATTTAGGGAAGTATGCTTTGCAGTGCTTGACACATCTTATGACAAACACATTTTCCGAGAATTTGCCAGAAACTTCGGAAAATAACATTGTATCATAAGGCAGAGGCTTCGGTATCGGACTTGATTCCGGATTTGCCCGATTCCTCTGCTTCTTTTTTGCCTATTCTTCACCCCATTCAAAGGTTGCCCAGCGGTCATTCAGCTTGGGCAGGAGCAATGCGAAAAGTTTTCCCCTTATGCTGTGCTTACGGCTACGTCGAATAGCGGCGAAATATTGTATTCTTGACAAAAATATAGTACACTTGCCTTATAGGAGGCGTATAACGCCTAAAAAAATTTAAGAGGAGTTGTGTTATGAAAATATGTAAATATGTTCTTTTTGCTCTAATTATCTCTGTTATCGGAATGTCGTATGCCTATGCAAGTTGTTATGATTGGAGTTCATGTCACAGCGAACTAGAGAATGCAGAAAGCTCAAGAGAATCCTCAACAACTCATTGCAGAACTATTGAAAAAAATAATGATATGTTTGCAAAGTCTTCTGACGATGTATGTAGCTATGTATGCGGTGTTCTTTGTACCTCTGCTAGATCCAGTGCGATAAGTAATGGCTATAAAGAAATTTTTACAAACTGTTTGGGAAGTGTATGGTGCAAAGATTACCCTGTTAATAGCGATTCAAGCAGTTCTTCTTCATACGATAGCGATTATTCTTCATCATACACTTCAAACAGCAGTTATAGCTCTTCTTATTCCGGGTATAGTTCGCATGATTACGACGATGATGATGAAGATTCCTTATACTTCCGTAGTTTGTCAGATAAGGAAGGGGTATACGAAATCAACAAGAACCATATAGACGTAGGTTATTATGGCAACATCAGTTATGGCTATCCTGATGGTGAAGGCAATATTTTCTATTATGACGATATGGTGTATGTTGGATCTTTCAAGCTCGGCACTCCGCATGGATCTGGAGTGTTGCTGACCAAAAACGGATATATGAGCGGCAGATGGACATACGGAGTATTCAGACAGTCCAGGACATTGCCGGCAAGCCTGCTTCCGCTTACGACCGCTGTATCTAGGAAAAGCAGAATATTAGCCAATAAAATGCTGTTCGTGAAATATTTTGAAATTGATGCTGACAGTAGGTATGGCAGGCTTCTGCTAAATCGATTTGGGCGTAGCTGCCGCTCGTATTATTGATATCTAGGGAAATATAGAGAAATAATCTTGATATTTTTCTNNCAAAATAAACAAATCTTATAATAATTTTTTATCATAATAAACAAAAATTATAATTTTTGTTGATTTTGCCTGAAAACAGGCGGCTTTATTCTTTTGATATAATTAAAAAGACGAGCAAAAGGAGACCAAAATGCTGCCTGACAGGAATACTGCTGAGAAGGAACTGGAAATCGCCGCGGAAATGAATCCCGGACCGTGGATAATGCACAGCCGCAATGTCGCCCATGCCGCGGAGCTGATAGCGGCGGCCTGCGGACTGGATTCCGAAAAGGCATATATACTTGGACTGTTGCATGACATAGGCCGCCGCGAGGGTATTAATGCCGTGAGGCATATCCCAGACGGGTACAGATACACTATGTCAAAAGGCTGGGACGAGGCCGCAAGAATATGTCTCACACATTCATTTCCGATAAAGGACATAAATGCCCTGATAGGCAAAATGGATATGTCGCCGCAGGACAGGAATTTTGTCGCAGACTACCTTGAAAATGCAGAATATGACGACTATGACCTTCTTGTAATATTGTGCGATTCAATTGCGGCGGCGGACGGCTTCTGCATTCTGGAAAAACGCTTCATAGACACGGCCATAAGATACGGCGTATATCCGTTCCTGTCTGAAAGATGGCGGAAATACTACGAGTACAAGGCCTATTTTGAGCGAAAATGCGGCAAAAACCTGTATTCCCTGCTCCCCGGAATAGAAAATTGCGTTTACTGGTAATGATTTTCCGCATTGTTATTGAAATATATGCCCCTATAAGGGCATAAGAAACAAAACCTAACATAAATCATTAAAAATTCCGTATAATATCATTATAAGGAAGTACCGTTAAAAGTCTTTTTTAAGGAGAATTTACCGTGATAACGAAACAACAGCTTCTGGAACTTGCCAAAGAGCATGGAACGCCACTTTTCGTGGTTGACCATGACGAGTTAAGGAACAATATTGCGATGTTCCGCAAATATCTGCCCAGGGTGACGCCGTTTTATGCCATAAAGTCAAACCCAATGCCTGAGATAGTGCATACACTCTACGAGGAGGGTGCCAGTTTTGACGTTGCCTCGCAGCCGGAATTTGAGGTGGCAGTGCAGAACATAAGGCATCTGTCCGAAGCGGAGCAGAGAGAATGGATTTACAACAAGATAATTTACGCGAATACCATAAAGCCAATGGAAATGCTGGAGGCACTTGACAAATACAAGCTGCTTGTCACCTATGACAATGAGGAAGAGATAAAGAAACTGAAAAAATATTCTCCGAATTCAAGAGCAATTCTCCGTATATGCGTGCCGAACAAGGGTGCCGTGGTGGAGCTGTCATCAAAATTCGGAGCATTCCCGGAAGAGTGCGTGGATCTTGTATACAAGGCACTTGACGCAGGCATAAGCGTTGAAGGATTGAGCTTCCACGTCGGTAGTCAGACTACGGAGTTTGACAATTACACAATTGCCCTGAACCTTGCCGCCGACATATTTGAACAGGTGGCAAAACGTGGCTACAAGAAAATGCACATGCTTGACCTTGGCGGCGGCTATCCTGCCCCTTATGACGAGAGCGTAAAGCCCTTCCCCGTTCTTGCGGAAGTGATAAACAAGTCTCTGAATGCCCTTTTCCCCAAGGAAGTTTTCTGCCTTGCCGAGTCTGGACGTTTTATGAATGCCACAGCCGGCTGGTCTGTTTCCAGAATAAACGGCAGGACGGTCCGCGGCGGCAAGACACGCTATTACATCAACGACGGAGCGTATCATACTTACAGTGGCATAATATTTGACCATCAGCATTGCCATGTACATTCATTCAAGGAGAACGCCAAGCTCGTGGAATGTGCCGTGTTTGGCCCTACCTGCGATGCCCTTGACGTTATTTCCGCACATGAGCAGCTTCCTGATGACCTTCAGATAGGGGATCTGGTATATTCTGACAACATGGGAGCTTACAGCCATGCCTCGTCGACATGGTTCAACGGTTTCCCACCGGCGAAGGTTCTTCATATAAACCTGAAGAAGTAATTTAAGTTGGAAAAGCGTAAATAATTGAAAATTGGTAATGAGCAATTTGGGACATACCTCAATTGCTCATTGCTAATTTGTATCATACTATGCATAAACTGAAAACAAGCATTTTCAATAGCAAATTGCTGCCATGTGCGGTCATTTTGCTCGCCGTTTTCATTCTTTATGGTCATACCTTGTCTTTTGACATTACTGTATTTGATGACAATGTTCTTGTAAAAAATACCCTTTACGAACATTTCTCAAACATTTTCAAGTTCTTTTTCCAGGATATTTTTGGTAGTGGCAGCCGGTTTTACAGACCAGTATTNNATTTTTGGTAGCGAAACACGTTTTTACAGACCAGTATTGAGCATTTCCCTGATGTCTGATTATCTGCTGCGTATTCCGGGATATTTTGCCTTTCATTTTACGAATGTACTGCTTCATGCCGCTGCCTGTTGTCTTTTGTTTTTCTTTCTGATTCAAAACCAGATAGGCAGGAAAATGTCTTTCCTACTAGTACTACTGTTTGCCGTTCACCCGGCATTTGTTCAGGCGGTGGCATGGATTCCTGGACGTAATGACACATTGCTTGCCTGTATTTGCATTGCCTCATTAATAGTATTTCATAAATATCTTGAAAATGATTTTTCATCTTTAAATTCGCACGGTTTTCTGAATAGCGACAAGTGGCTGGCATTGCATATTCTGCTTTTTCTGGCGGCAATGTTTACAAAGGAAACGGCGGTTATGATCCCCGTTGCCACATCGTCTATGGCTTATGCGGATTTTGTGCCGTCTTTTGACAGGGAAAATGCGAAAAAATGTCTGAAATTCATAATTCCGCAGTCGCTGGCATTGATTTTGTATTTCGCAGTACGTCATTCTGCCGACCTGGGTTCTGCTGACATTGAATATTGGGAATCACTAAAAGGGCTTTTCCTGTTGCCAGTTTTCTTTTTGAAATCATTTTTCCTTTTTGATTTTCATATTTACAAAAGATGGGCGTATTTTTCACTTCCGTCATTAATTATTTTCTTCTCACTGATAGCCGCAGGTTTTTTCATTGCTGACAGGAAAATGCGACCAAAATACATTCTCGGAATTTTTTTTGCATTTTTGTTTGTAGCACCTGTTTTTGTAAAGACAAGAGGAATATATCCGTTTTTCCTGGGACACCGTTTTTATCTGCCGTCCGCATTCCTGCTTTTGTCGCTTTCGGCAATATTGAGCGGTGGAAAAATAAGAAATTTATACAAATACATCTCTTCTGGAACATTGTGCTGCCTTTATTCCGTGTTTTTTGCCTTTCTGATAGGACTATCCTATTGCCAATGTTCATATTTCCGGGACACAAATGTTTTTTGGGAACAGGCCTGCGTTGAAATGCCGTCCGACTTTACCGCACAGGCCATGGTGGCAATGAATTATTACGAGAGGGACATGATTGCCCCTGCCGTCATTCATGCGAGGAAAACGCTTGAAATAAATCCCAGGCATGAGGATATGAACATGATTCTTGGCATGGACGCTGTAAAAAAAGGTGATATCGGTCTCGCATTGGATTATATGCGTAAGGAGTTGGTAAACAATCCTAAAAATGCCACGGCAGATATGGTTGTTCCACAGCTTGAAAACATTGTTTCCAAATTAGCAATTAGGGAAACGCAGATTAAGTGCCATTTTTTGCAAAATGCAAAAAATATCACGACGAGAGATTTTTACAAAAATCGCAGAATATTGACTTTATCTGCGTTTCCTTAGCAGTGAGAAATGAGCAGTTCCGGAAATTTCCTTAAATTTGCTAAAATCATTGTATGAAAATATTAAATTTACTCACAAGAAATCATTTTATGACAGTTTTAGCAACCGCTTTTGGATTGTTTGCCTTTTCCTTTTGCGGTTGTGCGAAAACACAGTCCCAGCCTGCGGAGGACACGCCGGAGGCCGCACAGGCCAGGCAGGAGCTGCCCGGCAAAAAGGCAATTGTCGCATACTGTTCCTATTCCGGCAATACAAGGGCTGTTGCCATGCAGATTGCCGAGAAATTAGCCCCATACACGGATGTTGAGTTGTTCGAGATAGAAACCGTCAAGGAATATCCGGCTGATTACAAGGAGCTTCTGAAAGAAGCGAAAAAAGATCTGGATTCAGGCTATCTTCCCGAATTGAAGAATATGCCGGAGAACTTTGAAGCATATCAGGCCGTCTTTATCGGTTCTCCAAACTGGTATGGCACAATCACGCCTGCCCTGCGGTCATTTATTGACAAGGCGGATCTGAATGGCAAGACAGTCATGCCTTTCTTTACCCACGGAAACGGCGGAATGCAGAACATGGCCAAGGATTCAGCAGCCCTGCTCAAGGACAAGGGGGCGATAACGCTTGACGCTATCGCATTCAAGGGCAATCCTGATGGTGCGCCGGACAAGGATCTTGACGACTGGCTTAAAAAACTGGGATTTGGGGAGCAATCCCTTTAAAATAGCCAATATTAATTCAAAATCAGGATTTCGGAAAAAATTTGTTTCGCTGCCTCGTCGTTATTGCGAGAGGCAGCGAACCATTTTTAGGATTACGGAATGATAGGGAATTACTGTGCCTTTCCCTTTCCCTTTCCTTCTCTTTGGAGAATGTTCCAATACACCGTAATGGTGAAAAGCAGGATAAGATAGGAAAATATAGTGATTATTGCCGTTCTTGCCATAAAAAGCCCCATTCCATTTATCCCTGCCTTTGCAAACAGTGCGGAAATAAAAGGCTGAATAAATCCAGGTATCATACTTACAATAAATATTGCTATAGCCCAGGCAATGTCAAGCCTATTCCAGCTGCTGACAAGGGAATCCTTGAATGACAGTTTCTCATTTATACCCATCGGCAACCAAAGTTCAAACTTTATAAAAATGAGATTTATCAGCATAGGGAATGCAATGCTAAGAATATAATGCTTGTGCATGACAAAATAAGTAGTAGGCATCAAAACCAAAATGGCTATAATAGCCTTCCAAAGCACATAAGGCAGATACAGTCTGAAGGAACCAGGAATCAGATTCTCTTTATAATCTGACATTTGTTTGATTATATATGCGACAACAGGAACGGTAAACAGGGCTGTAAATATATTACCGACAACTATCATTATTGTTGGTGTCGCATACATGCCAGGAATATTTATATGTCCTATTATCAAGGTATATACATAAGTGTATACCATGTTTGCCAATAAATAAAGCAACATTGCCAATATTGTTTTGGAAAAAAGATCCTTGTATTTCTTTATCATTGTTTAGTTCCTTTGAAATTTATCACTAAATTTGAACTTCTTTAAAAAATTCTATCAAAAAGAGAAAAATAAGACAAATGCCACAAAATGAAAAAACGGGAGATCTCTCTCCCGTTTTTTACATTGAGCAGCTTTGGCAATTATGCCTTGGCAGGCTCTTTGTTTTCTTCCTTGTTCTTTTTGAGAGGGGTCTCGTCCCAAATTGTACGCATTAAGAAGAAACCTATTATGGAAAATACAGGCAATACCAGCCAAGCATTCCAGCCAATCTTGTCAAATACTAAACCAAGGCCAAATCCGGCAAAGCCGCTGGCGAAATACTGTACGCCGTCAAGCAGGCCTGCGACAGTGGAAGCTCCGCGTGTTCCGCCGAAGTCCATTGATGCCGTGCCTGTCAACATTCCATGCACGCCGAAAATCCATATACAGCTGCCGCCAATCATAAATGCTGCCAGTGTTGCATTATTTGTAAATGTCAACAAAAGGATTGCCGCAATCTGCATAATATAGAATATTCCGGCTACTGGCGGACGACGAGACTGGAAAAGTTTATCAGACATCCAGCCGCATAATATTCCACCGACAATGCCGCCGACAGTAATACCAATAGAAGATACTGAGAAAAGCCAAGAGCCAGTAAGAACGTGATGTTTCTCAACTAAAAATGCTGTACTCCAAAGCATAAGCCCTTGGCGCACAAATCCTGTGCAAAATTCAGATGCCATAAGAGTTCTTATAACTTTGCTGCCAAACATCCTTTTAAGTAATTCTTTCATCGGAAGAGGCTTTTCCTTATCCTTATCTTCGGAAGAGGCATCGCCTGTATTGAAATTTTCAAATCCAGCCTCTGCAGGAGTATCTTTAACCCAAATGAGATCAATTAAGCCCATTATGGCAAGAACAAATGTCGGAACGAGGAATACCCAGAACCAGCTAAACCTAGACAATACCCATCCGCCAACAGCATAAGCAAAAGTATAGCCTAATGAAATCAATATACCGAAAATTCCACCGAACACGCCGCGTTCCTTAACATGAAACCAAGGAGAATTTACTTTAACCACGGAAAGAGCGCCGAAGCTCTGGAAATACTGATTGACAGCATAAAGCAAGCTCATGCCTACAACAACTTTTGATGCCCATCCATTAAGGAAAAGCAAACCAATTACTAAGTTCACAAAAGCAGTGCCAAAAGCACCTATAACAATAGCTTTTTTGCCGCCAATTCTATCGGCTAAAGGGCCATTCAACAACACGGAAGCCGCATAAGTCCAAAAACCACAAGTAGCAATAACACCGAACTCAGTTTTAGAAAGTCCAAAGTTATCCATCATTGTAGGGGCAGCAACATTTAAGTTATAGCGTCCCATGTAATAGAACGCATAGGTTAATCCCAAAGGAAACCAGTTTAAGAATCTGCGGCGTTTGTAAGCAGCAGAGTGCACGGGCATTTCTGACATTATTTATTCTCCTATTGNNTATTTTAAATTATATATAGATTTGCAATGTTTGTCAAATTTTAGAAAAAAATTAAAAAGTTAAAAAAAAGCTTGACATTGCAGAAAAAAAAAAAAATATAGTATATTTTAAGGTTTTGAAAAAAAACCTTAAAATTAAAAAAAAGAAAAAGATTATAGGAGAATTAAAAAATGAAAAATGTAAAAAGACTTTTTATAATTTCATTCTTTTGCACAGCAATTTTCGC
>LXOW01390024.1_pt1 | contig 15552 bp, 12 predicted proteins | sample 1368591 | NCBI WGS metagenome assembly LXOW01 (sample SAMN04884650, study PRJNA319009) | bovine gut metagenome | isolation source: Cow rumen | host: Bos taurus | place: Italy: Legnaro (PD) | collected 2014-07-09 | reverse complement strand
GCCGGCATGAATCTGAAGTTGGAATGTTTTTGCGGGGAACATACGTTTACGGAAAAGGTGATATCGGACGGCGGCTCTCGGTTACGAGTCCGGGATGTTGAAATTTCTGCCGTTACGGAAAACTTTGAGACTTCCGTTAATGCGTTGGTCTGAATGGTTAGTCGGTTTTTATCCGAGACTTCAGACAAGCAAAATAGGATTTGATTATCAGTGCAAGATTTTGATAAAGAATATGTAAAGCCGACCAGAGCTGACGGAGCATTCAGTATTCTTCAGCTTACTGATACGCATTTATTCGCAGATCAGAATACAGGTTTTCTAGGTGTTAATACGGCCCAGAGTCTTCAGGCCGTAATTGATGCCGTGCTCAGACAAAACAGAAAATTTGACCTAATCATTACCACCGGAGACATTGCTCAGGATTATTCTGAGCAGTCATATGTGAATTTTGCCAAAATGATGCACGCATCATTCAGTCAGCCTGTTTTCTGGTTGCCGGGAAATCATGATGACGGCCCAAAGATGGCTCGTGTTTTTCCAACTGTCGGGATAAGTGCTGCAAAAAACGTAATCGTGGGCAGATGGCAGTTTGTCCTGCTTAATACTCAGGTATACAATGCCCCTTTCGGCTGGATTACCCCGGAAGAGCTTAATTATCTGAGACAGTGTCTTGACAATCATCTTGAGCTTCATACCGTGGTGTGTCTGCATCATAATGCATACAGGGTGAACAGCGCCTGGCTTGATCAGCATGAGCTTAGAAATAAGGAAGAGCTTCTGTCGTTAATCAGCGGTTATCCTCAGGTGAAACTGGTTTTATGCGGGCATGTTCATCAGGAGACCGATTTTGTCAAAGATGGCGTAAGATTTATTTCATCACCGTCAACAAGTATTCAGTTCGAACCTTTGAGTTTTAATTTTGGTTTGGACAGCAAGGGGCCGGGGTGGCGTTATCTGACATTTACTCCAGACGGCGGAATTTCAACGGATGTGTACAGGCTTCCGTTCGAAATGTTCAGACCAGATTTTGCAATAGGCGGATATTAAAATGAATGACACCGTAGTTTTATATGTACATGGCTTTAAATCCTCCGCCAGAGCAGCAAAGGCTACCATGACAAGGGATTACATCAGAGATTATGAGGTCGATTTGTCATTTGATGCCATGGATCTTGCGAATACTCCTGCCGAAGCCTTCAGCGATATGTGCGGTCTGGTGGAGAAGTATCTCAACAAGGGGGTAAGGGTCTGTCTCATCGGCAGTTCGATGGGCGGTTTCCTGTCAATGTATCTGTCCGCAAAGTATAATCTGAAGGCCGTACTGATTAATCCGTGCGTATATCCGTGGAATTATCTTGAAACAGTTAAGGGCAGACAGATTAACGTATATACCGGTGACGAATTTGAGGTTAATGATCAGCATGTTGCCGATGCAAGAAAAATAGCGGAATCCTATGAAATTAATCCGCAAAATCTGGCTGTATATCTCCAGAGAGGGGATGAGGTTCTTGATTACGTTGATGCCAGTGTTTTGCTGGGAAGGTCCGCACTTGTGCATATTGAGGATGGCGGATGTCACCAGTTTGATCACTATGAATTCTGTCTTCCTGAAATCATCAGATTCTTAAGAAGCTGATTCTCTGAAAAAGACGTCGGTAATTATTTAACGGCGTTTTTCTTTCAAATAATCCTGTATGTTATAATGACTTCAGGTACGACCGGGCTTTCGATTAATGCTTTTCAGCGGTCGTGTTCCAGTAAAATTATATTTAATGCCACGCTGCATGCGCAGCCTGCTGACTGATTCAGTATAAAGGCGTTCGTTAGGCATAAACAGCAGAATTATCGGTAAACCATTTTTATTTCAGGTGATAGTGATGTCCACAGATATTTTAGATGAATATAACGGCGATTCGATTGAGGTGCTTGAAGGTCTGGATCCGGTTCGCAGACGTCCGGGAATGTATACGGACACCTCCTCTCCAAATCACCTGGGCATGGAGGTTATTGATAACAGCGTGGACGAGGCTCTTGCCGGTTATGCTACCAAAATTGACGTGGTTCTGTATCAGGATCAGTCTCTTGAGGTTGCCGATAACGGACGAGGCATGCCTGTTGACATTCATTCTCAGGAAAAGGTTCCTGCCGTAGAGCTGATATTCGGAAAGCTTCATGCCGGCGGTAAGTTCTCAAATCGTAATTACTCGTTTTCCGGCGGCCTTCACGGTGTCGGTGTCAGTGTTGTTAATGCACTCTCCGAAAAACTTGAAGCAGAAATCAGACGCGACGGAAAGGTGTATAAGATAGGCTACGCCGACGGTAACAAGGTTGAGGATCTGCATGTAATCGGTGAAGTGGGAAAACGAAACACAGGAACCAAAATCCGTTTCAAGCCGAATGCTTCCTATTTCGAAAGAAGCAATTTCAGGGTAAGTTCAATGATAGCCCTGCTTAAGGCTAAGGCTGTTTTGTGTCCCGGACTCACAATAACCTTCTTCAATGAGATCACAAATGAAAAATACTGCTGGTGTTTTAAGGGAGATTTGAAGGAATATCTGGTTACGGCACTGGGGGAATGTGCCTACGTTCCTTCCCCGGAACCATTTGCCGGGCACATGCAGCTGGAAGATTCCATTGTTGACTGGGCCTTTGTGTGGATGAGTGAATCATCCGGAACCGTTGCCGAGTCATATGTTAACTTAATTCCGACACCGCTTGGAGGAACTCATGTTAACGGCCTGAGACAGGCTGTTAACAGTGCGCTAAAGGAATTCTGCGACATACATAACATGCTGCCTAAGAATGTTACCCTTACAATCGATGATACATGGGACAACATTTCATTTGTACTGTCGGTAAAGATTCCTGAGCCTCAGTTTGCAGGCCAGACAAAAGAAAAACTTTCAAACAGGGAATGTGCCTCATTGGTTGTAAATGCTGTTAAGGACAGCTTTACCCTGTGGCTTAATGCCAATATAGAAGCGGCAAATGCCATTGCTGAGATCTGTATTGCCAGAGCTTCAGCCAGAACCAAGACATCCAAGACCGTTAACAGAAAGAAGGTTGTCGGAGGACCGACTCTTCCCGGAAAGCTTAAGGACTGTACCAGTACGGATCCTTCAAGAGGGGAGTTGTTCCTGGTGGAGGGGGATTCCGCAGGTGGCTCAGCAAACAGTGCTAGGGACAGGGAATATCAGGCGGTTCTTCCGCTTCGCGGCAAGATTCTCAATACATGGGATGTGGAAACGGCAAGAATATTCGAATCAGATACGATACAGGACATATCGGTAGCTATTGGTCTGGATCCTTCTTCCGATGATTTAAGCGGATTAAGATATGACAAAATCTGCATTCTGGCAGATGCCGATTCGGACGGTCTGCATATAGGTACTCTCATTTGTGCTCTGTTTGCAAGACATTTTCCAAAGGTTATAGAGGAGGGACATTTGTATGTGGCAATGCCTCCTTTATTCAGAGTGGTACAGGGGACTGAGAGTTATTACGTGCTTGATGAGGAGGAAAAGGAGAGCCTTATCAAGAAGTTAAGTGTAAAACGCAAGGGTAATATAGAGGTTACCCGATTCAAAGGGTTGGGTGAAATGAATCCGGCTCAGCTGAAGGAAACTACAATGGCCCCGGCGACAAGACGTCTCGTAAGGCTCACTCTTGATGAAACAAATGAAAAGAACGTATTCAGTATCATGGATATGCTGCTTTCAAAGAAGAATAAGAGGGAGGCGGACAGAAGGGAATGGCTGGCAACAAAAGGCTATCTTGCCGATGTTGAAGATTAATTCATTTTTGTGAGCCCGCTCAGTCATATTTATGTCGGCGGATATATACTTTTGAGTACGTACGCAGAATTCCTGCGTAGGTGCAGAGGTCTGTAGCCTGCAGGTATGTGCATAAATTGAATCCCGGGGGAGTTTATGACGGTTGATAAGATTCTGGATAATTACGGATCGTATGTCAGAGGTGAACTCGGTCTGTCAGATGCTACCGTGAATACCTATGTGTACCAGCTTAAGACGTTTATGCATTTTCTTTCCGGCAGAAATGTGACTTTTACCGATTTTACCGTTGACGATTTCGAGGCCTTTTTGGCCTATGTCGTTGATGAACTGAGACATAAGGAAACCACCACCGTAATATCCATCAATGCCGTACGTTCTTTTATGAAGTTTCTGAGGGTTGAAGGTCTGAGAAAGGATAATCCGCTGGAGAATGTGTCAACTCCGAAACTCGGACAGAGAATTCCCAAGGTGATATCTCATCAGGAAGTAATGAAGATGCTTCATGAACTGGGTGAGGATACGCTGGACGAACTCAGGGATAAATGCATTCTGCTGTTTATTTACGGTTCCGGTCTTCGTTCCAGTGAAGTCATGAATCTGTCGTACGACATGATAAATTATGAAAGTCAGTTTCTTAAAATCAAAGGGAAAGGCAGTAAGGAACGTCAGGTGCCTGTGTCCGATGAACAGATTCGGGTTCTGAATCTTTATACTTCGAAACTTCGCGCGCTGATGGCGGAAAAACAGATTCCCGAATACCGGGGAACTCAAGTTTTTATTAATCCTAAAACAGGTCGGGTTTTTACTCGACAGTACCTTTTTCTGCATATCAAGAAACTCGTCAGAAAGGTCGGAATAGTGAGAAACGTTTCGGCGCATACATTAAGACATGCATTTGCAACCGAGCTTCTTGATAATGGTGCGGATTTAAAATCCATTCAGGAGCTCCTGGGGCATTCTTCAATGACGACTACCGAGATATATACTCATGTAGCCAAGAGCAGAATGCACAAGATCTACGAGAAAACCCACCCCCGTTCCTAAAATCATCTTCGAAGCATACCGCAACGTCCGGGCGTGTCAGCAGGCGATTGGATGATATTCGGTTTGCAGAGAGAATTGATTATATACAAACCGACATGAATGTATGTATAATGTACTGTGCATCGTCGGCCGGTAATATTAGTTATCCCCGGCGTAATAATCAAAAATATGAAATTGCCGACGGATATGCGGAAATTGATACTATAAAAACATGTTTCATTTCAGCGTTTCTAGTATAATGGCAGAGGATTGATTACAGATTTTTGGGGGAAAGTCATGCGCTTATCATTAGTGTGGTCAGCAGTATTAGCTTCAGTATTATCAGGTGCCGCATGTGCGGATGATCTCATGGACGTATACGGTGTGGCTCTTGTTAAGGATCCTGTTGTTCTTCAGATTAAGGCACAGAGGGATGCGACACGTGAGGCTATCAATGAGGTTGATGCGGCAATGCTGCCTCAGATTAACCTGTCAGGCGACGCACATTACCAGAAGACAAACAGGAATGATACCGGTACAGCTTTTGTTGCCGGCGGTAATGTTTCATTACAGCAGGCAATCTGGAGACATTCAAATCACATTAACAGTTCCATTGCGCAGAAACAGGCTACCGTAATGGATCTGACATATAACGACAGCCTTCAGGGACTCATTCTCAGAACAGCACAGGCTTATTTCGGCGTGCTTGAAGCTCAGGATATGCTGGAATTTAAAAAGGCCGACATGGATGCGCTTAAGCGTCATTACGATGAATCAAATCAGAAATATTCCGTTGGGTTAATTGCTAATACGGATGTCCAGGAGGCTAAGGCGGCTTATGACCTCGCTTCAGCTCAGGTGATTATTGCCGAAAACAATCTGTCCAACAAGTATGAGAACCTGCGTCAGCTTACAGGCATGGAGCACAGAAATCTTTCCAAACTGGATGTTTCAAGATTTTCTACTCCGGGGGTTAACGGAAACTCTTCATCATGGTTGAAGACTGCAGAGGAGAATAATATTAACCTCCAGGCTAAGATGCTAGAGAAGGAAATTGCAAAGGATCAGATAAGTCTTGCTCAGACCGGTCATGAGCCGACTCTTGATCTATACGGTCAGTTGGGAACTGAGTATACCGATTACAAGAAGAATACCATTGGTAAGGAAGATGGTACTGTCAACAGCGGTGTAGTCGGGTTGAGTTTTAACATGCCTTTATACAGCGGCGGAGCTGTATCCAGCAGGGTTGAGCAGGCTAAACTTAATTATGTTGCCGCCGGTGAAAGTCTTGAAAACGCACATCGTTCAGTACAGACATCACTGTACAACCAGTACAATAACATAAATGCCGCCATCGGAACCGTCAGAGCTTATGCTCAGACCGTTGTTTCGGCTCAGAGTGCTCTTGATGCCACTGAAGCAGGGTATGACGTGGGTACAAGAACCATTGTGGATGTTCTGGATGCCACCGAAAATCTTTACAACGCCAAGAGTAATCTTGCTAGTGCCAGATATACTTACATTCTTAGCTGGCTGAATCTGAGATATACTTCAGGCCTTCTTTCAGAGGATGATCTAAAGGCAGTTAATTCAGGCCTGATTAGATAGGTGTGTACAAAAAAGAAGCAAAACTATATTTAGATAGCAAAATCTTTTTCTGTTTGCACTTTAATTCAGTACATCTCAATAAAATAATGTTATATTATCTATAGATAATTGGCATTATGTATGGAGATGTGCGTGGCGTGCATCGATAGGGCTTCCGAAATACCTAACTGTTTTATTGTTTCAGGAAGAACATTATGATAGTGTAAAGAGATTATCGGGGGAGGATTTTTGAAATGGGGCTTTTTGATAAGATTTTAGGCAAGGAAGGGGATTCCTCATCATCTGCCGGCCTTGGTAAGGTAACCGAGGAAGATCATAGAAATGCGTTAATAAAGGAACGTCCGGATTTGTGCAAGAAACTGTCTGACCTGCCTGCTGATGAAGTTGTAAAGCGTGACGGTAAGATAGACATCACTTTCAAGGGATGGCAAATCTGTAATGTGGAAGAGCGACATAACAAGGATGACCGTCGTCTCGGTTATCTGAAACTGTTTAAAACCAGAAATGACAAGTTTGTATGTCAGCGTATGACTCTTATAGATAACGAAGAAAAGCAGTATATTGCCGCCACCGTTGAAGATTTTCCTGCCATCAGAAACTTTTTCGGTGAAGATTCACTGGCTCAGGCTCTGTACGTTATGCTTGACAGGGTTTCCAAGGATTGGTAATCCGGTTTAATCCATACGGATAGCAAATAGAAGAAAACGGCATTTGTTTATACAAATGCCGTTTTCTTCTTTATATCGGTTCTGTCTGGTGTTATCAGCCGAGAGATTTGATTTTCTTTATGACGTTGGTGGTTGAGCAGCCATTCTTGAAGCACAGAATCTTAACGTCACCGCCGTTTGCCTTTACCTCATGATATCCTGCGATGTCTTCGGGTTTATAATCGCCTCCCTTAACCAGAATGTCAGGAAGAACTTTGGCTATGAGTTCTCTTGGTGTGTCTTCATCAAAAGGTACAACCCAGTCAACGGAATGAAGTGCCGCAAGTATTGTCATTCTTTCTTCCGTATTGTTGATTGGTCTGGTAGGTCCTTTAAGTCTTGATACGGATGCGTCGGTGTTTACAGCAACTATCAGAATGTCACCAAGTTCTCTGGCTTCCTTCAGATAGGTAACGTGTCCGGAGTGAAGAATGTCGAAACACCCGTTAGTCATGATGACCTTTAAGCCGTGTTCTTTGGCTTTTTTTCTTAAGGAAAGGAGTTCTTCCACGGTAAGAATCTCATGATCTCTTTCTATTAAGTTCTTGTTCATGTGTATATACCTGAGATAATTGCGTTTCAAATTGTAGTCATGGATTAAGAAACATCGAAAATGTTTTTAACTCCGGTAACCATGTGTAAATTATCATAAAATAAATTATTTTTACACTGCAAGTCGGAATAATGTTGATGTATGGAGGGAAAAGTAAAATGCGTGTATGTTATTTTGGAGCGGGCGACGGGAATCGAACCCGCGTGTAAAGCTTGGGAAGCTTTCATTCTGCCATTGAATTACGCCCGCAGAAGATACAGCTAATTTTAATTATTTTTATTTTAAAATGCAAACTATTATTTGGAGCGAAGTACGCTCTGAGTTGTTTTGCGTAAAAAACATACATACGGAATTCTGAATATACAAATTTCCGATACGGCACATGATTNNTGTTTTTTATTGTATTTTGATAGTTTTCTTTAGCTTAAAATAATAGCTCCGTGTTCTTTTTGAACATGTTTATGTCAAGTTATGGATAAATTGATTATAAATAATACAATTTTAATTTTTTTTAGAAAAAAGGTTTGACAGAATATGAGGTNNTTGGGAGAGCGCTTGCATGGCATGCAAGAGGTCCGCGGTTCGATCCCGCGTAGCTCCACCAAAACCTTTGTGGTTTCCCAAAACATTCATTCAGTTACTTCATTCCGTTCCAATGTTAAAAAGACTTTTATCTGTAGTTTCTTTTGTTATTCTTTCCGGTTGTTCGTCTTTTTCGTTTGAGTCCAATTTGGATCCTGATAATGTAATATCCTATTTCGAGCTGTCAAAGGTGAAGATATATACCAATAGTGAGCTCAGGGATCTAAATTATGAGGATATAGGAACTGTTGAAGGCATTTCCTGCAAGATGAAGGAAAATGAGCCGGAACCGACAGAAAAGGAAGCTAAGGCAGATGCAAGAGCTCTTGCTCTCAGTAAAAAAGGTAACGGTCTGGTTTACAGCACCTGTATCACGCTTGACGATACGCCAGCCTGTCTGCGCAGCGTCTCCTGCTATGCTAGGGTTATTTACGTGAAAGAGGATGAAGAGGCTCATGAGCAGCAGTAATTCAAAAGAGATTGCTGTTAAGGCCATTGGTTACATTGAAACTCCTTTCGATGAAAAGTTTGCCGTACCGAGACAGAGTTCCTTAATCAGTCATGGTCATTTTGAAATACATTTCTATCCTCCCTATGACAGAGAAGAGGCTTTTGCAGGTATAGACGGTTTTTCACATCTGTGGATAAGTTTTCTGTTTGACAGAAACTCCGATGATGAGGAATTCAGGCCTATGGTTCGTCCTCCGAGACTTGGCGGAAATGAGTACAAAGGCGTTTTTGCCACCAGATCTCCGTTCAGACCGAACCGGCTTGGACTTTCAGTGGTTCGGTTAAAAAAGGTAAACAACGTAAGCGGTCATGTGTCTCTCATTGTGGAAGGGGCGGATATGGTGAACGGAACACCAATTGTGGATATTAAACCTTATATCTGTTTCGTTGATTCCGTTCCTGATGCAGTCAGCGGTTTTGCTCCTGAAGCACCGAAAATGCAGGAGGTGCGTTTTACGGATCTGGCTCTGAGGCAGATTGAAGAGACCGGGATAGCAGAGTTCGGAAATCTTATTGAGGAAGTTCTTGCTCAGGATCCACGTCCGGCCTACAGAGCCGCTCATTCTGATGACCGTATATACGGTGTAGGTCTTTGTGGTCATGATGTAAAATGGTGCGTGAAAGACGGGACATTCATTGTTCTCCGTCTTGAAAAAAAGAATGATTAAGAGGGCTTTTTTTCTGGTTACGGCAGTTTGGAGGATTTTTGCGACTGCCTGAAATATTATGTCCGCTACATTTCATCCGTTATTCTTTTAAAGAGTTCCCGATCCCGGGAGGCTTTTTTCAGAACTCCGGCCAGACTTAAACCGTTAGGAGCAAGCTCAGCCGTTATGTTTAGTTTTGCGCAAATGTTCTGATACCAGGACAGGGATTTGCCTGACAGTAACCGTTCAGCTCTCTTGCCCAGCCACCAGTATCCTGACAACGGAATCAGCACACAGTTTGCGGCTGTTACGACGGTGCCGATCCAGGGAATGTATCTGAAACTTTCGGGCAGAATGGATCCGCTGCAGTAAGACCATATCAGTGTCAGGGCCAGAACAGGTGGAAGAATGTCAGCTGATTTACGCAGAATGCGTATTACACGGCCTTCTCTGAACACGTTGTCAAGTATCGGCTGATCAGGCCAGAGCCCAGCATACAGGATACCTGAATGCCAGACGTGAAAAATTCCCATAATTACCTCAAATCCGATGGTTGTCATTGCATAAGCCCGCGGTGAATGACCGAGATGTCCGCCATCCGACTAACCTGTAAGGAGATTGATGATTTTTCACATAATTTTACAGTCATTATCCGTAAAGGTGAACTGGTGATTTATGAGGAATAAGAAAAGATGCATTCAGTTCAAAAATGGATTTGCTTATTTGAATACTGACACAAAGTGATTTTTGTTTAAAAATGACCATTCATTTATATTGTAGTTTGCGAGATTGGTATTCAGAGAGTAAAATAACACATATTATTTTTTATCACTGATTGGTATCAGATCTTTGATAAATGACAGTACTTCCACCGGTAAAGCTTGGTGGAATGACAGCTCGGATAACCGTTAACCAAAACGGTTTGTTTTTTTACTGAAAAAATCTACTACAAGTAGAAAGGGGATTCCTCAAGTGGCGCATACTATAATGCTTATACCCATTGGAACCGGCGTGGGTGTAACTTCAATCAGTTTAGGTCTTGTAAGAGCATTTGCAAGAGAAGGTGTTAAGGTCAGTTTCTTCAAGCCGGTAGCACAGCCAAAGCCTTCCTATATCGGACCGGAAGCAAGTACCGCAGTTATTAAGGCCGGTACAGATCTTGATCTTCCAGAACCAATCGAAGTTTCCCGTATGGAAACTTTACTGAGTTCAGGTGACGATTCAACATTACTTGAGGAAATTATTGCCAACTTTGAAAATCATGCTGCTGCGAGCGGAGCTGACGTAATTATCGTTGAGGGTCTTGTTCCTGTTGAAAAGCATCCGTTTGCGAACAGATTAAACAAGCAGATTGCCAGCGGTATCGATGCTGACATCGTGTTCGTAACTCAGCCTGGCAATGGTGGCGCTCAGGAAATCCGTGAAAGACTGGAACTGGCCGTAAATACCTATGCCGAAGGTGCACAGAACAGAGTACTCGGCTGTGTAATCAATAAGGTAGGTGCAAGTGTTGATTCTCACGGTGTTCCTACTCAGCTTGAAGTGGGCAAGCCTTCAGGTGACTTAAGCGACATGAATCTTGACGATATTGCTAAGGTTCTGGCTTCAATTCCTTGGAATCCGTCACTGAATGCAGCACGTGCAAGCGATCTGGCTGCTTATTTACAGTGTCAGGTATTAAATGAAGGTGAACTTGCAACCCGTCGTCTGTCAGAAGTCGTTTTCTGTGCCCGTGACGTTCAGAACATGGTTGACTATATCAAGCCAGGTTCACTGCTCGTAACTTCAGGTGACAGATCAGATATCATTATTTCAATTGCACTTGCCGCAATGAACGGTACCAAGATCGGTGCTCTGCTTCTGACCGGCGGTTACAATCTTGATGAAAGGGTAAAGAAGCTTTGTGAGCAGGCATTTGCTACCGGTCTTCCTATTCTTCAGACTGAAGATCATACCTGGCAGACTGCCATTGACTTACAGCACTTCAATACTGAAATTCCTGCTGATGATGCTGAAAGAATCAATCTTATTGCCGATTATGTTGCAGGATTTATTGACAAGAACTGGCTTGAAACTCAGTCTGAGCAGAATGCTCATGTAAGACTTTTAAGCCCTGCCGCATTCCGTTATAAGCTCACCGAACGTGCAAGAGCAGAAAGAAAGCGTATTGTTCTTCCTGAAGGTAATGAACCTCGTACAGTTAAGGCTGCTGCAATCTGTGCCGCCAGAGGCATTGCAACTCCGGTGCTTCTTGGTAATCCTGAAGAAATTCAGCGCGTTGCCGCTCAGCAGGGCGTTGTTCTCGGTGAGGGCGTGGAAATCATTGATCCGGTTGCTTCCCGTGAAAACTATGTTGAACGTCTTGTTGAACTTCGTAAGAGCAAGGGCTTAACTCCTGAAGCTGCCCGTGAACAGCTTGAAGACAACGTTGTTCTCGGTACCATGATGATTGAAAGAAATGAAGTTGACGGTCTGGTATCAGGTGCTGTGCATACTACCGCAAATACAATCAGACCACCTCTTCAGATTATTAAGACTGCTCCTGGTTCATCACTGGTTTCATCAGTATTCTTCATGCTGCTTCCTGATCAGGTTCTGGTATACGGTGACTGTGCAATTAATCCTGATCCTACAGCTGAACAGCTGGCTGAAATTGCTATTCAGTCTTCCGATACCGCTAAGGCTTTCGGTATTGAACCTCGTGTTGCAATGCTTTCATATTCAACCGGTACCTCAGGTAAGGGTGAAGATGTTGAAAAGGTTCGTACCGCTACCGAAATTGCCAAGACCAAGCGTCCTGATTTGGTAATCGACGGTCCGTTACAGTACGACGCCGCAATCATGGCTGATGTTGCTGCCTCCAAGGCTCCAAACTCACCTGTTGCAGGTAAGGCTACAGTATTCATATTCCCAGACCTGAACACCGGTAATATTGCATATAAGGCAGTACAGCGTTCAGCCAAGCTGGTATCCATCGGACCTATGCTTCAGGGTATGAAGAAGCCTGTAAATGACCTTTCCCGCGGTGCTTTGGTTGACGATATCGTTTATACCATTGCAATCACTGCAATTCAGGCTCAGCAGAATAAGTAAGTCGATCCAGACTGACGATAAATAATTCAATGGCCCTGCACCTTCCGGTGTGGGGCCTTTGTTATACTCCCATATTTTGAACAAATTTCTGTAACTATGGGTTAAGTCAAAATCCCCAACTTAAGTTAGAGTTGGGGATTTCTATTTATTCTTCAGACTCTACTGCAGAATCTTCCTCATACTCTATATTTGTTTCAGGCTCTGGTAACGGAATATCTAATCCTTCATACAGTTCTTTCTTCTTCCCGACAATTTCAGAGAAATAACCGCCTTCAGGAAATACAGTCTGAGTAATGTTAGACAGTGATGACATTATTTTTGGTATCGAATCGTAAGGTAACTGAATACCTTTTGCCTCGGCAGTATGAATGCGATGTCTTAACATGCAGAGAATGCTGCATGAAAGGAAGTGTACAAAAATCTTGCCGGGTAGGGTTTTTGATGAGGATACATGCAGTCTTTTTGCCCCCGTGAAATCCTTTAATTTCCTGAAACTCTCTTCAACCTCGTTGCGTTCGGTGTAGGCGCGTGAAGCTTCTACAGGATCTTTTATTATGTCAGACAGAAGAATTCTGATTCCCTTGCATAACATGTATTCAGTCTTTTTGACATTGTTGATTACATTCCTTCCTTTAGAATCTTTGGTGACATAGGTTGAAACGAATTCTTCCTCATCCAGAGTTAAGGGGGCAATCCCGGCCTTTTGCTTGTCCAACAGCTCTGCTATTCTGGCTCGAAAGAGATCGTCGGCATCATTTCGTATGTTATGGTCAAGGTATATGTGGACATACATTCTGCCTTTCTCATGTCGGCATCTTTTAGTGTCTTTGTTGAAGTTGCCGGGATAACTCCAGTAAATCTCTTCAGTCATGACATTCTGTTCCAGTTTTCTGTTGTAACTGCAGTCATCAAGCAGATAGGAAAGATTATTGACTATCAGATTTTTGCATATACTGAAGTTGGTCTTCATGTTAAGGATAAAGCTTTGATTGTCCTGATACAGCTTGTGTATATTTTTAACTGAGCCATATCCCTTGTCTGCCACAATTATAGCCCTGCGATTAATTCCCATTCTGGCATATTCTTTAAGCAGATGGTTTACGGTGGATACGTCAGGTGTGGCTCCGGCATAGTGTCTGTAGTAAAGAGGACAACCGGTACGCTGATTAACCAGCATGACCACGTTAATCTGTTTTAGATTATCTCCATCCTTGTTATGTCCCCATTCAGCGTAATCAAGAGCATCTGAACAAGTTGAAATAGAGGTGGAATCCAAAGCATAGTAAACATTCTCTTGGGATTTTTCCTCCTCTTCTATGCAGTACTCATTAAGTTTTTTCAGAAAGCTGTCGATTCTATCCTCGTCTATATGCTGAAGGAATTTAGTTATACTGCTGATACTCAAAGGTCTGTGGAACGGGAGTCGGGTACTTGAGGCAAAGTCTTCATAAAGATACATCGCTTTATCCGGTTCAATTGTTTTGAAATAGGCCAGTGACAACAGCTTCTGAAAACCATAGTATCTGTCAAATGTTTGGCTTAACGCCCTTGATAAAGGTGTTGATGCAACAATCTGATCAAGCAGCCACGTTGCTCCGGCATGCAACACTTTAAGAGAAGTCGCTCTTCGTATGAACAGGGAATTATCATCCATATCGTCAGCCTGCGAAAACTCAAGTTTGTAACGGGTAAACCTGCCTTTTGATTTTACCTTATCAATAACCCTTGTTGTTTTGAGCTTTTCAAGGATTGGATACTGACTCAAGAACTTCTCAGTCCATTCAATTGTACCTGTAAGCTCTCCTCCTACGATCTTTCCCACAGTCATGGTCTTTCCTTTAACTCTGACCGACATGTGACGTTCGGAATCCCACATATTTTCGTAGGAACAGACATATGTATACTTGCCATTTCTGTTGAATAGCAGAGGAGGAAGTTCGGGAGCATCAATAACAGCCATAATTACACCTGTATAGTTACGCATGAATATGTAACTATAATATCATAAAAAACAAAAGAAGTCCTCAATATTTTAGGACTTCTTGAAATTTATTTTTGAAATGTAACTATATCTTCAAAGAATGGGGTGCAAGTGTCCGGTTTTCTTTTTCCATCTTACGGCTCCGCGGAAGACCTGCGGTGTCGGTCATTTACCGCACGGCATTGCGCCGTTGAATAAAAGGCACAATATCCGTATAATCGTCACCGGATTGAAGGAGTCTGCCGGAAAATCATGTCCTGCGGATGCGGATTCTTCTCAGATTAGCTCTTAATATGCTGTTCCCTCCTCCGGCGCAGGGAACATTTGTTTAAAAATCAATTTGTCAGTCAGAACCGAAACTAGATATGAAAACAGTTCCAACCAAAATAACCTACGGCAGAATATCAAAAGTGCTGGAGGAAGCTCTTTTTCGTGACCGTAACAGAATCCTTGCCAAGGCACGCAGGGTTTTCGGGGACAGAAGAAATCCCGTGACCGAACCTGATGCGGAGGCGGTGACGGAACTTGCTCTTGAAGCTTCCGCGGCAGTGGAATATGCCAGAACCAGGGCCGGAAAAATTCCAGAAATCACGTATCCGGAGCAGTTGCCCGTAAGTCGTGAGAAGGATGACATCATCAGACTGATAAAGGAAAATCAGGTGGTCATCGTGGCCGGTTACACCGGTTCGGGTAAAACCACCCAGCTTCCGAAAATCTGTCTTGAGGCCGGACTCGGACGCAGGGGAAAAATAGGACATACGCAGCCTCGACGACTGGCGGCACGTACGGTTGCGGATCGTATCAGTCAGGAACTTGGGTGCGAGCTTGGCACGGTGGTCGGCTACAAGGTGCGTTTTGGAGACAAAACCTCAGACGATACCATAATCAAGCTGATGACTGACGGTATTCTGCTTACTGAACTGGAGCAGGACAGATATCTCAGCGAATATGAGGTAATCATCATTGATGAAGCCCATGAACGCAGTCTTAATATCGACTTTATTCTCGGTTTTCTGAAGAATCTTCTTAAAAAACGTCCTGATCTCAAGGTCAT
>LXOW01423593.1_pt1 | contig 15566 bp, 13 predicted proteins | sample 1368591 | NCBI WGS metagenome assembly LXOW01 (sample SAMN04884650, study PRJNA319009) | bovine gut metagenome | isolation source: Cow rumen | host: Bos taurus | place: Italy: Legnaro (PD) | collected 2014-07-09 | reverse complement strand
CCAAAACTTATAATCAAGGAGAACTCCCTATGTACTGCACAAGAAAGGTTCAGGACGATCTGATCTGGGTCGGCGCGGACGACCGGCGGCTCGTCTGCTTTGAGGGCGTCTACGGCGTGCCCGACGGCGTGTCCTACAATTCCTACCTGCTGCTCGATGAGAAGACCGTGCTCTTCGACACGGTGGACAAGGCCGTTTACGGCGTGTTCCTCGAGAACGTCGCCCACGCGCTCGGCGGGCGGAAGCTCGACTATCTGGTCGTACACCACATGGAGCCCGACCACGCCGCCACGCAGGAGCTGCTGCTGAGCCGCTACCCGGAGGCCAAGATCGTCTGCAACGCGAAAAGCCTGCAGATGATGAAGCAGTATCTCGGCTGCGATCTCTCCGACCGCGCCGTCGTGGTCAAGGAGGGCGACACGCTCTCCACCGGCCGGCACACGTTCAGCTTTATGATGGCCCCGATGGTGCACTGGCCCGAGGTCATGATGAGCTATGACGCCGCCGACGGCCTGCTCTTCTCGGCTGACGCCTTCGGCACCTTCGGCGCGCTGAACGGGCGGCTCTTCGCCGACGAGAGCGATTTCTTCGCCGAGGAGCTGGCCGAGATGCGCCGCTACTACTGCAACATCGTTGGCAAGTACGGCGCGCAGGTGCAGGCGATCCTCAAGAAGCTCGGTTCGCTCGAGATCAAGGCCCTGCTGCCCCTGCACGGCCCGGTCTGGCGCGCGCATTTAGGCGACGTCGTGGAAAAGTACCTCCAGTGGAGCAGCTACACCCCGGAGGAGAAGAGCGTCCTGCTGGCCTACGCCTCGGTCTACGGCCACACCGAGAACGCCGCGAACATCCTTGCCTGCAAGCTCGCCGAGCGCGGCGTGCGCGTGCGCATGTACGACACCTCCGTCACCCCCGCGAGCTACATCGTCGCCGACGCCTTCCGCTGCAGCCACCTCGTCTTCGCCGCGACCACCTATAACGCGGGCATGTTCGTCACGATGGAGAACCTCCTGCACGACATCGCCGCGCACAATCTCCGCAACCGCCGCGTCGCCCTGATCGAGAACGGCTCCTGGGCGCCCGTGAGCGGCAAGCTCATGCGCGACGTGCTCTCCACTCTCAAGGGGATCGAATTCGTGGGAGACGCCGTCTCGCTCAAGTCCGCGCTGGCGGAGGGGCAGGAGGCGCAGCTCGACGCACTGGCCTCCCTGCTCGCCGGGGAGATCAACCCGGCGCCCGTTGCCGCCGCGCCCGCCGAAGCGGCCGCCCCCGCGCCCGCCGGCGAGGTGGACAAGAAGGCCTTCAACAAGCTCTCCTACGGCGTCGAGCTGCTGACCACCCGCGTGGACGGCAGGGACTACGGCTGCATCATCAACTCCGCCTGCCAGGTGGCCTCCGGCGAGCCGAAGAAGCTCGCGGTCTCCGTCATCGCGAAGAACTACACCTGCGAGATGCTGCAAAAGGCCGGGCGCTTCAACGTCTCCATCCTGACCGAGGACGCGCCCTACAGCCTGTTCCAGCAGTTCGGCTTCCAGAGCGGGCGGGACGTGGACAAGTTCGCCGCGCTCGAGACCGAGGAGCGCACGGCCAACGGCCTGCGCTATGTCAGCGAACACGCCAACGCCGTCCTCTCCTGCGAGATCACGGAGATCAAAGACCTCGGCGCGTCGGTGCTGTTTATCGCCGACGTTACGGAGGCGAAGCTGCTCTCGAAGGAGCCGAGCTGCACCTACGACTACTACCACGCCCACATCAAGCCCAAGAAGAACCCCGCCCCCGAGCAGAAGGAGTGCTGGGTCTGCAAGGTCTGCGGCTACGTCTACGAGGGCGCGGAGCTGCCCGACGATTTCGTCTGCCCGCTGTGCAAGCACGGCAAGGACGATTTCGAGCACGTCGTCCCCAACGCTCCGAAGAAGCAGAAGGGCTGGGTCTGCACGATCTGCGGCCACTTCGAGCCCTGCGAGGGCGAGCTGCCCGCGGACTATGCCTGCCCGCTCTGCAAGCACTCGAGAGAGGACTTCGAGCGAGCGGAACGGTAGAATATACGACAGCGGACGGTATGAGCCGTCCGCTGTCGTAAACAGGAATGGCGCGCCGAAAAGCGGCGCGCCATAGTTATCCGTGGATCATCCCCGCGAGGACGAGGCAGAGATACGCTGCGGGGATGGAAAAGAGCAGACTGTCCACGCGGTCGAAGAGGCCGCCGTGGCCGGGGATCAGGTCGCTGAAATCCTTGATGCCGATCATGCGCTTGATGAGCGACTCGGCGAGGTCGCCGATCTGCCCGAGGCTGGAGGCGACGAGCGCGCTCAATACGCAGACCGGGAGCGAGAGGCCCCGCATGAAGGGCGCAAGCGAGAGCAGCGCCCCCGCCGGCAGCGAGGCGAGCGCCCCGCAGAGCGCGCCCTCGACGGTCTTTTTCGGGGAGATGGCCGGGGCGAGCTTGTGCTTGCCGAAGCGGGTGCCGCCGAAGAAGGCCGCGCTGTCGCAGAGCCAGGTGGACACGCAGCCGAGCGCCATCGCCGGCAGCCAGAGCTCGCTGACCGCGATCATCATCCACACCGCGAAGAGAAAGGCCGGATAGCCGAGCGCGGCCACCGTGTCGAGCGCGCCGTTGCCGGAGACCCGCTTGCGCAGGATGCCGGAGAGCATGGCGAGATAGACCGCGCAGAGAAAGCTCGCGAGATAGCCCATCGCGCCGACGTGCAGCAGCGACAGCAGCCCCTGGGAGGCGACGTAGACGTACATGACCCAGGCGCTGCAATAGACATGGAGCGTTTCGAGCTGGCGGCTGAGCTCATAGCAGCAGACGATCCCCACGACGGCGCAGAAGGCCACGCGGCTCAGCTCCGAGGCCAGCACGCACAGCAGCGTTATCGCCAGCAGAGCGCCGGCCGAAACAAAACGGTTTTTCACGCCCTTCGTCCTTTCCGTATCCGTATGGCAGCCGCATGATAAAGAACAGTATCGTGCCTGTATCCGTCCCGCGTTTGCACGGGCGCGGCAACGGTATTAGCATACCATATTTCCCCCGCCGCCTCAAGACGCAATCCGGGGGAAATCGACGGTTTTTGAGCCATAAAAAAGATTTTACATTTCCCTTGCCAAGCGCGCCGCGCAAGCGTATACTCGCTTTTGTATGAGGGGAGGCGCGGGAGATGAGAAGCGAAAAAACCAAGGAGCTGCTGCGCGCGGTGAAGTTCACGCTCTTTTCGGCGAGCGCAGGGCTCATCCAGGCGCTCACGATCCTGCTGCTCGAGACGCTCAGCCCCCTGCCGAGCTGGGCCTGCTATCTCGGCGGCCTCGTGCTGAGCGTGCTCTGGAATTTCACGCTGAACCGGAAGTTCACCTTCCAGTCCGCGGCGAACGTGCCGGTCGCGATGCTCAAGGTCGCCGCCTACTACGCGGTCTTCACGCCGCTGTCCACCTGGGGCGTCGGCGCGCTGACCGGGCGCTGCGGCTGGCCGCCGCTCTTCGCCGACGCGCTCGCGATGGTCTGCAATCTTATAACGGAATACCTCTACCAGCGCTTCTTCGTCTTCGGCAAGAGCATCGACACGGCGGTGAAGAAGGATTAGACCCCAAACAGCCGCCGCCCGTTTTCGAGCGTGAGCGCAGCGATCTCCTCCTCGCTGCGTCCAAGCGTCTCGGCGATGCAGCGCACGATGTAGCGCAGATTGCGCGAGTCGTTGCGCTTGCCGCGGTTCGGCACGGGCGAGAGATAGGGGCTGTCGGTCTCGATCAGGATGCGCTCGGGCGGGCAGACGGCGAGCACCTCGAGCGCCTTGCGCGCGTTCTTGTAGGTGATCGGCCCGTCGAAGCCGAGGTACCAGCCGCGGCGCAGCAGCTCCTGCGCCATCTCCGCGCTGCCGGAGAAGCAGTGGAAGACCCCGCGCAGCTCCGGATAGTCCTTCACGATGGCGAGGCAGTCCCCGTGCGCCTCGCGGTCGTGGACGATGACGGGCTTGTCTAGCTCGAGGGCGAGCATGAGCTGCCGCCGGAACAGAAGCTGCTGCTCGGCCTTGTGCGCTGCGTCCCAGTAGTAGTCCAGGCCGATCTCGCCGATGGCGACGCATCTGGGGTGCTCGGCCAGCTCGCCGATGACCGCGAGCGCCTCGGGGCTCGCGTCCTGCAGCTCCTCGGGATGCACGCCGACGGCGGCATAGACGAAGGGGAAGCGCTCGGCGAGGGCGAGCGCGGCGCGGCTGCTGCGCACGTCGCAGCCGGGATCGACGATATACGTCACACCCTCGGCGTGGACGGCCTCCAGCAGGGCGAGGCGATCCGCGTCGAAGGCGCGGTCGTCGTAATGGGCGTGTGTGTCAAAAAGCATGGCGCGGCCTCCCTGTGCTCGTGTTTCTTCCCCAGTATAGAGCGGGATGCCGTTGAACACAAGGGAAAGTTTTGTGAAATCGGCAAAGCGGACAAAAAAACATAGACAGAGAAGACTGTTTTTGGTATAGTAGGCTTATACAAGGAATCGCCCGCCGCGCGCGGGAAAAAGGAGTCGGAACTATGGGCAAGCCTGTCGTTATCACCGTCGACAGCACGGCGGATCTCTCCCCGGAGCTGCTGCGCCGCTATGACATCCGCGTGATCCCGCTGACCATCACCCTCGGCGAGGATACCTTCCCGGACGGGAAGGGCTTCAGCTCGCTGGATATGTACGCGCGCTACCGCCTGGACGGGACGCTGCCGAAGACCTCGGCTCCCGGCGTGCAGGAGATGCTGGATTTCTTCACGCCCCTGGTCGAACAGGGCTTCGAGGTCGTGCATCTCGACATCAGCGCCGAGCTCTCGAACAGCTTCAACGCCGCGCGCCTCGCCGCGCAGGAGCTCGAGGGCGTCTATCCGGTGGACAGCCGCCAGCTCTCCACGGGCGTCGCGCTGCTGGCCGTCGAGGGCGCCGAGTGCCGCGAGCGCGGCATGGGCGCCGCCGAGATCGCCGCGCGGCTCGAGAGCCTGACCGGCAAGGTCTCGACCAGCTTCGTGCTCGACACGCTCGAGTTCATGTGGAAGGGCGGGCGCTGCACGGGCGTCGCCGCGCTCGGCGCGAATCTCCTGAAGCTCAAGCCCGCGCTCGAGATGCGCGAGGGAAAGCTCGTCGTGTATAAAAAATACCGCGGCACGATCGCGGCGGTCTATCGGCAGTACATCACGGAGCGGCTCAAGGGCGCGGCCGTGCGCCCGGCGCACGTATTTATCACCGAATCGGGCGAGGTCGAGCCGGAGCTCATCGAGGAGCTCAGCGCGCTTGTCCGCTCGCTCACCGGCTGCGCGGAGGTGCATCACACCCTCGCCGGCTGCACGATCTCCACGCACTGCGGCCCGAAGACCCTCGGGGTGCTGTTCATCGAGGAGTGACGATATCCCGGCCGGGAAAAGCCGAGCCCCGTTCCCTCACAGGCTCCTCCCGCGGATACAGACAGATCCCCCCCGAAAAAAGGGGCTGTCTCAAAACGGTTTTCGTTCTGTCATTCTGAGGAACGAAGTGACGAAGAATCTTTCTTTTTGAAGTTTTCAAGAACTTCTAGAGAAAGATTCTTCGCTTCGCTCAGAATGACACGGCGTTTTGAGACAGCCCCTTCTTTGCGTTCACTCACGCAGCGCCTTGCGCGAGACGCAGCTTCGGTACAGGAGCATCGCCATGGCGGCGATGGCGGCGCAGCTCAAGGTCATGATCGTGTAGCACTTGAGGTAGGTCGCGTAGCGCTGGACGTTATATTCGCCGAACTTGATGGCCGCGACGAGGCAGACGACGAAGAGCGGCCAGCTCAGCGGCTGATACCAGCGCCAGCCGTTGCAGCGGATGGACGCGGCGCTGTAGCGGATCAGCACGCCGAGCATCGAGAAGCCCGCGAAAATCTGCGCGAGACTGATGAAGGCGGAGTACTGGTTCAGCGAGGAGAGGATGCGAAAGTGCATGAGCGGGGAGTCGTAGCGCGTGGAGTCCATCACGACGGCGACGACGGCGTAGAGCAGCGTGAAGTAACAGGCCGTGTGGCCGGTGCGCGGCGCGCCCTTCTTCATGCGGCGGAAGCCCTTCTCGTGGAAGAAGCGCGCGGTCAGCACCGTGACGAGCAGCATCAGCAGAAACTCGAGCGCGAAGCTCGCCACGCGGTAGCTCACGTTGCCCGCGGCGTCCTGCGTCGCGACCGCGAAGGGCAGAAATTGCAGCCACTTCACCGTCACGAGGATGCGGCTGCGGCAGGTGGTGTTGAAGAGCGCGCTCAGGCGGATCAGGGCGATCAGCAGCGCGACGCCGGGCGCAGCCGCGTCGAGCAGCTCCCCGACCGTGGCCGTCAGCCGCATCTTCTTTGCCAGCCAGGCCGCGAGCCAGATCCCCAGCAGCATTCCGGGCAGGCAGAAGCTGCCGACGGAATAGTCCGTCAGCGCGCCGAGGAGGGAGGAATAGGTCTCGGCGTTGAAGTACCAGTGCAGAAAGCGGGCGAAGAGCACGCCGAAGACGAAGCCCAGCGAGCCGAGCGCGAACACGGCGGCGGCGCTGCGGTGCGTCTCGAGGTAGAGCAGGAGCGTCAGCACCACGGCGAGCAGGTAGCCCAGGGTGATGACCGCCGCGCTCGCGTAGATCGGATGGCCGCCGAGCGTCAGCAGGACGAGATTGTTCAGGTTCATCCGTTCGCACCTCCCTCGGGCAGCGCCGTGGCGAAGTAGAGGATATCGCTCACGAGGCGTTCCTTGCCGAAATCGATGTGGTTGTACGGCTCGCCGCGGAAGACGAGCTCGCCGGTCTGCCCGCCGTCGAGGCAGTAGGCCGTCCGCACGCCCTTCTCCGCGAAATGCTGCGCGAAGGTGTTGACCGTCCAGCGCGCCTCCTTCTCGTCGGAGTGGTTGAGCGACATATAGAGATAGTGCAGCGTATCCACCTGCGCGATGCCCGCGCGGGAGTAGCCGGAATTGATCTCGCCCACCGGGTACCAGTCGCAGACCAGAGCCTCGCCGTTCTCGACCAGCACGGGGCCGAAGGCGACCGTGAAGATCACGTCGTTTTCCGCCATGAACTGTCGGATCGACTCCTCGGTGTTCACTTCGGCCAGGCGCTTATAGAGGAAGTCGCCCCCGGCGGTGACGAAGAGCGTGTCCACGCAGTTATACTTGCTGTACATGCCGGAGTAGTTGGCGGTGTTGAAGCGGTAGAGCTCGCGGTTGTAGGCCACGATGCCGAAGTCGCGGAAGAGGTAGAAGTCCGCGTTCATCGCCACGACCGCGTTGGTGCTCTGGGCAAGCTCGGTGGCGAAATACTGCACCTGCGCGCCGAAACGGTCGTCTGCGAACTTGCGCCGAAGCTGCGAGCCGTCGGCGATCTTGATCTCCGAGAAGCTCACGCTGTTGCCGTCAATGGTCTCCTTCCACACCAGCACGAGGATCGTGTCGTCGAGGTAGTACTGGATGTCCTTCGCATAGCTGCCGCGGTGGAAGCTGGCGTTCACGTCGAAGACCGTGCGCTCGTCCTCCCCGAGCAGCCCGGACTCGCGCGCCCGCTGGATGACGTTCAGGATCTCGGCGGCGTTGTCGTTCGGGACGGAGCCGTAGCAGGCCGGGTTCGGTTTGGGCGCGACCAGCGCGTCCTCGGGGATCGTATAGCGGATCGGCTCGGGCGTCGGCTCCGGGGTGGGCTCAGGCGTCGCGGTCGGCACGACGGGCGCGGCCTCGAGCGGCACGGGCGTGGGCTCAGGCGTCGGCTCCGGGCTGGGCGCGAGCGTCGGCGCGGGCGAGGCCGCAGCTGCGCGCGGCGTGCTCGAGGAGATCGTCGGGTGCAAATTCAGCGCCGAGAAGGCGAGGCAGCCGAGCAGCAGCAGCACGAACAGCGCGCTCAGCAGGGGGCGCCGGCGGTCGTTTCTGCGCTTCTTGCGGCGCGGCGCGGCCTCGGCGTCGGCGGGGCGGTGCTTCGGCGCGGCGGCGAGCTTATAGTCCGACAGCAGCTCGTCGGAATCCATGACATGCTTGTTCATAGGCTGTCCTTTCCGATCTGGGATCGCCGCCCGCGCGGGGCGGAGGATAGGTATAGTTCGACTCTTCTACTTTACTCTATTCTCTATCCCTTGTCAATTGTGCTTTTTGGCGCGAAACGCCCCCGGCCGTTCGGTCGGGGGCGTTTCGGCGCTGTATGCAGCTTACAGCAGGTTCAGGATGAGGGTCAGCACGACGAAAGCCAGCGCGAACCACTTGGTCGCCTTGGCGAGCTTCGCGTCCCAGGTCTTGGCCTGGCCCTTGGAGAGGAAGGTGTCGGCGCCGCCGGACACGGCCCCGAGACCCGCGCTCTTGCCGCTCTGCATCAGAACGACGACAGTGACGGCGAGGCCGGAGAGAACCTGCAAAATGGTGAATACGATGGTAAGAGCAGACATGTATTTCAATCCTTTCGTCATGTGTACAATTCNNCAGCGCCGGAGGGGGTTCTGTCGGTCGTCGCGGCGTTCCGATCCCCTCAGTCGCGCAGCTCACAGCCCCCCTTACGCAGGGGAGCCAGAGCCGAGGGCTGAACAATTACGGAGGCTCTGTGTGCGTGGCGGCGTTCTATGCAAGTATGATCTGTCTGACATAATTCCTCATTCCCAATTCCCCATTCCTCACTCTCCATATTTACAACTTCAAAATATAGTAGTAATATAGACTCATACAATATGCCTCGCGGTATACTCCGCGGATCGGAGGAGCTTATGTCCAAGAAATCTCCCGCGCCGGGGGCGCTGCGGCTGAACGTGCGGCGCACCTCGCTGATCGGCTTTGCCTTTTTCGGCATCCTGCTGCTCTGGCAGGTCTACGACTCCTGGTGCCCCACCTTTTTGACAGACATTTTCGCGCGCCGGATGTACAATATGTCCTCCTACGCGCTCAAAACCAGCGGCAACGAGCAGCAGATCCTGGAAGTGCAGTGGATCGTCGGCATCATCATGGCCTGCGACAACCTCGCGGCGCTGATCCTGCTGCCGCTCTTCGGCTCGCTCTCCGACCGGACGCGCACGCCCATCGGCAAGCGCATGCCCTACATCCTCGTCGGCACCTTCGTCTCGGCGGTGGCCTTCCCCTTCATCCCGCTGTTCTTCCATCAGAACAACGTCGTCGGCATGGTGTCGATGATGGCCGTCGTGCTGATCTTCATGATGATGTACCGCAACCCCGCCGTCGCGCTGATGCCCGACATCACGCCCAAGCCCCTGCGCGCGAAGGCCAACGGCATCATCAACATCATGGGCTACCTCGGCGGCGCGGCGGCGACCGTGCTCGGCATCTTCCTCGTGCTCTCGGACTACATCAACACCCCCGACGAGGCGCGCAACGTCTGGATCATCGAGCTGCCCTTCATCATCGCCTCGGTGCTGATGGTGATCTCCGCGCTCGTGCTCTTCTTCACGATCCGCGAGAACCGCGTGGCCGAGGAGATGCGCGACGAGCTGGCGCTCGGCGAGGCGCTCGCGGCGGTCGAGACGCCGATCGACGACGACAAGCCCATGTCCCCGGCGAACAAGCGGATGCTGCTGGCGATCCTCGGCGCGGAATTTCTCTGGTTCATGGCCGACAACGCCATCGGCACCTACATCGGCAACTACGTCATCTACTACCTCAACTCCGCCTCCAGCGCGACGATGGTCCTGACCATCGTCGGCGGCCTCGCCTCGGTCGTGGGCTTTGCGACGGCGGGCTTCATCGCCGATAAAATCGGCCGCAAGTGGACGATCTCGACCGGTCTCGCGATCACGCTCGCGGGCCTCGTTGTGATGTGCTTCGCCGCCCCGAGCGGGAAGGTCGTCGGCGCAAACGGGGAGTACGCCTTCCCCTCGCTCCTGTTCGCGGTCTGGGCGATCAAGGGCTTCGGCATGGCGCTGGTGCACAACTGCTCCTTCCCGATGGTGGTGGAGCTCTGCTCGTCGAAGAAGATCGGCAGGTTCACCGGCTACTACTACGCGGCCAGCATGTCCGCCCAGACGGTCACGCCCGTGCTGCTCGGCCTCATGCTGAACGCGACGCAGGCCTGGCGCACCCTGCCCGTCTACGCATCCTGCCTCATCTGCCTGAGCTTCGCGGTGTTCACGGCGCTGGTGAAGAACATCAAGGCGAAGAAGCTCGCGAACGTCAAGGGTCTGGAGGCGCTGGACGGAGAGTAACGAATAACGAATAATGAATAATGAATAATTGTGGTGTCGGCTTCGCCGACGGATTGGAAAAATGAGGTGGTTTCCATGACTTGCAAACGGAACTGTCTGCGGCGCGGGGTGCTGCTCGGCGCGGCGGCGGCGCTGCTCCCGGCGTATCTGCTCGCGCCCGGCGGCGCCACCAAGCGGCAGAAGGCCCCCTTCTGGGGCGTGAACTTCGCCCACCGCGGCCTGCACAGCCGCGACAAGAGCGTGCCGGAAAACTCCATCGAGGCCTTCCGCCTCGCCGCGCGCGCAGGCTACGGTATTGAGCTCGACGTGCAATTGAGCCGCGACGGGCAGGTGGTCGTCTTCCACGACGAGACGCTCCGGCGCGTCTGCGGCGCCGAGGGGCGCGTCGAGGACTTCGATTACGCCGCGCTGCGCACGCTCAAGCTCTGCGGACAGGAGACCGGCGTCCCGCTGCTGTCGGAAGCGCTGACGGTCATCCGCGGGCGCGGGCCGCTGATCGTGGAGCTCAAGCCCACGAAGCGCCGCCGCGAGCTCTGCGAGAAGACCTACGCCCTGCTGGAGGACTACCGGGGCGAGGTCTGCGTGGAGAGCTTCGACCCGCGCATCGTGGCGTGGTTCCGCTTCCACGGGCGCGACCTGCTGCGCGGGCAGCTCGCGATGCCCGCCGCGCGCTATGTCGAGGAGGGTGAGAGCCCGGCGCGGGGCTTTCTGCTCTCGCGCTGTCTGCTGAACTTCCTCGCGCGGCCGCAGTTCATCGCCTACAAGATCGGCCGCCGCCCGGCGGCGGTGCGCTTCGCCGAGATGCTCGGCGCGATGCGCGTCGGCTGGACCTCGCACGAGCCGCGCGACACGAAGCGCCGCGACGCCGTGATCTTCGAGTTCTACAAGCCGACAGTGCGGTTCAAATAGGGATAATTTCAATTCGTCCGCGCAGCGGACACATTAATCTTTCATTATTCATTTTTTTTCATTGAAAATCGCCTGCCCCAACCGGGACAGGCGATTTTCCTCAGATATCGTCGTTTACCGCGTCCGTGCGGAACAGCAGGGAGACGCACCAGAGCGCCGCGAGGCCGACCAGCGTATAGATGACGCGGCTGACGGTCGCGGTCTGGCCGCCGAAGAGCCAGGCGACCAGATCGAAGCGGAACAGCCCGATGCTGCCCCAGTTGATCCCGCCGACGATGGCGAGAATCAGCGCGATACGGTCCATGATCATAGAATCTAACTCCTCTCTTCACGGAATCAACGACAGTATGCCCGCTTCCCGCCCGGTTTATACCTCAGCGCCGGCTCGGCCCCGGATCCGCGTCCCCGAAAATCAGATCGTCGATGTCATATTCTCCCATAATTCTCCCTCCCGATGCGGCATATTGTTATTGTATGCCCCGGCGGGCGAAAAGATGCGCGAAAGAAGCGCGGAAATTTGAAAGATTTTCCTTGAATCATCGCTCTCTATGGTGTATACTATTCAGGCTTTTGATTCTCCCCGCCGTGTGCGGAACATTACATGCAAAGGATGAAAACAAGATGAGCGCTTCTACCGAACGGAAAAACCGCCAGGCCGCGCGCGCGGCCGGCACCGACAAAAAGACCCTGGCTGCTCAGGAGGCCGCCAAGAAGAAAAAGCAGAGCCAGCTCCGCTGGACGCTCGGCACCATCGCCGTCGTGCTGCTGATCGCCCTGATCCTCTTTTTGGACTCCGGCTATCTCTACAGCCACACCACCGCGCTGACCGTCGGCGACAAGAGCTACACCCCCGCCGAGGTCAACTACTACTACGCCAACGAGTACCACAACTTCGTGAACAACTACGGCAGCTATGCCTCGCTCTTCGGCCTGGACACGAGCTCCGGCCTCTCCGGGCTTGACAAGCAGAGCTGCGGCATGCTCTCCGAGGGCTCCTGGCGCGACTACTTCCTCCAGGGCGCCGAGAGCGACATCGTGCAGATCAAGGCTTACGGCGACTACGCCGCGGCGAACGGCATCAGCCTCGACGCCGACGAGGTCGCCGAGATCGACGAGCAGCTCGCCTCGATCTCCGATCAGGCCAAGTCGCTCGGCTACGCGAGCGCGAACAATCTCTTCGCCGTGAACTACGGCAACGGCGTGAACACCGCCATCGTGCGCGCGGCCTACCTCGACAGCAGCCTCGCGAGCAAGGTGTACTCGACGGTGTACGACAGCCTGACTTACAGCGACGAGGAGCTGGAGGAGTACTACCAGAGCCTCGGCGGCACGAAGGACTACTTTGACTACCTCGTCTACACCGTGAACGCCGCCGTCGAAGAGGGCGCCGACGCTCCCTCCGAGACCGCGCTGGCCGAGGCCCGCGCCGACGCCGAGGCGGTGCTGAACGCCTATCTCGACGGCGCGGATATCGAGGATGTGACCGAGCGCTTCGAGGTCGCGGTGGACTCCCAGTTCGAGGGCTCCGTGCCCACGACCCGCAGCGAGGTCGCCGGCAGCTCCGTGGATTCCGCTTACAGCGAGTGGCTGCTTGACAGCGCGCGCAAGGCCGGCGACGCGGCGGTGCTCGACGGCGAGAGCGCCAGCTATGTCGTGCTCTTCCTGAACCGCGAGGACAACCACTACGCCACGCAGAACGTGCGCCACATCCTTGTGAAGGCCGAGGCGTCCGAGGACGGCACCTACAGCGACGAGGCCAAGGCCGCGGCGCTGGCGAAGGCCGAGGAGATCCTGGCCGAGTTTGAGGCCGGCGAGAAGACCGAGGACAGCTTCGCGGCGCTGGCGAACGAGTACTCCGAGGACACCGGCTCCAACACCAACGGCGGCCTGTATGAGAACATCTACAGAGGCCAGATGGTCGAGGGCTTTGACGACTTCTGCTTTGCCGATCACAAGGCGGGCGACACCGGCATCGTCTACGGCGAGAGCGGCAGCTACGCCGGCTACCATGTGATGTACTATGTCGGCGAGGGCGCGCTCTACAGCAATGTGCTCGCCGAGAACGCCAAGCGCAGCGAGGAGCTTGAGGCATGGAACACCGAGGTCATGGGCGATCTCGAGGCCGTAGAGCACGGCGCGATCCGCCGCGTCGGCTGAGGCGTTTGACCTGTATACAGTCAGCCCCCGGCTCTCCCCATATGGGGAGAGCCGGGGGCTCTGTTTGTTTCAATATTCAAAGCTGTAGCGCTCATAAGCATTGACCACCGTGGTCTCGCCGCGTTGGGTGACGCGCGGGATGTCCGCGCCGTAGCTTTGGTGGATGTGCCCGTGCAGGAAATAGCGCGGGCGGTATTTGTCCAGCAAGTCGTTGAAGCAGTCAAAGCCGCGGTGGGGCAGATCGTCGAGATCGTTGAGGCCGCGCGCGGGCGCGTGGGTCACGAGGATATCGACGCCGCCGGCGNNCCCGTTCCCGTAGCGGTAGGAGCCGCCGAGGCCGAGGATGCGCAGCCCCTCGTGGACATAGACCGTATCGTCGATGCAGACGCAGCCCTCCGGCTCGCGCTGCCAGCGGTCGTCGTGGTTGCCGTGGACGTAGAGCACGGGGCAGCGAGCCATCGTCACGAGAAACTCGAGATAGCTCACGCGCAGATCGCCGCAGGCGAGGATCAGATCGCAGCCCTTGAGCTTGCCGGGCTGGTAGTAGTCGTAGAGCGCCTTGGCCTCGATATCCGATACCGCGAGGATTTTCATCTCTCTCTCCCCTCGCTTTCCTTACCGCATGGCGTTTGCCGAGACCGTCGCCTGCCCGAGCGGGCTGAGCTCCTCAAAGGCCGGGATGCTCCCGACCACGTTCTCGACGAGATAGTCCATGCTCACGATCTGCTCGAGGCTCAGCGTCGGCTGTCCCTCGCCAACCACCTCGCCCGTCGCGGTGCGCAGCGGCGTGACGAAGGGGTTCACGCCCTCGCGCCGGATGCTCTCGCGCAGAAAGTCCGCGAGCCGCCGCGTCGGCGCGGGCAGCGCGTCCGTGACCGTCACGTCCACGACGCCGGCGGACATGCCCCAGTAGTAGTTGAGCGCCTTGCTGCTCTGCTCGTATTCGGCCTTGGCGGTCTTGTTCAGGATGCCGCGAAGGATGGACTCGTAGTACACGCCCCAGTTCCAGACCGGGTAGGCCAAAAGCTGCCGCTCCTCGCCGTGGATGCAGCTCAGGCCGAAGGCGCTGCGCGGGCCGCGGTTGAGGAAGGACGAGTCCTGCGCGGAGATAAGATGCACGCCCTGCTGGACGAGCACGTTCGCCGCGGCCTCGCCGCCCTTGACCGAGGACCACTCGAGATAGACGCGCGCCTTGGGATTCGACATCTGCGCGCCGAGGGCGAAGGCGTTGACGCCCGCGATCTGCCCGTAGATCGGGTAGTCGCAGATATAGCCGAGCCGCCCGCTCTCGGTGAGCGCGCCGGCGATCGCGCCGATGATGAACTTCGCCTCGTACATGCGCGCGTAGTAGAAGCGCAGATAGCGGTGGGACTTGTTGAGCGAGCAGTTCATGACCACGGCCTCGGGGTGCTCGACGGCCGTGCGCAAACTCGCTTCGAGCAGGCGCGGCGAGGTCGTGAAGAGCAGGGTGTTCCCCTCGGCGAGCGCCTGTTCGAGCACGGCGTTCGGGTCGCCCTCCATGGCGTTGGCGTAGCCCTTGGTCTCGACGCGCCCGTCAAAGACGCGCTGCACATGCTGCCGCCCGAGCTCGTGCCCGAGCACCCAGCCGGAGAGGGCGGGCGTCTTGTCGTAGATGAAGGCCACCTTCCGCACCGCCGGGGCGCTCGGGAGCACCGAGGCGAGCAGCCCCGGCTTCTTGTCCTCGGCGGGGTTGAGCTTGAGCTCGATCGGGGTCTCGTCCTGCTGCAGGGCGAGCTCCTCCCACATCTTGCCGAGGTTCTTTTTGATCTCGCCCTCGCCGGCGGCACAGAGCGCGGCGTAGCCGTAGATGCGGATGTAGCTGAGCAGCGCGTCGCCCGGCGCGGCGAGCAGCTTTTCGCCGCCCGCGGCGGCGTAGGCGCGGCGGAAGAAGTGGACGGCCGCGCGGAAATGCCGCCGCTCGTCCTCCGTCCACTCCTCGCCGGGCTGCTTGCCGACGGCGGATTGGAGGGCGAGGTAGCTGCCCTTTCTGGTGAACTCCACCAGATTCATCCTGCTGTATTTGTAGAAATCCACGAACTCATAGTAGAGCTCGGTCTCCGCCGTGCGCGGCGGGAGGATGCGCGTCACCGTCGCGGGGATCGTCACCGCGCCGAAGTACTTGAGCACGCTGACGCGCTTGTTGCCCTCTTGGACATAGAAGCGGTTGAGGTACTCGTAGACCTTGACCGGCTCGCGGATGCCCTCGCGCAGGTGCGCGCGGCAGAGCGCCTCCCACTTGGTGGCGAACTCCGATTTCTCGTCGAGCAGGGGCATATAGTTCGGCGCAAAGGCGTTGACGCGCCCGCGCGTCCTGGTGCCGACAAAGAGCTCGGCGGGCACCTGCACCAGCCCGAG
>LXOW01337922.1_pt1 | contig 15572 bp, 11 predicted proteins | sample 1368591 | NCBI WGS metagenome assembly LXOW01 (sample SAMN04884650, study PRJNA319009) | bovine gut metagenome | isolation source: Cow rumen | host: Bos taurus | place: Italy: Legnaro (PD) | collected 2014-07-09 | reverse complement strand
TCTGACGAAGGCGGGGTTACGATGATGCCATTAGGCAAATGTAGGTCGTCAATCCACACACAGTCGGAGCCCTTGCTTTTCGTCTGGTTCTTTGTATAGCAGAATTTAAGGGTGTGGAAACCGGCAGAAATAGGACATTGGAACTCGCTCCATTCGACATAACCAGCCAGCGATTCGCGTAACTCGCCGTCAAGCCAGAAAAGAAAGCAACCACTTCCCTCTGCTGAGAAAACTTTGCGGTAATATGAGAGTGTGCCAGTATCCGTCAGATATACCGCCAACTGCAAAACCGACACGGTATTCAGCGTGTAATAATTACCGCTGCGGGCACAGTAACGGCCACTGTGGGCGCCCTCACTGGTGACCTCCCAACGGTATTGTGCATCCGGACGCTCCCATGCCAACCTTGTGAAATCGCCACTCTCCCAATCCTCCGTCAACGACGAGCCCACCTGTGCCGCCAAAGGAAGCATCCCTGCGGTAATCACTAATACTATGAATAGAAGCCTTTTCATAAACCTTAGAAATTTTGATTATGAAAGTGCAAAGGTACTCATTTTTTTTAATTACCATCAATAAAAACATTTATGATAACCATGACACCAGTTCATCGCTGATGTTGTTGCCAATCTGACGGCAGACATCCTGGCTCCAGCGTTGCGCCATCTCGATGCGCGAGGCTTGGTCTTCTGAACCTCTCATCATAGCGTAGATGTATCCGGCGTTGAAATTGTCGCCGGCACCGACCGTGCTGACCGTCTCTATCGCTTGCACAGGATAGGTCTCGCAGCTGTCGAGTGTATAGATGCGAATTGAACGGGCACCATCGGTCAGTATCAGCGTGCTGCAAAAACGACTTACCCGCTCGTAGATGGCTTCACCATCGTGCAGACCATACAGATAATTGAAATCCTCCATCGAGCCTCGCACCACATCGGCCAGCCGCATGTTTTCCTCAATATTCGCCATCACGTCCGGTATATCCGGTATATGTGTTTTGCGGAAATTGATATCATAATAGAGCCATGCACCCGCTTTACGCGCATTATGCAACATAGAGCTGACCGCAGGACGAATGGCAGGATTGATGGCGAAGAAGGAGCCGAAGAGCACCACATCATCATGTTGTATTTGCGGCAACTTACCGTCCAATGCCACAGAAGCATGGTCTTTGTAAAACACATACTGTGCATCGTTATGCTCGTCCAAAAATGCCAACGTGATATGCGATTTAACCCCTTCGTGACGACACACAAACTCTGACGAAACACCGTTTTCTACCAGAAAGCGACAAATGATGTCACCTATATGGTCGCCGCCCACCTCCGTCACCATAATACAGGGCACACCTGCCCGTCCAAGCGAGACGATGCTGTTGAATGTCGAGCCTCCTGGCACGGCTTTCTGCGGCTGGTCATCCTTGAACANNGTCATGATCTATTATTATAAATTTTAGTTCAAGATGTTGATAGTATAAACGAAATGTCCGTGATCGCCAGGTTGAATGCAACGGATGACATCTCTTTGGCTGATATCTCCTGCGAAGCCTTTCTTGTCGCAAATACCCTGCCACGGTTCAAGACAGACAAATGGACAACCTTCTTTGTATGGCGCCCAGATACCAAATGCATCGGCATCATAGCAGTAAACGCTGACTACTTTGCGACCATGCTTGTCGCACAATGTGGTTTCCGCTATCTGACTGTTTTCTACCAGCAATGCATCTTGTGCAAAAGTATCGTTTGTAATGGGCATCACGCAGGGAAGACGATGTCCACCGTCAGTTCTCGCCACACGGTTTCCGTCTTCCAATTCTGAGATAAGAAGAGGCTCCACAGGACGGTTTTCAAGATCAAAATATTCCACATATCCGTGTGTGTTGTCCAACGGATTGTAGTCAGGCAACAAAAAGGCCGGATGCGCACCTATCTGGTAATACATTAAACGCTCACTCATATTCTCTACATACCAACTCACCGTCAATTTGTCACCTTGAATAGAATAGGTCACCTCAAGACCGAAGCGATAGGGGTACACCCCAAGCCGTTCGGTGTCTTTCATACGGAAACAGATTCCCCATTTTGACTCGACTTGCTCGAACTCGCTGTCACGGGCAAAACCATGTTGCTTCATAGGGTAGGTTTTCCCGTCAATGTGTAACTCATTGTTGTAAGGCTTTCCCACAACGGGAAAAAGCACCGGAGAATGGCGGTTCCAGTAGGCTGCGTCGCCATTCCACAGGTATTCACGACCTTTTTTGCGCAGACTTGTCAGCTCCGCACCATGCTCAGATACCTCTATGGTCAAATTGTCTTTACTGTATATCATATTTTCTCACTATCTGTGTCAGTAATGGCGAGACTAATAATCTCAATTGGTTTTATAAGATTTCAACTCAAACTTGACCTTGTACTTGCGGTCAGGATTAGTGGGAACAATATCACTCTTATAGTATGCATAATGATCTTTGTGACCATAGCCCTTCAAAGAGAAATTCTTCACCATACCAGGTTCTATTGTAACGGTCTTTGTGAAATCCTGATAATCTAACATGTTCCCGTTCATGTCATAATAAATCATGCGACCTGTAACTTGAGTGATTGTACGGTCTGTATTATTTTTCAATGCCACAGTAGCATCAGGTTGCACCCAATCATGATTGTAGTTTGCCAACGTAAGTGCATTAGCATTTTGTGACGAAGCCGTACTCTCCGTCGTTGTCACTGTTGGTTGTACAGATGTAGATTCAACAGTCGCTGTGGTTTGTGTTTTGGTGCTTGCTGTCTTGTTGCTGCCAGATTTCAATTGATCCACCTCTTGTCGCAGTTGTCTGACCTCGCTTTTCAGGGCGCGCCATTCTGCTTCTGTCACCGTAAAATCGGCATCCGACGCAGTTGTTTCTTCATCATCAATTACAACAACTGTTTCCTTTTGCTCCTTGGAAGAATCCTTCTGACGGATTACTCCCGTTGCACAGAACAATCCTATCACAATAACGAGAATAAGAATCACGAGAAAAACCTTTCCCGTACCGTTTTTTCTTTCATACATTTCGTTGTCCATAGCTGTGTATATTTTATTTGTCCATTTTATTTACTTCCAATCCATTGATTTACAAGCAACAACATTAATGGGTTGTATATCTGCATTTTGGGTAATTCGAACATCCATAGAAGAATCCGTACTTACCGTGTCGTTCAACTAGATGCCCACCACACTTTGGACAGAAACCGGAGTTGACAACTGCATTCACCACTCTTTCTGCCTTTCGAAGGTTTTCGACATGTTGTCTATCACTAACCACCTCTCGAACATTGTTCCTTTGGAGAATTCCAAGAACCCTTTGTACCTCATCGTCTGACAGGCATATCGTTTTATACTCGTTTATCACCCCGAGAAGATTTTCTTCATAAACAACAGGATATCTGCTTTCAACGTTTCTCAATATGGCGTCACCAGTAAAGACAACTATTGGCACTATCTTAACATGTGGGAATGCCGATAACTGTTCTTTGATTCTGAAAGCATGACCCAAAGATTGCTTGACTGGATTGTAGAAACGATTCTTCGTCACATATGTATATGTCTTCCACCATTTCTTTGCATACGTCACATCTGAGACTATCATCTGAGTCCACTTTTGTCGTTTATCATCCCCATAGATTTCGCCACAATAGTTTTTTGTCTCAATAGCAAATATTCCATACTTTGAAACCACAACATGGTCTATTTGTGTCGTTCCATTCTCTGTACGATAAACCAAATCATTTAGAATTACATATTCATTTGGTAGTTGGGATAATATGGATGACACACGCATTTCCCCTCTCTTCCCTTTTTCCTCTGCTGAGTTGTATCTAGCGAAGAAGAAAAAGAGAGCGACAACTAATATGATTATCAGAATGCTCATAGTAGTATTTTCTATTTCAACTTATCCAATGTTTGCTATGCCCATTTGTTTTACCCAAATTTATGGTTCGTTTGGCCATATTACCATTAGTTAAACTACAATGCAAATATACACATTTTACTAATACGGATACCATATCAAATAATAATAAGAAAACTGGATTATCCCTTTTAATCTTGTAACTCACGACTACCGCATTTTTTTGCATCTGCTGTGAGGTCTCACTTCCGCGGTGTGCAAGTTCAGTTCTTCGGTGCATGTTCGGAATGCACCGCGGCAGAGGAAGACGTATGCATTCACCACCCCAGATTACGCTGCGCTCATCTGGGGTTACTAAGATGTCGTCTCTTCGAGACTATGATGTAGCAGGCTGTAAGCCAGCAAGGAGCATAGTCGGGGTAAGGTGCGAGGTACGAGCACCGCCTCCCCGGGGATGAGGATGTACCGTATATTTGTTCGCGTCGCGAGAAACACATGCACCGAAGCACACCATCTGACCGACGCGAAAGGGAAAAGCTATAGCTGATGCTATAAATCTCTCGCCCTAAATCTAATATTCAACAAGACTATAGGGGATAATTCCGAAAGAAAATAAAAACAAGGTTAAAGAGGATAGGATACGCAGTGATTGGAAAAGATGAAAAAGGGTATGGAAAAGTGTAAAACAGCTCTCGAATGGCACAACGGCTATTAAACTTTCATCCAGATGCGGCATACTTCGCGCTGGTCGTCGGCGGCATAGACGGAGTGAACCGAACTGTTCTCATCGATGGCCTGATGACTGATGGAATACTGGTCACTGGGGAAGAGCTGTGAGATGAAATGCACGGACACCTCCTTGATTTCGTGGTGCAAAAAGAAATCATGTCCCATATCATCCATCACCCATTGCAGATATTTTGTATTGTTGACATGTTCATTGAGGTCGATGTCTGAATGCAGTACTTTGTGGAGCACTGGATTTCCTGACAAAGGAGCACCCGGCTGGCGAGGAAAAGACTTGACTGTCATGGCGTCGTCTTTGAGGGGACAACGTTCGTCACGATCAAAGTCCTCCAACTTCACCGGCTTCGCTTCCTTGTCAATGATTGCCCAGATGGATGTACCTCTGACTATAATCTCTCCCGCTTCATCAAACACCAGAAAATCTCTGGGCTGTGAAATAAAACTATGGGGTTTCTCCCAAGTTTTGATGGTCAGTTTCTCATGCCATTTCGGCATTCGCTCAATCTGCACATGCATGCGAGTCAGCACCCAAAAAAGGTTATAAGGTTTCAAATCGATGCCACTCAGATGAAAGTAGTCGCAATGGGCGGCAGCGGATTCCTGCAAAATGCAAAACAGGGACACCGGCGTCATCTCCACACGGCTGTCCACCATGTGAATCGGCACCTGTATCGGCATTAAAAAACGACCTTCTTCAATCATATTCTTGAACTCAGATTTATCTTCTTTTGAACAAAGCGATCAGCTCTTTTACATAATCGCGATCGGTATAGAAATCGGCCACATCCACCCCCACCTTCCTGAACAGCTCGGCATTCTTTTCCTGCTGGCGCTTCCACCAATGCTCGTAGGCCATACGGGTCAGACGGTCGGAAGTGTCGGTCAGGCTGTACTTGCCGGTTTCAGGGTCTTTGAGTTGCATAAGGCCCAAATCTGGCAATTGCGACTCGCCACGGTCCATGACATGCAAAGCTACAATGTCATGTTTCTCGGAAGCAATTTTCAAAGCTTGCTCGAAGTCACAGTTCACGAAGTCAGAAATGACAAAAGCAGTGCATTTTTTCTTGATGGCATTGGTGAGGTAGCGCAACGGCTCCGCCAGATCAGTCTTGACCTGCGAGGGTTTATAATCCACCAACTCTCTGATGATACGCAAAATATGCGAACGGCCTTTCTTCGGAGGAATGAATTTCTCCACCCTGTCACTGAAGAAAATAACGCCCACCTTGTCGTTGTTGTTGATAGCCGAGAATGACAGCACGGCAGCCAGCTCGGTAATCAGGTCAGCCTTGAACTCATTGCGGGTACCGAAAAGGTTGGAGCCGCTCACGTCGATGAGCAGCATGACCGTCAGCTCGCGTTCCTCCTCAAAAATCTTGACATACGGATGGTTCAGACGGGCAGTCACATTCCAGTCGATAAAGCGCACATCATCACCATACTGGTACTCGCGCACCTCGCTGAACGCCATACCACGCCCCTTGAACGCACTATGGTACTCGCCCGCAAAAATCTGCTGCGACAGCGCCTTGGTGCGGATCTCTATCTTTCGAACTTTCTTTAGTAATTCCGTTGAATCCATTTTTTCAGGTTTTAGGTTTTAGGTTTCAGGTTTTAGGTTTTAGGTTTCAAATTACAAGATTTTCTAACACCTAACCCCTAACACCTAATCACTTTTATGGCACCTCAACGGTATTCAGGATTTCGCTGATGATATTGTCGCTGGTGATGTTCTCGGCTTCGGCCTCGTACGACAAACCGATACGATGACGCATCACATCGTGGCAAATGGCGCGGATATCCTCTGGAATCACATAACCACGGCGCTTGATGAAAGCATAGGCCTGAGCTGCCAGTGCCAAATTGATGGTAGCACGCGGAGAAGCACCATAGGAAATCATGTTGGCGAACTTGTCCAGCTTATAATCAGCAGGATAACGGGTTGCAAACACGATGTCGGCGATATAGTTGGAGATTTTCTCATCGATATACACCTCTTTCACCACCTGGCGGGCCTTGATGATATCCTCGGGTTTCAATACGGTATTAGTAGTGGGGAATTTATTTTCCAAATGCTGGAACAAAATGTCTTTTTCCTCAGCTTTCGAAGGATAAGAAATCACCACCTTCATCATGAAACGGTCCACCTGGGCTTCGGGCAGCGGATAGGTACCTTCCTGCTCAATGGGGTTCTGCGTAGCCATCACCAGGAAAGGTTCCTCCAGTTTGAAAGTCGTTTCGCCGATGGTCACCTGACGCTCCTGCATGGCTTCGAGCAAAGCGCTCTGCACCTTGGCGGGAGCACGGTTGATTTCGTCGGCGAGGATGAAATTGGCGAAAATAGGGCCTTTTTTCACCACGAAGTTCTCATTCTTCTGACTGTAAATCATGGTACCCAGCAAGTCGGCCGGCAAGAGGTCGGGAGTGAACTGGATACGGCTGAACTTGGCATCAATCACATTTGCCAAAGATTTGATAGCCAAAGTTTTTGCCAAACCAGGAACACCTTCCAGCAAGATATGGCCATTGGACAGCAAGCCGATGAGGAGACGTTCCACCATAGCTTTCTGTCCCACAATCACCTTGCCCATTTCCATGTTGATGATATCAACGAAGGAACTTTCGCGCTGAATGCGCTCATTCAATTCTCTAATGTCAATTGTATTATTCATAGTATATTGTAATTGAATTTTTTCCAAAGATTACAAACGATATTTCTATCGAAATATTTTACAAAAGTACAAAAAATTTCAGCTTATCATACCCCAATAAACATTTCTTTTCATCAACTCGGCGAGGTAGCGGGCGATGGGAGCATTTTGAGGCTTGGACAAATCAGGATCGTTGTCGAGCAGGCTCATAGCCAAATTGCGAGTGTACACCACCAGCTTCTCATCCCTCACCAAATCGGCAATCTTGAAATCCAAAATACCGCTCTGCTGCGTACCTTGCAAATCGCCGGGGCCGCGCAATTTGAGGTCGAAATTGGCAATCTCGAAACCGTCGTTCGTGGACACCATGGCGTTGAGTCGCTGCTTGCTCTCGTTGGACAATTTGTTGCCGGACATGAGAATGCAGTACGACTGCTCGCCGCCACGCCCTACCCTGCCGCGCAGCTGATGCAACTGCGACAGACCGAAACGCTCGGCATTCTCCACCACCATCACTGTGGCATTGGGCACATCAATGCCCACCTCTATCACTGTGGTGGACAGCAATATCTGTGTTTCTTTCCGGATAAAGCGCTGCATCTCGAAATCCTTCTCCTCCTGTTTCATCTTACCATGTACAATGCCCAAAGCATATTTCGGCAACGGAAATGCCTGTGACATGGCTTCATAACCCGCCATCAGGTCCTGCAAGTCCATTTTCTCCGACTCCTTGATGAGTGGATAAACCACAAACACCTGCCGTCCCTTCGCAATTTCCTTGGCCAAAAAGCCATTCAGGCGCAAACGGTCCTTCTCGAAATAATGGGCGGTGATAATCGGCTTACGGCCTTTGGGCAGCTCATCAATCACCGACAAATCGAGGTCGCCGTACAGCGTCATGGCCAGGGTTCTCGGAATCGGTGTGGCAGTCATCACCAAAATATGGGGAGGTATCAGATTTTTCTTCCACAACTTGGCCCGTTGCTCCACCCCGAAGCGGTGCTGCTCGTCAATCACCACAAAACCTAGGTTCTTGAACTGCACCTCATCTTCAATCAAAGCATGAGTACCTATCAAAATGTCGATTTCTCCGCTTCGCAGAGCCTCGTGCAACTCACGCCGTTTGGCACTTCTCGTTGAACCTGACAGAAATTCGACTCTCATGTTCATAGAGGACAAGAAGCGCTTGATGGTTTCGAAATGCTGGGTAGCCAGAATTTCAGTCGGGGCCATAAGGCACGACTGAAAACCATTGTCCTTGGCAATCAGCATCAGCAGCAAAGCCGTGATGGTCTTGCCGCTACCCACATCGCCCTGCAACAGGCGGTTCATCTGCCTTCCACTACCCATGTCCGCCCGGATTTCTTTGATCACGCGCTTTTGCGCATTCGTCAATGGGAAAGGCAGATAATTTTTATAGAAAGTATTGAAATAATCACCCACCACTGAAAACACGTGACCTTTGTATTTTTTTGAGTTTAACAGCTTTAACTTCAATAATTTCAGTTGAGTGAAAAACAACTCATCGAATTTCAACCGCAACTGTGCCTGAGAAAGCGCCTGCATATCAGCAGGATAGTGGATATTGCATAAAGCCTCTTTCAACGGCATCAGCTTCAGTTTTTCCAGAATATCGCCCGACAAACGCTCGCCAATGACGTCCTTCACCTGGGGCAGCAGTGACATCACCATCTTCGAAATCGCCTTGGAATCCAACCCGGCACGCTTGGCCTTGTCGGAAGTGTTGTACAGTGGCTGGAAATTGGTCGGCACCAGCGACTGCGGCTGGTTTTTGGGGTCTATCAGCTCCGGATGGGTGATATTCCAGCGGCGGTTGAACTGTGTCGGCTTGCCGAAAACAATGAACTCCCGGTTTTCCCTCAGCATNNCCCTCAGCATATCCTCCACCCACTTGATACCATTGAACCACACCAGTTCTATGGAACCCGTCTCATCCACAAATTGCGCCACCAACCTTTTCCCTCTTTGCTGTCCCACCAGCTCTACCGACACAACTTTTCCTTTCAGCTGAATATACGCTCCTTCTGACTGGATATCAGCGATATGATAGATTTTCGACTTGTCGATATGGCGGTAAGGATAATACAACAACAGGTCACCAAAGGTGAAGATATTGAACTCCTTCCGCAGAATATCCGCACGCTTCGGTCCCACACCTTTCAGGAATTCAATAGGGGTTTCAAGAAGATCGACCTGTATGTTCATCATCGTGCTGATTTGAAAGTACAAAAATACAGCTTTTTGTTGAATTGTTGATTTTTTTTAACTAAGAACTAAGAGTTAAAAGTTAAGAATTCTTAGTTCTTAATTCTTAGTTCTTAATTTCATTAGCAAATTAGCACATTAACTCATTGGCACATTAAAATAATTCGTATCTTTGCCACCAGAATTTATCAACCTAAAAAATAAATATTATGTCCGTTATCAAAGCTTTTAAAGGATTACGTCCTCCTAAAGAAATCGTAGAAAAATTAGCTTCACGTCCCTACGACGTACTGAATTCTGAAGAAGCCCGCAAGGAAGCTGAAGGCAACCCCTACAGCCTGTTGCACGTCACCAAGGCCGAGATCGACCTGCCCGTTGGTACCGACGAGCACTCTCCCGAAGTATATCTCCAGGTGGTGAAAAACTTCAACACTTTCAAAGATTACGGCTGGCTGAAACGCGATGAGGAAGACAAACTGTACATCTACGCCCAAAGCATGAACCCGACAGACGCCAACGCCCACTGGCAGTATGGTATCGTGGCTTGCGCTTACAGCGAAGACTATGTCAACAAAATCATCAAGAAACATGAGCTCACCCGTAAGGACAAAGAGGAAGACCGTATGAAACACGTGCGCATCACCAACGCCAATGTGGAACCCGTGTTCTTCGCTTATCCCGCTGTGGATGAAATCGACGCTATCGTGAACAACATCGTTCGCCACGAAGCTCCTGAATACGACTTCATCGCCAAGGAAGACGGCTTCGGCCACCGTTTCTGGGTTATCGACGACAAAGCTACCATCGCCCGCCTCGTTGAGCTGTTCGACAACAAGGTTCCCGCCATGTACATCGCCGACGGTCACCACCGTAGCGCCGCCGCCGCATTGGTAGGACAGGAAAAGAAAGAGCACAACCCCAACCATACCGGCAAAGAGGAATACAACTTCTTCATGACCGTTATCTTCCCCGACAACCAGCTGAAGATTATCGACTACAACCGCGTGGTGAAAGACCTCAACGGCCTCAGCAAGGAAGATTTCCTGAAAGCCCTCACCAAAGCTTTCGTGGTGGAAGAAATGGGTACTGAAATCTACAAACCCGCCAAACTGCACGAGTTCAGCATGTACTTGGACGGTAAATGGTACAAGATGACCGCCAAGGAAGGCACCTACGACGACAAGGATCCTATCGGCGTATTGGATGTGAAGATTCTGAGCGACCATGCTTTGGACGCTGTGCTCGGCATCAAGGACCTCCGTACCGACAAGCGCATCGACTTCGTGGGAGGTATCCGCGGTTTGGGCGAACTGAAACGCCGCGTGGACAATGGCGAGATGAAGGTGGCTTTCGCCCTCTATCCCGTCTCCATGCAGCAGATTATCGACATCGCCGACTCTGGCAACATCATGCCTCCGAAGACCACTTGGTTCGAACCGAAACTGAGATCAGGTCTGGTGATTCACGAGTTGAACGCCTAAGATTAGGTTTTAGGGGTTAGGGATTAGGGGTTAGAAATTAAAAAATCTGACACCTAATCCCTAATCACTATTCCCTATCCCCTATTAAAATGGAAAGTGGTGAGAAAATATCTCTGATTTTGAAGAGCCTGCCCGACAAGCCGGGGGTTTATCGTTTTTTCGATGACGAGGGAACCATCATTTATGTCGGCAAGGCCAAAAAGCTCAAACGCCGCGTATCGTCGTACTTCAACAAGCAGCACGACAATCGCAAAGTGCGGGTGATGGTTTCCAAAATCAGGGATATCCAAACCACAGTCGTCAACACAGAATGGGAAGCGTTGCTGTTGGAAAACAGCATGATCAAGGAATACAAGCCCCGCTACAACATTCTGCTCAAGGATGACAAGACCTATCCCTGGTTAGCCATCTCCAAAGAGGATTTCCCCCGCATTTTTTCCACCCGCAATCCCGACAAAAACACCATGCAGCTGTTCGGGCCATACGCTTCTGTGCATTATTTGAACACATTGATGGATACCATCCGAGAGCTGTTTCCGCTACGCACTTGCCGCCGACTGACGCAGAACAGCCGTCCCTGCATCCAGCACCAAATCGGAAAATGCCCCGCCCCCTGCGCCAAACTCATCAGCAAGGAAGATTATCAGGAGGAAATCAAAAGCATTATCGACATCATCAAGGGCAACAGCAAGATTGTGCAGCAGAAGCTGAAAGACCAGATGATGGAGTATGCTGAAAAATGGGAATTTGAGAAAGCCCAAGTCGTCAAGCGGAAATTGGAGGTGCTCGACAATTACATCGGCAAGTCGGTGGTAGTGAATCCCGACCTCACACGCCTGGATGTTTTGTCGCTCGACACCGATGAAGAAAGCGGCTACATCAATTTCCTGCGTATCATGAACGGGGCGATTATTCAGTCTTATACTTTTGAAATCAATAATAAATTAGATAAGACTGAAGAAGATTTGTTGCTGACGGGCATGCTGACGGTGGAGGATAAATTCGGGCCGCTGTTTCCCGATGTGGTGGTGCCCTTTATGCCTGAACTGGTTCCCGAAGGCACTAACTTCATTGTGCCGCAGCGTGGCGACAAACACAAATTGCTGGAACTGTCGCACAAAAATGCCCAGTATTACAAATTAGAAAAGAAAAAACGCCAGGAGTTGGTGGATCCCGAGCGACGCCATCTGCGGGTGCTGACCGCTCTGCAGAAAGCCCTGAATATGGACAAGCTGCCGCGGCGTATCGAGTGTTTCGATAACTCCAACACCCAAGGCGAGGAGCCGGTGGCCTCAATGGTCTGCTTCATCGATGGCAAGCCCGCCAAGAAAGAATACCGCCATTTCCTCATCAAAACCGTGGTCGGTCCTGATGACTTCGGCTCTATGGAAGAAGTGGTGTATCGCCGTTACCACCGCCTTTTGGAAGAAGGCAAAGAGCTGCCCGACCTGCTGATGGTGGATGGCGGCAAAGGCCAACTCCATGCAGGCTACAGCGCCCTGAAAGCCCTGCATATCGAAGACCAGCTGATGATTATCGGCATTGCCAAGAGGCTGGAAGATATTTACAAAGTGGGAGATGAACTGCCCACTTTCATCGACAAGAAATCGGAGGCCCAGAAGCTGCTGCAACACCTGCGCGACGAGGCCCACCGCTTCGGTATCACGCATCACCGCAAACGCAGGGCCAAGCATAGCATTGCCTCACGCCTGGACGAGATTCCCGGTATCGGCGAGGTGCTGAAAAACAAATTGCTCACTCATTTCAAAAGCGTAAAAAACATCGAGAATGCCAGTGTGGAAGAACTGGCGAAGGTTATAGGCCCGGCGAAAGCCAAAACGGTGTTGGAGGCTTTATCCCAGAAATAAGAATAAATAGTATTGCTTCCTGCAGAATGTGCCGAAGGCACAATATCCTATTAACCCCGCACAAGCATAGCGCAGTGTGGGGGTGCAAGTATGGTCCTCACAGCTGCGTGCTGAAGGCACGCTACAATGATACTATAGTTGCGTACCTTCCGGCACGCTGTATTCCATCTCACACCTCACGACCCCAAACTGCAGCCTACGGCCTTGTTAGGGGTTAATAAGAGGGTGTGCCTTTGGCACACAAGCAACAACTTACCATTTCTTTGGAATCTGAATAAACCACAACTCGCAGGCACCGTTGGGGTTCTGTTCGATGTAGGCACCTACAGAGCCATCGGGCAAAACCGTCAAAGAAGAATACACCGACGGACCGTTGAACAAAAGCAGAGGATCCTGCCAAGTTTTTCCTTCATCATAACTGAAAAAGATTGTGACATTCTCCCGATTCATAGAGTTGGGTATGGAGTGCATCAGCACATTCCGTTCACCTCCTCGGTCGGTGGCGGAAAGGCGTATGATGTCACCATTGCAAGCGTTGGTGGTCATCTCAGGCCAGTGGCCCTGGGTGCCCCAGTGAACGCCGCCGTCTTCAGAGATGTTGTAACCTCTGGGACCACTCTGCCGCGTGCTGAGCAGTACCCGGCCGTCCACCAATTCCACCAGTTTGGCCTCGTCGCCACCTCTGAAAGCGCACTCCGACACCTGCCAGCTATGACCGTCATCATCGGAATACACCACAAAATTATCCGACACCCACTCGTCCTTGCGAAGCATAGGGACGGCAAACATAATGCGCCCTTTGTGCGCACCGCGAGTCAGCCGCAAGCCATTGCCCGAAGAGAAAAACGAAGCCCTATATTTCTGACATGCTGAATTCAACGCCTTTGTTCCCCATATTTGGAAGGTGATGTCCTCCGGCTTTGACCATGTTTTACCGCCGTCAAGACTGCGGGTGACAAACAAACGGATGGGGTCTTCCTCCGTAGATTGAAAATAACCGTTACCACCCGCAAACGCACAAATCACCTCGCCTTTTTCAGTCACCACCAGAGCGGGGTCACCGAAGCCCTTTTTCACACCTTGTCCCGCGACAATAGTCACTGGCTCGCTCCAAGTGCGACCGTTATCTGTGCTCCTACAGGCCACAATGTCTATATCCTGAGGCAAATCACCCTCGTTGAATTTCCGCTTGTCGTTCACCGCCAGCAGACTGCCGTCGGACAAAGCGCACAGCGCAGGAATACGCCAATTGGCGGAACCATAATCTCCAGGGGTATACAGCCGTTGGCGGTAAAAAGATGAGGTGTCGGTATTCAACCCATGACGCGGATACACGGCAGTATTCTTTGCTGGAGGCCGCTGCTGGTAAATGGTAGAGAGCCCTACTCTATCGGAGACACGGCGCAAATCATCCACTTGGGCTTGGGTTCTATATAATTGGCCAATCATCAGAAGCCCCAACATCAAAGTAACAACGGAAAAATATCTATCTTTCATGAAACTCATATATGAAACTGCAAAAATACATGATTTTTTCAAAATCAAGAATTTTTTGTATCTTTGCAAGTTAAAACTATTTTGCGGGCGAAGGCTCGCTTATTTACCATAAATATTTGACACTATGAATTTTATTGAAGAAATCATCGAGGAAGACATTCGGAACAACAAGAACGACGCCAAGGTAAAGACACGTTTCCCTCCCGAACCCAACGGTTACTTGCACATCGGCCATGCCAAGGCTATCTGCATCGACTTCGGGATGGCGCAGAAATATGGCGGCACCACCAACTTGCGTTTCGATGACACCAACCCAGTGAAAGAAGACGTTGAATACGTGGATTCCATCCGCGAAGACATTCATTGGTTGGGCTTCCAGTGGGCCGAAGAACATTACGCCTCCGATTATTTCGAACAATTATACCAATGGGCCGAGCAGCTCATTCAGGAAGGACTGGCTTACGTTGACGACTCCACCCAGGAGGAAATCAGCGCTATGCGTGGCGTGCCTACTAAACCCGGCACCCCCAGTCCCTACCGCGACCGCAGCGTGGAGGAGAACCTCGACCTGTTCCGCCGCATGCGTGCCGGAGAGTTCCCCGACGGCAGCAAGGTGCTGCGCGCCAAAATCGACATGGATTCTCCCAACATGCACATGCGCGACCCCATCATGTACCGCATCCTGCATGCCCATCATCACCGTACCGGTGACAAATGGTGCATCTACCCGATGTACGACTACGCCCACGGACAGAGCGACTCCATCGAGGGTATCACCCACTCCATCTGCACGCTGGAATTCGAGGTGCACCGCCCGTTGTACGACTGGTTCTGCGAAGCGCTGAAGATCCATCATCCGCAGCAGATCGAGTTCGCCCGACTGAACCTCAGCTACACCATCATGAGCAAACGTAAGCTGATGCAGCTGGTGCAAGAGAAGCACGTCATGGGCTGGGACGACCCACGTATGCCCACTATCTGCGGTCTGCGTCGCCGCGGTTACACCCCGCAATCCATCCGCAACTTCGCCGAAACTGTCGGTGTGGCCAAGCGTGACAATATCATCGACGTATCATTGCTTGAGTTCTGCGCCCGCGAGGACCTCAACAAAGTGGCCACCCGTACTATGGCCGTTCTCGATCCTGTCAAATTAATCATTGACAACTATCCGGAAGGCCAAACCGAAGAAGTGGACGCTGTCAACAACCCCGAA
>LXOW01395504.1_pt1 | contig 15591 bp, 12 predicted proteins | sample 1368591 | NCBI WGS metagenome assembly LXOW01 (sample SAMN04884650, study PRJNA319009) | bovine gut metagenome | isolation source: Cow rumen | host: Bos taurus | place: Italy: Legnaro (PD) | collected 2014-07-09 | reverse complement strand
CGCCCGCTCTTCGGGCGTCGGATTGTGGGTGCATGCCGCCACGACAAGGGCCAGCAGCAGGAGTTTCAGCTGTTTCATATTTCGGTTTCGCTAGTCGGATTCACGAAGATACGAAAAATCCCGTTTTTTATCTAAATTTGCATATGCCATTTACGCCCATATACCTGTACGGTCTGGCGGCGGCGGTCTATGTAACCACCTGCCTGATGGCGGCGGCGGTACGCTGGTTCCACATGTGCAAGCCGTACAGCCACAACCCGGAATACTACTATCCGAGCCGGCCCTACGTCGTGGCAGCGTGGCTCAGTTCCCTGTTCCTGCTGCCCTATGTGCTGAACCCGGCCAGTGCCGATGCGTGGTTCGTAGCGCGGCTCTATTTCCTGCCCGTGACGATCTATCACTTCACCCTGCTGCTCTTCTCGTATTTCGGCAGCGTGATGCAGTGGAAAAAATGGCAATGGCCTACCCTCCTTTCAGGCGTGCCGGTGGCGGTGACGCTGCTGGCCGCTGTGGTGGTCGCCATCCTGCCGGGTGACCAGCTGGGCGGAACCACCCTCTCGAATTATATCGTATATATCCTGGGCCTGCTCATCACGGGCGTGTGCTTCGTCTCCCTCGCCGTGGTGTGGATATGGGTCGGGCGCTACGACAACGACGAATTCTCCAACCCCACCGATTTTCCGGTGACACAGGCACGGCGCTGGATAGCCATCATCCTGCTCAACACGGCGCTCTGCTGGGTGGGCGCGCTCTTTGACAGTCCGGCGGTGCTGGCTGTCATCCAGCTGCTGATCGCCGTCTCGTGCGTGGTCTTTGTGATCTCGGTGCTGCACCCCAACCGCAACCTTCCCGTGGAGGAAGCCAAGGAGGACGCTGCCGACCAGGAAGCGGAGCCCCGGACGCAGGTTTACCTGCGGTCCTTGTCGAAGCAGCGGCAGGCGGAAATCCTGGCCGCCGTGATCACGGTGGTGGAAGAGCAGGAGGCCTATCTCGATCCGCACCTTACCCTGCAGGACGTTGCGGACCGCTGCGGCTACAACCGCACCTATATTTCCGGCCTGGTGAAAAGTGAACTGGGCGGCTTCTTCGCCTATGTGAACCGCCTCCGCATGACGCATGCCGAACGGCTCCTGGCGGAGAATCCGGGCATGCCGGTCAGGGAAGCGATCGACGCCTCCGGCTTCGGCTCCTCCACCTCCTATTATAAAATCAAGCACCAGCTGGGAAGCTAGTGCTTGTTCTTGCCGGACACGGTCCGGTCCTATCCGATCTGTCCGTCGCGGATTTCGACCGTACGGTCGCTCATCGCGGCCAGCTCCTTGTCGTGCGTCACGATGACGATCGTGACGCCGAAACGGTCACGCAGCTCGAAAAAGAGTTTGTGCAGTTCGCCCTTGGTCTTGCTGTCGAGATTGCCCGACGGTTCATCGGCAAAAAGCACTTTGGGCTGATTGACCAGCGCCCGGGCGATTGCCACGCGCTGCTGTTCGCCGCCGCTGAGCTGCGAAGGCTTGTGCGAAAAGCGCTCGCCCAGCCCGAGGAGCGTCAGCAGTTCTTCCGCCTTTTTCCGGGCCGTGGCGCGCGGCACCTGTGCAATCAGCGCCGGAATCATCACGTTCTCCACCGCTGTGAATTCCGGCAGCAGGTGGTGGAACTGGAAGACGAAACCGATCTGCTGGTTGCGGAAAGCAGCCAGCGCCTTGTCGGAGAGCGCGAAGATGTCGGTTCCGTCGATGGTCACCGTTCCCGCGTCGGGGCGCGACAGCGAACCCAGGATCTGCAGCAGCGTGCTCTTGCCGGCACCCGAAGCGCCGACAATGCTCACCACCTCGGCAGGGGCGGCTGTAAAACAAATATCCTTCAGGACCCTGAGGGTCCCGAAGGATTTGTCGATATGAAGGGCCTGAATCATCAGGAAGACTAGTCTTCTTCCTGCTGTTCTGCCTCGTAAGCCTTGAGCAGCTTGTCCTGGACGTCGGCCGGCACCTGCTGGTATTCAATGAATTCCTGGGTGAACGTGGCACGACCGGAGGTCAGGGAGCTCAGGGTCGTCGAATACTTGTAGAGTTCTGCGAGCGGAACGCGGGCGCGGAGGATCTGGAAGCCCTTTTCAGAGTTCATGCCTTCGATCATGCCGCGGCGGTTCTGGATGTCGCTCATCACATCGCCCATGCAGTCGGCCGGGACCATGACTTCCACCATGTAGATCGGCTCGAGGATCTTCGGGGCTGCGTTCTTGAAGGCCTCGCGGAAGGCGTTGCGGCCGGCGATGATGAACGCGATTTCCTTGGAGTCCACCGGGTGCATCTTACCGTCGTAGACGAAGACGCGGATGTCGCGGGCGTAGGAACCCGTGAGCGGGCCTTCTTCCAGACGCTGCTGGATACCTTTCTTGATGGCGGGCATGAAGCTGGCGTCGATGGCACCACCGACCACGCAGTTGATGAATTCCCATTTGCCACCCCAAGGCAGTTCGAATTCCTCACGGCCCTTGATGTTGAGCTGGGTCTCCTTGCCGTCGATCTTGAACTTGGCGGTGGTGTCGACACCTTCCACGATCGGCTCGACCACGAGGTGCACCTCACCGAACTGGCCGGCGCCGCCGGACTGTTTCTTGTGACGGTACATGGCGTTGGCCACCTTGGTGATGGTCTCNNCGGGAGTACTCGACGCGGAGGGTCGGGTCTTCTGCACCGGCGCGGTTGAGGGCCTCGCCCAGCTTCTCCTCGTCTTTCTCGTCGACGGCCTTGATGGCGCAGCGATACTTGAACGGCGGGAAGGTGATCGGGTCGACGACCTTGTCGTAACCCGGGGCGTTGAGGGTCTGGTTGGTCTTGACGGCTTTCAGCTTCACGGTGCAACCCATGTCGCCGGCCACCAGCTCCGTCACTTTCTCTTTCTTCTTGCCGGCCACGGCGTAGAGCGTGGTGATGCGCTCTTTGGTCTCGCTGGCCATGTTGATCACATCCTGGCCTTCCGTGATCTTGCCCGACATCACCTTGAAGTAGGTGACATCGCCCAGGTGCTGCTCCAGCGCGGTCTTGTAGACGAACAGCGAGGTCTGGCCCTTGGCGTCCAGCTGGGGAGCCGGGCAGAACTCAGTGATGAATTCCATGAGGCGGCGGACACCCATGTCTTTCTTCGAGCAGACGCAGAACACCGGATAGGTTTCACCCTTGTCGAAACCGACGCGGAGGCCCTGGTGCATCTCTTCCTCGGAGAGCTCGCCCTCGTCGAAGTATTTCATCATCAGTTCCTCGTCGCCTTCAGCGGCTTTCTCCATCAGTTCGGCGCGCATATCTTCGGCTTTACCCTTGAACTCGGCCGGAATTTCGACTTCGTCGAAGTTGCCGTTCTCATCCTTGAACTTGTACATCTTCATCTTGAGGACGTCGACGATGCTGTCGAAGTTCACACCGGCGTTGACCGGGAACTGGATCACGACCGGCTTGCCGCCGAATGCCTGGTGCAGGCTGTCGAGGGTGTTGTCCCAGTTGGATTTCTCCGTGTCGAGCTGGTTGACGGCGATGATCACCGGTTTGTGGCAATCCTCGGCGTAACGGCCGTGGATCTCGGTGCCCACCTCAACGCCCTGACCGGCGTTGACCAGCATGACGGCCGATTCGCAGACATTGAGACCGAGGACGGTACCTTCCACGAAATCGTCTGCGCCCGGGGCGTCGATCACATTGATCTTATGGTCTTTGAACTCGGCGTACAGCGGCGTGGAGTAGATGGAACGCTGGTAGAGCTGTTCAACTTCCGTGTTGTCGGAAACGGTGTTCTTGGCTTCAACGGTACCGCGGCGGTCAATCACTTTGCCTTCAAAAAGCATGGCTTCGGCCAAAGTGGTCTTGCCCGACCGCGTACCTCCCAGCAGGACGACGTTCCGGATCTGTTCAGTGGTGTAATTCTTCATATTGATATAAACGTTTATATATATTTGTTTTCAGCGGAATGAATAGCCCACAAAGTTATGGATTCTTTTCCATTAAAACAATACGTTTCAGTGGGTTTCTCCCGATATCATCGCTTCCGCGGCTGCGCGCATGGCGTCGTAGATCGGGCCGTCGGCCAGCGCGGCGGGCGTGCCTTCGTCGCCGCCTTCGCGGACGCTCTGGACGAGGGGGATCTGACCCAGGAGCGGAAGGCCGTACTTGTCGGCCATCATCATGCCGCCATCGCGGCCGAAGATGTAGTAGCGGTGGTCGGGCAGTTCGGCGGGCGTGAACCAGGACATGTTTTCGATGAGGCCCAGGATGGGCTTTTCGACCTGCGGATGNNCCGCGCCAGATGAGGGCCTGTTCCGGCCGGGCGAAATAGCCGATGCTCATCCATTTCACGCCGTATTTCTCGATGGGGACGATGATTTCCTTGCAGCTGTCGTCGATCTCGGCGTCGATGGGCAGGGGCTGCCCCATCCCGTCGTAGACTTCCACTTCGGGGATGGCGCCTTCGGTGCCGGTCATCTTGGGAATCGAGGGTCCGTAGACGTCGGCGTCGGCCAGGCCCACCTTGTAGCCCATGCGGGCCAGGGTGACGGCCAGGTTGACGGCAACGGTGGATTTGCCGACGCCGCCTTTGCCGGAGGCGATGGCGATGATGTGGCCCACATCGGTGAGTTGTTCCATGCCGAGTTCAAGCGGCCGCTTCTTGGGCTGGGGTTTCGGCGGGTTGGGGTTATAGGGGCCTTTGATGTCGTATGGATTCATATTTTTAAGTATTTTTGTAGGATCGTGTTTCGCTTATGACAAAGATACGCAATATTTTGATTGTTCCCGATAAATTCAAGGGTTCGCTGACGGCGGCAGGCGTGGCGGATGCGCTGGAGCGGGCGGTCCGCCGCTATATGGTGGGCGGCGCGCAGGCGCATATCGAGAAGCTGCCGATGGCGGACGGCGGCGACGGCTCGATGGAGGTGGTGGAGGCGGCGCTGGGCGCTGCCTGCGAGCGGGTGACGGTCGATACGGTCGATGCACTGATGCGCCCGGTCCAGGCGCCGCTGCTGCTGTTCGACAAGGGTCGCGGGGCCTTCATCGAAATGGCGAAGGTCTGCGGCCTGGCGATGCTGGCCGAAGGTGAGCGCAATCCGGAAAAGACGACGACCTACGGCCTCGGCCTCATGATGGCCGCCGCCCTGGCCCGCGGCTGTCAAAAGCTGGTGATCGGCATCGGCGGCAGTGCCACGAACGACGGCGGCGAAGGCTTGTTTCGCGCGCTTTCCGAGAGAGAGGCCTCTCTGAGGCGCGTTGAGAACCCTCGTGACGAGCGCGTGACCATTACCGTCGCCTGCGACGTCGATAATCCTCTATTGGGGCCGAACGGTGCGACGATGGTCTTTGGCGCGCAGAAAGGCGCCGATCCCGCTATGCTGGAACGGCTGGAACGCCGGATGGAACGATGGGCGGAAGAAGCGGAACTCGATGTAACGCTGCCGGGCGGCGGCGCGGCAGGCGGCGTGGGCGCAGCCCTTGCCAAACTGGGCGCTGAGCTGAAGCCCGGCTGGCAGCTGTTCGGCGAAATGGTCGGCCTGGAAGCGAAGATCGCCGGAGCCGATGTCATCCTGACCGGCGAAGGCGCCTTCGACAGCCAGAGCCTTGACGGCAAGCTCATCAGCGGCATCCTGTCCTGTTGCAAGCCCTACAAGAAAAAACCCGTGGTCGTCTGCGGCCGCTGCACGCTGCCCGCCTCCGTCTGGAAAAAGGCCGGCGTCGCCGACGTCTATGCCTTGTCGGAGATCGAACCCGACATGCAACGCAGCGAAGCCGAAGCGGCTCGCCTGCTTTCCGGCGTGGAGACACGCATCGCCGGCTGCGACGAAGCAGGCCGCGGCTGCCTGGCCGGCCCCGTGTTTGCCGCCGCCGTCATCCTGCCCGAAGGCTTCGACCATCCNNGAGATCGACCGCATCAACATCCTCAACGCCTCGATCGAAGGCATGAAGCGCTCCCTCGACCAGCTTACCGTCCAGCCCGACCTCGTGCTTGTCGACGGCAACCGCTTCAAGCCGTGGCGCGACACGCCGTCCCATACCGTCGTCAAGGGCGACGCCACGGTCCGCGCCATCGCCGCCGCCAGCATCCTGGCCAAGACCCACCGTGACGAATACATGCGGAAACTCGCCCGGGAATATCCCCAGTACGGCTGGGACCGCAACATGGCCTATCCTACAGAAGAACACCGCGCCGCCATCCGGCAGCACGGTGTCACCCCTTACCATCGTAAGTCTTTTAACTTGCTGGGGTCTGACGAGACCCTTTTCTGAACTATTTCTGCGGAGCCGTACTCTTCAGGAACAGTTCGTCCATCTGGACGTCATCGATGCGCGAAGGCGCGTCAAGCATGACGTCGCGTCCCATGTTGTTCTTCGGGAAGGCGATGTAGTCGCGGATGGTCTCCTGACCGCCGAAGAGGGCGCAGACGCGGTCGAAACCGAAAGCCAGGCCACCGTGCGGCGGAGCACCGTACTTGAACGCGTTGATGATGAAGCCGAACTTGTAGTCCGCATCTTCCTTCGAGATGCCCAGCACCTCGAACATGCGCTGCTGCACGTCGGCCTCGTGGATACGGATCGAGCCGCCGCCGAGCTCCACGCCGTTGAGCACGAAGTCGTAGGCATTGGCGCAGACGCGCTCCAGATCCTCTTTCTTGTTGCTGTAGAACCAGTCCACATGTTCCGGCTTGGGCGCTGTGAACGGATGGTGCATCGCATAGAAGCGCTGCGTCTCGTCGTCCCACTCGAGCAGCGGGAAATCGACCACCCACAAGGGCGCGTACTCAAGCGGATGACGCAGGCCGAGGCGGTTGCCCATCTCGATGCGCAGCACGCCGAGCATGGTCTGGGCCTTGCGCTTGGCGCCGCAGAGCACCAGCACCAGGTCGCCCTTCTGTGCCTCGACGGCCCGGGCGATGCCGGCGAGTTCTTCCGGCGTATAGAATTTGTCGACCGACGACTTGACGGAGCCGTCTTCATTCAGCTTGATATAAACCAGGCCCTTGGCACCCACCTGCGGCCGCTTCACCCACTCCGTGAGCTCGTCGGTCTGCTTGCGGGTATAGCCGGCGGCGCCGGGAACTGCGATCGCACCCACATACTCCACACCGTCGAAGACACTGAACCCGTGTCCCTGTACCAGCGAGGTGATCTCGTGGATCTTCATGCCGAAACGGATATCGGGCTTGTCGCTGCCATAGTTGTCCATGGCGTCGTACCAGCTCATGCGCGGGATCTTCGGGGCGATCTCCACGCCGATAACCTCCTTGAAGAGGTGGCGCATCATGCCCTCGAACAGGTCGAGCACGTCTTCCTGCTCCACGAAGCTCATCTCGCAGTCGATCTGCGTGAACTCCGGCTGGCGGTCAGCGCGCAGGTCCTCGTCGCGGAAGCAGCGCACGATCTGGAAATAGCGGTCGTAGCCGGCCACCATCAGCAGCTGCTTGAAGGTCTGCGGGCTCTGCGGGAGTGCGTAGAACTCGCCCGGATTCATGCGGCTGGGCACTACGAAGTCGCGGGCACCCTCAGGCGTCGACTTGATGAGGAACGGGGTCTCGATCTCCATGAAGCCTTTGCTGTCGAGATAGTTGCGCACTTCGTGCGCCATGCGGTGACGGAGCATCAGCGCACGTTTCAGCGGACCGCGGCGCAAGTCGAGATAGCGGTACTTGGCCCGGATGTCCTCGCCGCCGTCGGATTCATCCTCGATGGTGAAAGGCGGCGTAAGCGAGGCGTTCAGCACGTTCAGGCCGGTGAGCCGGATCTCGATCTCGCCCGTAGGGATTTTTTCATTCTTGCTCTGGCGCTCTTCCACCACGCCGGTGGCCTGGATCACGAATTCACGGCCCAGTTTGGCCACGGCTTCGCTCACTTTCGGGTCGGTGGTCTCGTCCACGCGAAGCTGCGTGATGCCGTAGCGGTCGCGGATGTCAACGAAACTCATGCCGCCCATGCGACGGCTTTTCTGGACCCAGCCGGCCAGCGTTACGGTCTGGCCCACATGGCTGATCCGAAGTTCTCCACAAGTGTGTGTACGATACATAGTTCAGTTAAAAATTAGGATTCATCCGNNATTTCCGCCAGGTCGCCGTTCTCATCGGACAGGAGCGAGGCAATGTCCAGATAAAAATAACCGTAACGCTCTTTGCCGGCGTCAAGCAGCTTGTTGAGCTCCATCGCACGCTCGTTGAAGCCCTCGTAGAACTTCGATTTCGGGTTGAGCGGCAGGGTGCTCTGCACATAGAGCTTGGTGTCGGGCAATTCCGTCCGGATGGTCTGGATGAGTTTCTCGTAGCTGTTCCAGACTTCGATGGCCGGTTTCTCGGGATTGTTGATGAAATCGTTGGTGCCGGTAATCACGAAAATCTTGGCCGGTTTGTCGGGAATGATCTCGTCGAGCCGCTGGCAGACGCCGTCAACCACGTCACCGCTGATACCGCGGTTGATGAGGTAGCCCATCGGGAAGAGTTCTTCCCAGAGGGCGTTGTTGTTGAGGCTGTTGCCCAGCATCACGATCTTGCCTTCCGTCTCGGGCAGCGAGCGGAAGACCGACACGCGGTGCTTGTAGTAATCCGACACCTGCAGGGGATATTCGCGGTCATTCGCATGATTCAGGTGCGGCTTTCCGACCTGCGTCTCGATGCTGGCGGCCAGGGCTTCATAGCCGGCGCCGTTCAGATACGTGCCGCCGTCCCAGGAATACGTATTGTTCCGGATCCCGGCGAGCACGGCAGCCTGGATGTCGATTACTTCGAACTTTCCTTTCTGGGAAAGCTTCTCGACAGCCTGGTTGACATAGTCGATCACGGTCGTCATCTCCTCGGTCACGCCGTTGGTGGAGACAATGTTCATCCAGTAGCTCTTCGTAGCGGGCGACAGTTTGTGGATCTGCTTGAAGATTTTTTCAATGTTCTCCACGATCATTTCCTTCGGCACCTGGTTCAACACGTCGTTCCAACCCACGCTGACAAAGATCTTGGCAGGTTTCTGTGCGGCGATGTTGTGGATGCGGTACAGCACTTGTTCGCTGGCATCGTAGGTGATGCCGCGATTCTTGATGGCCGTATCGCCGAAGAATTCGCTCCACATGCCCCGGTCGATATAGTCGTCGCCGACCATCACGATGCTGGTGGCATGCACGGGCATTTCTTCGTACATGCCGTTTTTCTCTTCAAAATAGTTGGCATTGGTAAACCGCTCCGGTTTGGCATACGGGTTGACAGAACCCTTCGAACAGCCGGCCAGCACGACCGACAGCAACGCCACGATAAAAAGAATTCTTTTCATTATCAGTAGTTTAATATTATACATTGAACAGGAAGTGCATGATGTCACCATCCTGCACCACATACTCTTTTCCTTCACTGGCCAGTTTGCCGGCGGCGCGGCAGGCCGCTTCGCTGCGGAGTGTCACGAAATCGTCGTATTTGATGACCTCGGCGCGGATGAAACCCTTTTCGAAGTCGGTATGGATCACGCCCGCCGCCTGCGGTGCCTTGTCGCCCCTGCGGATGGTCCAGGCACGGCATTCGTCGGCACCGGCGGTAAAGAAGGTCTGCAGGTTGAGCAGCGCGTAGGCCGACTGGATGAGCCGCACCACGCCCGATTCCTCCAGCCCGATCTCGCCCAGGAACATCGCGCGTTCCTCCGGATCTTCCAGCTCCGCGATCTCGCTCTCGATCTTGGCCGAGATTACGAGCAACTGGGCATTCTCTCCTTCAACCGCCTTGCGCACCGCCTCCACATAGGCGTTGCCCGTCGCGGCGGCCGCTTCATCCACGTTGCACACATACATCACCGGCTTGTTGGTGAGCAGGCAGAATTCTCTGGCGATCCGCAGGTCCTCCGCATTGTCGAGCTCCACTTCGCGGGCATTGCGGCCCTGCTCGAGGACTTCCTTGTAGCGGAGCAGCACGTCCACGGCCTTCTTCGCCTGCTTGTCACCGCCCGTCTGGGCCTGCTTCTGCAGCTTGGCCAGGCGGTTGTCGACCGTCTCCAGGTCCTTGATCTGCAGCTCGACATCGATGATCTCCTTGTCGCGCACCGGGTCGACACTGCCGTCCACATGGGTTACGTTCGGGTCATCGAAGCAGCGCAGCACGTGCAGGATGGCGTCGGTCTCACGGATGTTCGCCAGGAACTGGTTGCCCAGGCCCTCGCCGCGGCTGGCGCCCTTCACCAGACCGGCGATGTCCACGATNNGAGCCGACATTCGGTTCAATCGTGCAGAAAGGGAAATTCGCCGCCTGTGCCTTCGAAGAGCTGATGCAGTTGAAGAGGGTCGATTTACCCACGTTGGGCAATCCTACGATGCCGCATTTGAGTGCCATTTTCTACTTTTTAGTTGTAACTCGCAAAGATAGCAAAATGTGCTTGATATTTTTATTAACTTTGTCAGGATATTGCTCCTCAACACGTGAAATGATGAAAAAGCTTCTTCTCTCCCTCGCCCTGCTGCTCGGCAGCCTTGGCCTTTCCTTCGCCCAATACGACAACTGTTTCTCCATCATCGCCGGTCGCCAGGCCACGGTCGACGGCTCCGTGCTGATGGCCCACAACGAAGACGAAAGCGGCGAACAGATGCTCAACATCTACGTCGTGCCGGCGACCGACCGGAACCTCCGCTACATCTGGTGCGAATTTCCGGGAATGGAAGTCGCGGACGTCTACATGAACCAGTTCGGCGTCTCCGTTGCGTCGAACGGCTGTCCGTCGCGCGAAGACAAGGGAGAACTGAGCGACGGCGGCGTCCTCTACGAGATCCGCGGTTCGGTGGCCAAATACGCGCATTCCGCACGGGAAGCCGTGGAAATCATCGGCTCGATGGTCGAGACCTTCGGCTACAAGGGCAGCGGACGTTCCTACATCGTGGCCGACCCGACCGAGGGCTGGGTGGTCTCGGTGGTCAAAGGCAAGCACTGGGTAGCCCAGCGCGTGCCGGACGACCAGGTGATGACCATTCCCAACTACTATGTGATCGGGGAAGTGGATCTCGAGGACGAAGCGAATTTTGCGGGTTGCGAAGACCTGATCGAGTATGCCCTCTCCCGGGGCTGGTACGATCCGGAAAAAGACGGCGCCTTCAACTTCGCCAAGGCGTATGCTTCCGAAAAATCCATGCAGTCTGTGAACAATATCTCCCGGCACAAGGAAGCCTGGGCTTATTTCTTCGGCCAGGACCGCCCCAACGAATTTGCCGCCGTGCCGCAGAAGAAAGTGTCGTTGCGCGACATGATGAACGTCCTTTCGCTCCATGAGGAACCCACGGCCGATGGCAAGCTCGAGAACAGCATCTGCAACGACCGCACGGTGCTGGCTTCCGTCTTCCAGCTGCGGCCCTGGATGGGCTTCGACAAAGGCTGTGTCATGTGGAACGCCATGGGTCACCCCTGCAGCCAGGTGTTCGTGCCCTGGTACGCCGGCATCACGGAAGCCCCGGCCGGCCTGGGACGCTACAACTCGCCTTTCGAAGCCGAGCTCAAGCACATGTCCAACACCAAGGACAAGCGCAAGAACTATCCCGACCATTTCTACTGGAAATATGTGGATGGCTGGAATGTGGAGACGGATCCCGGCGAACAGCAGCGCGAGGTCTTCAAGGAGCGCCGCAAGTTCGAAAAGGGTAACGACACCGATTTCAACGGCTTTATCCGGAAATTCTACTAAGCCTCAAGCCGGGACCGACCCGGCATCCTTTTACTGCTGCAAACGGCGGATATACGTGCTGAGCGTAATATTTCGGTCGTTCTTCGACGTGTAATAGCCTTTTTTCTGCGACTTTTCAAGGCCTTCGATGATGGTGGTCAGCGGCGGGCATTCCAAGACTTCGGCATATTTGCGGATGGTCTCCACATCGTAGTGGTTGACGGCGTCCCAAAGGCCCTGGAGCACCGGTATCTTCTCCATCTCATCGCGGTTCCAGCGATTGTGCTTAGTCAGGTACGCCTTGCCCTCGGCACGCTCTTTCTTCGTGGTCTCCGACACTTCCGGCACCTTGGGCAAGGTATCCGGCACGGCCTCCACGACGGCGGTATCGGCAGGAAGCTCCACAGGAGCCAGGAAGCCGGACATCACGCTGTCGACCATCGCCGCCGGCACATCTGCCGGGGATTCATTCCGGACGCGGTTGCCTACCCAAAGACCCAGCACGAAGCCAAGAAGGATGGCGCCGCCAACACCTGCCGCACTCAGCAGATGCTTCAACACACTGGGATTCTTGGGTCTGTCCACCATGTCGGGATGACACGACTCGAACGTGCGACATCTTGGTCCCAAACCAAGTGCGCTACCAACTGCGCCACATCCCGAAGGAACTGCAAAGGTAAAAAAATTTTGCTTATTGCCGAAAACCCCCTATCTTTGCATTCCCTACGCCACCCCAAACGGCATCCCGCGCCATCAGGCGCTAGCGGAAGCCGAGCAGGGTTGGCCTTGTGTGATAGCAAGGCTGGAGCGAGGGGCCCGGGGTAGTGCCCCGGTCAAATAAGGTGAGGTGGGTGAGTGGCTTAAACCACCAGTTTGCTAAACTGACGTACGGGCAACCGTACCGGGGGTTCGAATCCCCCCCTCACCGCAACAAAAAAACACAGTCCTGAAAACAGGGCTGTGTTTTTCTTTTCGAGTCGTGTCGTCTACTTCGTAGATCCTCCCAGCGCGATGTAGAGGGCAACGACGCCGAGGGCGCCTTTGTACATGTTCATCGCCTCGTTGAGCTGAGCACTCAGTAAGCGCTCCTGGGCCGTGAGAACCTCAATGTAGCTTGCCTTGCCGCTGTCCATCAGTTCGTGGGTGCCGACATAGGCGTTCTGCAGCACTTCCACCTGGCGATGGAACAAGCCGTGCTTGTCGTAGGCGGCCTGGCAGTCAGCCAGCGCTTCATTCACCTGGTTGCCGGCATTGATGACGGTCTGCACATACTTCTGCTTCATGTCCTCCTCGCTCAGATCGGCGATCTTCTTGTTGGCCTTCAGCTGGCCACGGGCGAAGATGGGCTGCATCAGCGAAAGGGCGGCGTTCAGCAGCAGCGCACCGGGATTCACAATCTGGCTGCCCGCATTGTTCGTCCAACCGAGAATGCCGGAGAGCGTCAGGTTCGGATAGAAGGCCTGGCGCGCGGACTGCGTATTGTAGAAGGCCTCAGCCATGGCATAATCCGCCATGCGGATGTCCGGACGGTACTGCAGCAACTCGGCAGGCACGCCGAGGCGGACGCTTTCGGGCATCTGGTAACTCCCCCACGAACTCCGCGCAATGTGCTGCGGCGGGATGGCCAGAAGCTTGCAGATGGCATTCTCCACACTGACGATGTTGCGGCGCACATCCACGATCTGCGTCTTCGCGCTCAGATAGGACGACTCCATCTGGTCGACAGCGGTAGAGTAGGCTTTACCATTCTCCCACAGGGCCTTCTGGGTCTCCAATGAAGCATTCCAGAGGCTGTCCGTTTCCAGAAGGATCTCCAGCTGGCGGTCGAGGATCTGCAGCATGAAATACTGCTGGGCGACCGTGCTGATGAGGTTGGCGCGGACATTCTCTTCCTGCATCCGGGCCTGCATGAACACAGCCTCGGACTTGCGCTTCTTGGTGGTGTTGGTACCGAACAGGCCGGGATCCCAGGAGAGCTGCAGCGGAAGGCTGTAGGTCCAGGCGGCGGCGCTGTTGTTGTAACTGGCCACATTGCCCGACGGTGCAAGATTCAGCGACGGCAGATAAGCCAGGCGGGAAGCCTTGAGCGCCGCTTCCGACTTCTCGACGGCAATACGGGCACTGTTCAGGTTGGTATTCTGCGCCAGCGCTCTTTCAATCAGCGATTGCAGCACGGGATCCGTGAAGAATTCGCGCCAGGAAAGCTGCGCCATGGAACCGCTGTCGCCGACGCTCACTTCGGTGCCGAAGACATCGGCCGGCGCTGTACCTTCCGACTCGTATTTGTTGTATATGCCGCAACTGGCGATCATCAGGCCCAGGGCGGCTATGGCTAGGATTTTCTTGTAATTCATGGTCGTCAATTTCATTTCTCAGTCACTGCTTCAACGTCCGCCACGGGCTCTTCCTCCTTGTCTTTCCCCTGGAAACGCTCGTGCAACTTCTGGAACACGATGAAGAAGAAAGGCGTAACGAAGAGCAGGGCGATGGTACCCACGGCCATACCGGCCGCCACACCGATCGCCAGCACACGGTTGCCGTTCGCACCGGCGCCACCGGCGATAATCAACGGGATCATACCTGCAATCATGGTGACAACGGTCATCAGAATCGGCCTCAGGCGCTCCTCGGCAGCAGCCAGCGCCGCTTCGGGGATTGACAGGCCCTGTGCCCGGCGTTCGGAGGCGAATTCCGTGATCAGGATGGCCGTCTTGGCCAGCAAGCCGATCAGCATGATCACACCGGTCTGCAGATAGATGTTGTTCTCCATGCCCTGCAGGCCGCAAAGCGAGATCACGTAGACCGTGCCGAAACTGCCCATCAGGCCGAAAGGAACGGAGAGCAGCACGGCCAGCGGCGTGAACCACGAGTTGTAGAGCGACGCCAGGATGAGATAGATCAGGATGACGCAGACGACATAGATCAGTGCGGTGGCACTGCTGCCGGAAGCTTCCTCCATTTCGCGCGACATGCCGCCGTACTCATAGCTGTAGCCGCGCGGCATCTCCTGCCTGAACACCTCGGCAATTGCCTTGTGGGCGTCACCTTCCGTATAGCCGTTGGCGGCCATCACACCGCAGGTGATGCTCTGGTAGAGGTTGAAGTGCTCCTCGGAGGACGAACCGACAATCTCTTTCAGCGTGACGAACTCCGAAATGGGGGCCATCTTGCCGCCGCCCACCTTGACGAAAATGTTGTTGAGCGAGGAGACGTCGAGGCGATATTCCGGCGAAGCGTTGGCCATGATGCGGTACACCTTGCCGAACTGGTTGAAGTTGCCCACATAGGCACCGCCGCAGTACGCGCCCAAGGTCCGGAGCACGGCCGCCGGCGAAACACCGGCCCGGTCGCACTGGGCCGCATCGACGTCGACCTGGTATTTCGGGAAGCGCTCCGAATAGGTACTCGTCGCCATCATGATCTCCGGCCGCTGATTCAGCTTCGCGAGGAACTTGTTGGCGTCGGCGTTGAATTCCGACATCGGACGGTCATTCATATCCTGCAGCACCAGATTGACGCTGTTGCTGCTACCATAACCAGGCACCTGCGGCATCTGGAAAGGAATCACCACCGCGTTCTTGATGTCGCTGCAACTGGCGGCGAAACGCGTGTAGACGGCGTTGATATTGTGCTTGGCACCAGGACGTTCGTCCCAGTTCTTCAGACGGATGATGAGGGTGGCATAACTGCTGCCCGCACGTCCGACCATCATGCCGTAGCCACTGACCATGGCGTAGTTCTCCATTTCCGGAATCGCCTTGATCTTTTCTTCCACGCGGTCCACGATCTCCTGCGTCTCATGCAGCGTGCAGCCCTCGGGGGCACGCACCTCGACGAAGAACACACCCTGGTCTTCCTGCGGCACGAGACCGCTCGGCAGGCGCATCATGAAGAAGACCAGCAGGACGGCCGCGGCGGTCAGCAGCATCCAGGTGACGACCGGTTTCTTGATATA
>LXOW01339948.1_pt1 | contig 15591 bp, 14 predicted proteins | sample 1368591 | NCBI WGS metagenome assembly LXOW01 (sample SAMN04884650, study PRJNA319009) | bovine gut metagenome | isolation source: Cow rumen | host: Bos taurus | place: Italy: Legnaro (PD) | collected 2014-07-09 | reverse complement strand
GGACAAGGTGGAGGGTCTCAGTCCTATTGAGAAGGTCGAGAAACGTGTCGTCCGCACCCGCCTCATCATCCGCGGAACAACAAGATAGTGAATAGTGAATAGTGAAAAGTGAATAGTTATGAAGCAGAAGCCTGATTTAAGTTTTTGGAATTTGTGGAATCTGAGTTTCGGATTCTTTGGTGTGCAGATTGCGTATGCCCTGCAGAGTGCCAACATCTCGCGCATCTTTGCCACGCTGGGTGCAGACCCTCATAACCTCAGTTATTTCTGGATCCTTCCCCCGTTGATGGGCATTCTTGTGCAACCGATTGTCGGAACCCTGAGCGATAAGACCTGGACCCGTTTCGGCCGTCGTATCCCCTATCTGTTCGTAGGAGCGGCTGTGGCGGTATTGGTGATGTGCTTGTTGCCGAATTCCGGTTCCTTAGGCCTCACAATCAGTGCTGCCATGATGTTCGGACTCATCGCCCTGATGTTCCTCGACACGAGTATCAACATGGCCATGCAGCCGTTCAAGATGCTGGTGGGCGATATGGTCAACGAGAAGCAGAAGGCCAAGGCCTACAGTATCCAGTCGTTCCTCTGCAATGCAGGAAGCGTGATGGGTTATGTGTTCCCGTTTGTCTTTACGTTTATCGGCATCAGCAATGTGGCTGAGAAGGGTGTCGTGCCCGATTCGGTCATCTGGTCGTTCTATATTGGTGCCGCCATCCTGATTCTCTGTGTGATCTACACCACCTCGAAGGTGAAAGAATGGAATCCGCAGGAGTATGCGGAGTATAACGGTGCAAGCGAATCCAGTCAGGCCAATGAGTCAAGTGGCAATTGGATCACCTTGCTCAAGAATGCCCCTTCTACCTTCTGGAAGGTGGGATTGGTGCAGTTCTTCAGCTGGGCAGCGATGCTTTATATGTGGAACTACACGACGGGGGCCATTGCCGAGGTGGTCTGGAACACCACCAATCCTGCCAGTGAGGCGTTCCAAGAGGCCGGCAACTGGGTGGGCATCCTCTTCGCCGTACAGGCCGTGGGCTCTGTTATCTGGGCGGCTCTGTTGCCACAGTTCAAAAACACGAAACTGGCTTATTCGCTGAGTCTGGTGATTGGTGCCATCGGCTTTATCATGGTGCCTTACATCCACGACCAGTACCTGCAGTTCGTGCCCTTCCTGATGATCGGCTGTGCTTGGGCAGCAATGCTGGCTATGCCGTTCACCTTCGTGACGAATGCCTTGCAGGGTTATGGTCACATGGGCGCCTATCTGGGCCTGTTCAACGGCACCATCTGCATTCCGCAAATCGTGGCAGCCATCTGTGGCGGTGCAATCCTCTCACTTATCGGCCACCATCAGTCGTCGATGATGGTTGTGGCAGGCGTCAGCTTCCTGATAGCTTCTGCCTGTGTCTTTGTGATAAAGGTAAAAAAGTAAAAAGGTAAAAAAGTAAAAAGATTATGGAACAATCTTTGTTTTTTGAGATTTGTGGTGTGGTGGCCAGTATCACGATGATACTGGGTTATCTGCCTCAGGCAATCTATACCATTCGTACACGCGATACCGATGGTATAGCACTACCCACTTTCCTTATGATGGGCATTGGTAGCGCCTGCTTCATGCTCCAGGGTCTTTTCCATAAGCCGGGCATACTCTGGGCGCTGTTCCTGACCAACTTTGTCACGACAGCCTGCAGCATGATTGTTTTCGGCATCAAGCTCTATAATGATTATATCAAGAAAAAATAAGTGCAACCGTTTGCATTGAAATATATAAAACGAAATATCTATGAAGTTACAATTTAACCTGGAATATCAGACCACCTTTGGTGAGGAACTGGTACTGAACATCCTTTCAGAGAAGAAAGTGGAGCAGCATAAGATGTCCACGCTTGATGGTCTTCATTGGAGTTGTGAGTTGAGCAAGTCCTTGAAAGCGAGTGTATACACAGACTACTACTATAGTGTTTATCGTGGAGATCAGGAGACACGTCATGAGTGGCTCACAGAGCCTCACCGCCTGGAGTTTGCGGCCATCAGGGGTATCCGCTATACCATCTATGACCATTGGATCGACATCCCCGAGGACAGTTATATGTATTCTTCTGCCATTACAGACTGTGTGTCAGCCCGTAAGCACAACATGAGCGAGTTGGAGGAGTATGGCAAGACCATCCGGTTGAAGGTACGTGCGCCACAGCTGCGCAGAAACGAGCGACTGGCCCTTATCGGTGCTGGCGAGGCCCTGGGCAACTGGGAAGCCAAACGTGCCATCAGTATGACTGAGCACGAGAGCAATGAGTGGGTTGTCAGCCTGAATGCAGACAGGCTGCCACGCACCTTTGAGTTTAAATTCGTTGCGATTGACGATGCGGATTTCACCCCGCTCTGGGAGAATGGTGCGAACCGTACTGTCACACTGCCTGAGATAGAACTGGGCGAGGTGATTGTCTATGAGTTGACGCAGGCCAATTTCCCCATCTACCCGTGGAAGGCTGCTGGAACGGTGATTCCCATCTTCTCACTCCGTAGTGAGGGCAGTTTCGGTGTGGGCGATTTCGGCGACCTGAAACTGATGATCGACTGGTGCGACAAGACGAAGCAGCGTATCCTCCAAGTATTGCCCATCACAGATACCACGATGACGCACACCTGGCAGGACAGCTACCCCTACAACAGCATCAGTATCTACGCCCTCCATCCGCAATATACCGACTTCCGTCAGTTGCCGCCCCTCAAGGACGAGGCCAAGCGTCAGGCTTTCGAGACCCTGCGTCAGGAGCTGAACGCCCTCCCGCAGATCGACTACGAGCGGATGATTACAGCCAAGATAAACTACCTGCGCGAAATTTTTGCACAGGAGTGGACTGCTGTGCAGCGTCGTGAGAGCTATAAGAAGTTCTTCGAGCAGAACAAGGAGTGGCTGGTGCCCTATGCCGCCTTCTGTTATTTCCGCGACCTCTATGGCACGGCCACCTTCTCGGAGTGGCCCAAGGATGCCACCCTGCAGAGCACACAGAAGTCCACTTTTAAGGGCAAGAAGGAACTGCAATTCTGGTATTACGTGCAGTATAACCTCGATGCACAGATGCGTGAGGCGCATGCCCATGCCCGTGTCCATCGGGTAATCTTAAAGGGTGATATCCCCATCGGCATCAGCCGTGATGGTGTCGAGGCCTGGGTGGAGCCTAAGTACTTCAACCTGAACGGTCAGGCCGGTGCGCCGCCCGATGCGTTCTCTGCTGATGGCCAGAACTGGGGCTTCCCCACCTATAACTGGGACGAGATGCTCAAGGACGGCTGCTCCTGGTGGGTGCGCCGCTTCAGGAAGATGGCAGAGTATTTCGATGCCTACCGTATCGACCACGTGCTGGGCTTCTTCCGTATCTGGGAGATTCCCGTACCCCATAAGTCGGGTCTGATGGGTCAGTTCTCACCGGCCCTCGGACTGAGCCGCGAGGAGATCGAGGCCTATGGCGTCGCATTTAATGATGGCCTGTTCCTGGTCGACCATAAACGTAATGACCGCTGGCATCCGCGTATCGCCGTGCAGTATCAGGAGGCTTACCAGCAACTCAGCGAGGAACAGAAGTACAATTTCAACCAGCTCTACAATGATTATTTTTATCGTCGCAACAACCAGTTCTGGTATACGGAGGCGATGAAGAAGATGCCGAAACTGGTACAGGCCACCCGTATGCTGGTCTGTGCGGAGGATCTGGGTATGGTGCCCGACTGCGTGCCTTGGGTGATGAACGAACTGCGCATCCTTTCGCTCGAGATCCAGTCGATGCCGAAAGACCCGACCACACGCTTCGGCAAGCTGTCGCATAACCCCTACCGCTCCGTCGACACCATCTCCACCCACGATATGGCCACACTAAGACAGTGGTGGGATGAGGACGAGGAGCGCTCACAAGCCTACTTCAACACGACCCTGCGTCGTGGTGGTACGGCCCCCCGCCCGTTGCCGGGCTGGCTGGCCAAGGACATCGTGAGTCGTCATCTCACCTCGCCCTCCATGCTCTGTCTTATCTCCTTCCAGGACTGGATGAGCATCGACGAGAAACTGCGTCTGCCCGATGAGAATGCCGAGCGCATCAATATCCCCGCCAACCCCCGTCATTACTGGCGCTATCGTATGCATCTCACCATCGAGCAGCTTATGAAGGCCGATGAACTGAACAACGAAATCAGCACATTAATTATACAAAGTGGACGAAAATGAAAAGATTATTATTAGTTAGTTTATCATTTATCATTTGTCAATTATCATTTAGCGCAAGCATCTTGTCGCCGAATGGCAACATCGAACTGAAGTTCTCCGTCGATCAGACTGGCCGTCCTGTCTATGAGATGTCGTACAAGGGAAAGGCGGTCATCAAGCCCTCTTTCCTCGGCCTCGAACTGGCGAAGGACAAACATGCCTCGATGGGTATGAGCGAGCACGATTTGATGGACGGTTTTAAGTTGGTGGATGAGAAGACCACGACTGTCGACGAAACCTGGCAACCCGCCTGGGGCGAGACGAAGGACATCCGCAACCACTATGTCGAGTATGTCGCAACCCTGTCGCAACAGTGGCGCGAAAGGGTGCGCTCTAACGATCCCGGTATGCAGCTCCAGCCCCGTCTCCACCAGCGCAGGATAAGCATCCGCTTCCGTGTCTACGACGATGGCATCGGCTTCCGCTATGAGTTCCCTCAGCAGAAAGAACTCAACTACTTCCTCATCAAGGAGGAGCGCAGTGAGTTTGCGATGGCTGGCGACCATACGGCCTGGTGGCTGCCTGGCGACTACGACACCCAGGAACAGGAGACTCAGGAGACCAAGCTCTCCGAGATCCGCAATCGGATGAAGGAGGCCGTCAACTGGGGCAACTCCTCAGTGGCCGTCTTCTCAGAGACAGGCGTACAGACCTCTTTGCAGATGAAGAGCGACGACGGACTCTATATCAATATCCACGAGGCTGCGTGTGCCGACTATGCCACGATGCACCTCGAGCTGGTGGACGCACAGACCAAGGCCCTCACCACGAAACTGGGTGGCGGCAGCAATGCCTATACGCCCAATCCCACACCGTCGGAGTGGCCTTTGCCCAAGCCCTTCACCTTCGTGAGCCACCTCACCCCTGATGCCACAGGTCTGAAGGGAGCCATGCAGACGCCTTGTGAGACCCCCTGGCGCACGGTGATGGTCAGCGACGACGCCCGCGATATGCTCTCGTCGAACCTCATCCTCAACCTCAACGAGCCCTGCGCCCTCGACGACGTGAGTTGGATCCATCCCACGAAGTACTGTGGTGTGTGGTGGGAAATGATTGTCGGCAAGAGCAACTGGCACTATACCGACGACTTCCCCAGCATCAAGCTCGACCAGATCGACTGGACGAAGGTGAAGCCCCATGGCCGTCATGCGGCCAACAACGAGAAGGTGAAGCGCTACATCGACTTCGCTGCCAAGAACGGTCTCGACGAGGTGCTGGTAGAAGGCTGGAACGTAGGCTGGGAAGACTGGGCCAACATGTGGAAGCGCGACGTCTTCGACTTCGTGACGCCCTATCCCGACTTCGACATCAAGATGCTCAACGACTATGCCCACTCCAAGGGCGTGAAGCTGCTGATGCACCACGAGACCTCTTCATCGACCCAGAACTACGAGCGCCATATCAAGGAGGCCTACGAGCTGATGAACAAATATGGCTACGATGCCGTGAAGACGGGCTATGTGGGTGACATCATCCCGCGTGGCGACCATCACTACTCGCAGTCGATGAACAACCACTACCTCTATGTGGTCAAGGAGGCTGCCAAGCACCATATCATGGTGAATGCCCACGAGGCGACACGTCCTACGGGTCTCTGTCGCACCTACCCCAACCTCGTGGGTAATGAGAGTGCGCGTGGTACGGAATACGAGGCCTTTGGCGGTTCGCGGCCCGACCATACCTGCATACTGCCGTTCACACGTCTGCAGGGCGGTCCGATGGATTACACCCCAGGAATCTTTGTCACCAAGCTCTCTGAGTGGAGCGACAACACGTCGTGGGCACGCATCACCATCGCCGGTTCGCTGGCCCTCTATCTGACGATGTACTCGCCCCTGCAGATGGCAGCCGACCTGCCTGAGCACTACGAGAAGTTCGACGATGCCTTCCAGTTCATCCGCGACGTGGCCTGCGACTGGGACGACAGCCGTTATCTCGAGGCTGAGCCGGCCGACTATATCACCGTGGCCCGCAAGGCGAAGGGTACCGACAACTGGTTCGTGGGTGGCAAGTGCGACGAGAACGGCCATACGGCTGTCATCAAGCTCGACTTCCTCGACAAGGGCCGCAAGTACGACTGCACCATCTACGCCGATGCGAAGGATGCCCATTACGAGACCAATCCGCAGGCCTATACCATCACCCGTAAGGTGGTGAAGGCCGGTCAGACCCTCAAGCTCCAGGAAGCCCCAGGCGGTGGCTTCGCCATCAGTCTGATCGCCAGATGACATTTTATGAATGAACAGTCAAAGAATCGATGCTTTTTGCAAAATACCAAACTGATGGTATTTCTATTTCCGCAAATCTTTGTACCTTTGCATCGCATTTTTATCAAACATGATGACTATTCAAGATTAAAATTATGAAAGAAAAGATTGTTTTAGTGACAGGTGCCAATAAAGGCATCGGATTCGGAATTGCCAAGCACCTCGGAAAGAGCGGCTGGCAAGTGATTATCGGCGCACGCGACGGACAGCGGGCCGAGAAGGCTATCAGCGAGCTGAAATCTGCAGGTGTCGATGTGCTGGGTTGGGTGAACATCGAACTGCGCGACCTTGCCAATATCGAACAAGCAGCCAAGGAAATCAACGCCAATTATCCTAAGTTGACGCTGCTGGTGAACAATGCCGGTATCCCTGGCGATATGAGTGTGGACAGTCTGCACACAGAAATCAGCGATATCAAGGAGACGCTCGACGTGAACTTCATTGGCACTTTCGCCCTCACCAAGGCGCTGATGCCGTTGCTCACCAAGAACGAGGGTCGCATTGTCAATGTGACTGTTCCTTCTGAGATCAGTCCCTACTGGCATCCTCTGGCCTATGTGGCCAGCAAGGCAGCACAAAATGCGATGATGGGTGTAATGGCCATCGAACTGCAACAGAGCAACACACCATTGGAGATCTTCTCCGTTCACCCAGGTCCCACGACGACTGATCTGAACGGCAATATGGCACTGCCTGGTTTCCACGACATTGAAACCGTGGGCGAGAAGATGGCTGAACTCATCAACGACGGTCAGAACCATCAGGGTGAGTTCATCGAGCTCTACCCAATCGTCAAGGAAGACTAAATATAGAATTCAGACGGATCGATTAACCCCGCACGGAGCGCGTACTTTACCGCTTCGTGCGCTGTATTTATACCCAGTTTGCGGAAAATGTTCTTGCGATGGGTGGTGACAGTATGAATGCTTGAGAAGCGCTCAGCAGCTATTTCCTTTGTGGTCTTACCCAGAGCAATGGCTTTCACAATCTCCGTCTCTGTCTGCGTCAGGATGCTGGGTGTATCGTCTTCCTGCTGCTGGGTGATGATGGTCTCCAAGGCCCGCTGACTGAGGTATCGCGTATGACGGTCGACAGCATTCAAAGCCTCGCGAACCTCGCTCAGAGGACCGTCCTTGAACACCACGCTGAACTGATGGGAAGAATAGACCACACGACGGATAAACTGGGGGGTAAGCTCATCACTGATGAGAATCCAGTCTGACAGGCTGAAGCGCTCGGCGATAATCAAAAGCTGGTCTTCGTCGGCAAAGTCGAACAATGTATAGTCGAGCAGTACCACAGCATTCTCATGCTCTTTGAGCTGTGCCACCAGTCCGGCCCTGTCGTAAGCGCGGAAAACAACATTTTCTTCCTCTTCTTTCTGAAGAAGACTCTCCAACGCGAATCGCGTCAGTTCCTGATTGTCGGCAATGATATAATTCCTCATAAGTGTCGGTTTTACGGGTGCAAAAATACGAAATAATTTTTTAAACGAACACGAATCGCACGAATTTCACGAATAAAGACTACGGAAAGTGCGTAACCAATTCGTGAGATTCGTGGAATTCGTGGTTTATAATATTTTATGTGGTTTTAAATCTTGTCGAGTGCCTGCTTCAGGTCGTCGATGATGTCATCGATATGCTCTGTACCGATGCTCAGACGGACGGTAGCAGGCGTGATGTGCTGCTCGGCCAGTTCCTCGGGCGAGAGCTGTGAGTGGGTGGTGGTGTAGGGATGAATCACCAGACTCTTCACGTCGGCCACGTTAGCCAGCAGCGAGAAGATCTGCAGGGCATCGATGAACTTCCAGGCCTCTTCCTGTCCGCCTTTTACCTCGAAGGTGAAGATCGAGGCACCACCATTGGGATAGTACTTCTTGTAGAGTGCGTGGTCGTGATGGCTCTCAAGGGCCGGATGATGCACGGCAGCCACCTTCGGATGCTTGCTGAGGAAGTCGACCACCTTCAGGGCATTCTCCACATGACGCTCCACACGCAGACTCAAGGTCTCAACACCCTGCAAGAGGATGAAGGCGTTGAAGGGAGAGATAGCAGCACCTGTATCGCGCAGGATGACGGCACGGATGCGTGTAACGTAAGCCGCAGCACCTACAGCATCGGCAAAGACGATGCCATGATACGAGGGATCGGGCTTGGCCAATGTGGGGAACTTGTCAGGATTGGCCTTCCAGTCGAACTTGCCACCATCGACAATCACACCACCAAGTGAGGTACCATGACCACCCAAGAACTTCGTAGCCGAATGCACCACGATGTCAGCGCCATGCTCCAGCGGACGGATCAGATACGGTGTGCCAAAGGTGTTATCGACGATGAAGGGAATGCCGTGCTTATGAGCCACAGCTGCCACGCCTTCGAGGTCGAGCACGTCGGAATTGGGGTTACCGAAGGTCTCGGCATATACTACTTTTGTGTTGGGCTGGATGGCAGCTTCGAGAGCCTCGAGGTCGTTTACATTAATAATGGTATTGGTGATGCCCTGTGTAGCCAGCGTGTGGGTAATCAGGTTGTAGGAACCGCCGTAGAGGTTGTCGGCAGCGACGATGTGGTCACCTGCCTGTGCAATGTTCTGCAAGGCATAGGTGATAGCAGCAGCACCGGATGCCACAGCCAGACCAGCCACACCACCCTCAAGGGCAGCGACGCGATCCTCAAACACACCCTGGGTTGAATTGGTCAAGCGACCATAGATATTACCTGCATCGCGAAGGCCGAAACGGTCGGCAGCATGCTGTGAATTACGGAACACGTAGGAAGTGGTCTGATAGATGGGCACCGCGCGGGCGTCGGTAGCGGGATCAGCCTGTTCCTGGCCTACATGAAGTTGTAAAGTCTCAAAACGATAATTTTTCTTTGTACTCATAACCTTATCCTTTCTTTTATTTTAAATTGTTATTATTATGTTCTTTTCGACGGTGCAAAGGTACGAACTTTGGAAATATCTTCCAAATTTCTTGCAGAATTCAGAAAAAATCCCTAAATTTGCAGCCGATAAAGAAAATCTTACCATCAGGGGTCTTTTTAAGCCCCGCAAACAGAATATAATTCTAAAATATGGCGGAAATACTCGACGAAACCGACCTGCAGATCCTGAAAACGCTGCAAAAAAACGCGAAATTGACCACAAAAGAGCTGGCCGATGCCGTCCATCTGACCCCAACCCCCGTGTTTGAGCGACAAAAACGGTTGGAAAAGAAGGGGTTCATCAAGAAGTATGTGGCCATCCTCGATCCGGAGAAACTGGACAGAGGTCTATTGGTGTTTTGCAAGGTCAAACTCCAACAGATCAACCACGATATGGCCGACGCCTTCACCCGTCGCATCATGCGCATCCCAGAGGTTACTGAGTGCTATAACACCTCGGGCGCCTATGACTACTTATTAAAGGTACGCGCACGCGATATGAAACAATATCAGGAGTTTGTACTCAACAAATTGGGCGACATCGAGAACATCAGTGCCATCGAGAGTACCTTCGTGATGAGCGAAGTAAAGCAGAACTACGGTATCAACATCTGACAGAAATCATCCAAACAAAGATTATATGAGAAGAATCCTAATCACCCTGTTTGCAGTCGTCATTGCTGCTGCGAACGTCAGCGCTCAATTTCAGAGCACGTATTTCACCATCGACGAGATGCCCAATGGCGTTGCTTTCCTGCCAGCACCACCTGACACCACATCGACAAAGTTCATTAACGATATTGCCCAGTATATGTGGGGCAAGACCCTCCGCAATACGGAACGCGGACAGGAGGCCATCGATCATATCGTCACAAATGTCAGCCAGATGGCAGCCCTTTTCAGTAAGCCCTTTGGCATGACGATCTCGCGAGAGACAACTCCCGCCATCTACAAGATGCTGCTCAAGGCCGTTCCCACAATCCGTCTGAGTGCCACGCGTCCCAAGGAGACCTACATGCGCAAGCGGCCTTTCGTCAGAATGAACGAGTCGACGCCTGTTCCGGAAGAAGAAGACGAATTGCGCAATTCTGGCTCCTACCCTTCCGGACATGCCATCCGAGGCTGGGGAATGGCGCTGCTGCTGAGCGAGGTGAATCCCGCTGCTCAGGATGCCCTCATGAAGTTGGGGTATGAATGGGGACAGAGCCGCGTCATCTTAGGCTACCACTGGCAGAGTGATGTCGACGCCTCTATTGCGCTGGGCTCAGTCAGCTTTGCCCGTCTGCACACCAGCAAGGAGTTTCTGGCCGATATGGCAGCCGCCTGCGAGGAATACGAACGGCTGAGTAAAAACACTAAGCCTTGAACTTCGCAATAAACAACTATGTTTCCTGCAGACGATGGAGATGGCAAAGCAAAAGCTTGCCCTCGCCATCGCGCAGATGCATGCCGTTGCCTTGACAGTAACGGAAGTATTTGCACTTGGCGCATTCGTCTTTCTTCATCCACTCGCGGTTACGATAGGGATGATAGCGGTTCTCCCACACCTCCATAAAGTCGTCTTCGTAGATGTTACCCTGATTATAATCCGCCCGAATGCTGGCGCAGGCAGCAATCGAACCATCAGCCATCACGGAGCCTACCGTCACACCAGCCTGACAAGAGAAGAGCCGGCTACGTACATCGCCTTCATAATTGCCAAGAAAGCCCTCGCAGCCATAATCGGCACGGATACGCCCCTCTTTTCTCACACGCTTGATATACTCAAACACCCCACGAAACTCTTCGTTCGTCAGTCGCATATCAGGATCGAGGGCAGCACGGCCTACAGGGAAGACGGTAAAGAGCCGCCAACGTTTGACACCCTTTGAAATCAGGAATTCCTTGATATCGTCAAGTTTTGCATAATTACGACGGTTGACGCAGGTCACGATGTCGAAGACGAAGCCCTCTGTGGCGACAAGCATATCTATCGCCCGACTCACCATCTGGAAACTTTGCGCATTGCCTCGCATCCAGTTGTGGTCTTCTTCCAAGCCGTCGAGACTGATGGCCATCGAGTGGATACCTGCTCGCAGCAGTCCTTGCCAGCGCTGAGGGGTGAGATGCAGCGCATTGGTCACCATCCCCCAAGGAAAGCCCTTCTCATAAATAGCCCTTCCACATTCCTCAATATCACGTCGCATCAAGGGCTCGCCTCCAGAGACAATGACGAACACCTTATGGGGATCCGTCTTTGCAGCAATGGTGTCGAGTACATGCAGGAAGTCTTCTTTGGGCATATCGTTGCTCTCCGACTTCATCTTACAGTCGCTGCCACAATGACGACATTTCAGATCACAGCGCAAGGTGCATTCCCAAAACAACTGTTTCAGAGGATGTTCCTCACGCAGTAGGTTTTCCTGCTGTCGCCAGAGTTCGAGGGCGAGTTTTTTGCGAAGGGTCAAGGGAGTGGGCTTCATTATTTCTTCTTCAGTTTGATATCCTGAGAAATTTCATAGACACCTGTATACCAATGATCATCGCCCTTTTTCGTTTGTATGGCCTTATTATAGTCGATGTCGAGCGTATCGCTGAGGAACTCGCCACCATTATCTTTACCGTCGATATCCTCGACGATAACCTTAAGACTACGATCCTTCATACCAACGTACTTCAGCTGATAACTACCTGCTTCATCTGTCTGTACAGAGTCCAGCCCTAAGACATAATGCTCGTTTTCATTATCAAATACACTTTTCAGCGATGTCTTGATGCCTTTTACGGGTGTGCCTGCTTCATCTGTAACGGTACCTTTGAAGATATAGTCAGTGTATGGACAGCCATATTCCTCAATAGTACCATACTCCACAGGCTCTCCAGTAGAACAACCATAACCCAACATCGACAGCAAGGCTGTCAAAACGGCGTTGTACCAACGATTAAATCTTACTTTCATCTTTATGGTCTTTAATGTTTTATCTATAAAACCCAAAATCTCGCAATTCTTGCATGAAAGACGTAGGATTTAACAATTTTTGTGCAAAGATACAAAAGAATCCGATAATACGCCCCTTATTTATCGGAAAAATGTTCGTCATTAGGGATTTCCCATTTTCTTTTAGGGGAAATCCTTTCTGGCGTTGATGGTTTCTGACTAATTTTGCAGCGTGAAATCTTTAAAATGTTTGGCTTATGAAAAGGATAATGATTGCTATGCTGAGCCTGATGCTCACGCTGCCAATGATGGCACAATACGGTCGACCTCGCTACTACGGTTCCACCTACGGACGCAGCAGCTATACGCGCACAAGTTATCGTCACAACCCTGTTAACTCTTATTTCGGTTTCCGGATTGGAGGTGCTTTCTCAACAGTCAGTTCCGATGACCAGTATCTTGATGGTGGAACAATGCGCACAGGCCTGAACGTAGGTGTTGTGGGTGGATTCCAAGTGGCGCCTCATGCACCTATCTATTTCGAGACGGGTCTCTCCTTTATAGAAAAAGGTGGAAAGGGCAACTTCGATGGCCGTAAGTTCACCTATAACCTGGACTATCTGGAAGTGCCGCTGTTGCTGAAATACGACTATCGGGTGGATCGCGATGTGAGCATCCAGCCATTCTTAGGCGGCTATGTGGCAGCAGGCGTAGGCGGTAAGATCAAGGACTTCGGCCATCGTCAGGCTTACAGCTCCTACGACGATGATGCTTTCCAACGTTTCGACGGGGGTATTAAGGTGGGCTGTGGCTTCCAGTTCAACTATCTTTATGCGGAAGTGGGCTATGACTTTGGTCTGGCCAATATCAGTCGCAATTACTTTGACGATGCCCATACAGGCAGCCTCTTTGCTACGATAGGTATAAACTTCTAATTGTTAATAGGATTAGTAGCCGTAGTAACAGGGAGAAAGACAAGTCCTAACAGGGAAAGAGACAAGGGGTAACTCGTTTTGTCCGCCCCTATCAATTAGGGCGGGCGCCCTTATATCTTCGAGCGCCCGCCCTGATATATGAGAGCGGTCGGCCATAACCGATTTTTAATCCTTCAGACTTCTTCTCGCCATTAGGCTTCTGCAAAGGCAGCGGCTTCTGCCTCAGCGATAATGTCTTCGCGTGATTTCTCTTTGTGGGAGATATCGGAGAGGTCGAAGTCGTCATCTTGAGAAGTGGGGAGTGAGGAGTTGGGAGTGAGATTATCTTGGAGGGAAGAATCTGCAGTAGGAGTAGCCTCATTCTTCGATTCAGACTCGATGATAAAGTCTTCCTGCTCCTTCTCTGGATCAGGCACGAGCATCGTAGGCGTTTCCTCCATCTTCGTACGGTCTGACTTTGCCTTGAAGATGGCATCCACGAACTGGGGCTCGCGCTTCAGTTTCTGCAAGGTCTCCTTAGAGGCCAGCTGCTGCGCCTCCTTCTTGGAATAGCCAGAGCCACGTTCGCCCTCAATACCCTCGATGACAACCTGGAAACTGAAGATAGGACTACCGTTGTCGTCCAACTTCTGCTTCAGCATGCGGTAATCCATGCGCACCTTGTTTTTCTGGCTCCACTCCAACAGCTTCGACTTGAAATTGACCTCCTTGAAGGCCACCTTGTCGATGTTGATGTATCTGCCCAATACGCGATTCTTCCAGAACCACATACAGGCATCGTAGCCACGATCGAGATAGATAGCACCCACCAGAGCCTCGAAGGCATTACCGCCCACATAGCTATTGTGGGAATTGCTGCGTCCTGCGGAGAGGATGAGTTGTGAGAGCCCCATCTCGTTGGCGAGTTTACCTAAAGTCTCACGACTGACGAGCTTGCTTCTGGTGTTGGTGAGAAAACCCTCACGCTTACCCTCATACTGAGAATAGACGATATGCCCCACGATGGCATCGAGGATGGCATCGCCCAGGAACTCCAGTCGCTCATTGTTCAGCGGCTTACCCTTGTCGTTGCGCTTGCCGATGCTCTTGTGCATCAGCGCCTGACGGTAATACTCGATGTGGTGCGGATAGAATCCGAGTATCTCGTAAAGAGAAGAAAAAAGCTCCTTCTCCTTGCGGAAAGGGAGCTTGATATGATCAATGATATTATTAATCCACATACTTCTTGAAGACGACACAAGCATTGTGACCACCAAAGCCGAAGGTGTTGCTGAGACCAGCACGTACCTCACGCTTCTGGGCCTTGTTGAATGTGAAGTTCAGATTGTAGTCAATCTCAGGATCCTCATCGCCCTCCTCGTGGTTGATGGTGGGAGGAATGATGTCGTTCTTCACTGCGAGGACAGTTGCCATAGCCTCAACGGCACCAGCAGCACCCAGCAGGTGACCTGTCATTGACTTCGTAGATGAAATATTCAGTTTGAAGGCAGCCTCACCAAACACCTCCTTGATGGCCTTCGCCTCAGAGATGTCACCCACGTGGGTAGAAGTGCCATGAACATTGATATAGTCGATATCCTCAGGCTTCATACCAGCATCCTCAAGGGCATTCTTCATGACGAGAATAGCACCCAGACCTTCCGGATGAGAGGCTGTAATATGATGCGCATCAGCACTCATACCAGCACCAACCATCTCAGCATAGATCTTCGCACCACGAGCCTTAGCGTGCTCGAGTTCCTCGAGAATCAAGCAACCAGAACCCTCAGCCATGATGAATCCGTCGCGACTGGCGCTGAACGGACGACTGGCCTTCTCTGGCTCATCGTTACGGGTAGAGAGGGCGTGCATGGCATTGAAACCACCTACGCCAGTAGCGCAGATAGCAGCCTCAGCACCACCAGCTACGATGGCGTTGGCCTTACCAAGACGGATGAGATTGAAGGCATCAGCAAGTGCGTTAGAAGAAGAGGCACAAGCAGAAGCGGTGATATAGTTGGGGCCGTGGAAGCCATACATAATCGAAATCTGACCTGCTGCGATGTCAGCAATCATCTTCGGAATGAAGAACGGATTGAACTTAGGACCATCGGCCTCGTGTACACCATAGTACTTCACTTCTTCCTCGAAGGTCTTAATTCCACCGATACCTACGCCAAAGACCACACCGATGCGGTTCTTGTCTTCAGTATCGAGATCCATCTTACTGTCCTCGACAGCCTGCTTGGCGGCAATCATGGCCAGCTGGGTATAGCGGTCCATCTTACGAGCCTCCTTGCGGTCGATA
>LXOW01197227.1_pt1 | contig 15596 bp, 13 predicted proteins | sample 1368591 | NCBI WGS metagenome assembly LXOW01 (sample SAMN04884650, study PRJNA319009) | bovine gut metagenome | isolation source: Cow rumen | host: Bos taurus | place: Italy: Legnaro (PD) | collected 2014-07-09 | reverse complement strand
TCGTCTGGCGCAATTCCTGCTCGGAACATTTTTCAATCTTTCTATGGGAGTTCAGTATTACCGCCAAGTGTAGCGAACCGCAAAGCCGGAGTCAGCAATGGCAAGTGGAACTACCCTATTCTCACACTATTATCCGATAAACTGCGTTAAGGCAAAACTAAGTTTTGCATAATATGATGAGGCCACAATAAAGCCCACCGAAATCTATATGAAAGAAGGAATCACACATGAGAAAGATACTTGCACTCCTGATGGCGGCCATTCTGATCCTTGGACTTGCTGCCTGCGGAAACAGCACAGCAAATGATTCTGCAAGCAGGGCCTCGACAACGGAGCAGAAGAGATCCACAGCAGATTCCGTGGAAGCTTCAACCGACACGGAAACCAGTACGACTTCTGATGCACCTAGCACGCCTCCTGACGGAAACGGCGGCCCTGGCGGCACGCCTCCCGACGGACAGGGCGGCCCCGGTGGTACGCCTCCTGACGGACAAGGTGGTCCCGGTGGTACGCCTCCTGACGGACAAGGCGGTCCCGGTGGTACGCCTCCTGACGGACAAGGCGGTCCTAGCGGAGCACCCGGCGGAAGCAGCGCTGACATCGACTACACAGGCGCTATCGAAATCACTTCCGCCGACACCCAGGATGGACAGAGCTACGCCAGCACGAGCGCGGACGAAAGCGCTCTGCTGATCTCCACCTCTGACGCGGTCACCGTCTCCAACCTCACCGTCACCAAGACCGGTGACTCCAACGGCGGAGACAACTGCAACTTCTACGGCCTTAACGCGGCGGTCCTTGTCAAGGACGGCACCACGACCACCATCACCGGCGGTACGATCACGTCAAGCGCCAGCGGCGCCAACGGTGTCTTCTGCTACGGTGGCAACGGCGGCCGGAACGGGGCCTCCGGCGATGGCACGACGCTGGTCATTCGGGACGTCACCATCGTGACAACAGGCAGCGGTTCCGGCGGCATCATGACCACGGGCGGCGGCACCACCTATGCCTACAATCTGGACGTGACGACCTCCGGGCAGTCCTCGGCGGCGATCCGCACGGACCGCGGCGGCGGTACTGTCGTTGTGGATGGCGGAACCTACACCTCCAACGGGCAGGGTTCTCCCGCGATCTATTCCACCGCAGATATCACAGTCTCCAACGCCACGCTGAACTCCACCCTTGCCGAGGGTGTCTGCATCGAGGGGAAGAACTCGATCACGCTGGAAAACTGTGACCTCACTGCGAACAACACAAAGCGAAACAGCAACGCCACGTTCCTCGATTCGATTATGATCTACCAGTCCATGTCCGGCGACGCAGACAGCGGTACATCCAGCTTCACAATGACCGGCGGCAGTCTGACCAGCAAGAACGGCCACGTCTTCCACGTGACCAACACGAACGCCATCATCACGCTGAGCGGTGTGACGATCACCAATGAGGACGCGGAAAACATCCTGCTTTCCGTCTGTGACGATGGCTGGAGCGGCGCTGGCAATATCGCATCGCTCAACGCCTCTGCCCAGAAGCTGTCTGGCGCGATCAAGGTGGGTGACAATTCCACCCTCACGCTGAGCCTGACAAACGGTTCTTCCTTCGAGGGATATATCGATGGCAAGATCACGAACGCGGCTGGGGACACGGTTTCCACGGAAGCCGGAACGGTCTCAGTTACGCTCGAGTCCGGCAGCACCTGGACCCTGACCGGCGACAGCTATGTGACCGAGTTCAACGGCGACGCCTCTAACGTCATCAGCAACGGCTTCACGCTGTACGTGAATGGCGTTGCGCTCACGGGAACGAACTGATACTGAACTCCCATAAAAATCTTTAACCTGTTCCGGCAGGAATTGTGCCGTACTTCGTTGTCGTCCTTGCCGGGCGTCAAGCCCGCCTGCGTCCTCCGCCTCGTATGGCGCAATTCCTGCTCGGAACATTTTTCAATCTTTCTATGGGAGTTCAGTATGAAAAGCAGGTAGAATGCAGCAATAGTGGGAGCTTGTGCGTTTTGCGGCAGGCCGATCAGCGGCAGGCCCGATAGATAGACAGAATATCCTCGTAATCCAGCACCCGGAAGGAGCCAATTTTGCGGCTGCGGTCGTAGCTGCACTCCCCAGCCAGACGCAGAAGCTCTTCTTCCGTGGGCTCATGTCCCAGTAGCTCCGTCAGAGACAGCGGCATCCCCAGACTGCGGAAAAAGGCGTTAGTCCGCAGGATTCCTTCTTCTGCCGCTTTCTCATCGTCCGGCTCCTGAATCCCGTAGACCTTCCGGGCAAAGCGTGCAAAGCGGCCCGGGTTCTCTCCCATGACATAGCGGCACCAGGCGGCCCATACGGCGGTCAGGGTGGCGCCGTGGGTGGAGTCGTACAGGGCGGAGACGGCCATGCCGAGCTGGTGGCAGGCCCAGTCGCCTTCGCGGGGGGTGTCGCCCTTTGCGCCGACGCCGGTAAGACCTACGTGGGAAACGCTGCCGCACCACATGATCTCGCTCATGGCCTCGTAATCCGTCGGGTCCTCTACGCCCTTTGGCCCGTAGAGAATAATATCCCGGAACAGGCCCTCCGCAATCTCATCGGTGAGGTGATTGCCCAAGACCGCCGCGAAATAGCGCTCGGAGGTGTGCATAAAGATGTCCGCAACTCCCGCGCCGATCTGATACTTTGGCAGGCTCATGGTCAAGAGCGGATTCATCACGGCGAATTTGCAGCGGTTGAAGTCTGTGCCCAGGCCCCGCTTTGTGGGGGGATTCTTCAGATCGTTGGTCAGCACCGCGGAATTGCTGGTCTCGCTGCCCGCGGCGGAAATGGTCAAAACAGCCCCCACCGGCAGGCTTTTGGTCAGCTTCGTGCCTGTCCAGAAGTCCCAGATGTCGTGCTCCGGGTTCGCTACGGCATGGGCCACCCCCTTGGCGGTGTCCAGCACGCTGCCGCCGCCGACGCCCAGGATGAAATCCGCCCCGAAGCGAATGCCCTCCGCCGCCATGTTCCGGGCAGTGGAAACCAAGGGATTGGGCACAACGCCGCCCAACGCCAGGACTTCAAGTCCCTGGGAGCGCAGGCTCTCGCAAACCCGGTCCAGCAGACCGCTCTTTTTCGCGGACGCGCCGCCGTAAATTACCAGCACCCGGCTTCCGCCGTATTTTTTCACAAGCTCCCCCGTCCGCAACTCCGTATCCGGGCCGAAGACGATTTCCGTGGGGGCGTGGTAGACAAATTTCTGCATCGATATTCCTCCGTTCTGTTATCTGGCAGTAATGCCATTATACCCCAAATAATCGGTGAACGCAAGAAACGAATGGATTTTGAAAGAGAAACTTCTGAGTTGAATTAGCTCGGTATATGGTTTTTGCTTTTTGCTTATTACTCCTTCTTAGCCTCAATCAGGATTGATGCCACCAAGTCTGCGAATTTTTCTCGCAAAGGCAAGTCGAAATTGGCCTTCAGAACACGACGAAGTGCTGTAGTGGTTTGTCTGGTAACAGGATTAATACTGAGTTCCGGGCAGGAATTGCGCCAGACGAGGCGGAGGACGCAGGCGGGCTTGACGCCCGGCAAGGACGAAGTACGGCACAATTCCTGCCGGAACAGGTTAAAGATTTTTATGGGAGTTCAGTATGAATCCCGCAAAAAGAGGGACTGTGAAGTCCGGGAGTGTTTTTCACTCCTTTTCTTCACAGCCCCTTTTTTCATACCATTTTTGTCCCGGGCAGGACGCGAAATCGCCCGCCGCAGCGGATGCGACCCGCGACACCGAAGCGGCGAAAGGAAACTACCATGAAACGTGAAGACATCAAGAAGCTGTTCCCGGACGCTGCGGACGAGCGGATCGACCGGCTCGTGAACCTCCACAGCGCCGATGCGGGCGCCCACATACAGATCGTGACGGCCCCCTCCACCGGGCGGGGTCTGCTGAAGACGCAGCTGGAGGAGGACAATGCGGAGATTGACCGCTGCAGTGACAGCGCGCTGGCGTAGACCTTCAGCTGATTGCGCAGAAGGTCGCGAGGCCCGGCACGATCAATGCGGAGCATATTTCATAACGGGAACGCCGAAAAAGCGTACCACAGAGCGCATACTGGGAACGGAGCGCGCACACCTTTTTGTTTCATGGTAATCGATTCCTTCCCGGTTACGAATTACGGCAGCTCCAGGAAGGATTTCAGGAAGTCTGCTGTTTTCTGCATGGTAGCTTCCTCAAAGGGACTGTCCAGCCCTGCCTCGTTCAGCACGAAGGAGAATTTCCTGTGGTGCGTACGGTTCAGCAGACGGCAGAAGGCGTCGACGCCATCCCCGGCCTGCTCTGCCTCCAGACGGCAGACCTGCATCGCCGCTACCGCAGAGGTGGAATAGCTGATGACGTAGGAAGGATACAGGAAGAAGTGCGTGATTTCAGACCAGTGCATTTTGTTGAGAGAGTAAACGTCAAGGTAGTAGTCCTTTGCACACTGGGCATAGATTGTATCGATCCTATCCACGGTGATTTCATCCGGTTCCAGCGCGTAAACCTGCAGTTCAAAATCCGCAAAGGCTGCTTGGCGAATGATATTGCGCTGAAGCAAATCCCGCAGTGCGACGCGAAGAGCTCTGGCTTGCTGTTCTTCGTTAAAGGCTGGGTTGTATGCGGTGACAAGGAACACCATCGCTTGAGAATAAATTTCGTCAATGTCCTGCCCTATAAAATCCCCGTAGGTGCAATAGAAATTAACAAAATGTCCGAATTCGTGGGTGAGCGTGCAAAAATCGCCGTCACTCACAAAAACGATTGGAGCTTCATAAGACGGAAGATAGGTTGAATAGCTTGTGGGATACTTAGACGAGGAGTCAGAATTATCATAAAGCTGATGCCCCTCCATAAACCGGAAGGCTTCCCAGATGGGACCACCCAGTTGTTCCGCTGCTGCCGAAAGCTGCTCGGCTGTATCTGCGCTCTTGATGAAGGGGTAGCTTGCGTTGAACAACGTCGGGTTGTGAGGGTACATACTTTTTACCAGAGGAACCAGCTTTTCCCGGACTTGATACAGATAATCCTGCGTTTGTGCCGTGGTATAGTCTCGCTGGAAAATGTCGGCGTAGGCGTAATCCGAGAAGCTTTCATAGCCCTTTGCAGCCGCGATTTGCTGACGAACTTTAACAAGCTCCACAAAGAGAGGGGCGACCGTGTCGTGATACTGTGTCAGAGTATTTCTGTCCCAATCCCAGGAGGCTACTGTTTCATAGTACTGATCCAGCAGCGTGTTTTCCTGCGCCTTCAGACGAAGATATTCTTCTCCGCCGGCCTGGAAAACGTCATAGTCTTCAAAAAAACCTGCGCCGAAATAGGCCTGTTCCAGGGCATCCCGGCAGGGAGAGGCGGCAAAAGCGGCAAAGAGCGCGGATTCCTTCTCTTCCAAAAGCGGTGACTGCTCGTCGCAGAAATCGTACTCATCAAAATAATAGTCTACGTTCGTATCCATGCAGTACCGGAAGTACGCAATCCCATACATGGTTTCAAAGGACTGAAGGTCGGGCAGAAGCGCGTAGTAATCTGCAAGCAGAGCTTCCGCGTCGCTGCAATCGGCGGCCTTTGCAGTGAGCGTGTCATACGCCGCAAACAGGCGTTCGGTATCAGGACGGCTGTAGGGCATCTCGGACAGATTCGGGATCGTGAGTGCTTCCTGCGGCAGGAAGCTCATTTTCCCGCCGTTTTGCCATCGGACCGGAACGTCGGGCTCCGTCGTCTCCGGGACGGTTTCCTGCGGCTCGGTCAGAGGAGGAGTTTCCTTTGTTGCCAAGGCGGACGCTTCCGTGGCGACGGGATCGCCTGCGCAGCCGGCAAAGAGACTGAGCAGAAGGATTGCGGACAGCAGCAGGGCAACAATTCGTACTTGTTTCATGTTGTGCATCTCCTTTTTTGTCTGATCAGGATCGTGGTCCTCTGTTCGTTAATGTCTAATATTTTGGAATTGTTACAGAGGATTGGAAAAAATATTTCGTCTAATACTCTGTAAATCCTAAATCTTTATGATGGGGTATAAATGCTTCAGCTTGGTCCTGGCGTCATCGGTGGTAAATTGCCAGTCCACACCTTTCTGAGCTACGTTTCTCGCAGTAGCCCACGGTTCGAGTAGGCTTCGAAGTGAAGGAAGATCTGGAATCCGGTTGTTTGAAATGCATTGACGGCCAAGCGCGGACAGTTCAATCTCCGCAATGTCGAGCCAACTTCCGTGCTTCGGCGTGTAATGAATCTCGATGCGTTCGGCGAGATGCCGTGCATGCTCGGGGGGGAAGGTGGCATACAGAGATGCGATGGTATGTGTATTGAGATTGTCCATTACAAGAACAACCTTCCTGGCCGTAGGATATTGTTCTGTCAATAACCACTCAATTTGCTTTACCCAATCCTGGGCTGTCCTTCTTTCCTGTGCGTCAGCATGTCTCCATCGCGGCCACAAAAGCAGCGCTGTGTTCCGGAGGAATACACCAGCACTTCTTCAGGTTAGGCTTAATACTGAACTCCCATAAAAATCTTTAACCTGTTCCGGCAGGAATTGTGCCGTACTTNNCGTCTGGCGCAATTCCTGCTCGGAACATTTTTCAATCTTTCTATGGGAGTTCAGTATAAATTCGTTTTTTTAGAATGGTCGAGACTGTGACATGCGATATGGAATCTATGTATCCAAGCTCAACTGTCCTATCCGCAAGCAGCCGTAGCGTCCATTTTGAATAGCCCTCTGGTGGCTGTCCACAAGCAAGCGCAATGACGTGTGCCTCTACCTCTCCGGTGACTTTTGCCGGAACCGGCGGGGTTTCACGCTTCTTCCTGTTACATGAGATTTTGCTGCGCACGTGTTCCGCGGATGGTAATCTCTCCCATGATGATCCCGCCATGTCTATGAGACTCCGTGGCAGTCGATGGCACTGCCAGGCACAAATACAGGAACTTCCATAGACTCGCACCGACTCGATGGATGTCCATGGAATCCCTGTAAGCGTCAAAGCAGGTATCATCTGCTATACAATCCGGATTTTGTCTCGATTGGGCTCATGCTCAAACGCAAGCAGCGTAATCAGTGCAATCATCACGCCAAGCGTTTGACGGCTGTTTCCCGCTGCGGAAACTGATTTCCGGTAATCTCCATTCAGGTAAAAACTCGGAAGATTCAGTGAATCATTGATCTTCATGGTTACGAGCTCGTTGTATCTGACGGACAGCACGGTCTTTTTCGTGAAGAACCGGCAGGCACGGTCTGTCACAACATAAAAATCCTTTCCTCTGCCAAACAGTGACGTATCCACCTGTATGATCACACGCTCTCCGGATTCCAGCTCCGAATTGACCCTATCCCGCAGTTCAGCGATTCGCTCCTCCCGGATGCCCTGCATTGCGGTATCCTCATCCTTTGCAGCTACCCTCCGAAGGTATGCTTCTACCTTCTCCGCGGTTTCCAGCTCATCCATACAATACTTCAAGGACTTTATGCTCTCAGCGGTGCAATCCTTCGCCATCAGTTTATTTATGTCCGCATCCACATAAATCATATCCTCGCGAAGAATTCCGTTTTCTTTTTTCGGAGGCTCTTCCGCCTCAAACACAGAATCACAGTAAGCGCAAACCCATTGGTTTCTCTTTTTCTGTAATTCCAACGCTCCGCCACAGTTTGGACATTTTCTATTTTCCATCATTCTGATCCTCCAACTATGTACTATGTAAATTTTTAACAAAGAGCAGCGGGATCAAACGCCTTCCATCCGTTCTAATCCTCCATCTCATACCATTCATCCCGCGCTTCATCATAGTAGTACAAGATATCCTCTACCATGTCATAGCAATACATCGTATTGGTCTGATCATCATACAGGTAGACGTTCTCCCCTTCGTACAGATACCAGAGTTCATCATTGTAATCATACGTCCAGTCATCCTCACTTTCTGGCCAGTCACCATAGGAATCGTCCCAGTATTGATTGTATTCCTCCTTCCAGCCATCATCGTAGGACGACCAGCCCCCCCATGCGTTTTCAAAATCGTCATAGTCGTAATAGCTGCTGTTTCCCTCAGCATTCACGAAATTCTCAAGCCACGCGATATAATTGCTGTCAATTCCGCATTTGGTATAGACGTCGAAAAGCTTATCATAAAACTCTGAATCGCCATAGGGCAGCGACACCGCAATTCCGGTAAGTTCGTTTTTATCGGACGTATGCCCGAAATATGCCACACAGTCCTTCAACGCCTGCTTAAGCGACTTCGTGTTATCATCATTGACACCCACATTCTCCACCACCGCAAGCATATCGCTTATGTAATAATCAGCAAGCGTCACGTCACTGTCATCATTTGTCCAATCCTCAAAATCTTCCCAAGGAAAGCTTCTGCCCTTCGCCTTATGCTGTCGGCTGTAGTTCTTTTTGCACAGCTTGTCCGCATTGGCATAGGCATATTTCGTCCACGCATCAAACAGTCTCGATACTGCCGATTCGTCCACAAGCACCATGGTTGAGGAGTCTCCGCCTTCCTCGGTGTTGTTTGCCGCTACCATCGTGTCAATGATCTGCTTACCGAGAAGCGGCGTGGATATGCCCGGGTTTTCCTCAAGTGTTTTCATCCATTTTCGATAATCCCACCCAAGCCCAGACTCAAAGTCTTCTGAAAGAACTGTATATCGGCAAAATGGCGCCAGCACGGCACAAGTCTCCAAATTCGCCATAATGCAGCAATCCATGCCAATCATATCAAACGTGATATCCTTATGTTTGGAAAAAGCATTTGCCATTTCATCAAGGGTGAGAGAATCTTCACTCTTCTTTTTATCATCATATCCAAAACCGTATACCGGGCCGCCTCCGTGGTTCCAGAAGATGAATATATATCTGTCCGCAGGGTATTTTGTCTTTCCAAACCCTATGAATTCTGATAAAGTCTTCGAGGAGCCACAGTCAAGCTGCCCCAATCCGTCCTCCACAAGCTTTAGTCTTCCGTCCTTCACGATGTACCTCTGTGAAGTCTTGGAAGAAATGCCATAGTTCTGCCATTCTTCCGTTCCCATTGTCTGAATGACAACATTTGCGTTTTTTCCGATACCGGACGAAAGCATTTCCGAAATATCTGTCGATGCCTCCCCCGCTTCCGTTTCCAGATCAGAACCGTTCATGTAGATCATGACCGTCGCGGACTTCGCATCCGTCTCAATATCTATCTCTTTATCCGAACTCTCGGAACTCTCCGAGCTTTTCGAGCCTTTCGAGCTCTCCGGTACGTGATTCCCGGCATTATGCGATCCGGAATCTTTGGAATCATCACTTTTCATTGAAATAGTTTCGGTATGTGGGGTCTCATCTTCAAGCACATCGTCCGGCAGAAGCATCAGCAGTAAGAACAGCCCGCCTAAAACCGCAAGAAACCCAATGATTATCTTTTTCAAATTTTTGACCTCTTTCTTCTTGTTTGTTTTCTGTTTTATGCTCACATTTCCGTTCTGCCTGCGACATGCTGAAACGGCTATGCGATTGGAATACCTGACGCTGCCTGCCATATAGACCGGATAACAGACTGCGCAGGAATCACCATACTGCACATTGGTGCTATTATATGCGAACAATCCGATTTTGTCTATAACACTTCCGTGTAATATGGACGTTTTTTTCGTTTTCGCCGTGACGCTCGGAAGCTGTGCGGTGAGCACATGGTCGTCCGCCGTTGGGCTTGCCGTTGATAAACGCCGTAAGTGCGGTTCTTTTTGACAATAAACGGCCTGTCGCGGCAGAGAAAACTGCGAGCATGCCAACCTTCTTCGTTCCCTTCACGTTATAGCGTATAACACAGATCCAGGGCCTGCTTGAACCTGGTTCTTGCGCAATTCGGGAATGTGTGCTATAATGCCTAGGTAAGCCTACCACTTAACTTTCAGAAGAACCGAGAATGAATTATGAAAAAAACCATTGTGTTCCTTTTGGTTTCCGTGCTCTGCCTGGGGCTGATTGCCTGCGGCGCTGCCACGGAAGAGACCGTGCCTCCCGTTAGCACGCAGAAGCCCTCCCAGCCTGTTACGACCGAAGCACCGACGCAGTCCACCCAACCCGCGACCACCGAAACGCCGACGGAAACTGCCACGTCGGAGCTTGTAGGCGGCGACTGGCGCACTTGGCGCAGCTACACGCCAGACATCGAAATCTGCGACGATTTGACAGTTTGCCTGTCCCGGCTCGACGACGATACGGGCTACGGGGTTTTTGACTGCTCCAACGGCGAGCGGATCGGCTCACTGCTCATTCCTGAGGGCGTGACCGGCTTCTTCGACCAAGGCCCGTTCAGCGCCGATTTTGACGGCGACGGCAATGTGGACATCGGCATTGCCACGGAGCAAAGAGCCGTGTGGTTCAGCTTTGACGCCGCCATGATGGGCAGTTGGCCCGAGGATCTGGGCGCGTTCCGTGAGCTCGAGCTGCCGAACGCAGATCCGAACGATACGGCCTCCTACCCGTTCGAGGAGCCGGAGATAGATGCGTCGGAGCTTGACTGGGAAATCTACGAGGAGATCTATCCCAAGGTCGCCGCGCTGGAGGATTTCTACTACGACGCCGAAACCTACGGCTACGAGTACATGGACGCCATGCTCCACGCCTTCGGCATCATCAAAACCCTGCATCCGGAGACCAGAAACTACTTTATGCTGGAAGAGGTCTTCGACGGTGATGATTTCAAAGGCATGCGCTCCAGCTATACCTGCCGCTGGCAGGATGAGCCCAGCGATGACAAGGCCGTGATTCGCGCCGGGATGGAAGCCTTTGAGGAGAAGACTGTCGAAATCCTCGCGGGGCTCAACGACAATATGAGCGCCTACGACAAATACCTCTATTTTGCAAAAGTGATCTCCGAGAACGCCTCCTATGACTATGACGACGAGTCCAACTGCAGCGAAGCGCCCTGGGCCGGCATCATGGGCGGCAAGTTCATCTGCGAGGGTTACTCCGAGGCGATGGAATACCTCTGCCGCAGGGCAAACCTCTACTGCAAAATCGTCAGCGGCAGCTCCCGCAGCGTGTCCCACGCATGGAATCTGGTCAAGGTTGCCTCGGGTACTTATCACGTAGACGTCACCTGGGCGGACGAGCAGGGCGAGCCGGGAGGCATCGAGTGGATGCGGTACTTCATGCTGACGCAGGACGTGATCGAAGAGGACCACGTCATCAACGATGGCACCGTCGCGACAGGCACGTAAAACCATAACACTATGCAGGCTCTGCGAACGGAGCCTGCATAGCTTTATGGCACGATTCTTGGGGGAGCATGATCGGCTTTCATCCGCAAACACGCCGTAGGGACGAGCATTGCTCGTCCGGCATTCGGAACGAATGCAATTTGCCGCAGGAAAATCCAGCAGGGTACCGACAACGGAATGCCTGCCGTGGCGCGACCTGCGTGCGCTGATACAGGAGTCTCTGCGTGGCGAGGGCTGCCAAACTCGCAAGAGTCACAGAGTATGACCGCCCCTACGGGATACGCGGACGGCAGGGTGCCGTCCCTACGGGATACGCGGACGGCAGGGTGCCGTCCCTACAGGAATACGCGGACGGCAGAGTGCCGTCCCTACGGGATATGCGGACGGCAGAGTGCCGTCCCTACGGGATACGCGGACGGCAGGGTGCCGTCCCTACTGGATACGTGGACGGCAGGGTGCCGTCCCTACGGGATACGCGGACGGCAGAGTGCCGTCCCTACGGGATACGCGGACGGCAGGGTGCCGTCCCTACGGGATACGCGGACGGCAGAGTGCCGTCCCTACGGGATACGCGGACGGCAGGGTGCCGTCCCTACGGGATACGCGGACGGCAGGGTGCCGTCCCTACAGCTTGAGAGCTGCGTTAAGCCGATCATCAGAAATGCGAATTATCATTTGTCGTTAGTCGCTAAACGAAGACTTCATGTGCAAAAGGCATCAGTGAATAGGCACCAGTGTAATTAACAAACTAAGCTATTATTTCAACCAGGTACTCAAATTGCAACTAACACGTATCTTTTTTCATATCTTCCGTGGACAGTCCCAAAGCCTTATAATCCGCGACTGTACCCATTGGAAAAACAGGTAGGGTACAACGTAACCCCATGTTGTGACAAGACGGGAGGTGCGCACTTGGCCTACAGCGAGTTGATCAAAAACTTTGATAAAATCCGCGGATATATGCGGCAGTTTTATGTGTTTGGCTTCAAACGGCGAGAGGAATATGACGCAAAGAGCCTGCGGTCCTACGACAACGAGCGGCGGCGAGTTGAAAGCTGGATGGGCGAGTGTATGTCCTTCCGGCAAAACGAAGCAGGAAAGCAGGTTTTTCTTTCCGTGGACAGCCGCACCATCCGGCACAATCCCCTGTATAAGGCCTTCAAGGCCAAGAGCTTCACGGACAATGACCTGATTCTGCACTGCTATCTGCTCTCGATGCTGGCGGACGGGGAAGCCCGCTCGGCCCACGGGATCATTGAGGGCGTCGCGGCGCTGTTGGGCAGCTTCCCGCAGCTCAAGCTGCTGGACGATTCCACGGTACGAAAAAAGCTGCGGGAGTATGAAGCGCTGGGAATCATACGCGGCGAAAGACGAAACCGGGAACTGTTCTACCGACTGTCGCCGGAGACTGTAGACCAGGCCTCCTGGCAGGACGCCGTGGCGTTTTTCTCCGAAGCGGACCCGCTGGGCGTGATCGGCTCCTACCTATTGGACCGCGCCCAAGAAGGCCGGGAGTTGTTTGGCTTTAAGCATCACTACATTCTGCACGCTCTGGACGGTGAAATACTGCTCTCAGCCCTGGAGGCCATCAGCGCTCACCGCCGTATCCAGCTAACCAATGTAAGCCTCCGCTCCGGCCAGCCTTGCGGGCATCTGGCCTATCCCCTCCGCATTTACGTCAGCACCCAGAGCGGCCGACAGTACCTGCTCTGCTGGCACTACGGTTTGCGCAGAATGCAGTTCTTCCGCATGGACGCAATTACCAAAATGGAGCTGCTTGCGCCGGAACCAAACCCGGAGCGTTTCGCGGACTCCTACAATCGGTTCCGCAAAAACCTCTGGGGCGTCTCAGGCGGCAAGGATCACAGCATGGAGCACGTGGAAATGGACGTCCGGGTGGAGGATGGCGAGGGGTATATCCCCCAGCGTCTGGAACGGGAGCGCCGCTGGGGCCAGGTGGAGCAGATTGACGCGCACACCTGGCGTTTTACCGCAGACGTCTACGATTCATCGGAGATGCTGCCCTGGCTGCGGACCTTCATTGGGCGAATTCTGCGGCTGGATTTTTCCAACCCCAGGGTTCGGCGCATCTGGCAGGACGATATGTGGGCTCTGGTCCGCGCCTACGGGAAGGAGGACGACCATGCTGTTCAGTGAAATCTACAGCAGTTACTTCCGAACTGTGGAGGAAATTCTGGCCGAAGCCATACAAGGCGGGCTCACAGAGCAGAGGCTGACCGAGTTGGTCCGGGAAAGGGCTTTTGCCGAAAGCGTTCTTTCGATCCCCTCCAATCTGAAGAACGGCACCTGGCCGCTGCTGACAGAGGATTTGAAAACGCCCCTGGCCGCCGCCCCGCAAATGCCGCTGACGCTGCTGGAAAAACGCTGGCTCAAGGCCCTGCTGCGGGACCCCCGCATCCGTCTGTTCTCGCCCTCCGAGGCTGGCCTGGAGGACGTGGAGCCGCTCTATGCGCCGGATACCTTTGTGTACTTCGATCAGTACAATGACGGAGACCCCTTTGACGATCCGACCTACGTTGCCCATTTCCAGACGATCCTGCAGGCCCTGCGGGAGAATCGGAAGCTGCGAATCACCTTTACCGGCGGCCGCGGAAAACGAAACACCTGGGTTTTTGTCCCCTACAAGCTGGAATACTCTGCCAAGGACGATAAATTCCGTCTGCTGACGTCCCAGACCGATTCCGGCACGGTCAATCTCGCCCGAATCGAAGCCTGTGAACTCCTGGACCGCTATTCACCCAGGGCCTTCCATCTGCCCCAGGTTGAGATGGACACCCTGGTTATGGAGCTGACCGACGAACGGAAGGCGCTGGAACGGGTCGTGCTGCATTTTTCCCACTTTGAAAAACAGACGGAGCGGCTGGAAGAAAACCGCTACCGGGTCACGCTGCGTTATTCCAGGGAAGACGAAACGGAGCTGGTCATCCGACTGCTCAGCTTCGGCCCGGTCCTGACCGTGCTTTCGCCGCCAAGCATGGTGGCGGAGCTGCGGAAGCGAATCCTGCGCCAAAAGGCACTTCTTCCGTAGCCTCTGCCGCTGCGGTTGGGACCGCCCTGTCTTGACATCTACGGCGCTTTTATGTATACTGGTCACAGCGTTATTCTCTGAAAAGAGCCACGGCGGTGGGATCACTGCCCAGGGCAGGGCGCGGTAGGATTAGCAGGAACGGTGGAGGAACAGCCATGATTTACTTGGATCACGCAGCAACCACGTTGCACAAGCCCTCCGGGGTGATTGCGGCCGTCGTCAACGCCATGCAGACAGCGGGCAATCCGGCACGCGGCGCCCACGGAGCCGCCCTCCAGGCGGCAGGCACGGTTTATGATACCCGGAAGAAGCTGGCTGCCCTCTTTGGCTGCCCCCGGGCGGACCATGTTGCATTTACGCCTAACGCAACCGGCGCGCTGAATATTGCCATCTACGGCCTGTTGGGACCGGGAGATCACGCAATCACCACCGATTTGGAGCACAACTCCGTGCTGCGCCCCCTCTATGATTTGGAGGAGCGGGGGCTGGAGCTGGATTTCGTCCCCGCTGACCGGAAGGGCCAGGTGAACTACGGGGATTTTGAGGCCCTGATCCGGCCCAACACCAAGGCCATTGTCTGTACCCATGCCTCCAACCTCACCGGCAACGTGCTGGACGTGGCGCGGATTGCTGAGATTGCCCACCGCCACGGGGCCTATTTGATTGTAGACGCCGCCCAAACCGCAGGCAGCTTTCCCATTCACATGACCGAACTAGGGATCGACGTGCTTTGCTTCACCGGCCACAAGGGGCTGATGGGTCCCCAGGGTACCGGCGGACTCTGCATCCGTCCCGGCGTGGAGCTGTGTCCCCTTCTGCGGGGCGGCAGCGGCGTACAGTCCCACGATCGGCACCAGCCCATGCGCTACCCCACCCGGCTGGAGGCCGGAACGCTGAACGGCCACGGAATCGCCGGGCTTGGCGCGGCGGTGGACTATCTGAACGAGCAGGGCATCGAAACCCTGTACCGCCGGGAACAGGCTTTGATGATGGGATTCTATAAAGGCGTTTTCGCCCTGGAGGGCGTGACGGTCTACGGCGACTTCACCGCCGGACCCCGGGCCGCCATTGTCAGCCTGAACATCCGGGACTATGACTCCTCCACGGTGGCCGACGCCCTCTATACCGACTACGAAATCGCCGTCCGGGCCGGAGCCCACTGCGCCCCGCGCATGCACGCCGCCCTGGGTACCACCCAGCAGGGGGCTGTGCGTTTCAGCTTTTCCCCCTTCAACACCGAAGAAGAGATTCAGACTGCTGTGGAAGCGGTCCGAAGAATATTGCAAGAATAATACTGAACTCCCATAAAAATCTTTAACCTGTTCCGGCAGGAATTGTGCCGTACTT
>LXOW01078116.1_pt2 | contig 15608 bp, 12 predicted proteins | sample 1368591 | NCBI WGS metagenome assembly LXOW01 (sample SAMN04884650, study PRJNA319009) | bovine gut metagenome | isolation source: Cow rumen | host: Bos taurus | place: Italy: Legnaro (PD) | collected 2014-07-09 | reverse complement strand
GGAAACGCAGATAAAGTCAATATTCTGCGATTTTTGCAAAAATCTCTCGTCGTGATATTTTTTGCATTTTGCCAAAAATGGCACTTAATCTGCGTTTTCCTAATTAGACTATTTCCTTTTCATCCATTCTGACACACGGTCTGCCATGGTCTCCGGCGTAAGCGATATGTCCGCATAGAGCAGATCCGCCTTGCCATGCTCAATCCACTGATCAGGTATGCCCAGACGGAGTACCTGTGCCTTTATGCCTTCGGCGTTGAGATATTCCAGCACGGCAGATCCGAAACCTGCGGCAAGGGCATTGTCCTCAACCGTTATTATTGGTCCTGCGGAGGCCATTTCTCTGATTATTTCCGTGTCAAGCGGCTTTATGAAGCGCATATCCGCTATTCCGGCATCTATGCCCTGTTTTTTGAGAATCTCGCAGGCTTTTTCCGCCGGGTGAACCCTGTTCCCTATTGCGAGGAAATTAACATCCTTTCCTCTTGAAAGAATGCGGCCTTTTCCGATGGGCAGGATCTGCGGCTCGGCATCAAGGGCTACGCCGAATCCCTTGCCCCTCGGATAGCGAAGCAGAACTGGCTTTTCCAATGACAATGCCGTGGCAAGCATATTCTGCAATTCATTCTCATCGGCTGGAGCCATACTGGTTATGTCAGGCAGCATACGGAACATTCCCATATCAAAAACGCCATGATGGGTAGGGCCGTCCTCACCTACAATGCCAGCCCTGTCCATGCATATTACCACAGGCAGCTTTTGCAATGCTATGTCGTGCATTACCTGGTCAAATGCCCTCTGCATGAAAGAAGAATATATAGCGCATACCGGCTTAGCTCCGTCAGCGGCGAGGCCTGCGGCGAATGTGACTGCGTGTTCCTCCGCGATTCCAGTATCAAAATACCTGTCCGGGAACTTGTCGCGGAACTTGTCAGTACCAGTTCCTTCCGGCATTGCGGCGGTAATGGCACATATTCTCTTGTCCTTTTCCGCAAGTCTTACCAACGTATTGCTGAACACGCTTGTAAAGCTCGGAGGCTGCTTTGTTCCCGGCTTTATAAATTCGCCTGTGTAAACGTCAAATTTTCCTACGCCGTGGAATGCGGTGGGCTTTTCCTCCGCCGGATCATATCCATAGCCTTTCTTGGTTATAGCATGAAGAACTACCGGCCCACGCATATCCTTGACATAATTCAGCGTCTCAATCAGGGATGGCAGATCATTACCGTTGACCGGCCCATAATATGTGAATCCCAGTTCCTCAAAGATTGTTTCAGGCAGCAGCAATGCTCTGGCACGTTTTGCCCTTTTCATAATCCCCTTGCCCCAGTACTGGAAGCGGTTAAGGAATAGTTCAACCTTGCGTGATGCCTCCTGGGCCTGTCCCAGTGTCATGGAATTGGCAAGCAGCTTGCCAAGCCTTCCGACACTATTGGATATGAACATATTGTTGTCATTAAGTACCAGAAGCAGATTTGTACGCATCTGTCCTATGTTTTCCAAGGCTTCCCAGGACATTCCGCCGGTCATTGATCCGTCTCCTACAACGGCGACAATCTTGCGGTCGGATTTCTGCATATCCCTGGCGGCGGCCATTCCAGCAGCCGCGGACAAGGCCGTAGATGCGTGTCCCGCACCAAAAGTGTCATATTCGGATTCGTACCTTTTAAGGAATCCGCTCATTCCGCCTTTTGTGCGTATGGACTTGAACTGATCCCGTCTGCCAGTCAGTATCTTGTGGGCGTAAGACTGATGCCCAGTGTCAAACACTATGCGGTCCCTCGGAGTGTTATAAACATAATGCAGGGCAAGTATAATATCAGTAGCTCCAAGGCTGCTGGCCAGATGCCCTCCTGTGTTTGCCACGCCCTCAATGATGATCTTGCGTACTTCCGCCGCAAGATCCGGCAGGGACGATACAGGCAGCTTGCGTATGTCTTCCGGTCCGCGTATGTTTTCAAGCATAATTCTTTCCTAAATTGCTAATTGCCAACTACTAATTACAGATCTCTCACACAGATATATTCCGCTATTCCGGCGAGGATATCCTTGAGTTCCTGTTTGCCGTTTACCTTGCCCAATGCCTCCAGGGCGGCCTTGTAATGCCTGTCAAGGTGTTCCTTAGCCCCGTCAAGGCCGAACAGTGTCACGTATGTCAGCTTGCCCATTTCGGCATCATTTGAGCTTTTTCCGAGCTTCTTCCTGTCAGCAGTCACGTCAAGAATGTCGTCTGATATTTGCAGGCATAGACCGGTCTCAAGTCCGTACTTGCTCATAAGGTTGAAATCTTCTTCCGGTGCTCCGGCGAGAACCGTTCCTATTTCCGTGGCCATCATGAACAGGTCGGCAGTCTTGTGAAGCTGAATGTACTCCAGACGGCGTAGGCCTTCCTTTTTCAGATCTTCAAGCGGCATATTCTGCGGATTAAGCAGGAAACCCTCGGATTCCTTGTCAAGGAACTGTCCTGAAATCATGCCCTGCGCTCCGGCCCTTCTTGCGAAAATTCCTGCCGCACGGCAAAGATGCTTCATTACATGTTCCGGGTACTCGCTATTGAGCATTACCGTGAACGGATCTATCGCGAGGGCATCTCCTGCCAGAAGGGCATTGGCCTCGCCAAAAACCTTGTGATTTGTGGGCTTGCCACGACGCAGATCGTCATTATCCATACATGGAAGATCGTCGTGTATAAGGGAATAGGTCTGTAGCATTTCAAGAGCTACGGCAGCCGGCGTTATTTCCTCGGCCTTGCCGCCGAACAGCTCATAGGATGCGTAAAGCATTGAGGGGCGAAGCCTCTTTCCCCCCGCTGTATAAGAGTAAATCATTGCCTCTATAAGGCGTGGATGGCAGCCCTTGAAACCGTTTATTATTTCCGGCCCGGCCTTGGTGACCATGGCTGCATGTTCTTTGAGATATGCAGAAACTTTGTTATTCATAATTATAATTATACAAAAAATGAAAAAGGGAGCTTTGCAAAGCCCCCTTTCCTACTGTTTCACTCTATAAATATTTTCCTAAATTGCTAATTTCTCACTGCTAACTGCTAAGGAAACACAGAAAAAGTCAATATTCTGAGATTCTTGCAAAAATGCCTCGTCGTGATATTTTTTGCATTTTGCCAAAAATGGCACTTAATCTGCGTTTCCCTAATTCGCTCCCTACCAGACCACCTGGAAGCCTATGCGATGCGTAGCCCCGAAATCCCCATAATCCGCAAATGCGTAGTCAATCCTTGCCCCATTGAAGAATCCGTCCTCTCCAAAAATGTCAAGACTTAGACCAGCACCGACGCTGACATTTGACAACACGTCCTTCTGTGTTGAATATCCCGCACGGATCTGAAAGACCTTGGCGATATTCGCTTCCATTCCTGCGACGAGGAAATAATCAGAATCCTTGTATTTTACGCCGTCAACATCAAAAACGAACACCATTACGTCATTTTTTGTATGGAAGTCCTTTGCCGCACCGAGCCTCAATTCCGACGGCAATGAAAACGAATCCCTGTAATGCTTTATTTTTCCGCCATAGTTGAGGGCAGCCGCGCCTATCTGCCAATGCCTTGGCAGTACGAGCAATGCACCGGCATCAAATCCCATCGCATTTGCCTTGCTTTCATACAGATCCTCGGTCACCCTTTTGACGGTAGCTCCGACGGAAAAACGATATGTCTTCGGACGGAAATCCTCAACCTGTTCCATTCTCGTCCAATATGGAGTTGTGGGCATGGGATCAATCTTTCCCTTGTCCTCTGGGAAATACGGCCATGATTTTGCAAAAGTCACGGACATCGCACTGAATTTGGCCTCAATATTGCCTGTTGGAACATCACCCTGTGCATATCCCTGGAATTTGCCACTGGAAAAGGAATTGTACATCACGGCTACCGTGCCAAATTTGAACCTCATATTTGCGGCAAGGTATTCCTGTGTCATATCCGAGAAATACTGTTCATGCGCACCGGAAATAGATGAGTAGTTCATTATGGCCAACGCACCAGGATTGTAAAGTACGGAATCCGTACCATACATGGCGGTATAGGCCTGTCCCATTCCGGCGGGAACAGGTGCTACTGGGATTTTAAGGAAGTTGGCAGACGTAGTTCCATAATCAGTCGATGCAAAGGCAACGGTTGATCCAAAAAGAAACAGAAAGGCGGCTGCAAGTAATGTTTTTTTCCTCATAAGCGTAAATATTCCGCAAAACAAATAGCCACATCGCAATGCGATATACTTATATTATACATAAAATTAGTTTTTTTGCACCTTATTTGTTGATTTGACCAAATCAAGACCTCAATTTTTCATTCCCCTCAACCCCTGTGTATCTCCTTTCCACAATTGCTAATTGCTCATTGCTAACTGCTAATTCAAAACACCTTCGGCACTATACCTGTTCCCTCTTTTACTGCGGAAAGGCGATATATGCCATCATGCGTCAGAAGATCTCCGGCAGAGCAGGGACTGTCCTTCAGGAAGAATGGCGTATCCAGGTCTATGAAGTCAAATCCACCGAGGCCACCGGCAAATTCCGCCGCAGCGAACGAGGACAGCTCGCTTTCCATCATTTCGCCCATCATCAGTACCGTTCCGGTGGATCTTGCCAATGCCCAAACTTCCCTTGCACGCATGAATCCCAGTTTTGTAAGTTTTATGTTTACGGCCTTTACACAGCGGCGGCGGATTAGGTTGAACACGTCGTCCAGTGAGTATGCGGATTCGTCCGCACATATTGTTAGCGGCAGTTTTTCCGTCAGGTATTTGAGGCCTTCAAAATCGTCCTTTTTCACAGGCTGCTCAACAAGATCCGGCCTGATTCCCCTTTTGATCAGGTCATTGAAGAATTTTTCCGCATTTTCCGGAGTATATGCACAGTTTGCGTCAACTATTAATTTTGCGGATGGGGCAGCCTCCCTTACGGCAATGAGGCGTTTTATATCCTCGTCGTAATCAATTCCGACCTTTATTTTGAAATCCTGGAATCTGTCCTTGGTTTTGAGCATGAACTCCTTTGCCTTGGATTCAGAGCCTATCACAACGGTAATGTCAGTCCTTGCTTCCTTTTCCGCACCGCCGTAATATTTCCAGAGGGAAATTCCCTGCTGACGGCAAATCAGGTCAAGGACTGCAAGTTCCAGACCGGACATTGCCGCACGATTCTTTTCAAGCCTTTCCTCCAGGGAATTTAGTATTTTAAGATAATTTGCCGAATCAAGCCCGACTAGTTCCGCACACACGGATTTTAGATTGGCCTCTGTCTGCTCCACTGTCTCGCCTGTTATATGCGTAGCCACTGCCGCCTCGCCGTAGCCGCAAATTCCTCCTGCGGTTTTTAATTCAACAGCCACATTAGCCAGACTGCTATGGCTGCCACTTGAAATGGTGAACGGCATAAACAGTTCCGAATTGAGTTTTTTGACATTTGCCTGTGTTATTATCGTGTCCTTCATAATATCGTCCTTGTATCACACTATAAAAGCAGCTGTAGCAGGCCTATGATTCCTCCAAGAAACCATCCTAAAACCTGTATTGCTCCCAAATGCTGTGCGGCTACCTCGTTTATTGTTTCATGAAATTCCCTGACATTCATATTGTCAATCGCGCCGGAAATCCTGTTGTCAAGGTCAAGTTTTTCAAGAATAGTATCCTTGCCCTTATTGCGTATAAACTCCTCCAGTTTCTCACGGGCTATAGGCAGAAGCTCTTTTTCCGTCCAATCCCAGAGGGCTTCCGAACCAATAAGATTGTCCGCAAGACTGCCTAACATCGGGGCAAGATTCTGTCCCATCCAGCTGGATATCTTTGTATGTATTTCATCAATAAAACCGGAAACCTGTGTTTCAGATTCTCTTGACTTTAGCCAGTCAGTAAGTTTATTGCCTAGACTCACTATCTCTTCATTGACCATATCGTAAAATTTCGTTCTGCTTGCCCTTTCCCTTATCATGACCTGAACAGAATCCCAGTTGATACATTTCACCAGGCCATCTGCGATTTCATGGGCAAAAGAAGAAATTACGAGCCGAACAGGAGTTTTCAAATTTTTTTCTTCCTTGTCCTGCAAGTAATCGACGGCCATACTACGCAGTTCATTCTTTATCACTTCTGTCAAGTCTGGCACTCTCTGCTGAAGACCATCTGTTATATATTTTGCAAACATATCCCTTGTTGAATCCTTTTTTATGAATGGCATTACGCTTTCTGTCACAAAGGAACGGATCGATTCAGACGTAATAAGGCTCTTAACTATCCTGACAAGCTCTTTTTCTATTCTAGGGGCAAGGGACTCTGTCAGCCTTTCCTTGTTCTTTTCAAGAATTTCCTTTATATAGTTCTTAAATTGTGATACTGTATCATCTCTTTTCAGGTATTTCTCTGCCCATGAACACATATCATTTGCCAGCTCGTCAGGATGCAGCAGTCTCTCAACTACGATTTTTCCAGTCTGACAGCCTATGTCATGCTTGTTTTTGGGAACAAGACCCTGTTTCCAATAGCCAAAGGTAATAATTCTGAAAGGATGCCATTTCTTTTCCTCATAAGGCTTGAAAAGCATCTCTATGGCTATATAATTGGTAAGATAGCCTACCGCGGCTGAAAGGAAAATCATCATAAACGACCGTGCTGTCTTGCCTTGCGGACAGCCCATACACGAACATATAATGGCTATTAAAAGCCATAGGAATGTAATGAAACTAATCACGGTGCAGAATATTTCAAAACCTGCGAAAAGACGTACTTCCGCCTTTTGTTCAGAATTAAGGCATAGATGATATTTGTTTATTAAATTTTTAAAAAAATCTTTCATAAAAATCCTTCATATTTTCAAAATTGGGTTAAAAATTACAAAATTTAAAAAACGGTTCAAAAAAACAGTTTTGTAAAAAAATGCGGAAAATTTTCATTTCTGCATTTTTCGGGCAGAATTTTACAATTTGATTTTTTTATGGCATTTTTTCAAAAACCTCCAATTTGCCTTTTTCCATGCGGAGTACCCTGTCGGCCTCAAATGCTGATTTCTCATTGTGAGTGACCATGATTACCGCCGTGCCGCCATCCGCTATACGTCGCAGATCCCGCATTATGAGGTCGGAATTGTTCGGGTCAAGATTGCCAGTTGGCTCGTCAGCAATTAGAAGTTCCGGTGCATTCCGCAAGGCTCGCATCATGGCGGAACGCTGCTTTTCGCCACCGGAAATCTCCATAGGGAACTTGTCGGCAATTTCTTCCAGATTGAAACGTTTCAGCAATTCGGCTGCCGTCGGTGCAGGATTATCCGTTTTCTTCTTTTTGGTAGGATTCCTGCCTTCCGCAGCTTCCTTCCTGTTTTTCTGCGAAAGGAGCATTGCCGGCATTTCTATATTCTCGGTGACTGTAAATTCCGGCAGCAGGGAATCAAACTGGAAAACGAATCCCAGATGCATAAGACGCAGTTCCGCCTTGCGTAGTTCGTCGGATTTGCCCATATCCTCGCCGAAAAGATAAACCTTTCCATTATACTCGTGATCAAGCAATCCTATTATGTTGAGCAAGGTGGACTTGCCAGACCCGGAAGGCCCGACTATTGAGACGAATTCCCCCCGCCTTATTGAGAAATCCAGGTTTTCCAGAACCCTTATTTCCTCGTGTCCCTGTTTATAGGACTTATTAAGCCCCTTTATTTCCAAAATCTTATCCTTCTGCATTTTCTTTGATTTCATCCTCTTTTGGCAACAGAATATCCATGGCAAGGGCTATAAGGAACACTATCGCAACGCAGTTGTGTTGCAGACTGTCGGCCCATATCTCTGGAAGAATGGAGAACATATTGTTCACGCTGGTAAAACCCAGTCCGACGGAAAGGGAAAGCGAGACAATAAGCATGTTGCGTTCCGTAAAGCCGCATTTCCTTATCATATCTATGCCGGAAACAACTATCTGACCGAACATTATTATCGTGCATCCACCCAATACGGAATCCGGCAATGTTGCAAGCAATGCCCCGATGGGCGGGAAAAGTCCTGCCGCGACCATTACGGCAGCTCCTGTAGCTATTGTAAACCTGTTTACAACCTTCGTCATGGCAACAAGACCGACATTCTGACTGTACGACGTATTGGGAGTGCATCCGAAAAATGCTGCCAGGGCGCTGCAAAAACCGTCACATACCAGGCTGCCGGAAAGCTCCTTCTGTGTAGGACCGCGTCCAAGACCCATGTTGCACAAAGCGCTTGTGTCGCCTATTGTCTCCGCCGCTGAAACGAGATATACAAGCAACATTCCCAAAATTGCATCCAGATGAAATTCCGGAATGACAGGCATTATATGCGGCAGGGATATTGCCGATATGCCGTGCATTGCAGAAAAATCAACCTTTCCTATAATCAGGGCGGCAATATAGCCTATTGCGAGAGATACAAGCACGGCAAGCCTTCTTACAAGACCTTTTGAAAGAAAGTTTACTGCCAGCATGGAAACCAGTGTTATTGTACCCAATGCCATATTTTTCGCAGATGCGAAATCCGCCGCCCCATTGCCTCCGGCGAAACTTGCCGCCCCGACTGGGAAAAGAGAAAAGCCTATGGCGGTGACTACGCAGGCGGCAACCAATGGGGAAATGAATCTGAGCCAGTATCTTGCGAACAGGCCGAGCAATCCCTCCAGCAGGCCGCCTATGATTACGCTGCCTAAAACTCCGGCGTACCCATATTTTGACGCAATGTAGCAGCTTATTGCGACAAACGTGAAACTTGTGCCCATTACAATCGGCAATCCGGATCCGGCTTTCCATACGGGGTAAAGCTGCACAAGGGTGCCTATTCCGGCAATTATCATGCAGTTCTGCATAAGCATTGCCTTCAGATCCGGCGACAAACCTGCCGACCCAGCGATAATTATTATCGGTACAATGTTTGAAACCAGCATGGCAAGGACATGCTGCAATCCAAATGGCAATGCCTTTGCCNNTGCGGCTTGCCGCCAGCAATGCCTTTGAATAATTTTTTTATGATCATGCCGAGTTTTGTGTCCATAAAAAAAATAATGCCATTTATGGCGAGGCTTTGCAAGGGAAAATCATAAAAGGCAGAAAAAGGCACTTTTTCAGTGTTTCCCTAACTGCTCATTCCGGCAATGTATTCCNNTTTTTTTAGGGATTCGGGCGAGATTATTTTTATGTGCGGCAGCCAAGAAAGCACTACCGGCAGAACTTCCCTGTGGTCAGCGGCTTTGCATGACAAAAGCAGGCTGCCGTCCTTGCGTTTTTCTATCAGTTTTTCCTCCGGGAAATAAGGCTTATTAATGAAATATCTTGAAATCTCGGCGGAAATTTCCATGACAACTTCCATGTCCCGCTTTGCGGAAATCCATATATTCACGCTCCTGGCAAGCAGGCCGTCTATTTCAGGCGGCGGCGTAAAATACATTCCCAGCTTATAAACGCCCGATATTTTGTCAACCAGGAATGTGCGCAGCTTGCCGCCCTCTTCCATGGCAAGAAGATACCAGAAGCCCTCCGACCAGACAATGCGCAGCGGGCTAAGGTAATATTTGTCTTTTTTGCCGCCGCGGTATTTCATTTCTATTTTCTCGTGCTGCAATACGGCAGATTCTATGTCCTTGAAAAGCGGATGGCTGGGCAGAGAGCAGCCGCCGGGCATTATGATGTAATATGGATTTTCTTCCGAAGGAATGAGCATTTTGCTGCGCAGCCCGTCAATGGAATCCGAAAATGTCTCCCCGAGGTTAAGCGCGATGTCGCTGAAAACTCCCAGGATTGCGGCTTCCTTTTTGGATATTTTCACTTTCTCTACGGAATAACCCTCCGGGAAAGCGCGGCAGCCACGCAGAGGGGCATACAGAGGGAATCCCGCGCTTTCAAGCAGCTTCATGTCCCGCTGCACCGTCCTAAGCTCCACGTTCAGCTCCTTTGCCATTTTTTCAAGCGGATAAGGCTTGTCGTTAAGCAGGCTCAGTTCCGCTATCAGACGGGATATTTTCTTCAAAAACTCCTTCCTGCTGGCCTCTTTTTTCGCTATCTCTGACAATTTTTTATAGTCTTTCTGCATATTTCCGCCTCAATACATTTTAACAAATAGGGGTGCTGAGGAATACTTTTATTTCGTTTTGTTTGCGAAACCGGCAACCATATTGCCGATAAAAATCCTAAAAAACACCCATATTATATATATCGACGTAAAAGATGCCCAAATATAGAAAATTTTATAGTGATAGTCCAAAAAAAGATGTATTACCGCATAAATAAGCACGAGAAATGACAAAATATCGCCTATAAAAGTCATTGTAAAAAAATAATATAACATAAGGCATATTGAGGATAGCCACTTAGGCCAGTTCCACTGCACGGACATTATAGCACCCATTGTTATGTAGAATGAAATGAGAACCAAAATATTTAAGACATTATAAATGCCAAGCAAACAACCTGCTGTTTCTTCTTTCATATAATCTCCTTGAAAAAGAAAAATTCTTCACAGAAAGTATAACAAAGCCAAACGACAGCATACGGTCGTTTGGGATTTTTTGCTGAAAAAATTTGGCGGCAGTATACGCCGCCAACGCTATTGACGTAAACGAACTTCAGATACTAGATTAATCCTTCCGTATTAAAACAAAATGTTTACCCTCCCGGACAAGGCGGGAGGGTTTTGCTAAACCGCTTATTTTGAAATTGAAAACCTCCGTGCATAAAATGATATGCACGGAGGTTTTAACGGATTTTATATGAAGTTTTTAAAAAAACTCCACAACTGCTAACTACTCACTACTAACTCCTAACTATGGAAACATAGTGTTTCCATAATTAAAACACCCCCGGCACTATTCCTGTTCCTGCTTTTACGGCGGAGAGGCGGTATGTGCCGTCGCTGGCAAGCAGGTCTCCAGCGGGGCAGGGGCTGTTTTTAAGGAAAAACGGCGTATCAAGGTCTATGAAGTCAAAGCCGCCGAGGCCGCCGGCCATTTCCGCCACCGCGAACGAGGACAGCTCGCTTTCCATCATTTCTCCCATCATCAGTACCGTGCCTGTGGACCTTGCCAACGCCCATACCTCGCGGGCACGCATGAATCCCAGTTTTGTAAGTTTTATGTTTACAGCTTTTACACAGCGGCGGCGGATAAGGGTGAACACATCGTCCAGAGAGTATGCGGATTCATCAGCGCATATTGTAAGCGGCATATTGTCAGTAAGGTATTTCAGGCCGTCAAAATCATCTTTTTTTACAGGCTGTTCCACCAGGTCAGGCCTTATGCCGTGTCTCATGGCATCTTCAAAGAATTTTCTTGCGTTTTCAGGCGAGTAGGCACAGTTTGCATCAACAATCAGCTTTGCTTTGGGGGCAAGCTCACGCACGGCAATAAGTCGTTTTATATCCTCGTCGTAATCTATGCCCACCTTTATTTTGAAATCACGGAATCTGTCTCTGGTTGTAAGCATGAACTCCCTGGCCTTGGCCTCCGACCCTATCACCACGGTAATATCCGTGCGTACTTCTTTTTCCACACCGCCGTAATATTTCCATAGGGAAATGCCCTGCTGGCGGCAAACGAGGTCAAGGACGGCAAGCTCAAGCCCAGCCATTGCCGCACGGTTTTTTTCAAGTCTTTCTTCAAGCAAATGAAGAATTTTAAGATAATTTGCGGAATCAAGCCCTATTAGTTCGCTGCATACGGATTTAAGGTTTGCCTCTGTCTGTTCCAATGTCTCGCCCGTGATATGCGTTGCCACTGCCGCCTCGCCGTAGCCGCATATTCCGCCTGCCGTCTTTAGCTCCACGGCGACATTCGCAAGGCTGCTGTGGCTGCCGCTTGAAATGGTAAACGGCATAAATAGTTCCGCATTGAGTTTTTTTACATTTGCCTGGGTTATTATCGTGTCTTTCATTTTACTTTCACCAAAAGCCCGTTTTCCATGCGGAGAACCCTGTCGGCTTCAAAGGCGGATTTTTCGTTATGGGTTACCATTATTACCGCCGTGCCGCTGTCGGCTATGCGGCGCAGATCTTTCATTATCAGCTCAGAATTGCTAGGGTCAAGATTGCCGGTAGGCTCGTCTGCAATAAGCAGTTCCGGGCCATTGCGCAGGGCGCGCATCATTGCGGAACGCTGTTTTTCCCCTCCGGAAATTTCCATCGGGAATTTATCCGCAATTTCTTCAAGGCTGAAGCGTTTCAGAAGCTCCGCCGAAGACGGGGTTTCGCCGTCCTTATCTTCTTTATCTTCTTTTTTTGCGGAATTTTCCTCTTTTGCCTTTTTCTGCGAAAGCAGCATTGCCGGCATTTCTATATTTTCCTTTACGGTAAATTCCGGCAGAAGGGAATCAAACTGAAAAACAAATCCCAGATGCTTTAAGCGGAGAACGGCCTTGCGAAGCTCGTCCGCCTTGCCCATGTCCTCGCCGAAAAGCGAAACCTTTCCGGAATACTCATTATCCAGCAGGCCGATTATATTTAGCAGCGTGGATTTGCCGGAGCCTGACGGCCCGACGATGGAGACAAATTCCCCCCTCTTTATGCGGAAGTCAAGGTTTTCCAACACCTTTATTTCTTCCCGTCCCTGCTTATAGGCCTTGTTAAGCCCCTTAATCTCTAAAATTGTCTGTTTTTCCATACTCCCCCCTAGCCATACCTTATCGCATCCATCGGGCTTACGCGGCTGGCCCTTACTGCGGGGTATACCGTGCTGGCCATGCAGAGCGCATAGCTCACCGCGGCTGTCATAAGGATGTCCGAAAGACGTATGTCAACCGGCACCTTTGTTATGTAATAGATGTCCGACGGCAGCTGTATTACAGGATATGTGCCTACGAACCAGGAAATGCCTATTCCCAGGACAAGGCCTATCGCAATGCCGGAAAGGGCGATCATGTTGCCCTCCCACAGAAAAATGCCCCGTATTATCGCAGGGCTAGCGCCCATTGAACGCAATATGCCAATGTCCCGCAGCTTCTCCACGCTCATCATAAGCAGGTTTGAAGCTATGTTGAACGTTGCAACAAGAATGATTATTGACAATATAAGACCCATCACGAATTTTTCAAGACGGAGCGCGGCAAAGAGATTGCGATTCATGTCCTCGTAGGTCTTGACAACCTTGCCAAGTCCAAGAGTGTTGCGGAGAATGTCCGCCTCCTTCGGGGAATCGTCAATATTCTTCATTTTGAGGCCAAGGCCGGTGACCGCCCCGGTGTAGCCGAAAAAATCCTCTGCCACATCTATTGGGCAGTATGCCATGGTATTGTCAAACTCATAATAGCCAGTCTTGATAAGGCCGCCTATTCTGAATTTCTTCATTTTGGGAAGAACACCCATTGTGCTTGCCGCACTTTGCGGAGATACGAGAACAACGTCGTCCCCTACCCATATATCCAGGTTTTTGGCTAATTCCTCTCCGAGAACGATGGACGGGTATTCCCCCTCTTTTGGCTCATCGTTGAAATTTTCCCAGCTACCCTGCGTCAGGGATTTGTCAAGACTGTTTACCGTGCGCTCATGCTTGACGCTGAACCCCTTGACGGCTACGCCTGCCGTCCTGCCATGCGAGGTGAGTATTGCCTGTCCCAGCACGAATGGAGCGGCGGCCTCAACCAGACTGTCCTTAAGCATTTCCGCATGAAAATCGTGCAGTTCCTGATTGTCAAACCGTCCGTAAATGGTTACATGAGCCTGAGCGTCTATTACCTTCTGCTTGATGTCCGTCTGAAAACCGTTCATCACGGCGAGTGTTATTATCAGTGCGGCCACAGCCAGAGTGACACCGGCAACGCCGATGACCGTGGTTATCATTGAGAAAAGGCCTTTCCTTTTCGCAAGTAAATACCTTTTTGCTATAAAAAAAGATGCTGACATTATCCTGCCTTTTTATAATGAGCAATTAATCTAAATTTTCTTACAGAAAATTTACAGGTAGAAGTTAGTAATTAGTAGTTAGAAGTTGTGGAGTTTCCATAAAAGCCAACAATAGCAATGAAATCCGACTTTGCTTATTAAAGAATTACCTCAACTACTCACTACTAACTCCTAACTACTAACTAGAAACACGGAAAAAGAAACTTTTTCCGTGTTTCAACAACCACTACTTTTTCTGTTCTTCCCCAGCGTTTTCCTCATCGGAAGCCGCACCGGCGGGTTTAAGCAATGGGAACAGTATTACCTCGCGGATTGACGCATTTCCGGTTATAATCATGGTCAGACGGTCTATTCCTATTCCTATTCCGCCCATCGGGGGCATTCCGTATTCCATGGCCTCGACGAAATCCTTGTCAAGAATGTCAACCTCGCCGTTTTTCTCTTCCAGTTTCTGCCGCATCTGCTCTTCAAGACGGCCTTTCTGGTCGGCTGGGTCATTAAGCTCGGAATAGGCATTTGCCAATTCCGATCCGGCTATGAAGAACTCAAAACGCTCCACGATGCTCTCATCGCCGGTCTTGCATTTGGCAAGGGGTGTTATTGCCGTAGGATAATCCATTATGAACGCCGGTCTTTCCAGTTTGTTGACGATTAGCTCGTCCATAATATTGTCAAACAGCTTGGCCGCTGGCATATCTTCGGGCAGATCCAGCTTCATCTTTTTCGCAAGTGCGACCAGGGCTTCCCTGTTGAAGGATTTGCCATTAAGNNTTTCCGTCGTAATTTACAACTTCATTTCCCGTAATCGCTATACATTTTTCAAATATCTTTTCCAGCAATTCCGCCATGCCGTTATAGTCGGAATAGGCCTTGTATGCTTCCAACGTGGTAAATTCCGGGTTATGACGAGTGTCTACGCCCTCATTGCGGAATACGCGGCCTATCTCGTACGCTCCGTCAAAACCGCCTATAAGCATTTTCTTCAGCGGCAGCTCCGTCGCAATACGCATTACAAGATTGTTCTTGTACGCATTGTGGAAAGTCTCAAACGGCCTTGCGGAAGCCCCACCTGCCTGCGAAAGCAGAATCGGTGTTTCAACTTCAAGCAATCCCTCGTCGTTAAGAACAGAACGTATCGCCGCCACTATTTTTGAACGTGTTATGAAAATATTGCGGGTATTCTTATTCGTGAGCAAATCCAGGTATCTTGCACGGTATCTGGTCTCCGGGTCGGTAAGGCCGTGGAATTTCTCCGGAAGTGGACGGACTGCCTTTGAAAGAACAGTCAGTTTTTCGGCATGTATGGTGAGCTCGCCTGTCTTAGTTATGAACAGATTGCCCTCAATGCCTATGAAATCGCCCACTCCTAGCAGTTTCTTGAAAATGCCGTACATTTCCTCCCCTATGGAATCGCGGCTTATGTATGCCTGCATTTTGGCAGTGCCGTCCTTTATGTGGGCGAAGGATGCCTTGCCCATAATCCTGACGGACATAAGGCGGCCTGAAACTATCACATGGGTATCAGGCGGCAGCTCTTTTGCCTGTGCCAGCTTGTGCGTTATCTTGAAACGGTGCGGAAACGGGTCTATGCCTTTCTCGCGCAATGCCTGTATTTTCGCATAATTGTTTGCGACTATGTCCTCAATGCCGGAAGTCGCCGTCGGCTTCAAATTCCTGTCATTCTGCTGTTCTTTCATTTTATAACAAAGTCCTTAAAATAAATAATTAATTTATAAATATTCTAGCAAATATAGGGATTATG
>LXOW01271066.1_pt1 | contig 15609 bp, 5 predicted proteins | sample 1368591 | NCBI WGS metagenome assembly LXOW01 (sample SAMN04884650, study PRJNA319009) | bovine gut metagenome | isolation source: Cow rumen | host: Bos taurus | place: Italy: Legnaro (PD) | collected 2014-07-09 | reverse complement strand
AAGGTCGTTCGACGATGTGCGGCAGGTGTGGACGTTCGACGCGGCGGGGACGAAGGCGTTCGCGGGCTACGACGCGACGGCGCTGCCGAAGCGGCGTGACGTGGAAAGCGTGGAGCCGGGGCGCGGCTACTGGGTCTTTGCGGAGGAAGACATCGACTTGGAGCCCGAGCCGGAAGTGATGCTCGTGCCGGACGTGGATGCGGCGCCGTTGCAGGAGACGGTCCCGTATTCGGGGAGCGACGCGGCCTACGCGGGGCGGCGCGTCAAATGGGCGGGGGAGGAAGACACGGCGGGCGACCTCAACGGCAACGGCATCGTGGACGATGCCTGGACGCAGGACACGGTGCATTTTTCCGCGGGGGTGAACCTCTCGCCGGTGACCATCGGCAACGCGGGCGGCGGGGCGATGAACTGGTCGATCGAGGAGAACGTGCCGTGGCTGTCCATCGACGGACCGGAATCGGGCGTGGTGGCCTCGTCGAAGGCCTACACGTACCTGAAGGTGGACCGGACGGGGCTTGAACCGGGGACGCACGTTTCGTCGAACGTGCTGGTGCGCGCGGGTGGCGCGGAGAAGCGGCTGACGGTGAAGCTGGACGTGGCGACGGCGGCGGGGGACTTCAAGGGCTATGCGACCGCGGCGACGGTGGACGGCAAGGAGATTTCGCTGGGCAAGGTGGACCTCGGGCTGAGCTTCTTCATGGAAAGCGACCGGACGGACGAGACGCGCTTCCGGGCGGTGGTGGACCGGGAGACGTCGCTGCTGTTTCCGAAGGACGTGTTCATGGACGGCGTGTTCTACAGCGGGAACGATTTCTCGCTCGCGACGACGTTCACCCTGCCGGCGGCGGAGCGGAACGCGCCGCCATACGACACGTTCGGGAACGACGCGGCGGACGAATACGGTGACCGCGACCTCAACGGCGACGGAGAGCTCGACGTGGGCAACCCGTTTCCTTCCCGGATTCGCCGCGGCGTGACCCTGCGCGGGACGAGGGTGGACGAAAACACGCTGGAAGGGAGTTATGCGGAGACATTGCAGGGGTTGTTGCCGAACGACGAAAAAATCCTGATCGAGGGGACCTTCGTCCTGAACCGGCGGACGTTCGATCCGACGCGGCGGAGCATCTACAACGAGCACAACGACGAATCGGGGCTGATCGGCCAATCCATCGAGGATGGCCTCGTGCGGACGGTGGTGGTGGAAGATGCCGTGAGGGTGCAGACGGCGTTGGCAACCCTGGATGTGGAGTTCCCGGATCCGGCGTCGCTGACGGTGACGCTGGAGTCGCCGTCGGGAACGGTGGCGACGTTGCACGCGCGCGGGGAGGCGACGATGGCGTCGTCGTGGACGCTGGCGGACTTCGACGGCGAGAACGGGGCGGGGACGTGGACGCTGCGGATTGCATGGAACGCAAGCAGCGGCGAGCGCGGCCGGTTCCACTCGTGGACGCTGGACCTGGGCGGCATCGTGACGCACTCGGCGAGCGGGCGCGTGGTGGACGATGCAACGGGGATGGCGATGGCGGGCGTGCCGTGGGCGCTCTCGGGGACGACGCTGATCCACCAGGGGGCGACCGGCGAGGACGGGGGTTTCCGGATCGACGGCCTGACCGAAAACGACTACCGCATCGCGTTCCTCAAGCCCGGCTGGACCAACGCCACGGTGGCAAACGAGCGGTTCTCGCTGGAAGACGCCAACCTGGACCTCGGGACGTTCCGTCTCCGCCAGGAGACCGCGGGGGGCGGCGGCGCGGCAACGAACGGGCTGATGCCGAACGCGGCGGGCGGCAGGTATTGCCTGCTGGATTGCGCGTTTGTCGGCGCGGGCGCGGGGCTGGGGGAGACGTCCAGCACGACAGAGGGCACATGGAAGATGTTGGAATGGCAACGGGATTGCGCGGCATTCGACATCGACCGCGAACCGACCGGGACCTACAATCCGCGCGCGGAGGATACCGATTTCTTCGTCCAGCCGGACACGCCGTATTATGCCGTGGACAAGGAGCCGTGGGACCGCTATTTCGACGCCTGGGAGACGGATGCGTTGCGGCCGGACCGGTTCCGCATGGAGTGCACGATGGGCGGGTTCGTGTTCGGCGAGGACGCGGCGCGGGCGCAGGGGTTCTATTTGCAGAGCGGGAGGAGGGAACCGTGAGAGGGAAATGCACAATGCAGAATGCAGAATGCACAATTGGGGAATGGGCATGGGAGGGCCCGGCTTTGTCCGGGCCGGGGACCGTGGGGCGAGGATGGGGCAAGACAGGGACGAGCCATGCGCGGCGGCCGCGACGAAGCGCGGCCCTCCAGGATGGGGCACGGGGAAAATTGGGCAAATGATTTCGAATGAAGAATGAATGGAGGAATGAAATGATAAAATTGGCGAAAATGGCGTTTCTGGCGGGTTTGGTGGCCGCGTGGGCGGGCTTGGCGTGGGCGGCGTCGGCGCCGCAGGTGATTCCGTTCCAGGGACGGCTGACGGACCAGAACGGGACGGCCTATAACGAGGGAAGCTACACCATCGTGTTCAACCTCTATGACGCGCCGGTGGGAGGGACGGCGTTGTGGACGGAACGACACACGGGCGTGGGCCTGGTCAACGGGATGGTCAACGTGTTCTTGGGCTCCATCGTGGCGCTCGACGGGCAAGACTTCACGCAGACGCGGTATCTTGGCATCACCATCGACGCGGACGGGAACGCGAACACGGCGGACCCAGAGATGGTTCCGCGGCAGATGATCGTGCCCGCGTTTTTCGCCAAGGACAGCGAGTCGTTGCGTGGGGCGGACTGGTCGGCGATTCTGGCGTCCGGGTCAATGGATCCGCGGACGGGATACATCAACGGGACGAGGATTGCCGACAAGAGCATCAAGGCCGCCAAGCTGGCGGACAAGGGCGTGACGACGGCGAAGATTGCGGACAAGGCCGTGACATCGGCGAAAATTGCCGACGGGGCCATTGAGCCGGACCACCTGTCCGCCGCGATGAAGAACGACTTGGCGTCGGCGTTTCTGCCGCCGGGCGTCATCATGCCGTTCGCGGGGCCGGTGGCGAATGTGCCGGACGGTTGGTTGCCATGCAACGGGAAAACGCTCAAGTCCACGGACTATCCCAAGTTGTTTGCCAATATCGGGACGACGTGGGGCTACGAGACGAACATCACGGAGAACGGGGTGACGTATTTCAAGTTGCCGAATTTGCAGAATCGGACGTTGTGGGGGGAGGGAACTCACAAGGTGGGCGAGTGTGTTGAGGCTGGGTTGCCGAATATTACTGGTAGTACAGTTTCAGATGAAGGTAACGGAAGTATCTATTCAGCATTTGCAACAGGTCTTCAAGGTGAAGAAAATGATAGGTATTCAAAAGGCGCTTTGTATATTATTCCCCCGACCAAAATGTCCTATAGTGAACCAATTAATGGTCTGCAAGGGTCAAACAGAGACCGAGCCGATGGAACATTGGCTATTGATGCGTCGAGGTCAAATCCGATTTACGGCAATTCCGACACTGTTCAGCCCCCCTCTGGCGTCGTGACTTTCATCATCAAGGTGGACCCGACGTATTGAGGCGCGAGGGAAGCGGGAGGGCAAGATCAATGCAGAATGCATAATGCAGAATGCACAATGGAACGCGCATGGGGAAGAAAGAGGATTGAGAGATGAAAATACGGCACGGATGGTTTTTGGGTGCGGTGCTGGCGGTGTGGGCGTGCGCGGGAGCGGCGTCGGGGGAGGATACGCTGCGGTTCTACGCGACGCCGGTGCGAGTGTACGGCGGGGATGCGGTGTTGTTCCACTACGTGGAAGAGGGAGGGGTGGCAGCGGGGAGGATTGCCTCCTGGGCTTGGGACTTTGACGGGGACGGGACGGATGACCTAAAGGGAACGGGGGCAGAAGGTATTGGGGCAACCTGGCATGCGGTGTTCGACGCGAACGACGTGGAGGAGGACGGATTTCGGCATGTGCTGCCGCGGCTGACGGTGACGACGACGGACGGGAAAACTCAGGTCCAGACGGGGATGACAGAGGACCCCTACGGGTTGGATGCAGGGACGAAGACGGAGCTGGTGATCCGTCCCTACAACGCGCGGACGGCGGAGCTCTCGGTGGATTTCTCGGGCGGGCCGCGCCTGATGGCGCTGGAAACATCGACGGGAACGGCGACGGCACGGTTCTACGCGGACGCGGAGTTGCTGCAGGCGGGGCGGATCGTCAGCTACAAGTGGAACTTCGGGGACGGGGGGCAGGAGAGCGGGACGAAGGGGAACGCGACGCACGCCTATGCGTCGAAGGGTTCGTTCGACGTGACTCTGACGGTGGGGTATGTGCTGGACAAGGACAAGTCGGTGACGAACACGCTGAGCGAGACGAAGGCGGGGTACATCGTGGTGGAGGACGACAAGGGGGAGCTTTCACTGGGGCGGGCATACCGGAAGGGGTTTCCGGAGGAGTACACGTGGAGCGACATCGTGAAGGCGTACAGCGCGCGCGGTGTGGACGAGAAGGGGAGGGAGGACCGTTATGTGTACTTCCACCACCTCGAAAAGGCCTACAACGAGGCGTCGGCGGATTTGTACGGCGACCCGGCGGACGAGGGGCGGCGGACGACGTTCGCGGAGACGGCAAATGAACTGCTTCAAGGCCAGGTGTTGCTGGGAAATTCACGGTTGACGGAGGCGCTGCGGCTGAAATATCCGCGGATGGCGGAGTACGATCCCGAGAACCCGCCGGAGACGCTGCCGGCACCGCCGGGCGTGCGGGAGGAGACGCAGGCCATCGACGTGGCACTGCTGGACTTCTATGCGGCGCTGATCTATCCGGCGAACGCGATTTACCGGTACGGGCCGGGCATCCTGCGGTCGCGGGCGACGCCGGGGGCGGAGCCCTATCCGGCGTTCCCGCGGTACATTTCGTTCCTGGATCCGACGCTGAGCCCGTATCCGGTGCCCATCAAGAACGAATACTGGCAGATGGCGACATGCCTGGAGCGGATGGGGCTGGGGAGCATGGAGAAGGCCAAGAAGCTGTTCCGGTTGTCGCTGACGGACGAGACGGCGCGGCGCGAGGCGAAGGAGGAATGCAAGAAGTCGGGCTTGCAGAGCTATCTCGGGATGGCGCTGCTGGCGGCTTGCCAAAGCCGCGACGACTTCGAACTCAACGAGGGGAATCTGTGCCTGGCCCACCTCAAGAATGCGCGGGACCTGTTCGAGCAGATCAACGCGGGGCTGACGCCCCTGGGCGACAACGGGGACTTCATTCCCAACGAGAGTTTTGCGGCCATCTACCAGGATGCTCAGGAGGCGGTGCAGGACGTGCTCAGCGCCGAGGTGGACGCGCGGCAGGAGGACCGGACGTACGACAGCTACCAGACGCAGTTGCGCGCGGAACTGCTCAACCAGCGGACCAGCTACATCACGCCGCTCTACAACCTGACGCACATCGATCCCGAGCTCTACAACAACCTCGCCACCGTGGACGACCAGCGGGATTTCCAGAACGCGGTGAGAACGCGGGTGAAGTCGCTGGAGGAGAATTATCCGAATGCGGATCCATCGACATTGGGAGAATTGGGAGAATTGGTGCTGGCAATCCTAGACCAGAAGATGGCCTTATTGCAGTCGGTTGAAAGTGTAAAGAATGTATTTGAGCGTGTGAAAATCGCTGAATGGGCCGCAACAACTATCGCATTCACGACGATTGAGTATGCCGAGAAAATGATGGCCTATGATGCCATGGTTGCAGCTGCACAAGCCATGTTGCATACCGAGGTTGGGCTGGCGAACACTCCACTGGCTGCTGCTGGGGCGGCATTGCAAAGCGTCATTGACCAAGGAAAGACATTTCTAGCCGCCATGCAACAAGCGGAAATAACGGGGGTGAATGCAACGGCAGAAATAAAAACCATTTTATTGGAATTGGGTAACTTGCAAATCCAAGTCGAGCGTCAGAAGAACGCGCTTTCAGTAGCCCAATTGCAACTGGACAACGCGCTGACGCGGATGGACCGGCTGATTGCGGACCTGGCGCACACGCGGGAGACGGCGGCGGACCTGTACTTCCAGGATCCGTCGTTCCGGGTGGTGGTGTCGCGCGCGATGGAGCGGGCGGAGAGCGAGATGGACTACGCGATCGACCGACTGTACCGGCTTGCTAAGACGCTGGAATACGAGTGGGCGGAGGCGTACCAGAATCCGGTGGTGGTGCCGATCAACTGCAACGAGTCGGCGTCGCTGGAGAATCCGCTGTTCGACCAGTTCACACAGCTGGATTCGCTGTTCAACGCGACCTGCGCGGACGAGGCGAAGGATTACCTGGACGCGCTGAAGGCGTGGGACAGCAAGCTGCGGCGGATTTCGGTAACGAGCGTGCGCGGACCGAACAACGCGGGGCCGGTGACGGCGGAGCCGATTTCGCTGCGGGAGGACATCCTGGGGTTCCGCACGGACAACGGGGAGATGACGATGGCGGAGAGTGTGCAGGCGTTCCGGACGTATCTGGCGGGGCACCGGACGAACAATTACTGGAACGTGGAGAATCCGTCGCTGGAGTTCACGTTCGCGACGACCATCGCGGACAACTCGCTGTTCCCGGCGACGGCGGAACGGTGGAACATGCGCATCGACACCATCGCGGTGGACATCTACGCGGAGAGCGGGTTCAGTTCGAAACAGGTCGCCGAGGTGTCGCTGACCGAGAGCGGGCTGGTGTCGCTTCGGCGCTTCTGGGCAGAGCCGCCGTGGGCGGACGACCTGATGCACCTGTCGTTCCAGGTGGGGCGGTCGGACCGCACGGCCTACGGCATCACGATTCCCGCGAAAATCAACGGGGCGACGGGCGGGCGCCCGGCTGGCGAATTCAGCGCGGCGGGCCTGAAGGGGCGTCCCATCGCGGCGACGCAGTGGATCCTGAAGATCGACACGGAGAACCCGGCGAACAAGGACATCGATTTCTCGAAGATCAAGGACATCGTGGTGCGGTTCACGTACACGTACGGGAATCCGCCGGAGTTCCCGGGATTCTGACGGGGAATGCACAATGCAGAATGCACAATGCACAATGGATGCGGCCCGGACGGAGCTGGGCCCTCCCGGGCGTGCGCACGGCGCGTTGGCTGTTGCGCGGAGCGGGGGAGGGCCGCGCTTTGTCGCGGCCAAGGGTGGGAGGGGTGTGGGCGGGGGCGAGCCTGTCGTGTCCCTTTGGCAAACGGCCCGGACGGAGCCGGGCCCTCCCAGGCTGGGAATGTGTGGTGAAAGGATGGGTGCATGATGAAAGCGTTTGAATGGGCAATGGTGGCGCTGGTGCTGGCGGGAAGCGTTGCGTGGGCGGATGACGGGGCGTTGTCGCAGGTCGGCGGGATGCCGGTCACCGTCGCGGATGCGGTGAGGGCGGCGGCGAAGGGGGGATATGCCATCCGGGACGGGGAGTCGGCGGAACGGGCGCTGGCGGATGCGGAGGATTTCGCGTTGCTGGCGGAAGAGGCGCGCCGGGAGGGAATCTTTGAAGAGGACGACATCGTGCAGACGGTCCGGTCGATGGCTGTGCAGCGGTTGCTGGCGCGCAGGGCGGGGGAAGTGAGAGGGGAGGAGCCGGACGAGGAGGCGATGAAGGCTTGGTACGAGGCGCATCCGGAGGAGTTCACGCGTCCGGCGCTGGGGCGCGGGCGGGTGCTGGAGGTGTCCAAGGACGCGGCGGACTGGGAGGCGCGGTGGGACGCGGCGGCGGCCTGGCTGGCGGAGAAGGGCGGGGCAGGATTCGCGGAAGCGGTGAAGCAGTGGAGTACGGATGCGGCGGCGCGCGCGGCGGGCGGTGTGACGGGCTGGTTGGCGGAAGGGCAGGCGGAACGGCGGTATCCGGCAGAGGTGACGAAGGCGCTGTTCGGTACCGGACCGATGGGGGAGGTGGAAGGGCCGCTGGAGACGGACCGGGCGGTCTACTGGGTGCAGCGGCTGGAGGTGCGGTCGGGGCAGACAACGCCGTTCGAGGCGGCACGGGCGGGTGTGGCGCGCCGGATGGCGCAGGAGGCGCAGAGGGACGCCTATCGGCAATTCGTGGACGGATTGCGGGAGGGGGCGGAAATCGGGCGCGCGGACGGCGCGGCGGAACGGTTGCTGGAAGAGGCGGAGGGCGAAGGACAGCCCCCGGCGGGACCGGGACCGGCGAGCCGGTGACAGAGCAATGCAGAATGTAGAATGCACAATGCACAATGGCTGGGCCGGGGAGGGCCGCGCTCTGTCGCGGCCGGACAGGTGGAGATGGTTCTCGGCGGTGGCATTCCTGTTGCTTGCGGGAATGGCATTGGCCGCCGAGGACGAGGGAAAGACGGGAGTGGGGGCAACGAAGATTGCATTGCCGGACGGGCCGGGATCGATCGAAGGCCTGGGGAGCGGGTTCGAGCCGCAGCTGAACAGCGGGACGGCGGCGTACCGGGTGGACATCAAGGTTCCGGCAGGGACGGCGGGGCTGGCGCCGCAAATCGCCCTCGCCTACAACGCGGGGAGCGGGAACGGACCGTTCGGGTTGGGCTGGAACTGGGAACCGATGAATATCCGCCGCCGGACGGCCAAGGGCATCCCGACCTATGGCGACGGGGACGTGTTCCTGCTGGATGGGGCGGAGCTGGTGCCGCTGTCGGACGGGACATGGCGGCGGAAAATCGAATCGGACTGGTCGCGGGTGACACGGGAAGGCGACGGTTGGATGGTACAGCAGCGCGACGGGACACGCCACTGGCTGGGGATAACGTCGGCGCGCACGGGCAAGAAAGCGGGCGGTGCGTTCGGTTCGACGTTCGCATGGTATGTCGAGGCAACCGAGGATGTGCACGGGAACCGCATCGAGTGGAGTTACGCGACGTTCGCGGATTCGCCGGGGCGGCTCTATCCCTCGCGGGTGCGATGGGGTGCGGCGGGATGCGCGGCGCGGCACGAGGTGGCCTTCGAGTGGGAGGCGAGGGAGGACTATTTCATTTCTTTCACGGGCGGGTTCGCGGAGACGACGGGGCGGCGGTGCCGCGAAATCCGGGTGTCCAGCCAGGGGCGGCTTATCAGGCGGTATGCGCTCGAATACGGCGAGGGGGAGGGCGTCGATGTCGGGACGGGGGTGCCGCTGGCGTTTTCTTTGCTGCGAAGGGTGACGCAATACGATGGGCGGGAGGGGGAGGAGGCGTCGTGGCTGCCGCCGCTGCGGTTCGGGTACGAGCCGTTCGCGCCGGGGGCGGGCGGCTTCGGGCGGTGCGCGGGCGGGCCACCGTGGTCGTTGGGCGACCCGAATCTGGCGCTGGCCGACATCGACGGGGATGCGCTGCCGGACTTCCTGTGGACCGACCCGCTGACAGGGGCGCACGAGGTTTGGTGGAACCGCGGGCGGGGCGCGTTCGCTGATGCGGAGCCGTTCGCGGCGTGGCCGACGGGCGTGACGCTGGACCAGGAGGGAGTGCAGCTCCTCGACATGGATGGCGACTGCCGGGTGGATTTGGTGCAGAAGGGAGGGGCGGGGTCGGGATTCTTCACGTGGCATCCCAACGCGTTCGAGGCGGGAGTGGATGGCGAGGGGCGAGCGGCCTGGGGCGGGGAACGGGACTTCGGCGGGACGCCGCTACCGTTCGGGTTCGGCGACGCGGATGTGCGGTCGCTGGATCTCGACGGCGACAAGCGGATGGACTGGATGCGGACGACTCCGGGCGGTTTTTTGTACTGGCTCAACCGGGGAGACCGCTGGGAAGAGCGAGGCATCTACCTGTTCGGCGAGCCCGAGACCGGCGGCATCACCTGGGCCGACGACGTGCAATTCGCGAACACGGACGGGACGCCCAACGGGAACGTCGAGCTGGCGGACATGAACGGGGACGGGTTGCTCGACATCGTGCGGAAAACCGTGTTCGGGCGGTCGCTGGAAATCGACTTCTGGCCCAACTGCGGGAACGGCGCGTGGGGAGAACGTACCGAGATGGCGCGGGGCATCGACCTCGGCGACGTACCGGAGGACAACGTGCGCATCGCGGACGTCAACGGGGATGGCATCTCGGACGTGGTCGCGGTGGTCTACGACCGGTTGCGGTATTGGATCAACCTCGGGAATCTGTCGTTCTCGGAGGCGCAGGAAGTGGACGGCACGCCGGAGTACGTGGCGGGGACCACGGTGCTGCGGATGGCCGACATGAACGGCAACGGAACGACGGATTTCGTCTGGGAGAACTGGGATCCGGCGCAGGGCGCGTGGGCCGTGGAGTGGTTCGACTTCGCGCCCGGGACGAAGCCGAACGTGCTGGTGGAGACCGACAACGGCCTCGGCGTGCGAACGCATCTGGAACACGCCACGACGACCGAACTGCGGATTGCCGCGCGGGAGGCAGGCAAGCCATGGCGGACGCGGTTGCCGTTCGCGTCGCTGGCCGTCACGAAAATCGAACGCCGGTTTGGGGTGGACCTCGACATGGAGGAGGGGGAGGACCGCGAGACGACGGAGCTGTCCTACGCGGACGGGTGGTACGACGCGTTCGAACGGGAGTTCCGCGGTTTTGCCTTTGCGGAGCAAGTTGCGCGGGGTGAAGAGCGGCACCGCGGGAGCGTGACGCGGACCGCTTTCCACACGGGCATGCCCGACGGAATCGACAACAACGGCGACGGGGTGACGGACGAGTTCGACGAAACGCGCGGCTACGAGGAGGAACCGCTGAAAGGACGTCCGCTGTGGAGTGAAACGGCTGTGCTGGAAGATGCGGCGACGGAACGGCGGGTGCCGGGCGAGTTCGCTGCGAATGGGGAGGTGTTCAGCCGCACGGAAACCGATTGGCGGGTTCGGACGTTGCACGGGCCGGACGGGGGATGCGAGTACCGGGACGCGTCGGGCACGGAACACCCGGAGTGGTCGCTCCCCGCCTCGACGCGGGACGGGCGGACCGTCTCGCAGGTCTGGACGGCGGAGACGAAGACGACCATGCCGGAAGCCAACGCCGTGTTGCTGCGGCGGGATTCGCGTGCGCCGGAACGGGCCCCGGCGGTGGTGCGCGTTGAAAGCGAAATGGACATTTTCGGCAACGAAATCCGCAAGAAGGAGTGGGGCGTGGTTTCGGGGGAGGGCCGTGCTTTGTCGCGGCCGGACGCAAGGGGCGCGGATGGAGCGTCCCAGTCGAGTCCCGCGGACAGCGGCCCGGACGAAGCCGGGCCCTCCCAAGGCGATGCATCCGATGGGGAGGGCCGCGCTTTGTCGCGGCCGGAGCGCAAGACAAGTGCCAGTACCACGCCTGACGACGAGCGCTTCACCGTGACGGATTACGCCATCGACTTGGATGCCTGGATTCTGGGCAAGCCCTGCCGTGAGCGCGTGACGGACGAGTACGGGGCGTTCGTGTCGGAACGGCGGACTTACTACGACGGGGATGCGTTCACGGGGCTTCCGCTGGGACACTTGGGCGGACGGGGACTTCCGACAAGAGTTGAGGAGGCGCTTAATGGAGGGACGGTTCCGTCGCCGCTGGGAGAGGCGACAGATGCGGTCGGAGACCCGCGGGTGGCGGCGGATGCGGTGATTGTCACGGGACGGACCGCCTGGGATGCCTGGGGTAACCCCGTGGCCGAACGCGACGGAGCCTGGACGGCGGAAGGGCAGGGGCACGAGCGACGCTTCGAGTGGGACAACGTTTTCCACACGCATGTCGTGAAAGAAACCGTCGAGGTCGGGGATGGCAAGGAGCTTTCGACGTTGGGCGAATGGGACTTGGGCGGGGATGTTTTGTTGAAGGCTATCGACCCGGCAGGGCAGGTGACGCGGTGCCTGTACGATACGTTCTGGCGTCCGGTGGCACTGGTCAAGCCGGGGGACACGGCAGCATTGCCGACCCTCGAATGGGCATACCGGCTGGCGGACCCGGTGCGGAAGCTGGCATATTCCTACGCAAGCGACGGACGGCTGACGACAGGACGGCTGGTAACGGGTGAGTCAGGGTTGCAGCGCACCACGACGCGAAGCAGGGAAAGTTCGGGGCAGGCAGGACAACTGGTGTCGCATGCCTATTCCGACGGTGGCGGACGGGAGTTCGGAACGATTGCCGAGGCGGCAGATGCCGGGCGCTGGATTCATGTGGGGGCCGTGCGGCGGACGGCCCAGGGCGAAGTCGCGCGGGCGTTTCTGCCGTTCGAGGACGGCGTCGAGGATTTCCGGTTGCCGGCCGCGAACGCGGCGTGCGTCGATAGCTGGCGGGACGAAATGGGGCGCGAAACGCGGACCTTGCAGCCGCCCGAATCGGAGGATGCCCCGGAAGTACGGGCGGAGTCGCTGGCATTCCATCTACCGCTGGAAACCGAGGAATGGGATGCCGAAGACACGCAGCCTGGTGCACCCAACGCGGCGACCCCTTCCACGCGCCGGACGGATGGCCTGGGGCGCCTGACGGAGCTGATCCGTCGCCTTCGGGAGAGCGGGAAGGTGCATGAGGTTCCTATCCACTATGGCTACGACGCCGGTGGGCGGTTAGTTGCCGTGACCGACCCGATGGGCAACGTGCGGCGTCACCGTCACGACGGTACCGGTCGCCGGATTTTCGTGGACGACCCCAATGCGGGGACGCTTGAGCGGACCTTCGACGGCGCGGGCAACGTGATTGAGACGAAAGATGCACGCGGGGACGTGGTCCGCTATGCCTACGACGGGGCGAACCGGGTGCTTGAGGAATACCGGGAGGTGGTAGGCAATGCCCTTGCGGCCCGGACGAAGCCGGGCCCTCCCGGGGAAGGGACCCAGGCTGGGAGGGCCGCGCTTCGTCGCGGCCGTGATGGACTGGCGGAACCGACCGTGCGCTACCACTATGACGAACCGTCTGCCGAATTTCCCGGTTTCGCCAACACCGCCGGACGTCTCGCGTGGGTGGAAGACGACACGGGCGCGGAGTTCCGCGGTTACACGGCGCGGGGGCTTGTCGCGGACACCGTGAAGCGCATCGTGCATCCGGGCACCGGACAGGCACTGGATTTCCGCTCGGCGTGGGAATACGACGCGATGGACCGACCCGTGGTACGGACGTATCCCGACGGTGACCGCGTGGAGACTCTTTACGACGCGCGAGGGATGACAGCCAGGATTCCGGGGCTGCTGGATGCGGCGCGGTATACGGCGGACGGTGCGCCGGAGCGCATGGAAAATGCGAACGGCACGGTTGCCGCATGGGAGTTCGACCCGCGGCGGCGCGTGCGGCGGATTCGCGTGGCGGGCGCGGGGGAGACGGCGGGAATGGCGCTGGTCGATGCGGAGTATGCCTACGACCGGCTGAACAACGTGCTGGAAATCGCCGACGGGCGCGACACGGAGCCATTCGCGGATGCGGATGGCGAAGGCACTCCGTTCGTCGTGTCGCGGCGGATGGGCTACGACGGGCTGTCGCGCCTGGTGTCGTTCCGGCTGGCGGGGGACGCCACGTCGGAGAACATGTCGATGGCCTACGATGACGCAGGGAACCTCGTCCGGCAGGATGGGAGCCGCCCGGCGGTGAATCTCGGCGTCCTCCGCTACGGTGGCTCCTCCGGCACCTCCAACCGCATGGGGAGGCGTCCCGGTGACGAACCGGGGCCCCAGGCGCTGGTGGCGACGGCTTCGGGCGAGGCGATGGCCTACGACGACGCGGGCAATCTGGCCAGGCGCGGCGCGATGCGCTTCGGGTGGGATGCCAAGGGGCGGCTGGAATCGGCGGAAGACGGCACGGTGCGAGCCGGATACCGGCGCGATTGGAGTGGTCGGCGCGTCTGGAAGCACGTCGAAGCCATGGTGGGTGGTACAGCGACGAATCATGTCGTGCTCTACGTCGATCCCGATTTTGAGTGGCGGAACGGCACAGGCGTCAAGTGCGCCCGGCGCGGCACGGTTCCGGTGGCGCGGTTTACCGACCGCGTGAGCGGTGCCGGAAGGGCGAAGACGTGGATTTCCCTGGCGGCAGGCTGGAATTTCGTGGGCATCGGCGTGGATCCGGAGGCCGGGACGACCGTCGGCAGCCTCTTCGGCGAAGCCGCCGGAACGAACGGCATTTCGGTGTTCGACGCCAAGGCGGACGACTGGCGCGACGCATCGGCGGGCGAGGCCGTCTGCCGGGGCGCCGTGTACATGGTGCGCGCCGCCAAGGCCCGGGTGTGCGAACTGGAAGGCACGGCCACCGGGGAGGACAACACGGATCTGGCGGTCGGCGTGCACCCGGTCGCATTTGGCCGCTGCGTTTCTCCCAAGGCTTTGGAAAAGGCGGGGGCCGCCGCCGCCTGGACGATTTCCGGCACCGCCGACAACGGCACCGCCCGCTGGTCCACCTGGGTGGCCGGCGGCGACGGGGATGATACCGACATCCCGCCCACCTCCGCCGCCTTCGTGAGGATGGAACGGAACGCCCGGATTGCGGCGGACGCTCTTTCCGCGGGCGGCATCCGCTGGCTCCACGCAGATGCCCTGGGCTCCACCGACTGCATCACCGGCCGCGACGGGAGTCTCCTCGGTGCCCTCGCCTACTGGCCCAACGGCGAAACCCGCGCCTCCGTGGGTGATGTCTCCGCCGAATGGGGCTTCGCCAGCAAAGAACTCGATGCCGAAACCGGCCTCCACCACTTCGAAGCCCGATCCATGCTCTCCCGCTTCGGCACTTTTATCTCTCCCGACCCGCTGGGAATGGAGTTCCCAGATGATTGGATTGGGGACGCGTTCAACCTGAACCTGTACGCTTACGCCGCCCGGAATCCGCTGGCATTTACGGATTCTGATGGGCAGTCCATTACACTAGCCACAGTGGCGGCTGTAGGATGGACTGTTGCTAAACTTGCCGCCGTTGGTGCTGTGATCGGAGGTGTGGTCGGTGGCGCAACTGGATATGTCAACGCAAAGGCTCTCGGTATGGAAGGGGCCCAATTGTGGAAGAATGTTGCTTGTGATGCTGGTGGAGGGGCAGTTGTGGGAGGGTTGGCTGGTGGCACTGGTGCTGTTGGTGGGGCGACGCTTGGAACGGGGCTAGCGATTGCAGGCATTTCCGGTGCTGGTGCCTTCATGACGGAAGCAGGGCATCAGTATGTAAATGCCGAGTATGGCATTGCTCCTGATATGGGAGACATGCTAACGGCAGGAGCTACAGCCACAGTTTCCAGTTTCCTTTTGCCAGGGGGATCTTCCCCTAAAGCCTTGGGCGCGTCGTTGCCCAGAGGTGCCCAAGGAGCAATTACAAAATCTTTGCATATGGGAACACAAATCAGTTCCAAAACACTTGCCACATTTATGGGAACGGAGGCAGCGAATGCTACGCTCAATGCAACGAGTGCAGGTGTAGTCGAAAAGTTGTTGACCATTCCTTCTGCGCAATAGAGGAGTTTCCTTATTGTATATGTACTTTGACCGCGACGAAACGCGCCCCCCCCGTGTGCCGCGAAACATGTGGCGGGGGAGGGGCTGTCCGGCTTCGTCCGGGCCGAGCTTGTGGAACGTGACAGTGTGGAGATGGGCAACGGTTGCGACGAAGCGGCCCTCCCGTGCGACGCAAAAGGTGTTTTATGATGCTGGGAGAGCGGCGGCGATGCGGAGGACGAGGCGAGCGGAGAGGGCGAGGGAGTCGGGGGAGAGTTTGTCGGGGGTGTCGGAGGGGGTGTGCCAGTA
>LXOW01043427.1_pt1 | contig 15612 bp, 9 predicted proteins | sample 1368591 | NCBI WGS metagenome assembly LXOW01 (sample SAMN04884650, study PRJNA319009) | bovine gut metagenome | isolation source: Cow rumen | host: Bos taurus | place: Italy: Legnaro (PD) | collected 2014-07-09 | reverse complement strand
GGCATTGTACAGTTCTTCTGCTGGGCTGGTATGCTTTATATGTGGACTTATGTTGTCGATGCTGTCTCCGAAACAGTCTGGGGCACTATCGATCCTACTACCGATGCCTATCAGGAGGCTGCCAACTGGACGGGTGTGCTGTACGCCATCCAGGCCCTGGGCTCTGTTGCTTGGGCTGCGATGCTGCCACGCTTCAGCAATACGAAGTTGGCCTATAGCGTCAGTTTGATACTGGGAGGCCTGGGATTCCTGCTCATTCCGTTTATCCCCGATATGTACGGGCAGATTGTACCCTTCCTGCTCATTGGCTGCGGATGGGCTGCCATGCTTGCCATGCCGTTCACCTTTGTCACCAATGCCCTGCAAGGCTACGGACACATGGGTGCCTACCTTGGCCTGTTTAATGGCACCATCTGTGTACCCCAGATTGTGGCTGCTATCTGCGGCGGCACCATCCTGACATTCGTAGGCGGTCACCAGTCATCCATGATGCTTGTGGCAGGCGTCAGCTTCCTGGTTGGTGCAGCGTGTGTTTTCGTCATCAATACCAAGAAATAGGTAGAGGGGGCAGAGCATCATTCTGCCCCTTTTTTGCATCAAACTGCTAGCTTTTTATATGTAATATGTTAAAATTATCATGAATTATTGATTTTGTGCCTATATTATTTGGCGAATTAATTAAAAAACCTTATCTTTGTGGCCGTAAAAGTGTAATTTCTACAATTAATATAACTAATTAACAATTTTCTAACCTAAAAAACGAATTGCATTATGAAGATTAAAAAATCATTCATGGCGTTTGTTGGTATGATTGGACTACTGGCCAGTCTGGCATCTTGCTCGGATTGGGGACATATGGACCCGGCAGCGGGAACAGATGTCTATCCGACCCGTGAGAAGTTGTCGACTCTCAATTTCAATGAGAGTACTTCGCTCGAAGAACTGGGCTATGTACAATCCTACTCGGCAACAGTGGCAGAGGTTGTTTATGATGACTTCCTCTACAGTCAGGTTCTGCATTTAGGCGGAGGTACTATGACTTTGCTAAGTCCTTTTACCGATGTTAAACTGCAGAAGGGTGCAGGATTTACTTTCTGGCTTCAAACGCCAGAGGGTGTTGCTGACGCTACAGTATTAAGCGTCGGTGGTGCGGAGTTGAAACTGAAGGGTGGTCCTGCAGGTTCAACCGATGTGACGACCGATGGAGAGTGGCACTTTGTTGCTTTCCAGGTCTGGGCTAACAATTTCCAGTTGTATGTTGATGGAGAGGCAGTGGGTACTACCGCTGCAGAGAATGTTGCTATTATCGAGGCTATCGATAAGAGTGAGACCATTACACTCTCTGCCACAGATGACATCTTTGTGGATGACATTACCTTCATCCGTAACCAGATGAACGAGAAGGATTATGCTCGTCCTGACATTAAGAAAGGCAATGTGCCTGTTCCGGCTCCGGTTTATGTAGCAACCTTCGAGACGGAAATGGGTGATGCAGAGATTGTCGGTGCTGGTTCTCTGACGAAGGATAGCGACCCATTCTTTGGAACAGTGTTCCAGAACGTGGGTGGTGCACTCCGCTCCAATTACCTGAAGCTCCCTTCTGATGCACTTTCACACTCTGCTGAGTCACAAGAGATGACTATTGGCTTCTGGGTAAACGCTGCAAATGCAGGTGGTTTGAACGACTATACGTATGCGCCGTTCTTTACTGCTTATGCAGCAGCTCCTAATCCTACCAATGGTGCGCCGATGATGGCACTCCAGAGCCGCGGTAATGTTCAGGTGAACAATAATGGTTGGTGTGATTTCACCAGTGCACAGAATGTTGAGGGCAAGAACAATATCTATCATTCAAATGCTTGGGAGGCTTCTAGTCCTGACTTCAATTTTGTAGATAACTGGCTGTCAGATAACAAGTGGCACTATTATTGCGTGACCTTTAAGGCCAATGAAGTGACACAGTACATGGATGGTGAGATTACCAACCAGTGGATACTTGATTCAAGTGCTGACGGACAGAATATTACTGGTCTCTTCAACAATGGTGCCGACTTAAGCTACATTTGCGTAGGTGGTAACCAGGCTTGGGACTGGGGTGATAATGATGGCGGATTTGCCTTCGATGACATTGCTATCTGGGATAAGGCGCTTGCACAGGCACAGGTACAGCAGATTCTCGTCAACAAAGCCGGAGGCGGTGGCGGTGAAGATGCTGGTAGCAAGGAGTACGTCGTTGTTGGTAGCACAGCTTGTGATGCTGGCTTCTGGACTGTGTTCTCTGAACCCGTCATGCAGTTGAAAGATGGTGAGACCGCTCACTTCGGTTTCATCAACCATACCGCTGGAGGTAACAACTGGGAGAACTGGGTACTGATTTGTACCAATAATGGTGGTCCTAGCACAGGTGGTGACAGTGAGTACTTCGTGCTTCGTGCCGATGCTTGGGCATGGGGACAGGGCTTCGAGTCACCAGGCAATATGACCAGTGACTACAACTGGGATACCTTCAAGGCAGATATGAATGGTGCCTATGTAGATCTGTCTGCCACCAGGAAGGGGGGAACAATCACCGTAACAGCCGTAACAACAACTGCTAGTGGTACAACATACAATATGCAGTTTGTCTATGAGGGCGCTACGGCTGAGACCTGCGGTCTGTATTTNNGTTGATAATACTTCTGGCTTCTGGCAGGAGTTCACCGATGTGTTCGGTTTCAAGGAAGGTCCAAAGAATGCTAATCCATTTGTATTCCACTTCATTAACCATAATAAGGGCGCAGGTTCTAACTGGGAGAACTGGGTGTTCATCTGCACAAACAATGGTGGTGCAAGTACCGGTGGTGACAGTGAGAACTTCGTTCTTCGCGCTGATGCATGGGGCTGGGGCTCTAAGTGGGATATCGAAGGTAACCATACACTGAACCAGTCGTTCGTATGGGATACCTATCCCGCCGACATGAACGGTGCTGAGTGCTGGGTTGGCGTATCGCATGAAGGCTCGACAGTCAGAGTCTCTGCTCCGCAGAAGAAGGCTAACGGCGAGTTCTTCCCCGAATACTCGGCGGAGGTTGGCAGTATCGAGGGTCAGATTGGTTGTTACTTCACACTTGAGGGATGCCATCTTGAGATGCTGGATGCGGCTTACTATCCATATTTCGATAAAATCGGAAAAAAAGCTAATTAAAAACCTAGAAGGATATGAACAATAAGATATTCAGATTTTTCCTGCTCGCAGGGTTGATGCTCCTCTCTTTAGGAGCATCCGCCCAGAGCAAGGTTACCGGTAAGGTAGTCGATTCACACGGTGAGGAAGTCATCGGTGCAACGGTTACCGAAGTTGGCACAAAGAATGCGACTGTGACTGATTTCGAAGGTAACTATTCTATTACGGTAGGTGCCAATGCCACCCTGCATATCTCTTATATCGGTTATAAGGATGTGGATGTGAAGGTGAATGGCCGTTCCGTAGTTAACGTGACAATGTCCGACGATGAGACTGCCCTTGAGGAAGTCGTGGTCGTAGGTTATGGTCAGCAGAAGAAGGAGAGTGTGATCGGTGCCATCTCACAGGTGTCGAGCAAGGACCTGCTCTCTACGCCTGCAGCCAACGTCTCTCAAGCCATTGCTGGTAAGATTCCTGGCGTGGTGACCTCTCAGACATCTGGTGCTCCTGGTGCAGACGATGCCAAGATCTACATCCGTGGTCGTGCTACCTTCGCTGGTGATGCCCAGCCGCTGATCCTTGTGGATGGTGTCGAGCGTTCATTCTCTCAGATTGCTCCTGATGATATCGAGACGATCTCTGTGCTGAAGGATGCTTCTGCTACGGCTGTTTACGGTGTGCGTGGTGCTAACGGTGTAATGCTGATCACCACTAAGCGCGGTAAGGAGCAGAAACCGGTTGTCAGCCTGACGGCCAACTTCCAGTTCCAGAGCCCGACTCGTAAGAATACTTACCTGAACTCTTACGAAACCGTNNCTGAAGAGTTATGCCCCTGCACAGCGTTATAATGCCAGTGTTCGTGGTGGTACCAAGCGTATGCGCTACTATGCTTCACTGGAGTACTACAACCAGGGTTCTTTGATTAAGAACTTGAGTTCTGATCCCTATGGTAACTCTTCGAGCATGGGTTATAATCGTTATGCTTTCCGTGCCAACGCCGACTTCTTCCTGACAAAGGATATCACCTTCTCGGTGAACTTCGGTACTCGCTTCGAGGAGCGTAAGGGCCCGAACTCAAACGAGAGCGATGCCTATAGTGAGACATTCTATGAGCTGAACCACGAACCAGGCTGGATTTACCCTGTATCTTATCAGATTCCAAATGGTGAGACCACCAAGACACTGTGGGGTGGTAATGCACAGTATCAGAATAACATCGTAGGTCGTTTGACGGATGCGGGTTATTATAAAGGTAATAACACCATCAATGAGACCAACTTCATCCTTGACTATAAGATGGACTGGCTCACCAAGGGTCTCTCTGCCAAGGCCATGGTATCGTTCGACTATGAGAACTACCACCGCGACCGCTTCACACGTAGCTTCGCAACTTATGAGCCTGCAGATCGCGCCAACTATAATGATTCGAACTATCAATTGATGGATTCCTATCATAAGTACAATACCGACACTAACATGACCAATGCTTTTGATACGAGCGACAACAGTGCCGATAAGTATGCTATCTATAAGCTTTACATGGAGGCACAGCTGAACTACGCACGTGTATTTAATGATGTACATGACGTGACAGCCATGGTGCTTTACATGCAGAATGACTATCGTAACAATGCAGCTCTGCCGATGCGTTATCAGGGTATCGTTGGTCGTTTGACCTACGGCTACGACGAGCGTTACTATGCAGAGTTCAATGCTGGTTACAACGGTTCTGAGAACTTTGTCAGCGGCAAGCGCTTCGGTTTCTTCCCTGCTTTCTCACTCGGTTGGCGTATCACCAACGAGAAGTTCATGGAGTCAACCAAGAAATGGCTCACCAACCTGAAGCTGCGCGCCAGCTATGGACAGGTAGGTAACGATGTCTATCAGGTGAACGGTGTTCGCCAGCGCTTCCTCTATGAGCAGAAGTGGACTCAGCAGGCTAACGACTACTATTTCGGTACAACAGGGCAGACGGGTATCTACGAGCAGCAGTATCCTAACTACGGCGTGACTTGGGAGCGTGCTCACAAGTACAATGCCGGTCTGGAGTTCAATCTTTGGAACAACCTGCTCTCCGGTAACTTCGATTTCTTCTATGAGAAGCGTAACGACATTCTGACAGAGTATCTCACTCGTCCGCAGTGGGTCGGTGTTACGATGGCTGCTGCCAACCTTGGTGAAACCAAAAACTCTGGTATTGAGATCGAACTTCATCACCGTAACTCTATTGGCAAGGACTTCAACTATAATGTAGGCTTTACCTTCTCTCATGCCAAGAATGAGATCGTTGCTATGGATGAACCTGCTCTGAAGACTGAATATCGTAAGCGTGAAGGACATGCTATTGGTCAGTACTTCGGACTGATTGCCGATGGTTTTGTAACACAGGCTGATATCGATGGCGGTAATCTGCCGAAATCAACCTTCGCTATGCAGGATCTGAAGCCTGGTGACTTGAAGTACCGCGACATGAATGGCGATGGCTTTATCGACGACCGTGATGAGACTTTCATCGGCTATAGCGATGTGCCTGAGAACACTTATGCACTGACACTCGGTGCTGACTATAAAGGCTGGGGCTTCAGCGTGATGTTCCAAGGAGTGGACCACGTAAGTCGTTACTATGATGCTGAGGCTATGTATGCCTTTATCAATGGTGGTAAGGTCAAGGAACACCATCTGGATCGTTGGAACCCGGCTGTCAGTGAGGCCGAGAACCTGGCCAATGCCAGCTATCCGCTGCTTCACTATGCCAACTACGGTGATCACAACCAGCGTCTGAACTCCTTCTTCTTACAGAATGGTGCCTTTCTGCGTCTGAAGAACATTGAGCTGAGCTACAATCTTCCCGAGAACTGGATCAAGCATATCGGAATGTCTCAGTGCCGTCTCTATGTGAATGCGAACAACTTGATTACCTGGGATCATCTGGATGATTTGGTTGACCCCGAGAGTAATGGTTCTAACCGCTATCCGATCTGCAAGACTGTCAACTTCGGTCTGAACGTGACATTCTAAACAGAGTAACCATTTAAAGATTTGAAACAATGAAGAAATCTATTATATTTGCATCATTGGCACTGGCCACTGCTCTGACTGGATTCACTTCTTGCGGTGACTTCCTCGACAAGGAGCCGAGTAACGACCTGTCGAAGGAGAAGACTTTCAGCGGATGGGTGAATGCGCAGCAGTTCCACTATGACACCTACAACTTCTTGCTTCATGGTGCCCTGCGTGTGAATAATTCATGGCTCGATGCTGCCACCGACCTGGCAGAGTGTGCTATTCCTACTGGTGGTACACGTACCACATTTAATATTGGTAATTATTATGGTGGTGGCGGTGCTGCCGAGTTCACTTCTGTATGGGAGAGCCGCTATCGTGGCATTCGTAAGTGTAATATGACACTGGCTGAGGTTGACAAGGTGGCTAAGCCTGCTGATGAGACTGAAGAGCTGTTTGCTTCTGAAAAAGCTCAGGTGAAGGGCGAGGCTCGCTTCTTCCGTGCATGGTTCTACTGGGAGCTTTTCCTTCGTTACGGAACTGTGCCCATCGTCAAGGAAGTACTTGATCCCGACGGTGACCTGCTGTCTGGTTACACCACTCGTCCTACTACGAAAGAGTACATCAACTTCATCCTGACAGAGTTGAATGAGTGCGGCTCTGGTATGCTGAGCATCGAGGAGTCGAAGAAGTCTGCTCGTGCCGGTCGTCTGAACCCTGCCGTACCTGCAGCTCTGAAGAGCCGTATCCTGCTTTATCTTGCCAGCCCACGTTACGCTGCAGAGAGTGGTGTGACATGGCAGCAGGCTGTTGATGCTGCCAAGGCGTTCATCGACACCTATGGTGGTGATTACAAGCTTTATAGCGAAGCTGCTAACACACCTGCGCAGAACTACTACTACGCAATCATCCGTACACCGTACTCTGGTGACAATACCGAGACAATTTTCTATCGTAACGACCCGACTATCGGATGGGGTGGTATCAGTAATGATACACCTATCGGTGAAGGTGGTAACGGTGGTAACTGTCCGAGTCAGAACCTCGTAGATATGTACGATATGATTGATGGTACCTCACCGTTCCAGAACTATGATGTAACGGGTGCACCTGTTTATTCAGGAATGGCTCCGGCAGTTAATCCCGCCAGTGGATATAGCGATGCTGCTATGTGGGCTAACCGTGATCCGCGTCTGTCTGCTACTATTCTCTATCAGGGACAGGAGTGGAACGGACGTGCTATCGATGTCGTTCTGGGTCATGCAGACAACATGGTGGGTAATGCTAATGCAACACCTACAGGTTACTACATGAGGAAGTATATTCCTGAGACCATCCTTTCGTCGAATCATGGTGGTACGGCCTATCGTCTGTGGACCATCATCCGTTACGCTGAGATTCTGCTGAACTATGCAGAAGCCCTCAACGAGGTTGATTTTGCAGCCAATAAGACCGCAATCTGTTCAATTCTCGACCAGGTTCGCCATCGTGCAGGCATCACAGGCAATGTGATCAGCCGTAGTGATTTGAACTCTCAGGAAGCTATGCGTAACTTTATCCATAAGGAGCGCACCGTAGAGTTGGCTTTTGAGGAGCATCGTCCTTGGGACGTCCGTCGCTGGAACTGCGCAGAGCAGGCACTGGCCCGTCCTATCTATGGTGTCAACGTCGCTGTGAATGGAACCATCACTCGTAAGGTGGCTCAGCAGCGTGTCTTCGACAAGCGGATGTACCTCTATCCGATTCCCGAGGGTGAATACTGGAAGACAAATATTCAGCAGAATCCAGGTTGGTAATCTCTAAAACGAATTTCACATTATGAACAAGAGTATATATAAAATATCAAGATGTCTGCTTGCCGTAGCATTGACGGGTCTCTCCCTCACTGCTGCTGCCCAGAACAACGGCCAGATCAAGGGACGTGTGCTGAATGCAGACGGAGAACCTGTTGTCGGTGCCGTGGTGAACGTGGCTGAGGACAACAAGATCGTGCTGACCGATGAGAACGGTTATTTCACGCTGTCAGGCTATAAGGCCGACGACGATGTGTGTGCCGCTGCTCTTGGTTATGAGAATGCTGTTGTGAAGATGGATCCTAACGCCTCTGAGTTCGTCATCACACTGGAGTATGCCCTCCAGCCGATGGATAAGGAGATGCCTATTGCCTTCGCAACCAAGAAAGAGAAGTATATGACGGAGAGTCGCTCAGTGGTATCTGGTACCGATCTGCAGCGCTATCCTGTGACCGTGCTCCAGAACGCCTTCAGTTCTACGCTGCCAGGCGTCGAGACCTACGAGTGGTCTTCAGAGCCGGGATGGACAGAGACACAGATGTACATCCGTGGTATCCGTACCATGAACAGCAGTGCCCGTAATCCGCTGATCATCGTGGATAATGTGGAGCGTGACCTCTCTTTCCTCGATGCCTTCCCCATTGAGAACATCACCGTGCTGAAGGATGCTGCTGCTACCGCTATCTATGGTATGCGTGGTGCCAACGGTGCCATCCTCGTTACTACCAAGCGTGGTGAGAAGGGTAAGACCAAGATCGACTTCACTCAGGAGGTTGGCTTCCAGATGCTGACTGATAAGATGGAGAACCAGAACGCCTATAACATGGCGCTGACTCAGAACCGTGTGCGCTATCTGAATGGTCAGGATCCTCTGTGGACTGAGGAACAGATTGAGAAGTACCGCCGTGTGAGCAATGGCGAGACACTTGAGGGCATCGACCAGTACAAGTACTTCAACACCAACTGGTTTGAACAGCTCTATCGTGAGGCTGCACCTGTGCTGAAGACCAACTTGCAGATCTCAGGTGGTAACGATATTGCCCGTTACTATGTCAGCTTCTCCTACCTCCGTCAGGAAGGTATGTGGAACAAGACTGCTACGAGCCGTAACGATCACTTCTCTACCGACCATACGCTGAATCGCTGGAACCTGCGTTCTAACATCGATATCAACGTCAGCAAGTACCTGAAGGTTGGTCTCGACCTCGGTGGACGTATCGATAACATCCAGCAGTCGCTGACCTCTGTGTTCGACCTCACCACCTTTGGTGCCGTTGAGGCAACGCCGATGGCTCCTGTATATTGCCCGAACGGAGAAGTCTATTCTACGGGTGCATACTCTGGCTCTGCTCGTAACCCGATCCAGCAGATGGCTTCGGGTGGTCTGAACAGAACTCGCCGTCGTAACCTCTATTCAACGTTGAACGTAACGGGTGACCTGCAGAATATCACTCCGGGTTTGAAGGCTAACCTCTTGGTTTCGTTTGATGCTTTCGACGTATTCAGCTCTACACAGACTAATACGTACGATGCTTACACTTACGATTATACAAACCCAGATGTTCAGAACGTAGAGGACTTTACCTATACACGTACAAACTCTTACGTGGAGTTGAGCAATCCGACAGCTCGTGAGCGTGCCAACAGCTACAACCTGAACTTCAACGTAGGTTTCTCTTATGATCGTACTTTCGGTAAGCACCATGTTGATGCACGTGCCTTCATGCGTGGCTATCGTAACCGTGTGAACACGCTCGACTCTGAGAACCACCAGCCTGCTATGCTGTCATCACGTCGTAACCTCTCTTGGAATGGCTATCTGAACTATGTTTTCGACGATCGCTATATCGTGAATGGTAGCATCTCTTACATGGGTAATGATAACTATGCAAAAGAGGATCGCTGGGATACTTTCTATGGCGTAGGACTCGGCTGGATTCTGAGCAATGAGAAGTTCTTCAAGGCTGATTGGCTGAACCTCGCTAAGATCCGTGCCAGCTATGGACGCACTGGTCAGAGTGAGACGACGGGGGCCGATACGGGCCGTTATCCCTATCAGTCAACCTTCGGCTCTGCTACAGGTTATTCATTTGGTACCAATGCTACGGGTGTAGGCGGTATGGCTGAGACCCTGGCTGGTAACACCAATAACAAGTGGGAAATCTCACGCATGGTTAACGTCGGTGCTGACTGGCGCCTCTGGAATGGTAAGCTCTATGGTTCGTTCGACTACTTTAAGGAGTGGCGTTCGGATATTCTGATCAATCGTAATACGATTCCTACGGGTATCGGTATTGCCGTTGCAAAGGACTCTTATGGTAAGGTCGAGTCTTGGGGTATCGAGGCTGTCCTCGGCCATCAGAACAAGATTGGCGACTTCAAGTACAACATCGAGGCCAGTGTGGCTTGGAATACCAACCGCATCACCGAGATGGACGAGCTGGAGCCTAACGTAGAGTGGCAGCGCAAGACAGGTAAGCGTATTTTCGAGCAGACCTCTGTACAGGCTTTGTATGAGAGTGTGTTCAATGGTACTGTCGGTGGTTGGAACCAGTATAAGTTCGTGCAGTGGGCTTCTGATCCCTCCAAGATTGCTACTTCGCAGCAGGATGCTATTGATCACCCAGAGAAGTATCCTTATAACTCTGCTTCTAATGGCAATCAGCCCCTTGGTACTGCTGTCTTCGAAGACCTCAACGGTGACCGTTTGATTGATAACCGTGATATGGTTCCTACCGGCTACACCATTATCCCTGAAATCACGCCGAGTATCTCTATCAGTGCAGAGTACAAGGGCTTCGACCTGAAGGTCGTCGGAACAGCCTACCTGAACCGCTCGGTATTCGTTTCTCCGGCAGCTTCTTTCTCTGGCTGGTCTAACATGTCAACCCACGAGGGTGTGAATTTCTGGGGTTACTACACCGACGATCCTAACGATCCGAGCAACGTCAACGCAAAGTATCCGCGTCCGGTATGGGGTGGTTACAATGCCATCGACTCTGACCGTGGTACAGGTACCTATCAGAACGATATTTGGATCATGAACGGTAACTATTTCTCGCTGCGTAATGTAGAGTTTGGCTATAACCTACCTGCCAAGCTGATTGCCAAGGCTCGTATGACCAAGTGCCGTATCTATGTCTCTGGCTACAACCTGAAGAACTGGAGTGTACTGCCCGATGGCATGGACCCCGAGAAGCCGATGAGCTACTGCTGGTGGTATCCGAAGACCCGTATCTTCAATATTGGTGTAAACATTGGATTCTAAACAAGGAACGAATATGAAAAAGAATATCATTATATCTGCAATGGTGTTTGCCCTGGCTGGAGCCACAACCTCCTGCTCAGACTTCCTCGACAAAGAGGTTGACCTCACGCAGCAGGCTGACAACGTGTTCAGTGATTACGACAACACACGCGGCTTCCTGGCAAATATCTATACTTATCTGCCTGATGCTTTCCATGGCTATACCGATGGACAGTATCTGAATGCCTCCAAGGATGCAATGACCGACAANNAACTATTATTACGGACTGGACACCAAGGGTATCCGTGCTTGCAACCAGTTCATCAAGAATGCACGTACCGACGTGATCGGTAATGCTGCTAAGAGTGGTGATGATAATAAGCTTGGCGATCGCTGGATTGCTGAGGCTCGTGCCATCCGTGCACTCCTCACCTTCGATATGGCCTGCTGGTTTGGTCCGACACCGATCTTCGTGAATGAGGACGGAAGTCCTTACATCATGAACACCAGTGACCCGATGCCAGCACGTAGCTCTTTCAATCAGGTGGTTGACTGGGTGGTTTCAGAGTGTGATGCCATCAAGGGCAGTCTGCCTTTCCGTTATGCGAATGAGGATGAGAACTGGGGCCGTATCAATGGTGCTGCGGTTATCGCCCTGAAAGGTCGTGCTCTGCTCTACAAAGCTTCGCCGCTGAACAACCCCAACAACGACCAGAGCTATTATCAGGCTGCTGCTGCTGCTGCTGAGGAGTTTATCACAGCCAACAACGCCCTGGGTGCTCGTGCCTATAAGCTCTATAGTACAGGCAACCCCAATAGCGACTACTATGACTGTTTCGTGTCGAACCCAGTGCTGAATCCTGAGTACATCCTCTCTCGCTCAGTATGGATTACCGACGCTATTGAGTGGGCTTGCTCACCTTGTGGCTACGGTGGTACGAACAAGGCCTATGGCCGTACCAACCCAACGCAGAATCTTGTGGACGCCTACGAGGTGGTGAAGAATGGTCAGTGGTACACTATCGATGACAGCAATTCTGGCTATAACGATCAGAAGCCTTATGAGAACCGTGACCCACGTCTGGAGCAGACTATCCTGCACCACGGTTCTATCTGGGGTGACCCTGTCAATGGTGAGGACCGTCCTGTCGATGTTCATCCTGAAGGTATGGGTATCAACGACTACATGGACACGCACGGTGGTACCGTAACAGGTTACTATCCTAAGAAGTTCGTCAACAATATGTCGTTCAAGAGCCCGACGTCTTACCGCCACGCTTGTCCGATCTTCCGTTATGGTGAGATTCTGCTGAATGCTGCTGAAGCTTATGCTGGTGCCGGTAATGCATCGAAGGCGATGGAGTATGTCAATCAGGTTCGTGCTCGTGTCGGCATGCCTGCCTATACAGGTCTCTCTGGTGAGAAACTGATGGAGCGCATCCAGAATGAGCGTCGTATCGAACTCGTATTTGAGGATCACCGCTACTTCGACGAGCGTCGCTGGAAGTTGTTCGAGGGCAAGACCGCCAATAGTGAGAAGATGCTGCCTTATTACAAGCAGGTATATAATCTCTATGGTGTGGATCCGAGTGACGTGCCCAATAAGGACGGAAGCTTCAATGGTACTTATAGCTATCGTAATAGTGCTAAGGATCCTGTTCGCGCGTTCAACTCTCCGAAGAACTATTACTTCCCGATTCCTGACAATGAGGTGAAGGCCACTGGCTGGGCTCAGAATCCGGGATGGGAGCTCTCTGCTGCCAAGAATAGCGAGGATAGTTCGTCAGCAACGGAATAACCAATCTCTCTTACCATAGCGGTCACACGGTTCAGCAGTAATCATGTGACCGCTTTCTATTGAATGCTATAGTTTCATTCTGCTTTTCTTGCAGGTATCGGATAAAATTATTATCTTTGCAGTCGAAACTGAGTATTTCCCGTATAATTTAAAATTATAGAAGATGAAGAAACTTTTTACTTTTTTACTATTGAGCTTGACCCTGACATTACAAGCTGCAGACAAAGTCTGGTGCATGGTGACTGACGATGGGACGAAGATAGCGCTAAGTCGCATCGGTTTCTTGCTGGTCTCTGATCAGTCGGATGCCTTTAGTGTCGTCTGCAACGACGGTGAGGTCATCTATCAGGTGGCCAGTGTCAGTTTTGCGCAGGGCGAGCCAACTGGTATCTCATCAGTTTCAACAGAGGTGCAGCAGACCCTGAAGTTGAACGTGGCCTCTTCTTCTTTGCAGCTAAGAGGTTGCCAATCCGGCACCGACATCACGATCTACGATGTGAGTGGCAAGACGGTACGTCAGGAGGTGCTGCCGTCAGATGGTACGATCTCTATTGTTGGCTTGCCTGCTGGCATCTATGTCCTGAAGGCAGGATCGGCAAGTGTGAAGTTCTTAAAGAAGTAACCCATAATACAGAAAATCATGATGAAAAAGAGACATATATTGATGATAGCCTTTATGGCGGTTTCCTTTGTGGCACGGTCACAGTTCGTAATAGAGCAGACAGATGGTACCAAGTTCGACTGGAACTATGGCTTGAATGTCATTCAGGATAAGGCGACAGGCAACTTCAGTCTTTCGCGCGATGGTAATTATAATCCGTCACTCGACATTACAACGATTAAGGCGGTGAGCGTGCAGACTATGGAGAATCGCCTGAGTAACTATCATGCACCAACCTATGTGGATGACTATCGCAGTATCAGTAGTTGGGAGAAGCGTTCGCAGTGGAATCTGTCAAATGTACATGACCCAAGTGTGATGCGGGCTGAAGACGGCTATTATTATATGTATTGTACCGATGCAGGCTTTGGTGATCCGCAGGCAGGTCATGGGCATTTCCATTGTCGTCGTTCTCAGAATCTCGTCGATTGGGAATATCTTGGTGCCACCATGTCGGAGCTACCATCTTGGGTGAAACCTAAGTTGAATGAAATCCGTAAGGCAATGGGACTTGGCGAGTCAAAGGCGGATTTCAATAGGTGTGGTTACTGGGCTCCCTGTGTGCGTAAGGTCAAAGATGGACTTTACCGTATGTACTATGTCATCACGATTGACGGCACGATTGATGGACCCAATACCTGGGGTGAACGTGCTTTCATCGGTTTGATGGAGACTTCGAGCCCTGCCGATGTCAGCAGCTGGGAGGATAAGGGCTACGTGATCACCAACTACTCGGATAAGGAGCTGAACTACAAAGTAGCCCCTAACGACTGGGCCAACTGCTATTTCCTATGGAATGCCATCGACCCGTCGTACATCATTACCCCGGAAGGTGAACACTGGCTGGCCTATGGCTCTTGGCACAGTGGATTCCCCATCATTCAGATTAATCCTGAGACGGGCAAGCCGATGAAAGAACTGGGCAATCCTTGGGGAGCCGAAAACGCTGAGGCTTATGGCAAGCGTATCTTTACGCGTCAGGAAGGCAATCGCTGGCAGGGAGCTGAGGCACCCGAAATCATCTACCGTGACGGCTACTATTACCTGTTCCTGGCTTATGATGGACTAGATGTACCGTATAATACGCGTGTCGTACGCTCGGAACATGTCGATGGCCCTTATTTGGGTATTGACGGTACTGACGTGTCGCGCTTTGGCGGCGATGCCTATCCTGTCGTTACTCATCCTTATAAATTTGGCAGTGATCACGGTTGGGTGGGTATCAGCCACTGTGCCATCTTTGATGATGGCGACGGCCATTGGTTCTATGCCTCTCAGGCTCGTTATCCCAATGGTTACGACGATTGGGTACCCAATGCAATTATGCTTGGTCATGTGCGCAGCATCCGCTGGACTTCTACGGGCTGGCCTGTGGTGATGCCTGAACGTTATGGCGCCACACCGCAGGCACCGATTACGGAGGAGGACATTGTCGGTACTTGGGATCACATCGACCTAGGGTATAGCTATGGTAAGCAGAAGGAATCTTCGGAAATGGTATTCAGCGCTGATCATAAGATTACCTCTGGTACCTGGAAAGGAGGTGAGTGGAGCTTTGACGCTAAGACCAATACCCTGACGGCTAATGGCGTAGAACTGCTATTGCAGAGAGGATGTGACTGGGAGGCCAGTCCTCGTAAGGCTACAATCGTTTATGCCGGTATCAACGGCAAAAAGACTTATTGGGGAAGAAAGCAATTTTAGTTAGCCAGCGATAGTGCGACGCTCAATATCAGGTTGACGTTAGCCATCGTTCCGCTCACATCCCAATCTTCGCGATATTCGTCGCATGGTTTGTGATACCATACGGGCATCGGGTATTTGTTGGGCTTACTCATATCCACAGGATGCTGACCGTTCTCGAGCACTACGGCTGGCACACCCTTCTTCACGAAGTTGTAGTGATCGGAACGGAAGAACCAGCCGTCGGAGTTGTCATCGTCGAA
>LXOW01243057.1_pt1 | contig 15617 bp, 16 predicted proteins | sample 1368591 | NCBI WGS metagenome assembly LXOW01 (sample SAMN04884650, study PRJNA319009) | bovine gut metagenome | isolation source: Cow rumen | host: Bos taurus | place: Italy: Legnaro (PD) | collected 2014-07-09 | reverse complement strand
GACGGACAGGCTTATTCGAACAACGATTCAGTGCTGCAGGACTTCTATGTGACTTGGAATTTTATTTACACGGGAACACCTATTGCACTGAAGAAGAAGGTGAATGAGCAGAACTTCGGCTCAGGTCTCGCCACGCGCCTGACCTGCATCCCGNNGTTCAGAAGATCGTGGATGAACTCTATGACTGGACGGCTCGCCGCATGGCCGATGCCGAGGAGAACGAGTCGAAGGCTGACGAGATGCTCTTGAAGCGCTGTGCCTATCACGGTCTGAACTTCGCTGCGCCATTCATCGTGATGCGCCACTGGGACAAGATGCATCAGGACGGCAACTACTGGTGCGGCGAGTTCGAGACGGACGAAACGGACTGGCGACTGGCTGAACTGATCGTGAACATCCAGTACGCCTGTCAGCGCCACTACTTCGGAGCGATGGCCGAGGCCTACTTCGACAACAAGCTGAAGGATGCCTCAGTGAACGTGCAGCGCAGGCAGAAGACCTATGACGGTTTTGCACGACTGCCGGAGGAGTTTACGGTTGATGACATCATGCGTTGTTTTAACCTAACGAATCATGAGGCTGTTCGCAAGCGAGTCTATCGTCTGGCTAAAGACCACCTGATAGAGAAAATAGGTCATTCCGAAGTGGGTACTAAATATCGTAAGACTGGTGTCCAGATGCTCTGAGACCAAGGGGACAATGGGACAATGGGACAAAGGGACATTTGAAAATCAAATTATCATCAATCAAGCAAATGACAAACGTAGAATTGAATAAACAAGCAAAACTCTCCGAGCATTTTTGTCTCGGAGAGCTTACCAAGACCAAGCATGTGACGGCGGATGGGAATATCCCGAGTCACGAAGTGATTGAAAACCTGAAGCGGCTTTGCATGTGGCTGGAGGAACTGCGGTATAGCTATAACACGCTGTACTGTCTGAAGCCGGGCGAGGATTATGAGACCTCGGAGAATGTCGAGGGGATTATCATCAATTCGGGCTATCGCTCGCCTGCGGTGAACAAGCTGGCGGGTGGGGTAGCGACCTCGAATCATGTGACGGGCTGTGCCGTCGATATCCGCGTGGCAGGCAAAGAACAGTTCATCCGTTATGCCTGCATCCTCATCGACATTGCCGACAGCACTGATCAGGACTTCGATGAACTCCTCCTCGAACATGGCTCAAACGGAGTCATCTGGCTGCACTTCGCCGTCCGTCCGCCCGGTCAGCACAACCGCCGCAAGATCAATTTCCTGCGAGGGTAACAAGAGAGAGAGCTCCACTTTAAAGTGAAGCTCTCTTTATTTGATTTATCTATTTGTATTTCTCGATGAGGGCGTCGGCTTGGGTGTCGCCGAGGTCTTTGGCTTTGTTCAGGTTTTTGACGCCTTCTGTCTTGTCGCCTTTCAGGCATTGGGCCAAACCTTTGAAGAGATAGCCATCGCTATTCTTGCTGTCCAGTCTGATACACTCGTCGGCTGTCTGGATGGCCTGTTCATACATACCGACCCTTATCTCAAGAGATGATTTCTCGGCATAATAGAGTATCTCTTGGGGATTCATCTGGATGGCGCGGTTGATGTCGTTGAGTGCCTGCTGGTAAAGACGTCCTTGAATTTCCGTCTGATGGCGGATGTAATAGAAATTGTCGTTGATGGTGGCAGACATCAGCGTCTCGTATTCATTCATATCGCTGATGGCATCACGGTATTTCCCTGCATTCCGTCTGGCCTCAGCACGGGCCCAAAGATAGGGGGCGGCTTCTTTTAGATAAGGCTTGCTGAAGGTGGCGATGGTCGAGTCCATCAGTGCAAGCATGGCAACAGTGTCTTTCTGCATCTCCTTACAACGGGCTGCGGCATAGAATATCTCTGCGCTGCGCAGATTGCTGTTGGTCAGTTCCATAAAATCGTCGTAGGCCTCTTGATACTTCTGCTGGGCAAAGAGAATGTTGGCTTCGAGTTGACGATAGGTTGGCTGTGGATTGGCCTGATAGGCAGTCTGCACCTCTTGCAGCGCTTTGTCGAGACTCCAGTTTGCATAGGGTTGCGCACTCTGGTAGATCTCTTTGTTGTATATCATGCGTGCATAGGTGAAGTGGACTTCGTCTTTGGATTCTGCCAGTTTGATGGCCGTATCCATATCCCGCTCAGCAGCGGCGAAATCGCCACTTGCGGCTTCCTGGCTGGCACGATGCACATAGCCATCATCTGCATTGGGGAACTGACGGATGAAATCCTGAATCAGACCGACATACTCGGTAGAATCCATTTGTGAGGCTGAGAGATAGAGGGCGACATTTGCTTCTCTGATATCTGAAGGAAGTTCCTTTTTAATATGAGTCTGCTTTAATACGGGGTCGTTAAACATGACGCCTTTGATGCTGAGTGAATCTGCAAAAAGCGCACTGACAGCATAACAGAGCGTATCTCTGTCACTTGCTGATGGCTGAATCATACCGATGACCTCACCAGCCTCATTCAACAACGGACAGCCGGGAGTTCTTTCGCTCGCCAGGATGTTCACGGTGTAATAAGCATAGTCGCTCAAGAAAGCCTCCGATTTCCTGATGGAGCCAGCTTCAGCGTTTTTGGCGCGATAGGGTAGGACCCAGGCGTTGCTGCCTTCAGAGGCATTCTTCTGACTGACAACGAGTGATGGCGACTTGTGATTGTCAACACGGAATTTGGCTACATCGTACATATCGTTGACTCCGATGATGCCTGACACTTTCCATTCCTTGCCTTGGGAATCGATGATGACAGCCTGACTGGCACCCTTGAATGGTGAGAAACTACTGACGGCTTCACCATTTGCTCCTGTATAGAAACCATTGGTACTGGCGATCAGTTGTCCGTCTGACGAGAAAGTCTTCAGGGTAAATACTGATTTCGAGGCATTCTTCACCCACGAGGGTTGTGAGAAGCCATAGGTCGCTGCCAAAAGCAGGCAGCATATTAGGATCGTTTTCTTCATAATCTCAATAATTGTTTAGCATTTTGTATAGCAGCATCCGTAATGTCGGTACCTGATAGCATCTGTGCGATTTCACGAATGCGCTCTTCAGTCGTCAGTTCCTTCATGCGACTGGTGGTGTTCTGGGTGTCGTCTTCTTTCTCAACTTTATAATGAGTGGTGCCTAATGCGGCAATCTGCGGAAGGTGGGTAATACTGATGACCTGACGTTCTCTCTGTCCCATTTCGCGCATGATTTCTGCCATTTTCTCAGCTATTTTCCCGCTGACGCCTGTATCTATCTCGTCGAAGATGATCGTTGGAAGCTTGACGGCTGCGCTGATCATTGCTTTCAGCGAGAGCATCACGCGGGCTATTTCACCGCCAGAAGCCACTTGGGCAATAGGCTGGAGTGGGGTAGAGGAGTTGGCACTGAACAGGAAGGTGACCTTGTCCTGGCCACTACGATTAAACGTTTCCTCTTCTGTCATCTGAATGACGAATCGGATGTTGGGCATGCCAAGAGGGGCGAGCTTTGATAGCATATCTTTCTCAATCGACTTCACGGCCTTAGAACGAAGTCTGGTCAGGACGTCAGCATCATGCTTGAGCTGTTCTTGCTGTTTGGCAAGGCGCCGTTCCATCTCTGCCAACTGTTCGTCGCAGTTCTCTATGTCAGAGAGTTGAACCTTTATCTCGTCACGCTTGGCAATCAGTTCTGCCACCGTATCCACATGATACTTCTTCTCCAGGTCATAGAGTCTGTCGAGCCTGCTGTTAATCCTGTCCAGTTCTGCTGGATCAAAATCGATGCGCTCAAGCTGATTACTGATTTCCGAAGAGAAATCCTTCACTTCGATATAGCTGCTATTGAGCCGTTCTACAAGTTCGGAGACTGCAGGATAAACCTTCTCCACACCTTTCAGAGCCGAATATGCAGCATAGAGATTACCTACGACTCCAGTCATATCGGCAGAGAGCAGATTGTCTGCAGTGTATAAGGCTGTCTTGATTTCCTCTGAATGTGACATCGTCTCACACTTCTGTTCCAGTTCTTCCTGCTCATCCTCGTTGAGGTTGGCATTTGCCAGCTCGTCATACTGGAACTGCAGGAAATCCTGATTCTGACGATTGCGCTCTATACTCTGTCTGAAGGCATCAAGTTCGTTTTTCGCCGTCAGATATTGCTCATAGGTCTGTTGGTATCTTTTGAGCTCATTGGCGTCGCCCGCTATGACATCAACCACATTCAGCTGGAAATCCTGCTTGTTAAGCAACAGATTCTGGTGCTGGGAATGGATATCAATCAACTGGTCACCGAGTTCCTTTAAAGTGGAGAGCTGAACGGGAATGTCATTGACGAAAGCTCTGCTCTTACCTGAAGCCGTCAACTCGCGGCGCACGATGCAGTCTTCTGGATCATAGTCTATTTCAGCTTCGTTGAAGAACTGTTCCATATCGTAGCGCGAGAGGTCGAAGTGAGCCTCTATGACACAACGATCGGCACCTTGTTTGATGGACTTTGAATCAGCCCGTTGCCCCAGAAGAAGGCCTATAGCGCCGAGAATGATACTCTTGCCGGCTCCTGTCTCACCTGTGATGACGGAGAAGCCCTGATGGAAATCTATATCGAGCTCGTCGATCAAAGTGAAATTCTTGATATATAGTTTCTTTAGCATATTAATTCAGTATTTTGTCCCACATCGTACTTTGAGATGCATTCATACTCATGAGAAGGTTATATACAGCTTCCTTCTCCTTGCGATTACCATGTCGATGGTAGATGTTTACCAATTCTTCATTCTTATAGTCTGTCCAGATCTGAGGAAGCAGGCTCAGGGGATTGGCATCATGGGCTGCTTTGAGATCGTTCTCAAGCGTCTCAGTGATCTGGGTGCGCCCACGTTCAGCGTTCCCCGCCATTTCGTCCAGTCCAAGACGATAATACGAATATTGCAGTTTGCGGAACGGCTTCATCGCTTCGCTGAGCAGATCATTAATGATGGCAAAGCGGTTCTTACTATCCTCGTAGGGTTTCCATCCTGGATAAGAAAGATTTTGTGCGTTGTTCACCAAATTGAAGCATTGCTGCAATATATCCGTACCACCCATCAAGGCAAAGCTATCCAGGTCCATACCAATAATGAGATAGATATAATAGGCTACCAATGCTGTCAGTTGATTGTCAACCGTCTCATCATTATAGTTCAATTGGTCAAATTCCGAGAACTTAAATATGAAATTCTCATCCTTAATATTAAATAAGGTAGAAGTATAGGCAGAATTGAATACTGGACGGTTTGCCTGTATCAAGGCTGTACACTCGAAGAGGTTTTCCTCACGTACATACTTATTGACGGTTATATTAAACGTACAACGTATTCGCTCATTCTTCTGGAACTGCAGAGATGCCCATTGCCGGTCGTTCACGAACTGTTCCAAGGACTGCTGCAGATTAGTGAACACGCTGACCTCAGAGCTTTCAATCTGGCTATGATTGACATTCACTTTGACTAACAGCTCTTGGGCGTTTATCCCAAGAGCTGCGCAAAACAATATACAGAGGAAAATGTATCTTCTTCTGATTCTCATCCGTTCATTTTTGACTCACGAAGGCGGATTCGCGTGAGTACCTGCTTGGTGTTATAAGTGAAGTCGCCAGCAAGAATCCAACTATAGTAGCCAGGATCCATACGCAGTACGTCGGCTACGGGCAGGCCTTTATGCTTACCGAAATTGAAGACTTCCACCATCTTGGGATTTCCGTCTTTATCCAGAATGGTCTTTCCATTCCGGTCTTTCAGTTCTCCCCAGACAATGCGGCCTGCAAAGTCGATATTATTGTTGGTCTTCGAGAATTCCGCAAGCTTGTCCATATCGTTCTCCAGCACCTTCTCCTCGTCTTCATTGGCACCAGGCGCATATTTGTCAAGCTGGCCCATCAGCACACGATAAGTGGCTTCTGTGTCTTGGTCAGCGCGGTGTGCCTCGAAGTCTTCCTCCATCTTTCTGCCGCAATAGAACTTATAGGCAGCAGCCAGATTACGGCGTTCCATCTTCCTGAAGATGTTGCAAGCATCAATCAGACGGCATTTCGAGAAGTCGAAATCGATACCAGCACGCAGGAACTCCTCAGCCAGCAGAGGTACATCGAAGTGATTGGAGTTGAAACCTGCAAAATCACAGCCCGTGAATTTGTCGGCAATCGTCTGGGCCAGTTCCTTGAAAGTCGGCTTATCCTTTACGTCATCATCAGAGATGCCAGTAAGCTCAGTGATCATTTGGGGGATAGGCCGTTCTGGATTGATGAGCTCATCTCCACGTTCCTCATTTCCGTTTGGATACACTTTGATATAGGATATCTGTATGATACGGTCTTTCACCAGATCAAGACCCGTTGTCTCCAGGTCGAAGACAACCATCGGTTTCTGTAGATTCAGCTTCATAACTCAGACTTAATCATTAATCAGCATCGGCATCATCAGCATCAAGATGTCCTGGTTCTCAGGCTGTTCTGACGGGAGTACCAGACCTGCACGGCTGGGGTCAGCCAACTGGATAATCACTTCCTGGCAATCGAAATTGCTTAAAACCTCAATAAAAGAAGATCCCTTAAAACCTATTGACATGGGCTTGCCATTATAATCGCAAGACATTCGCTCAGTAGCCGTCTTGGAGAAATCATAATCTTCTGCATCCAACTGCAATGTAGAACCTTCTACATGGAAGCGGATAAGATTACTCGAATCATTCGCAAAAGGCTGGACGCGACGCAGGGCAGCCAGCAAACCCAGACGATCAATACGGATCTCATTGGGATTTCCCTGTGGAATAACTGAGTTGTAATTGGGGAAACGACCTTCAATCAGACGGCACTGTATGGTACCTTCGCCATAGTTGATCTCTGCTGTTCGCTCATCAAAACGGATAACGACATCGCCACCGTCTTTGCCTAATAAGTTCTTCAACAGGTTAGCCGGCTTCTTCGGAAGGATAAAGGCAGTGGGCTGATCACTCTTGATCGTAAAGATCTTGTTACGAACCAGTTTGTGACCGTCACTAGCAACCACGCACAGACAGTCTGGCGTCAGGTCAAAGTAGATACCATTCATCACAGGACGAAGTTCATCCTGAGCCGTAGCAAAGATAGAACGATTGATGTTCTCTGCCAAGATCGTATTTTGGATGGTTATCGTATTAGCAAAGTCACTTACAGGCTGTGACATCGGGTATTCATCTGCATTGTCAATAGGCAGACTGAACATACCATTCTGATAGGATATCTTGACGATATTCTGTTCCATACTGACTTCAAAGCTAATGGGCTGCTCAGAAAAGCCTTTTACGGCCTCTAATAAATCGTGATTACCAATAGCAAAACGACAATTGCCATCACTCTCGGTCAGTTGAAGTTGAGTCTTCATGATGTTTTCACTGTCTGATGCTGTCAGATACAGAATATTGTCTTGAATGTCAAAAACGAAATCGCCCAAGATGGGAAGAGCGTTTTTGCTGTTAATCACTCTGGAGAGTGCAGAGAGCTTTGAGCTCAGTGCGGTACTTGACAATGTAAATCGCATAGCTTTTATAGTTTTCTAATGTTCTTAATTACATATTTAATAATTGAGGACAAAATTACAAAAAAACGTTGTAATAAGAAAATTTTTAAGTAGAAAATTATCGTATTCAAACTATTTTTAGTAATTTCGCCGCATGAAAACGAAAAATTCAACAAATAAAAACAATTAGCAAGATGGAATTAACAGGTAAAATTATCGCCGTTATGGAACCACGTGGCGGCGTTTCTGCTCGTACAGGCAATCAGTGGATGACTCAGGAATATGTTCTTGAAGTTCCTGGTCAGTATCCTAAACGTTGTCTTTTTAATATTTTTGGTGAGGACCGTATTAAACAGTTCAATATCCAGCAGGGAGAGGATCTCACAATTCAGTTCGATATTGATGCAAGAGAATACAATGGTCGTTGGTTCAACGATATTCGTGCATACAATGTAATCCGCGGACAAGTTCAGCCTGCTGTCGGTATGCCACAAGCTGCACAATTCCCGCCAGCTGGAGCTACAGCAGCATTTCCTCCAGCACAGGAGCCTGCTTCAGAAGGTTCTGCTGATGATCTTCCTTTCTAATCTGATCATTTAGCACCATCGGGGAGAATCTACAAGTGTTCTTAGCTGATCTAAGGCATTTGTAGATTCTTATTTTTTAAGATGCTTTGATTTTATTAGAATCGGCATTATGATAAATAGATAGAATGTAATACTTCTGAAACACTACTCCAGATTCAATTCAAACTACTCCAGATTCAATTCGAGAAAGCTAAAGTCAATACACATCCCGATCTTCAAGAACCGCAAATTTGGTTCGATAATGATTGACTGTTTCCAAATCTATTTCAACAGTTGCAATTGACTCCAAGCTTTGCTGACAATGTATCAGTGTTTTACCTATGGGGTTAATCACAGCACTTAGACCAAGATACGTACAATAGTTATCTCTTCCAACGCGATTACAAGCGATCAAATAAGCTTGGTTCTCAATAGCTCTAGCACGAGTCAGAATCTGCCAGGCATTCTGACGACTGGAAGGCCAATTTGCCACACAGATAATCGCATCGAACTGTAAGGCGTCTGCATAACGGCTCCAGACAGGAAAACGCAGATCATAACAAGTCAGAAGCAAAAATCTGAATCCTTCATAATTCACAATGGTATGAGCCTCTCCTGATTGGTAGAATTTGTCTTCTTTACCATAAGTGAAAAGATGGTGTTTATCATAATATTCTACTTTCCGAGAACGGCCATTGATGAAATATTGCCTGTTTCTATAGGTTCCATCGGCAGTACGTATAGCCAAACTACCACAAATAGCACATTGTTGACGGTCAGCAAAATCTTGCATCCATTTTAAAGAAGAACTATTTGATTCCTCTTCGGCTATACCTATCGGTTCTGTAGCAAAACCAGTTGCCCACATTTCTGGTAAGACATAAAGATCACTGTCTGGTTGTCGCTTAATAATCTCTTCTACCTTCAATACATTCTGTAAAGGATTATTCCAAACTATATCGAGCTGTATGACTGTTATTTTCATCTGATATAAAAATCTTTTGTAAGTTGATGATACCAATTACTTCTGGAACCAGGAGCGTCTTCTAAAACAACGTTTTCTATAACGCATTGTTTCCCAATGTTTTTTGAAAATTCTATCAAGCATCTTTTAGGGGCTTTTCGAGGTGTCGTATGAATATGGAAAATGCGGCTTTTGAACATACCATTGACATTAGCCTCAGATTCCAGTCTTGACACACTTTCTTCAGGAATAATGACTGAAAAAATACCACTTTCTTTCAACAACACAGAGACTGCATACATCAAATCATGGTATGAAAGACTATCAGTATGACGAGCTGTATTTCGCTGAGGATCCGGACAAGACAAAGAGTCAACGAAATATGGCGGATTACTAATGATGGCATCAAATCCTTGGGCATCAGACATGTTTCTGACATCCTTTTGAAGTACCGTTATTTGTGATGAAAACGGCGACTTCATCACGTTATCCTGAGCCTGATGAATAGCACTACTATCAATATCAATAGCTGTGATTTGGGCGTTTGGATATCGCTGGGCCATCATGAGGGCTATCAGACCTGTGCCAGTTCCAATATCCAATATGCGGCACTCCCCTATCGGTGCCAGACTCCAGGCACCTAAAAGCGTCCCATCGGTACCGACTTTCATCGCACAGCGATCCTGCCAAACGGTAAATTGTCGAAATTGAAAGTAATCGTTGGCCATTTCTTATCCATTTTGGGCGCAAAGTTACTAATTATTTGTTAATTCTAAGCGCTTAATTCTTCATTCTTAATTATTATTAGTAACTTTGCAGCCAATTTATAATAGAAAATAGAAATAGAATGAGTAATCCTAATAAGAATCAAGCATTTCAGATGATAGCCGACATTGAAGGCGATTTCCGAGACCTCATCACTGGGAAAACGCCAGACAATGTACCTATTCTACCAGTACGTAATCTCGTTTTGTTCCCAGGGGTGGTCTCCCCTATCCTCATTGGCCGCGACTCCAGCAAAATGGTGGTTCAGAAGGCGGAAAAGCGTGGTGACCTCATAGGAGTCATATGTCAACGTGATCCTGATGTTGATGTTCCCATGCAGGAAGACCTTTATCAAATCGGCGTCTTCGCTAAGGTGATGAAGCTTCTGACACTGCCTAATGGAAATATCACAGCCATCGTACAGTGTCACGGACGTTTGCGACTCAATCAACTGACGCAGACTATTCCTTATCTGGAAGGAGATGTAGAGCCGTTGGAAGACATTGATCCGGAAAAGCGAGACCGCGAGTTTAAGACTGCTATGGAAGATTTGAGAAACATTGTCAATGAGTATATCAATGTTTCTGAGGATATTCCTGACGAAGCGACTTTCGCTATCAAGAATATCTCAAACGATATCATGGCATTGAATTTCGTTTGCTCCAACATGCCCTTTACCACCAAGGAAAAGATGAAGCTATTGGAGATGGATTCTGTGAAGGAGCGTCTTTTCAACGTGATGAAGATCATCAATCGTGAGATCAACCTGCAGAATCTGAAGGCCGATATTCGGAATAAGACACGTGAGGATATCGACGAGCAACAACGTAACTATTTCCTGCAGCAACAGATCAAGAATATGCAGGCGGAGATGGGAAATGACTCTTCACCTGAGAAATATGAACTGATACAAAAAGCTGAGAAGAAACACTGGCCGGCTGAGATCAACAAGACTTTCTTTAAGGAAGTCGAGAAACTGGATAATCTGAATCCGCAGAGTCCTGAATTCAATGTGCAGCTCAACTATCTGCAGACATTAGTCAGCCTGCCTTGGGAAGAATATACCAAAGACGACCTCGACCTGAAACGGGCGCAGAAGATCCTCGATGAGGATCACTATGGTATGGAGAAGGTCAAGGAGCGTATCTTGGAACATATGGCAGTTCTTGCACTTCGTGGTGACCTGAAGAGTCCTATCATCTGTTTGTATGGCCCTCCAGGCGTCGGTAAGACTTCTTTGGGAAAGTCTATTGCCTCTGCCATGAAACGTAAGTATGTGCGTATGTCATTAGGAGGTTTGCATGATGAGGCAGAGATCCGAGGACATCGTCGTACGTATATCGGTGCGATGCCTGGACGGATTATCAAGTCTATCCAGAAGGCAGGAAGTTCTAATCCTGTATTTATCTTGGATGAGATAGATAAGGTGACGCAGAACACCCACAACGGTGATCCAGCATCGGCATTGCTGGAAGTACTGGACCCAGAGCAGAACAATGCATTCCATGATAATTATCTTGACGTAGATTATAACTTATCCAAGGTGCTCTTCATCGCAACAGCCAATAATCTTGGGACGATACCCCGTCCTCTATTGGATCGTATGGAGATTATCGAAGTGAGCGGATATATCACAGAAGAGAAAATTGAGATTGCCAAGCGACACCTGATTCCGCGTGAACTCGAAAACACCGGTCAGAACGTGAAAGGCATGAAGCCCAGCTTCAATAAGGCTGCCATCGAGATGATTATCGAGCGCTATACTCGAGAGAGTGGCGTGCGCCAACTGGAAAAGCAAATCAACAAAGCGCTCCGTAAGATTGCCTACAAGCGTCAGTTGGAGGATAATACAGACTATAAGAAGATCACACCAACAGAGATTGAGGATCTGCTCGGAAAGCCCCCATTCTACCGCGACATCTATCAAGGTAACGACTATGCAGGTGTGGTGACNNAAACTGACTCTCACTGGTAATCTTGGAGATGTGATGAAGGAATCGGCTATCCTGGCATTGGAATATGTGAAGGCCCATGCTGACACGTTGAATATTGACTATCGTATCTTTGATAACTGGAACATCCATATCCACGTACCAGAAGGAGCCACTCCAAAAGATGGTCCATCGGCTGGCATAACCATTGCCACCTCCATTGCTTCTGCACTGACTCAGAGAAAGGTGCGTAAGAACACCGCTATGACAGGAGAGATCACACTTCGAGGAAAAGTACTTCCCGTCGGTGGTATCAAGGAGAAGATCCTTGCAGCAAAGCGTGCGGGCATTACCGATATCGTGATGTGCCAGGAGAATGAGAAGGACATTCTCGAGATACCCGAAATGTATTTGAAGGGCGTCACATTCCATTATGTGGAAAATGTACAGGACGTGTGGAAGTTTGCCCTTACCGATGAGATTGTGAAGAACCCACTCGATTTCACGATAGAGGAAGACAAGGATAAAAACGCTAAGAAATGACATTTGAACTGCAATATACGGATACAGCGAGCGATGCCCGGGCTGGCGTGATTACCACCGATCACGGACAGATTCTCACGCCTATCTTCATGCCTGTCGGAACTGCCGGGACTGTGAAAGGTGTCCATTTCTCTGAGTTGCGCGAACAAGTGAAGGCACAGATTATCCTTGGTAACACGTACCATCTATATCTGCGTCCAGGACTTGATATCTTGCGAAAAGCAGGTGGACTGCATAAGTTCAATACCTGGGATCGCCCTATCCTTACAGACTCTGGTGGTTTTCAGGTATTCTCACTGACGGGCATCCGTAAGTTGAAAGAAGAAGGCTGCGAGTTCCGTAGTCATATAGACGGTTCGAAACACTTTTTTACACCCGAAAACGTGATGGATACAGAGCGTATCATCGGTGCAGACATTATGATGGCACTCGATGAATGCCCTCCTGGAAAGAGCGATTACCAATACGCCAAGAATTCTCTCGGATTGACCCAGCGATGGTTGGAGCGCTGCGTGAAGCGTTTTAATGAAACAGAGCCACTCTATGGCTATCAGCAGACTCTGTTCCCCATCGTACAGGGATGCACCTATAAGGATCTGCGTCAGGATGCAGCCAAACATGTATGTGATGTGCTAACCCAACTCAACGATGGTGGTGGTGCTTCCATTGGAGGTTTGGCAGTTGGTGAGCCTACTGAAGTGATGTATGAGATGATTGAGGTCGTGAACGACATCCTCCCCAAGGATCGTCCACGTTATCTGATGGGTGTCGGAACGCCGCAGAATATCCTCGAAGCCATCGAACGTGGTGTGGATATGTTTGATTGCGTGATGCCAACCCGTAATGGCCGCAATGCAATGCTTTTCACGTATGAAGGCACAATGAACATGCGAAACAAGAAATGGGAGGACGACTTCTCCCCTATCGATCCTGNNATGCAGATTGCGTCGATTCATAATCTGGCTTTCTACCTGCGTCTGGTCACCGATGCCCGCCAGCATATCCTGGCTGGTGACTTTGTGCAATGGAAGAGAAGTGTTATAGAACAATTAGGACAGAGACGATGAAAAAGTTGCTAACACGATATCTCACGCGACTTGACCGTTACATTATGGCCAAGTTCATCGGCACATATATCTATTCTATTGCGCTGATTATTTCCATCGCAATCGTATTTGATGTGAATGAGAACTTGTCTAAATTTGCTACATACGGTGCTCCGCTGAAGGCTATTGTTTTCGATTACTATGCCAATTTCGTGCCCTACTTCGCNNGGCAACAGCGAGATTATTGCTATGCTCGCAGCAGGCGTCAGTTTCAAGCGGCTTATGAAACCCTATCTGCTCTCTGCTGCTCTGATTGCCGTAGTGAACTTCTACCTCGGATCAAGCGTCATTCCCCATGGAACAGTTGTCAGACAGGACTTTGAGGCTAAATACAAGAATTCCCGTCGAACGCTCTCTGCTACCAATGTCCAGCTAATGGTGGGACCTGGTATCATCGCCTACATTCAGAGTTACGACAACCGCACGAAAACGGGCTATGGTTTTTCGCTAGATAAATTTGAAAATAAGAAACTAGTCAGTCANNATGGATCTGGTGTTTTCGAAAGGTCAGCAGGAGACTTTGACCTCCTCTGAGTTGCGGCAGTATATCTCCAAGCAGACCCAGCGTGGATCAGGCAATGTGGTCCAGTATGAGGTGGAATATCATAAGCGCATAGCGACCTCCTTTGCTTCGTTTATTCTTACCATCATCGGCGTAAGCTTGTCTTCTCGCAAACGAAAGGGAGGCATGGGGCTTTATCTTGGCATCGGTCTGGGACTGTCGTTTACCTATATCCTACTTCAGACCATCAGCGCCACCTTCGCCATCAATGCAGACACACCACCCGTCTTGGCGGCATGGATGCCGAATATACTCTATTTGTTTATTGCATACTACTGTTATCGACAAGCACCTAATTAAGGAAAAGAATACAAGTGAAATTTGAAGAAACATATCTCAATGATAACATTCTCGATGCACTCTATGACATGCATTTCGAGGAAATGACCCCTATCCAAGAACGCTGTATTCCTGAGATTCTCGATGGATACGATGTACTTGGTGTAGCCCAGACTGGAACAGGAAAAACCGCCGCTTATTTATTGCCGATTCTATCGCAACTGGATGATGGTGACTATCCTAAAGACGCCATCAATTGCATCATCATGTCACCCACTCGAGAACTTGCTCAGCAGATAGACCAGGCGATGCAAGGCTTCGGCTATTATCTTGATGGTGTGAGCAGCGTAGCTGTCTATGGAGGAAACGATGGTAACCGTTATGATCAAGAGTTGAAGGGTATGCGTCTTGGGGCGGATGTGCTGATTGCTACCCCTGGGCGTCTGCTTAGTCACCAGAAGGTGGGCAACCTTGATTTGTCTCGTTGTTCTTTCTTTGTACTCGATGAGGCTGATCGTATGCTTGACATGGGCTTTATCGATGATATCATGAAGATCGTCAAGGAGTTACCCGAGTCCTGTCAGCGCATCATGTTCTCAGCAACGATGCCTCCCAAGATTCGTGAACTGGCTGTTACTTTACTCCATAATCCTGTGGAAGTGAAGATTGCNNATATTTTCAATCAAGGTGACCTGAAGCGTGTTATCATCTTCTCTGGAAAGAAAGACAAGGTCAAAGATATCACACGCAGCTTGCGAAAGATGAATATCAATTGCGACCAGATGCATAGCGACCTCTCCCAACAGGAGCGTGATGAGGTCATGTATCGCTTCAAGGCTGGACAGACGGATGTACTAGTTGCCACAGATATCGTGGCCCGTGGTATCGATATCGATGATATCCAGACGGTCATCAACTACGATGTCCCACATGATGCTGAGGACTACGTGCATCGCATTGGACGTACAGCCCGTGCTGATCGTGATGGCGAAGCCATAACCTTTGTCAGCGAAGCTGATATATACCGTTTTCAGCAGATAGAGCATTTCTTAGGCAAGGAGGTCGAGAAAGTACCGTTACCTGAAGGCTTGGGAGAGGCACCAGCATATACCAAGCGCGAGAAGAAACGTTCCAACACTCGCAGGCACGGNNGAGGCTACGTCAAACAAGTCTTAATTCTGAATCATCATGTTGTCATTTCCCATCTGTAAAATCAATCTGGGACTCAATGTCGTAGAGAAGCGCCCCGATGGTTATCACAATCTCGAGACCGTCTTCTATCCCGTACCTATTACCGATGCGCTTGAAGTGTATCCGATGGACCCGGCGTTTCCTTCTGATGTGGATTGCGACCTAAAGGTGACTAATATCCATATCGACGGTGACGA
>LXOW01382223.1_pt1 | contig 15618 bp, 15 predicted proteins | sample 1368591 | NCBI WGS metagenome assembly LXOW01 (sample SAMN04884650, study PRJNA319009) | bovine gut metagenome | isolation source: Cow rumen | host: Bos taurus | place: Italy: Legnaro (PD) | collected 2014-07-09 | reverse complement strand
AGAGCACATTGTATTTCTGTGAGAGCACAGCCGCCACAAGTTCCTTGGTGGTGGTCTTGCCATTGGTGCCTGTGATGCCGATCACCGGGATATCAAACTGGCGACGGTGCTCACGGGCCAGGTCCTTGAAGGTCTGGAGGCAGTCGTCGACGAGGATGAGGCGATTTCGAGGATTTTCTATATTATCTAGACGATCCAGAGACTCTAGACCTTCTAGGATTGTCTTATCGTCGATTATCGCATAGGCACAGCCCTTTTCGAGGGCCTGCACAGCAAACTTGTTACCATCGAACGATTCGCCTTTCAGCGCCAGGAAGATNNCGGTCGTGATACAAGGATGCTGTTGGTAAAGTTTATAAAGCGCTTTAATTTCCATGATAATTTGCAATTTTGGTGCAAAGATACAAAAAAATTCATAATTCATAAATGCATAATTCATAATTATTTCGTAACTTTGTGGGCGATTTATGGACTATACGCTCAATGTTCATGGCCAACTGCTGGATTTGAGCAGGCCTCTGGTGATGGGTATCCTCAATGCGACACCCGATTCCTTCTTTGCTGACAGCCGCCGGCAGACGGAGGAAGATATAGTTGTGTGCTGTCGGAAAATGCTGGCCGAGGGTGCTGCCATCATCGACGTAGGCGGCTGCTCCACACGTCCTGGCGGCGAAGTGGCTACTGAGGCTCAGGAGATGGAACGCCTGCGCATGGCCCTCACCATTATCAGGCGCGAACAGCCCGATGCCATCCTCTCCATCGACACCTTCCGTCCTGACGTGGCCCGTATGACGGTGGAAGAGTTTGGAGCCGACATCATCAACGATGTAAGTGGCGGTACGCCTGAGATGTTCCGTATGGTAACCCGATTGCGCGTACCTTATATTCTAATGTCGCTGCAACCCACCATCCGCGAGATGCTCCTGTCGTTTGCCGAAAAAGTGCAGCAACTGCGCGACATGGGGGCTAACGACATCATCCTCGATCCGGGCTTCGGTTTCGGAAAGACGCTGGAGCAGAACTACGAGGTGATGAACGAACTGGAGAAACTGCTGGTGATGGAACTGCCCATGCTGGTAGGCATCTCAAGGAAGTCGATGATCTATCGCTCGTTCGGCTGTACACCTCAGGAGGCCCTCAACGGTACGACGACCCTCAACACCATCGCCCTGATGAAGGGTGCAAGCATCCTCCGTGTCCACGATGTGAAGGAAGCGATGGAATGCGTAAAAATCGTCGGGCTATTAAAAGGTTAAATAGTAAATCGTCAAATAGTAAATAGACAAGGTGCTTCTCGAATTTGGAATAAAAGATATCATCGACATTGTCTTGGTCGCCCTGATGTTGTACTACATCTACCGACTGATGCGCGAGTCACGTTCTGCCAACGCCTTCAAAGGCATCATGGTGTTCGTCGTCGTATGGCTCTTTGTATCCCAGATTCTTGAAATGCGACTGTTGGGCACGATCCTCGACAAACTGGTAGGTGTGGGTCTGCTGGCCCTCATCATTATCTTCCAGGAGGAGATCCGTAAGTTCCTCTTCAATCTCGGCGGACATCAGCGTATGCGGGCCCTGAAACGCTTCTTCACCTCATCGAAACAGAAAGACAAGGACAGCAAGGCGGTGAAACAGATAATCATGCCCCTGGTGATGGCCTCTATCAACATGAGCCGCCAGAAGGTCGGCGCACTGGTGGTCCTCGAACGGAGTGCCACCCTCGACGACATCGTAGCCACTGGCGACAAGATCGATGCCAACATCAACCAGCGGCTTATCGAGAACATCTTTTTCAAAAACTCTCCCTTGCACGATGGCGCCATGATCATCTCTGATAAGCGCATCAAGGCCGCAGGTTGTATCCTGCCTGTGAGCCACGACCTGAGCATCCCCAAGGAACTGGGTCTGCGTCACCGTGCTGCGATGGGTATCTCTGAGGATACAGATGCTGTAGCCATTGTGGTTTCCGAAGAGACGGGCAGCATCTCCGTCGCCATCAAGGGCCGGTTCCGCCTGCGCCTCTCGGCAGAGGAACTGGAGAGCATCCTGACAACAGAACTATCATAAAAAATTGTTTTATATCATAATTTAAAAAACAGACTATGGATTTATTAAGTCAAATTGTAGCGCGTGCTAAGAGTAACAAGCAGCGCATCGTGCTCCCAGAAGCAGAAGAGGAGCGTACACTCTGTGCAGCCGACAAGGCTTTGGCTGACGACATTGCAAACATTGTCCTGATCGGCAACCCCGCCAAGGTGGAGGCCCTGGCTAAGGAAAAGGGACTCACAAACATTGGCAAGGCTACCCTGATCGACCCTGAGAACTACGACAAGAGTGAGGAACTGGCTGAGAAGTTGGCCGAAATCCGCAAGTCGAAGGGCATGACCATCGAGGAGGCCCGTAAACTGATTAAGAACCCCCTGTATCTGGGTTGTATGATTATCAAGACAGAAGGTGCCGACGGCCAGATCTCTGGTGCCCTTTCTACCACTGGCGACACCCTGCGCCCTGCCCTGCAGATTATCAAGTGCCAGCCTGGCATCACCTGCGTGAGCGGTGGTCTGCTGCTCATCTCGAAGCAGAAGCAGTATGGTGAGAACGGTGTGCTCGTTGTGGCCGACGTCGCTGTGACACCTATGCCCGATGCTGCCCAGCTCTCACAGATTGCCGTTTGCACGGCTCAGATGGCAAAGGCTGTGGCTGGTTTTGAGGATCCTCGCGTGGCTATGCTGAGCTTCTCGACGAAAGGCTCTGCCAAGCATGAAGTTTGCGACAAGGTGATCGAGGCCACCCGTCTGGCCAAAGAACTCGATCCGACCCTGAAGATCGACGGTGAGTTGCAGGCTGATGCCGCCCTCGTTCCCTCTGTGGGTGCAAAGAAGGCGCCTGGTTCTGATATCGCTGGTAAGGCCAACGTGCTCGTGTTCCCCAACCTCGAGGTGGGTAACATCGGTTATAAGATGGTACAGCGCTTAGGCGATGCCATCGCCATCGGTCCTGTGCTCCAGGGTATCGCCCGTCCTGTGAACGATCTCTCTCGTGGCTGCTCTATCGACGACATCTACTACATGATTGCCATCACCGCCTGCCAGGCTATGGACGCTAAAAAGTAAAAAGGTAAAAAAGTAAAAAGGTAAAAACATGAAAATCCTTGTATTAAACTGTGGTTCGTCGTCGATCAAGTACGCCCTGTACAACATGGACGACAAGAGTGTAATGACCAGTGGTGGTGCTGAGCGTGTGGGCTTGGACGGTGCCTTTGTGAAGGTGAAGCTGGCCAATGGTGAGAAAAAGCAGATCATGCACGATATCCCTGAGCATACCGAGGGCGTGAAGTTCATCTTCTCATTGCTGACGGATCCTGAGATCGGTGTCATCAAGAGCCTCGATGAGATCGACGCTGTAGGCCACCGTATGGTGCATGGTGGCGAGAAGTTCAACAAGAGTGTCATCCTTACCGACGAGGTGCTGAAGACTTTTGAGGAGTGCTCGGAACTGGCTCCGCTGCACAACCCTGCCAACTTGAAGGGTGTGAATGCCGTGAAGGAGCTGATGCCCGGCCTGCCTCAGGTGGGTGTGTTCGACACCGCCTTCCACCAGACCATGCCTCCCAAGGCCTTTATGTACGCCATCCCCTACGAGCTATACGAGAAGTATGGCATCCGTCGCTACGGCTTCCACGGCACGAGCCATCGCTATGTCTCTGCCCGTGCCTGCGAGTTCCTTGGCATCCCTGCTGAGGGCACGAAGATGATTACCTGTCACGTAGGCAACGGCGGTTCGATTGCTGCCGTCGTCGATGGCAAGTGTATCGACACCTCGATGGGTCTCACCCCGCTGGAAGGTCTTGTGATGGGTACCCGTGCCGGTGATATCGACGGTGGTGCTGTGACCTTCATCGAGAAGAAGCTCGGCCTCGATGCCGATGGTATGTCGAACCTGCTCAACAAGAAGAGCGGTGTGGCTGGTCTGACGGGGGGCAGCTCTGATATGCGCGACGTGGAGAATGCTGCCAAGGCTGGCGATCCCAAGGCCAAGCTGGCACAGGACATGTACTTCTATCGCATCAAGAAGTATATCGGTGCCTACGCTGCCGCCATGGGTGGCCTCGATGTGGTGGTCTTCACCGCTGGTGTGGGCGAGAACCAGGTCAGCATGCGCTCTGAGGTCTGCAAGAACATGGAGTTCCTGGGCATCAAGTTCGACGAGGAGAAGAACAAGGCCCGTGGCGAGGAGGTGGTCATCTCTGCCGACGACTCGAAGGTGAAAGTCGTGGTCATTCCTACCGACGAGGAGCTGATGATCGCTACCGACACCATGAATCTGCTGAAGTAAGGGTCCTATCCCCCTACATACATTTAGGGAAATCCCGCATCACATTTCGGGATTTTCCCTTTTTTTTGTGCCAGAATAGCCCTACCTTTGCAGTGTGAAATTAAAACAAATGTCGAACTAAAGATATAGAAAGGGTACAATTATGAAGAAGATGTTTACAATGCTGATGATGGCGATGATGGCACTGGCCTTCACCTCTTGCGAGGATGAAATGATCGCAGACACCCTCGAGGGTTCTTGGAAGGGTAATATGTATATCTCCACCTCATGGAATGGCAGAGTCTACGATGCCACCTATACTGAAATCACATTCCTCAAGGATCCGTTCTGCTTCAAAAGCGGTTCCGGCTATTGGGTAGACTACTATAGCAATGCGCCTTGGGACTATGTGGCCAACCACATCGACTGGACGGTGAACAACGGCGTGATCCACGTCTACTTCATCGAAGAGGACACCTCCATTGATATCTATGACTATCGTCTCAGCTCCAGCCGTTTCTATGGCACGCTCGATGACTATGGCACACTGGTTGACTTCGACCTCTACAACGTCAGTCATCCGTACACCTACTGGGACAACTACTACTGGGGCTACGATGGTTGGTACGACGACTGCTACTGGGCACGCACCCGTGGTGAAGCTGCCGACAGCACAACGACGGTTGAGAAGCCAAAGAGGTTTGTGAATCCCAACCGTGACAAATAAACAAGTAATCTCAAATGATAGACAAGAAGGCCGTTCATTGTGAAATGAGCGGCTTTCTTTTATGCAATCGTCTTATAAAGGGTCGAGGCGTTATGGCGCCCCTCCATTACATCGAGTATCTCTTCCTCCGTCGAGAGGTTGAAGTCGCCAGGGATGGTGTTCTTAAGGGCAGCAGCAGCGAGCGAGTAGTTCAGCTGCTTTTGCTTGTCGTCGGGGAACAGACTGACGGCATGCAGCCAACCACCCATGAAGGCATCGCCCACACCCACAGGATCCACTACGTCGGGGATATCCATGATAGGCGCCTGGAGCAACTTGCCATCCGTCCAGAGCAAGGCCGTCAGCGTGTGGTGATTCGAACTCACGATATTCCGCATACCCATCATCCAGTGCTTCAGTCGCGGATACTGGGCGTGCAGCTCGTCGAACCACTCTCCGTACTCCTTCATCTGCATCTCGAAGTTCGAGTCGACAGCCGTAAACGGGGGCTGGGGATGCTGCGAGAGCCAGTCGAACTCGATGGCATCGCCAAACATCATGTCGCAGCGGGAGAGCATCCGACTCAGCGTCTTACGAGGCTCAGCACCCTCATATTTCCACAGGTTCTTACGATAGTTGATGTCGAAACAGACCGTCACCCCCAGCTCGTCGGCAATGTCGAGGGCCTCGAAAGTAGCATCGGCAGCCTGCTGCGAGATGGCAGCGGTGATGCCTGACACGCAGAAGTACGTACAATCCTTCAGAATCTCGCGCCAGGGTATCATGCCTGGCTTCAGGTCGTAATAGGCCGATCCACTGCGGTCATAGATCACCTTGGCAGCTCGCATGCCTGCGGGCGGTTCGAAATAATAGGTGCCGATACGCTGGCCGCCATAAAGCACACATCGGGTGTTCACACCCAACTGCGCCAAGTTCATGGCGCCAGCATGACCCACGGGGGTGTCAGGCAGACGGGTGATATAGGTCACGTCCTCGCCCTGCGAAGCCAGCGACACAGCCACGTTGGCCTCACTGCCACCATACTTGCTGGTGAACATATCGCCCTGCGTCAGCCTCAGATGGCCGGGCTTTGAGAATCGGAGCAACAACTCTCCGAAGGTTACAATCTTCTGTCTGTTCATATCTGTTTTTGTGAAATAACGCTGCAAAGGTACAAAAAAACTATAAATTATTTCTTAAAGAGATGTTAAATCTTTGATTAACTAATTAATTTAGTTTAAAAACTATTCGATTTAGTTGTATATAACGAAAATTTTTAGTTACTTTGCACTCAGGAAATGACAACGACGCGATAATTGATTGAAAACTAAAAGCATTTACGACAATGAAGAAGCTTACAAATAAAGAAAAGGAAATCATGGATCTGTATTGGCCGCACGGGCCGATGTTCGTCAAGGAACTCCTGGAGTACTACGACGAGCCCCGTCCCCACTTCAATACCCTTTCCACGATGGTTCGTATCCTGGAGAAGGAAGGCTACCTTGACCACAAGCAGTTTGGCAACACCTATCAGTACTTTCCGCTGATCACGGAGGCGGAATACGGGCGCAAGTCGATTGCGGGTGTCATCAAGAACTACTTCAACGACTCCTACCTCTCAGCCGTTTCCTCGTTTGTCAAGGAGGAAAAGATTTCCGTAGAAGAATTGAAAGAACTCATCGACCAAATCGAAAACAACCATGACTGATTTTCTGATCTACGACCTGAAGGTGGCCGTGCTCATCGCGGTGTTCTATATGTTCTACCGTCTGATGCTGGCCCGCGAGACCTTCCACCGTGTGAACCGCATCGTGCTGCTGGCTACGGCAGTGGCCTCGTTCATCCTGCCGCTCTGTGTCATCACGACGCACCAGACGGTGGTGATGCCGATGCCCACGATCGACGTGGAACTGGGTTCCGCTGTCATCGAAGAGGAAACGCCAAGCGTACCCTTCTGGCAATTGGCCCTGCCCATCCTATATATAATAGGTATGGTAGCCACACTTGCCAACACCCTCTGGTCGATGTTCAGAATCATCAGTCTGATCAAGCATAGTGAACAGCATCCGCAGGATGATGGCACCACCATCTGCGTGACCGGTAACGCAGCACTGGCACCCTTCAGCTGGATGCACTATATCGTGATGAACCGCAGCGACTACGAAACCCGTGATGCTGCGATTCTCACCCATGAACGGGGACATATCCGCCTGCATCATTCGTGGGACCTTATCCTCGTCGATCTCCTCACCGCCCTCCAGTGGTTCAATCCCGCCATGTGGATGCTCCGCAGCGACCTGCGCGCCATCCATGAATACGAGGCCGACGGTGCAGTACTCTCACAAGGGATCAATGCGCGTCAATATCAATACCTGTTAATCACAAAAGCCGGTGGCATCGGCGGGTACTCCCTTGCCAACGGAATCACTCACAGTGCCCTCAAAAACCGAATCAATATGATGTTACATACCAAATCCCCACGCCGCAGCCTCCTGAAGCTGCTCGCACTTCTGCCCATCGTGGGCGTCACACTCGCCCTCAACGCAGAGACCGTTACGGATGTCGTCTATAACAACGACGAGCCCCAGAAGCAAGTGCCTGTAAAGAAAGGCAGGAAGGCCAGCACCATCAAGGCTGGCAACGGTACAGTCCTGCAGGTTGTGGAGCAAATTGCCAAAAGCGATGATCAGCAGGCTTCAGATGTCGAACTCATCACCATCAAGGGAAAAGTATTCGATGTCGATGACAAATCACCTATTGTTGGTGCGGTTGTCAAAGTCGCTGGCTCTACCAAAGGCGCTGTTACCGACAAGGAAGGAAACTTCAGTCTGGAAGTATCTGTAGGCGACCGTATCGAGGTGATGTATGTCGGCTATGATACCTATTCCGTTAGTATTAGCAAGGCTTACGCTAAAGACCGCAAGTACATGATTGCCCTCAATAAAGAAGGAACAGAACGTATCAGTGGCGATGTCTTCGACGTCGTAGAGACGATGCCGCAGTTCCCAGGGGGCCCGCAAGAGCTCTTCGGTTTCCTCTCCAAGAACATCAGGTATCCGAAGGATGCCATGGAGGCCAACATACAGGGTCGTGTCATCGTGACGTTCGTGGTTGGCAAAGACGGCTCGATCAACGATGCTCGCGTGGTCAAATCCGTTAACCCCTCACTTGATGCAGAGGCCCTCCGCGTGATCAACGCTATGCCCAACTGGACACCTGGTACACAGAGTGGCAAGGCCGTCAATGTGAAGTACACCGTGCCCATCACCTTCCGCCTGGATGGTGGCAAGCCCAAGGAAGCAACTCAGGTCACAGGTTCCTTCACCCCAGTAGAACCATCCACCGTCAGTCGCTTGCCAGGAGCCAAGATTGATGAGAATGGCAACCTCACCGTTAACGGCAAGGCCGTCAAGAAAATCCTGGTCGATGGTAAACCCGTTGATAATATCGAGTCGGCAGCTTATATCGCTGGATACACAGCTGGCCAGAGTGGTATTTCTGCTGATCATATGCCTCTGGTTATTGCGGATGGCAAAACGATTGACATCAACAAGATGAAGGAAATCGATCCCCAAACCATCGAGAGCATGACAGTGCTGAAAGACAAGGCCGCCATTAATCTGTATGGTGAGAAAGCTAAAGATGGCGTCATTGTCATTACAACAAAGAAATAGTAGTATCTCTCTTGTTAAATGAAGCATAAACCACTTACGATGCTTGTCCTCGCCCTGTTGGCAGTCATGACTGCTCAGGGCGAGGTTTCTGCAAAGAAGAAAACGAATGTTGCTGAAGTCGACAGTCTGCAACTAACGATTCAGGCGGGCGACAGCTGTATGCAGATGTTCAACACCTTCGAGGCCCTGACCTTCTACCGGCAAGCCTTCGCGATGAAAGACACGGCAGACGTCCGCATGAAGCTCGCTGACTGCTACTATAAGCGTGGCAACTATCGTCAGACGGCCGACCTGCTGAAACTGGTTCCTGAGGACAGCCTCTCGCATGAAGCCTTCCGCCAACTGGCGCTGAGCTATCAGAAACAGAGCGATACCGACTCTTATATCTATTGGGCCGGCCGGCTGCTCGGGCGTTTCCCGATGGATGGTGAGATTGTGGCAGGTCTCACGCTTGCTTATGCGAAAACCAATCAGCCGGAAAAAGGTATCGTCTGCGGCATGAAATACTGACAAAGGGATACCACGAATATCCTGGTGAACCGGGCGTTGGCCGATGCGTGGTTCATGAACCGCGACTTCAAAGCGGCTGCCAAGTTGTATGAGCAACTGCTCCAGCAGGGCGACTCCACCTTCAACACGCTCTACTCTGCAGGCATGTGCTATGCACAGCTCGACAGCCTCAACCGCGCCTATAAATGTCTGATGCCCGCTTTCCTCATCAGCGGCATGCAACATGCCGGCTGTGCCTACCGCCTCGGTGTGGTCAGCGTCGACCTTGGCAGCTACATAGAGGGACTGGGCTATCTCGACCTCGCCACCAAACTGATGCTGCCCGACACCACCATCATGAAGGCCATCACCCTCTCGCAGGGCGAAGGCTACTACCTCACCAAGCGCTACGACAAAGCCGTCGAGGCCTGGAAACAGCATCTGACGTATAATCCCACTTCCATCGCTACCTATTACAACATCGCCAGTGCCTACTACTATCTTCTCTCCGACGTTCCTCAGGCCAAGAGCTATCTCGAACAATTCCTCCTGGCCGCACGCAAAGAGCCCAATCCCAACGCTCAACTCACAGAGATGATCAAAAAGGCCGATGAACTCCTCCGCACCATCAACGCCCCAAAAACGCGACGACAAGGACGGTAAGCCTGCATAATTCTCCGTTTTTCACACTTTCTTGCATTTTTTTGAAGAAAAAGTCTTGATATTCGAAAAATTTTCGTATATTTGCCACGAAGTAATGCTAAAAGTGAGAAGTCATGAAACTAAATGAGAAATTTGTGGTTACTATTAACCGAGAACTTGGCAGCGGTGGTCGTACCGTTGGCAGGAAGTTAGCAGAGAAACTGGGAGTTCCGTTCTACGACAAGGCACTCATCAAGTCCTTACAGGACATGTATCATCTCAATACCGACCAGATTGAGAAGCTCAAGGGCCGCAGCCACAGCTGGTGGGACGAATTCAAGCGTACATTGACGGCTGGATACCAAAACGATTCGTTCTATCAGACGAGGATGGGAGCAGAACCCGATGTGCTGACTACCGACGAAATATTCAAGACGGAACAGGAAATCCTGAAAGCCATTGCCAAAGACGAGTCGTGTGTCGTGGCCGGTCGTAGCGGCTTCTTCGTGTTCCGCAACCATCCCAACCGCCTGAGCATCCTCATCCAGGCCTCGATGGACTTCCGTGTGGAGCGCGTCTGCCAGAAACAGCACAAGACACCCGAGGAGGCCCGCAAGATTATCGACAAGGTCGACAAGATGCGCGAGAACTACGTCAACAAATATACGAAGACCTCGCGCTATGATACCCGTAACTACGACCTCGTCATCAGAGCCGACGGCAAGACGGAAGACGAAATCGTTGACCTTATCCTCAGTTACATCGGGCAGAAGAAAACAGACAGCTTCGCCTATCTGTAAATCAAGTATTTAGGGTTGGCTCTCACCCTCGATGTATTGCGACATGAGGAGGTGATCGCCATCCCAGACAATATAGGAAAACTGGGTAATCCAATCGCCTAAGATTATCATCCGAGCCTTTTTCGTAAGTTGAAGGTCTATTTCAATGTGGCGATGGCCATAGATGAAATAGTCGACATTAGAGTGATATTGGATGTACTTCTTCGTAAAGAGCACGAGGTGTTCGCGGTTCTCACCCATATAGGGCGGCTCCTCGTTGTTAGGGCGTTTCAGACGGCTGTGCTTGGCCCAGTTCAGGCCGAACCACATGCCCCAGCGAGGATGAAGGGCAGAGAAGGCCCACTGACAGGCGCGGTTGTGGAAGATGCTCTTGATGAGCTTAAAACGCTTGTTGGGATCGCCCAGTCCGTCGCCATGTGCCAGGAAAAAGATCTTGCCATAGAGTTCAGTAGTCTCCGGCTTCTTGTGGAGAATGACACCACACTCCTTTTCCAAATAGCCATAGGCCCAGATATCGTGGTTGCCTGTGAAATAATGCACCTCAACCCCCATGTCGGTGAGTTCGGAGATTTTACCCAAGAAGCGAGTAAAACCTTTGGGCACTACATATTTATATTCGTACCAGAAGTCGAACATGTCGCCTAAGAGATAGACGGCAGCGGCCTTCTCCTTGATGGAGTCGAGGAAACGCACCAATCGGCGCTCCTGCATGCGCTGATGCGGAACGGCGAGAGAACCAAGGTGGGCGTCACTTAAGAAATATATCGGTTTCATCGTTAATCAAATCCAAGTTCGACTCTTGCTTCTTCACTCATCATGCTCTGGTCCCAGGCAGGTTCGAAGACGAGGTTGACATTGGCACCTTTAACGCCCTCGACACTTTCCACCTTGGTACGGACATCCTCCAGGATGAAATCGGCAGCAGGACAGTTGGGAGCCGTGAAGGTCATGTCCATCTCGACGGTATAGTCGTCCTGCACATCAATTTTGTAGATCATACCGAGGTTGTAGATATCCACGGGAATCTCTGGGTCGTAGACGGTCTTCAACACATCGACGATCCGCTCTTCAATCTGGGTTCTTTCTTTTTGTGTCATATATAATAATTTTATTGTTTATTCCAATTCACCTCCAGGCGATGGAGCATGGTGGTGCTCTCACCACAGGAGCCTGTATGCTGGATGGCGATGCCGCCAAAATTGTTCGGTTTCATCGGTGCAACGAGGCTGACGACATGGGGTAGCTTGCTGTCCTCGGGTTTGGGCGTAGCGGTCTCGACATCCACCTTCAAGTAGCCGTTTGCAGCTGTTAAGAAGATGGTGCAACCCGTGCGATAACAGGTGGCGGAGACTGCTCCACTGATGCCCTTGACCTGTCCGTGGTCGTATTCCACGAGGTAGAAATCGACAGCTTTGGCATGTTTGGTGGTACGGATGATGCGGAGGCCGTAGCCCGTGAGCGTTTTGGTATCGAACTTCAGACAAACGTCCATATATTGACCCGTGGCCGAACCGAAGCCCTGACCTGCAGTCTTGGTGGGATCGACGGTCAGTATCAGCGACATATCGCTATAGTTGCCTTCAGCAGGCGTGTACATCAATCGAGCCCCACGCTGGGCCTGGAGCAGACCCTTGCCCACAGCACCATTGAAGCCCTCGCCATATTCCCACATGGGTTTGTTGCGATCGAACGTCCAAGGATATTCTGATGTATCAGCGGGTTTGAAGCCATCGACCGTCCAAAGACCAGGGGCGACGACGGGTTGCCAGTCGCAATAGAACTGAGAGAAGTCCGTATCGAGGCGCTCCTGCTTAGGCGCTTTCTTTACCTTTGTCTGGAAAGTCATGGGTTCACCATAGTCGCTACGTTTCTGTTTAGGTTCCAACACAGCCTTCAGCACATGACCCTTGTCGGCCTCCTGGAGCATATAGACGCCAGTAGGATGACCATGAGTCGTAGCCATAGGAATATCATCACGATACCATGTGATGCGGGAGTCATCATTTTCTTCTTTTGTGTTGAGTAAATAGGTCAGAACAGCGCGATCTTTCATCAAGTGAAGGCGGGGCTTGATAACTGTTGGCGGGGGCAACTGCGAGGGTTTGATGATGACGTGACAAGCCGCCTCACGATCATCCCTAGTAGCTGCTACGATGCAGAAATCAGCGATTTCATCGGTGTAGTTGGCAGGAATGACGGTTACATTGCCCTTGTTGTCAGGCTGCAGCAAAGCATAGCCCTGATAGCCATGTGTGATGGCATTAGAGGGGGCCCAACGAACGGGCTCCGAGTGCTCTGAGCAAGACAGGCGCAAGGTGTCGCGCCCTGTGAGCAGTGTGGCTTCATGCTGGCTGATGTCCAGGAAAGGAGCCTCCGTCAGTTCGTCTTTTATCCAACCTATATAGTCCGGCTGGAGCGTGTTCTGAGGTTGGCGACTGCCAATGAGATAGGGTTTGCCATTCAACGTGAAGTTGTTCTGATAGCAGCGCAACCAAGGCTGGGGATAAGCCGTCCAACCGATATAGATGCTATCTGAAGGCGCATGATAGCGACAATCAATCAGTGTCACAGGACCGCCCTGCTTGCAAAAATACATCTCGCGCTTGATGCCTTTGACATAGAAATCGCAGTCGATGAGCAGTGGCCCTCGTCCAAAGGTACTCCAGAAGGGCTTCTGACCATAGAGGTCGAAGGTACAATGTTTGTAAAAGGCTGAGCCGTTCAGCGCATCGTCGGTACATTCGAAATGACAGTCCTCATAATAGGATTTCTGGGCACCGTTCAACGGATTGAGGTTCAGACGGCTGATGAATCGCACATTCTTAGCCACCAGTTGCTTACCATGCACATAGCCCACATGGGCCTGGGTGATGGCATCGCTGCGTTTCTTGCGAGAGAGGGAAGGATCCCAGGGATAGTCGAGGTCGACATTGCAGTAATTACCCATCGTGAGGTTTTCGACGGTGAGGGAATCGCACCAGAAATCGAACATGGTGAAGTTGCCCACCGCCCCCTGCATCTGACCTCGCTGCGATGCCAGAATAGTCTGACGGGCATCATCAGAAAGTCCGATGAAATGGAGTTTTTTTGCCCGGATCACGATGCCGAACGGCTCACGTCCATTCTGTCCTGTGACCACCTCAGGATGGTCAGGATCATCGACCCAATACACGTTGGGGGCGATGTAGAGCGTGCAGCTGTCGCCAAAATGGGCTGCTGCCTCGCGGAAACCGGAATAAGCGTAAGGATGATTTTCAGACTTGTCGAGCCTAGCATCGAGATAGAGATGGTGCGCATCGAGCTTTTCAGCAATATCGGCCGGCACAGACGTAGACACCTGTGCAGAGGCACTGAACCCCGTCAGTGCGAACAGATAGCCGACCACTGCTCTCATTATTTCTCCTTATAGATGACCTTGTTGGCACCACTGGTAATCTTCAAAGCTTCAGGATGATCCTTGAGGAAAGAGTCGATATGGCGCACGCGCTTCTCTGCGAGAATCTCATCAACCGCAATCAAGATACCCGTTTCCTCCACATCGCCAAAGCCATAGTTAATGGCCGTACCAAAGAGTTTCATGGTGGGCGACAAGCTCATATAGGCATTCACCAACGGGGGAATGTTATAACCCAACTGGCGGATTTCGCGGTTCAGAATACGGTAGTCGTCCTTGAAGCTTTTCTCCGAAAAGATCTTCTCCAACTCACTTTCGTCGGTTTCGATTTTCAGCGGTTTCATCGGAATAATCAGGTGCTCCTTATCGTCGAAATGCTTCTTGAGGAAATAGAGAATCATATCGCGACCCTTACGGATATATGAAGGGTACATGGTCATCTTTCCGAAGAAATACTTCACGTTGGGTTTGATGACGGTCAGTGCCCCTAGTCCGTCCCAAAGATTATCCAATGCAAAGAGACTTTTCGCGCCCATACGCGAAGATTGATAAGGTAGCGATACGAACGAACGTCCCAGCTCGATCGTATAGGGCATATACTCCTTGAGGAACTTTTCCGAGAAATGGAACATGTGACTGGTGGCCAGAAGCGGCTGGCCGTTCTCGTCGAGATCCCATGCCGTACCTTCGAGATAGCGATAACCACCAATGATCTCCTCTGCCTCGGGATTCCAGACAATCAGCTGCTTGTAGCAATTCTCACAGATATCAAACTCATCAATATCCATTGACTTGCCTGTGCCTCCTCCTGCCTCGCGGAAAGCTATTTCACGCAGGCGACCGATCTCCTTCATGACATTGGGCGCATTGTGAGCCGTCACAACATAAATCTCGTTATGACTCTTGTTGGTCATTCGGAGCTGGCGTTCTGGTGTCAGTTCACTCTTCAGAATTTCCTTGGCAATGGGTTGGATAATCTCTTGTTCCATTATTATTGGGGTTTTAGGGTTCTGGTTGTATATTAGAGGGTGTAGACCTGATCCTTTACGAACTGCGCCCATTCGACGGGCTTCCTTTTCTTGTCGAAGGTTTGCCAGGGAATGGGTTTGCCAATAGCAATACGGAAGGTCTTGTGCACGTTTTTGTACATTTCATCGACTAAAAACAGCATCGCCAAATTAAACGGCAGACACTTGTCGGAGAAGTTGGCCAGGCGATAGAAGAAGTTAGAGTTCTGCCCCCCGAAATGGATGGGAACCACATCACGCTGGTACTGCACACTCTTGGAAATGAAGGTCTTCGTCCAAGGAATATCACGGATTACACCGTCTTTCTTGCGAGAGCAGAGACCTGCAGGGAACATCAGCATGTGGTTGTCGCTCTGGAAACCCGCCTCGACCATTGCCGGGAAGTTACGGCTCTGATTACCCGTCTTGTTGATGGGAATGCAGACAGGAGCCAAACCTGGGAGGTTCATCAGCAGGTCGTTGACCAGATAACGGAAACGTCCATCGTAATGGCGCCCGATAATGGCACCAAGGGCCACACCGTCCTCACCACCAAGAGGATGATTGCTCACAAAAGTATAGAGCCGACCGT
>LXOW01167339.1_pt1 | contig 15619 bp, 15 predicted proteins | sample 1368591 | NCBI WGS metagenome assembly LXOW01 (sample SAMN04884650, study PRJNA319009) | bovine gut metagenome | isolation source: Cow rumen | host: Bos taurus | place: Italy: Legnaro (PD) | collected 2014-07-09 | reverse complement strand
GACATCCACAACTATGCCAAGCAGCAGGCCGGCGAAGGCGCCAGCCAGGAGAAGATTATGGAAGAGGTGAAGAAGGAGATGCTCCTCAACGTCGAGCTGCAGGGCAAGCACCGCAACCGTCGCACCGGTTCGGGCGGTATGCTCCTCGGCAAGGTGGAGAAAATCGGTGACGCCCTGAAGGGCAAAATCGACCTCAAGGAAGGCGACCGTATTGCTACCCTCGTCAGCCTCAGCCTCACTCCTCTCCGCATCGACGAGATTCTCGAGATTCGTCCTGATGTGGACCAGGTTGACATCAAGGGCAAGGCCATTCTCTTCGAGAGCGGCATCTATGCCAAGATTCCTACCGATATGCCCGAGAAACTCGCCCTGAGCGCCCTTGACGTGGCTGGTGCTCCCGCCCAAACTGCCAAGCTGTGCCAGTATGGCCAGACTGTCGTCATCCTCGGTGCTGGTGGCAAGAGTGGTATGCTCTGCGCCTACGAGGCCAAGAAGCGCGTCGGTGTCACCGGTAAGGTCATCGGCATCGCCAACAGCCCCAAGAGTACCCAGCGTATCAAGGATCTCGGCTTCTGCGACATTGTGGAGTCTGCCGCCGGCATGACCCCCGTCCAGGTCTATGAGCTCATCGAACGCCTCACCAACGGCAAGATGGCCGATGTTACCATCAACTGCGTCAATGTTCCCGACCAGGAGATGACCGCAGTGCTCTGCACCAAGGATGACGGTATCGTCTACTTCTTCTCCATGGCCACCAGCTTCACCAAGGCTTCCCTCGGTGCCGAAGGCATCGGTGCCGACGTGAACATGATCATGGGTAACGGCTACACCAAAGGCCATGCCGAGTTCACCCTTCAGGAACTCCGCGAGTGCCCGAAGCTCCGCAAGATTTTTGAGGAACTTTATGCCTAATTGGATTTTGAAAGTTGAGTTTTCATAATTCAAAAAAAACCTTCCGGCTGGGGAGACCCTCCGGTAGGTTCTATTGATAAGATAAGGAATACATTACATGAAGATATCGCTGGTTATCCCCGTATACAACCGCACCGATGAGATTATGGAGCTTTTGCAGAGCGTTGCCATACAGGGCTACCGCGATTTCGAGGTGATTGTTGTCGAGGACGGCTCGTCGCAACCCTGCAAAGAAGCCATTGCCGTCTATGAAGGCCAGTTTCCTTTGCAGTATCATTTCAAGGAGAACTCGGGTCCTGGCCCCAGCCGTAACTATGGTGCACAATTTGCCACAGGTGACTATATTATAGTGCTCGACTCGGATTGTGTGCTTCCTCAAGGCTATTTGGAGACTGTTAACCGTCATTTGGAAAGTGAGAAGATTGATGCTTTCGGCGGTCCCGATAAGGCGGCTGACTCGTTCACTGTCATGCAGAAGGCCATTAACTACTCTATGACCTCGTTTCTTACCACCGGTGGCATCCGTGGCGGCATGAAGAACGTGGAGAAGTTCCATCCGCGGAGCTTCAATATGGGTGTACGCAAGGAGGTGTGGAACAAACTGGAAGGCTTTTCGGCTATGCGTTATGGCGAGGATATCGACTTCAGCATCCGTCTCAAAGAGGCTGGCTACCGTGTGGTGCTGATGCCCGATGCCTGGGTGTGGCACAAGCGGAGGAATACCCTCAAGTCGTTCTACCGCCAGGTATTCAAGTTTGGACGTGCCCGTATCACACTCTATCGTAAGCATCCCTCCACATTGAAGCTGGTGCATCTGTTGCCATCGACTTTTGCTGTGGGCACTATACTTCTTGTGCTGCTGGCCCCGTTCACATGTGCTCTGTCATTGGTACCGCTTCTGCTGATGATGATGGCCTTCTTCTTCGACTCGCTACGCCTCAACAAGGACCTTCGGGTGGCCGGTCTCTCTATAGTCACTGCCTTTGTGCAGCAGTTCGGTTATGGCCTTGGTTTCCTGGCAGAACTGTTTCATTTGTAATTAAAATGAATAAATATAAACAATAAGTAATAACCCTTTTATGAAAGTCAATCGCAGAAAAGAACTGTTCCCCAACGTCACAGACGAGCAATGGAACGACTGGAAATGGCAGGTGAAGAACCGCATTGAGACCTACGAGGAGCTGAGTAAGTACTTCACTTTCGAGCCCGAAGAGGCCGAAGGTATCAAGAAGGCTTTAGCTAAGTTTCGTATGGCCATCACGCCTTACTATCTGAGTCTCATCGATCCCAACGACCCGTATGACCCCATTCGCCGTCAGGCCATCCCCGCAGGTCCCGAGTGCAATATTGCCCCCGCCGACCTCAACGACCCGCTGCACGAGGACGAAGACTCGCCCGCTCCCGGCCTTACGCACCGCTATCCGGATCGCGTGCTGTTCCTCATCACCGATATGTGCTCCATGTACTGCCGCCACTGCACCCGCCGTCGTTTTGCCGGTCAGAAGGACGACGAAAGCCCCAGCGAGCGTATCGAGAAGTGCCTGGCTTATATCGAGAAGACCCCGCAGGTGCGCGACGTGCTGCTCAGCGGCGGCGACGCCCTGATGGTCAGCGATGCCAAGTTGGAGTATATCATCCAGCGTCTGCGCGCCATCCCGCATGTGGAGATTGTCCGCATTGGCAGCCGCACACCGGTCGTCTGCCCACAGCGCATCACCCCCGAGCTCTGCGATATGCTGAAGAAATACCATCCCATCTGGCTCAACACCCACTTCAACCACCCCAACGAGTTCACNNGTGCTGCTGCGCGGCGTGAACGACTGCGTCCATGTGATGAAGAAACTGATGCACGAGCTGGTGCGCAACCGCGTGCGTCCGTACTATATCTACCAGTGCGACCTCAGCATGGGTCTGGAGCACTTCCGTACCCCCGTGAGCAAGGGTATCGAGATCATCGAGAATCTCCGTGGCCATACCAGCGGCTATGCAGTGCCCACCTTCGTGGTTGACGCTCCTGGCGGCGGCGGCAAGACGCCCGTCATGCCCCAGTACGTCATCTCGCAGAGCCCTGACAAGGTCATCCTCCGCAACTTCGAAGGTGTCATCACCACCTACACCGAGCCGCGTGAGTACCACGAGGAGTGCCATTGCCCGGCCTGCGAGGCCAAGAAGCGCGTGGACGAAGGTGTCGCCTCGCTGCTCGAGACCGACCGCATGGCCCTCGAGCCCAGCCACCTGATGCGCCACGAGAGAAACAAGAAATAAGTGGATAGATGAAAGTGGAAAGTGGAAAGTGGAAAGTGTTGGTGCTGATTTGCGTCAGCATCGCTTTCCACTTTCCTCTTTCCACTTTCCATTTTGCATCTGCCCAGGTTGCCGGCCTCAATACCCTGACGGTGCTCGACCTCAGCAGTCAGGCGCGCACGGCAGGTTTGGGGTTTGACTATCTGGCATTGTTCGATCAAGACCCCACTATCGGTATAGACAATCCATCGCTGCTGCATGGCGGGATGTGTGGCATCGGGTCGCTCAGTTTTGTGTCCCTTTTCGACGGGACTATGACGGGAACCCTCTCTTATGCGCACAACTTCAACCGTATAGGACCTTTGATGTTCTCCTTTCGTTTCAACAACTATGGACGTTTTGAGGGCTATGACGAGGAGGAAACCCCCACGGGCACCTTCTCGGCGGCCGACTACTCTCTGTCCATAGGATGGGGGATGTGGATAGACAGTAACTTTAGCATTGGTGTCAACTTTAAGCCTGTACTCTCTCATTATGAGAGCTATTCGGCTTTTGCCATGGCTTTCGATGTGGCGGGCAGCTATGTCAATGACNNGTCAATGACAACCGCCGTTTTGCCGCCACGGTGATGGGACGTAACATTGGCGCACAGCTCTCCACCTTCGACGGCACCCGCGAGACCTTGCCTTTCGAGCTGTCAGCTGAGATGTCTTATAAACTTGCCAAGGCTCCCTTCCGCTTCTTTCTTGCGGCCAACGAGTTGCAACAGTGGAATCTCCGCTACGACGACTCGCTGAACCCAACCTCCACTACCGACCCCTTTACGGGCGAGGTGACCAAGGAGGGGTGGCTGGAGGGCTTCGCCGACAATCTGTTACGCCACCTTCAGGTGGGTGTGGAACTCAATCTCGGTCGCTCGTTCTTTGCCCGTGTGGGTTACAGCTACCGTCAGACGCAGGAGATGAAAGCCATCGACGCTATCAATTTTAGTGGCTTCTCTTTCGGCCTTGGAATTCATACCAAGCGGTTCGACTTCGCCTATTCCCGTCGCAACTACCACCTCTCCCAAGCGCCTGATTTCTTTACCCTCAGCTATCGCTTTTAAGCAAACGGCGAATTTTGCGAATGAAACTACAGTTTGTTGTATCCAATCAGACCAATCCCTATTGGAATATCGCGGTCGAGAACTATCTTTTGTCGCTGCCCGAGACCGAGCTGGTGACGCTCTATCTCTGGAAGAACCGCCGTACGGTGGTCATCGGTCAAAACCAGAACCCCTTTAGCGAGTGCAACGTGGAGGCACTGGAGGCCGACGGCGGCTACCTTATGCGCCGTCGTACGGGTGGCGGTGCTGTCTACCATGACGACGGCAACATCAACTTCTCCTTCGTCGTCCCCAAAGCGCTATATGACCAGACGCGCCAGTTCAGCGTCATCCAGCGTGCTGTGCTCGACTACGGTATTGTTGCCGAGCTGTCTGGCCGCAATGATATCCTCACAGAAGGACGCAAATTCAGCGGCAACGCCTTCAGCAAGGGCAAATATCAGGACCTGCATCACGGCACCATCCTCATCAAGGGCAATATGGAGGACCTGCAGCGCTACCTCAAGCCCAAGCCCGCCAAACTGCAGAAGCACGGCGTCGCCTCGGTGCGCAGCCGCGTAGTCAACCTCTCTGAGCTTAACCCAGAGATCACTTCTGAGAGCATAGTTCCGCACTTGCGCTCTGCTTTCGAGGAAATATATGGCAACAAGAGTGTGGATGTCGGTTTCCCCGACATCGCCGCCTGCCCCGAGGTCCGCGCCCTCTACGAGCAGTTCGCCTCCGACGAGTGGCGCTATGGCCGTTGGCGCTCCTTCACCGCCCAGCGCTCTGCCCAGTTCGACTGGGGTGGGGTGGAGCTGTCTCTCACCGTCGACGAGGCTCGCGGCGTCATCACCGACGTTCAGCTGGCTTCCGACGCCCTCGACCTCGTCGCCCTCGACGAGACCCGCTCTCTCCTCACTGGTGCCAATATACAACAGCGCCCTCCGTCGGAGAGCGCTGTTATAAATGATATTCTGTCGTTAATTTATTAACGTTTATAAGTTGGCTTTCAAATAGCCCAGCAGCTGGTCGATGCTGACGCGCTCTTGCTGCATGGTGTCGCGGTCGCGCACGGTGACGGCGTTGTCGCTGAGGGTGTCGTTGTCCACGGTGATGCAGAAGGGGGTGCCGATGGCGTCCTGACGGCGGTAGCGGCGGCCGATGGCGTCTTTCTCGTCGTACTGCACCATCATGTCGGGCATGAGCAGGTGCTGCACCTCGCGGGCTTTCTCGGGCAGGCCGTCTTTCTTCACCAGCGGCAGCACGGCGGCTTTGTAGGGCGCCAGCTTGCGCGGCAGCGAGAGCACGGTGCGGGTCGAGCCGTCCTCGAGGGTCTCCTCTTTCAGCGCGTGGCTGAAGATGGCCAGGAAGGTGCGGTCGACGCCGATACTGGTCTCAATGACATACGGCGTGTAGCTCTCGTTAAGCTCGCTGTCAAAATACTGCAGTTTCTTGCCGCTGAACTCGCTGTGGCGCCCCAGGTCGAAGTCGGTGCGGCTGTGGATGCCCTCGAGCTCCTTGAAGCCGAAGGGGAACTTGAACTCGATATCCGTGGCGGCGTTGGCGTAGTGGGCCAGCTTCTCGTGGTCGTGGTAGCGGTAGCAGTCGGCCGGGATGCCGAGGGCGAGGTGCCACTGCAGGCGCTCTTCCTTCCAGTGTTTGAACCACTCCAGCTCGGTTCCGGGACGCACGAAGAACTGCATCTCCATCTGCTCGAACTCGCGCATGCGGAAGATGAACTGGCGTGCCACAATCTCGTTGCGGAAGGCTTTGCCTATCTGGGCGATGCCGAAGGGAATCTTCATGCGGCCGCTCTTCTGCACGTTGAGGAAGTTGACGAAGATGCCCTGTGCCGTCTCGGGACGCAGGTAGAGGGTGTCGCTGTCGTCGATGACGGAGCCCATCTTGGTGGCGAACATCAGGTTGAACTGGCGCACGTCGGTCCAGTTGCGGGTGCCGCTGATGGGACAGACAATCTCAAGGTCGAGGATAAGTTGCTTCAACCCGTCCAAGTCGTTGCGGTTCATACAGTCGGCATAGCGCTCGTGGATCTCGTCAATTTTCTTCTGATGCTCCAGCACGCGGGCGTTGGTGGTGACGAACTGCTGGCGGTCGAAAGCTTCGCCGAAACGCTTGTGAGCCTTCTCGCACTCTTTCTCTATCTTCTCCTCAATCTTGGCTATGTGGTCCTCGATGAGCACGTCGGCGCGATAGCGCTTCTTGCTGTCTTTGTTGTCGATGAGGGGGTCGTTGAAGGCATCCACGTGGCCGGAGGCCTTCCAGATGCGCGGGTGCATGAAGATGGCGCTGTCCAGACCCACGATGTTCTCGTGCATCTGCACCATCGCCTTCCACCAGTACTGCTTGATATTGTTCTTCAGCTCCACGCCCAGCTGGCCGTAGTCGTAGACGGCGGCGAGACCGTCGTAAATCTCCGAACTCGGGAACACGAAACCATACTCTTTGGCGTGAGCCACCACCTTGGTGAAATCCATTTGATTAGCCATAATATGTCTGTTTTTATTTTTGCGTCGAATAAGTATTAATAACTTAAAATTCCATGCATTATTGTGTGTCCTCGCGAAAAAAATCAATACTGCCGAATGGCCTGTACCTCTAAAGTCAACCTAGTATTCGGTGGCTCATTTGTCCGCTATTTGTCCGCTATATGTCCGCTATATGTCCGCTTTTAAAGCGGACATATAGCGGACATATAGCGGACAACAATCATATAATGACTGGATAAAAGAGGTATTTCATAGGTGGGGGGAGCGTAAATGTCACTAAAAGAAGGCTGATGAAAAAAATCTCTTTGTAGTATGGGAAAAAAGTAGTATCTTTGCAGATTATAGCAAAGAGTATGTTTTATTGATAATAAACTGATATATATATGAATATTTCTTTTGATTGGCTTAAAGAGTATGTGGATTTGGGCGACATGACGCCCGAGCAGTTGGACGACCTGCTGACTTTCTCCGGCTTGGAGGTGGACAGCATGGAGAAGGTGGAGACCATCAAGGGCGGTCTGGAACATGTGGTGATTGCGCAGGTGCTCACCTGCGAGCCGCACCCCGACAGCGACCACCTGCACCTGACCACCGTCGACGTGGGCGGCGAGCGTCCGCTGAACATCGTCTGCGGCGCCCCCAACGTGGCCGCCGGACAGAAGGTGGTGTGTGCCCAGATTGGCACCAAAATCTACACCTCGGACACCGAATACTACGAGATCAAGAAAGGCAAGCTGCGCGGCGCCGTCAGCGAGGGTATGCTCTGCGCTGCCGACGAGCTGCAGCTCGGCACCGACCACGCCGGCATCATGGTGCTGCCCGACGACGCCCCCGTGGGAATGCCCGCCAAGGAATACTTCCACGTGAAGGACGACTACCTGCTCGAGGTGGCCATCACCGCCAACCGCATGGACGCCATCTCGCACATCGGCGTGGCCCGCGACGTGGTGGCTGTGAGAAATACCCGCGAAGGAAAACAGCTGAAGATCAAGTGGCCGGAGGTTGCTGCTGACCTTACCCCTAAAGCGGCTGGCGAGGCCATTAAGGTCACTGTCGAGGATCCCGACCTCTGCCCGCGCTATACCGGCATCACGTTGCGCAACGTGAAGGTAGGGGAGAGCCCCGAGTGGCTGCAGAACCGCCTGCGTACCGTAGGCTTGCGTCCCATCAACAATGTGGTCGACGTCACCAACTTCGTTATGATGGAGGTAGGCCAGCCGCTGCACGCTTTCGACGCCGACCAGATTGCCGGTGGCCACGTCATCGTGAAGCGTCTGCCGCAGGGCACCAAGTTCGTCACCCTCGACGGCGTGGAGCGCACCCTCGACGCCCGCGACCTGATGATTTGTAATGAGAAGGAAGGCATGTGCATCGCCGGTGTCTTCGGCGGCCTGAAGAGCGGCACCACCATGGAGACCAAGAACGTCTTCCTCGAGAGCGCCTTCTTCAACCCCGTGAGCATCCGCAAGACCAGCCAGCGCCACACGCTGAAGACCGACGCCAGCTACCGCTACGAGCGCACCTGCGACCCCAACATCACCGAGTGGGCCCTGCGCCGCGCCGTGAAACTTATCCAGGAGCTCGCTGGCGGCGAGATCTGCGGCAGCATGGTGGACCTCTACCCGAAGCCCATCGAGAAGCCCGTCGTGGAGGTGAACTTCCGCCGCATGTTCGACCTCGTGGGTCAGGACATCCCGCTGGAGGCCGTCCGCACCGCCCTCACCTCGCTCGACATCGAGATTGTCAACGAGACCGCCGAGGGCATGACCCTGAAGGTGCCCACCTGCAAGGCCGACGTCTACCGCGAGTGCGACATCGTGGAGGAAATCATGCGCATCTACGGCTACAACAACATCCACATCGGCGACACCGTCAACAGCTGCCTCAGCTACGGCAAGAAGCCCGACCCGCGCAAGCTGAAGAACGCCGTCAGCGACTACCTCACCGACAACGGCTTCAGCGAGATTATGAACAACTCGCTGACCAAGAGCGAATACTACGACGAGAATCCCGACTTCCCCGCCGACCGTTGCATCCCCATCATCAACCCCCTCTCGAAGGAGCTCAACGTCATGCGCCAGACGCTGCTCTACAGCGGCCTCGAGTGCATCGCCCGCAATATCAACTTCCGCATCCTCGACCAGAAGCTCTATGAGTATGGCCGCAGCTATGTGAAGACCGACGAGGCCGCCAATCAGGAGCTGCCGGTCACCAAGCGCTTCAACGAGACTGAGCACGTCAGCATCTTCATGACTGGCAACATGACGCCCGAGAGTTGGAAGATGAAGCCCGCCGAGACCGACTTCTTCTACCTCAAGGCCTACGTCATGGACATCCTGCACCGCATGCGCGTCAACATGGGTCGCATCGAGATGGTGCCCACCACCGCCAAATACTTCGCCGAAGGCCTCGACATCATCCAGCGCGACAGCAAGAAGCTGCTGGGCACCATCGGCCGCATCGGCCGCGAGACGCTGAAGAAGATGGACATCAAGCAGCCCGTCTTCTATGCCGACCTCAACTGGACGCTGCTCCTCAAGCAGTACCCCACCAAGGAGGTGCTCTACCAGGAGGTGGCCAAGTTCCCCGAGGTGCGCCGCGACCTCGCCCTCATCCTGCGCAAGGACGTCACCTTCGCCCAGGTCGAGCAGGCCGCCCTGCAGTGCGAGAAGAAGCTGCTGAAGAGCGTCAGCCTCTTCGACGTCTATGAAGGCAAGGGTATCGCCGACGGCTTCAAGTCGTACGCCGTCAGCTTCATCCTGCAGGACAAGGACAAGACCCTCACCGACAAGCAGATCGAGGCCACCATGTCCAAGATCCAGAAGACCCTCGAGACCCAGCTGGGCGCGAAGATAAGAGGATAGCCCACATAGTCCCGTAAGGGACGCAGGTATATAGGCAGGGGTGGAAGCCGAAGGCTGAAACCCCTGCTTTGCGTATACATATTTGTAGTCAAGCCCCGGAGGGGCGTAGGAATACAGGCAGGGAATTCATTCCCTGCTGTCGGTGGCAACAACAAAAAGGAACCCCGTAGGGGTGACAGGTGTTTGTGTCATGCCGCCCCTACGGGGCTCGGTATGGGTTGGGGTGCTGGGGCGCAGGGGTTGAAACCCCTGCCTGTAATCCTGCGCCCCCTTCGGGGGCTTCCGCCGTAGTCCTCTGTTATTGACTCATTATAAGTTATTTAAACTTCTGTTCAACCATTGTTTAACCATTGTTTAACCATTTTAAATGGTAAAACAATGGTTAAACAGTACTTAATCAACGAAGGTTTTGCCCTCCGCGCTACCGTGCCGGAGGCACGATTACCGAACATCAGTTTTTAATGGTCCTGACGACGTCCATTTAGGCCGTTTTAAATTTACGTTATTTGTATAGTGTCAACTTTTTCTTCTCTACGGCATGTTCGCCATACCAAAGAGTGTTGGCAGGAACATCGCGCGTGATAACGCTACCCGCGCCAATCATCGCGTTTTCACCGATGGTTACTCCAGCCACAATGGTGGTGTTCGCTCCAACAGATGCACCTTTCTTTATTATTGTTTTCTCGAACTTTTCGGGATACTTTTTTGAGCGAGGAAACAAGTCGTTAGTGAACGTCACGTTTGGACCAATAAAAACATTGTCTTCCAAAACCACGCCGTCCCAAAGTTGAACGCCCGATTTAATTGTAACGTTATCTCCGATTTTAACATCGTTCTCGATCAAGCAACTGGCGCAGATGTTGCAGTTCTTTCCAATGGTGCAATGTTCAAAGATTACACAAAACTGCCAAATGTTAGTGTTTTCGGGGATGTTTTTGTTTTTGCAATCTGCCAATGGGTGTACCATTTCCGTTATTATTTTGTGCGGACTCCCATACGCGGATTTTGTTATAGTTCAAAGGCATATATAAAAGAAGCGCGGGAGTCTAACTCTGCTTATCCCGCTCTTTAGGCCTTCGCATTGCCCCTTTGCCGAGAATAAGCAATGCCGAAGCCCACGCTTAAGACGCATAGCAGTACGCCGTACGCCAAATCATGGACGTTGGCAACTGCTTTATCGTGCGGCAAAGGTTCCTGAAGTTGCGAAGTTCAAAGAGTCCGCGGATAACGTCAGTTCAACGTCTTTTTCAATATGTCTGTCACCCACCCCACGCCCGTCATGGCTTCGGTGAATGACGGTGCAAAGATACGACATTTCTGCGACGTGGCAAAATTTATTTTTAGAGGCAATAAAACAAAGGGGATTACGTTAATAAATTTTATGCAAGGCTTGGAGCAATACGATGTGAAGCTGCTGCTGGCGCTGGTGAAGAGTGTCGGCGGGCGGACCGACTTCTTCAAGGTGCTGGTCGAAGGGCCGCACCCCGAGCTGGCGGCCTTCAGCAACGCCATCCGCGGCGACGACGACGCCATGGTGTGGCTCTTCAAGCACGACTTCGCCTGGCTGGCCATCCTCAGCAACGCCTGCGACGGCGACGAGAAGGCCATCGACTGGGTCCGCAACGGCCTTACGCCCGTCAACCTCCGCTTTGCCCTGGCCTGCCAGCACGACGTGGACTCCCTCAAGTGGCTCTATAAGAACAAACTGGGAGTCTTCCTGCTGCTCGTCCGCGAGGTGGAACGCTTCTTGAAATACCAGGAGAAGGAGTACACTTGGCCCTACGTGATGCACTTCGGTGGCCACTACCGCGCCAAGATGGAGTTGGAGGAATGGCAAAAAGGTAAAGGTGAAAGTTAAGGTTAATGGTGAAAGTTTAATGGTTAAAACTCTAATGACTACCAAACGTAAGATAATCAACGACCCCGTGTACGACGGGTTTCTCTCGATAGAGGACCCGGTGATACTCAGTGTAATCGAGCATCCTTATTTCCAGAGGCAGCGGCGTATCAAGCAGCTGGGGCTTACCTATCTGGTGTATCCAGGCGCGATGCATACGCGCTTTAGCCACATGCTGGGTGCGCTAAATCTGATGGGACGGGCGTTGGAGGTGCTGAAGCAGAAGGGAGTGGAGATTACGGAAGAGGAGTGCCGGGGAGCCAAACTGGCCATCCTGCTGCACGATATCGGACACGGACCTTTCTCGCACACGAGCGAACGGGTGCTTGTCGATGTGCCGCACGAGGAGATTACCCTCCTGATGATGCAGCGTATCAATCAAGAAATGGATGGTGCTCTGGATATCGCCATCGAGATTTTCGCCAACCGCTACCACAAGCATTTCCTGCACCAGCTGGTGAGCAGCCAGTTGGATATGGACCGCCTCGACTATCTGGGGCGCGACAGCTTTTTCACGGGTGTCAGCGAGGGTATTGTGGGCACCGACCGCATCATCAGTATGTTGAATGTTCATGACGACGAATTGGTGATAGATGAGAAGGGTATCTACAGTGTGGAGAAGTTCATCATCTCGCGTCGCCTGATGTACTGGCAGGTCTATATGCACAAGACCGTCATTGCTGCCGACAACCTGTTGCTCAATATACTACGTCGTGCAAGGGAATTAAGAATGAAGAATGAAGAATTAAAAATCGGAGGGGTGCCGTTGGATGATTTCTTAACACATAGTTACATAGAGGAGGACTTTCGTAATAACTTTACCCTGCTCGACCGCTTCGCCGAGGTGGATGACGACGACATCATGGTGGCTGTGAAGCATTGGCAACATTCAAACGACGAGATACTGAGCACTCTCTGTAGGAATATGGTGAACCGTCGTCTGCCCGCCATACGCTTCAGCAACGAGCCGTTTACACACTCCTCAGTCAGCCCCGAATGGGCTGACAGCTCCCCTAACTTAGGGGAGCAGCAAAGTTACTTCTACGGTACGGGCAAGTTGAGAAACCGTTCGTATGATTTTAACGACCAAGAAATCAAGGTCCTCTACAAGGACGGCCGCTGCCTGCCCATCAGCGAGGCCAGCGACCAGCTCGACCGCCATTTCCTTGAGAAGCAGGTGACCAAATACTTCTACTATCATCCGAAGTAGGGATTGCGGTCGGAATTGGATAGTCGGATATTAAGATTTTTTTGTTTTCAAATAAACTATCACCTCAAAAATTTGTTATTATATAGGTGAAAGTTTTTTTTCGAATGGAGAATACCAACCGGCAACAATACGACAAGTTCGACAGCCTGATAGCGCGACACAGGGGTCTCATTGACCGCCTGTGCATGCGCCATGCATCGGGCGACGAGAACCGTTGTGCTGAATTGCGGCAGGATTGTTATCTCTCCCTCTGGCACTACCTTCCCACGCTCCGCGAGAACAGTTCATCTTTCCATGAGACGGCCTGGGTGGTCTGGCATTGCCGCAGCGTCTTCTCCCACCTCCGCTACCGTCGCCGTACACACACCTTCCTTCCCCTCGACGAGAATTTGGCCGACACCGTGGCAGAATCCGACGACAGCCAGATTCGAGAAAAAATAGACGCTCTCGCCGCACTCCTCACCCCTCACGAACGCGAGGCCTTCTACCTTATGGCCGACGGCTATTCGGCCGAGGAACTGGCGAAAACACTCGGAATCAAGCACCGCAGCGCGGTCCTGCTCCGTCATCGCATCATTGAGAAACTAAAAACAATTATCCATCATGAACAATAAACAATCACACATCAGGTTGCATGCCCTCACGCCCGAGGCGATGGTGCATATCGCCGACCTTGCCGAGCGCGACAATGAAGGGCTCGCCCAGCGTTGTGCCAGCTACCGCCGTCGCGCCAGCATACGCCGCACGGCTGTGGCTGCCTGCATCTTCATCGGTTGCTGTCTGTCGTATTCGTCTTCGATGGCGACACCATTGTATGACCAGATAACCACCACAAGCAAGGCGGGAAACCAGCACATCTGCGACACCATCCGTCTCGCTATCGAGAAAAAATGACCATTAGGAAGAACATAGTACGGTTTTGGGGCCTCTTCTGCCTGCTGCTGGCGGTTGCCTTGGGAATAATCACCGCGGCGCACCACTGGCACCGCATCTTCCCTTCCGACGAGGTGAGCGAGTACTACACGCGCTACGCTGGCCGTGAGGGAATGGATGTGTCGTACGTTAAAGATTACCGCGTCAATGACACCATCCTGCTCGACGTCACCCTGCTCGAAGTCCACGACTCCTTGGTGTGGGAGCAGACGTGTGCGGAGCTGGGCCTGCTGACAACGGCAGACATACCCGCGGAGTTCCGACACCTCTATTTCACCCCCAACAACTTTGAGTCCTACATCGTGAAGGATACCGTCGAGCACCGGCAGACGGTCTTCATCTACACCCGCTACAACCGCACCATCTGCATCTTCCACAACGTCACCGACGAGCAATACGATGCCATCATGGCAAAGAATATCGACGAAATTTAAAAATCCCATCAATATGAAGAAAAACCTTTTACTCGGCGCCCTGCTTTGCGCCCTCGGAATGATGACCGCCTGCAAAAGCGGGACAAGCGTCGACAGCGAACAACAAAACGACACAACAACTGTCAGCAGTGCTAAAGAATACCACTTCAAGGATTTGAAAACGCCTAACTCAGTGCAGGTGGTTTACATCAAGTACCGTCCGGATTTTGAAAAGGACAGCATTGAGTTGGGTGAAGACAGGTTTATCGTCTACGACGACAGAGCGTATTATTTCAGCGAAGCGGTGGATTATTTGGAGAGTAAAGGCATGAAGTACGACGTGGTGGATCTTGACACCAAAATCTACAATGGAAAACAACAAGTAGTATTCCTTAATGAGGTGGGCGATATTTTCATATTTGTCGAAACAGCAGATGACGGCAGCAACTACATAAAGTTCACCTGCAACCCCAATGAAATTTGCAGCGAAGATGTATATGCAGACGACAATGGTGTGTGGCATAAAAAAACGGACAGTGCCTGTGACTGGGTAGAACCAATATGAAAAGACCTGCGCTAGCCCCGGCCGGTTTCGAGATTATAATGTCAGTAGCCCCCCCACTAAGACCCCTGCGGAAATGAGACATGACGGCACGACTGTAAATCACGATGTGATTTCCGAAAGTCACGATGTGAAATTGCAAAATCAAGATGTGATTTTTAAAAGTCTCAATGTGATTTTTCAAAATCCCGGTGAGAAATCGCGAAATCCCGGTGAGATTTTGAGAAATCCCGGTGGGAAATTTGAAAATCCCGGTGGGAAATTATGCGGCCCCGACGGAACGGTGAAAAAACAATCGACCACGGTCGATTTCAAAACGACCACGGTCGATGAAAAAGGAAAGGTATACCTTTAGTGGTACGAAAAGTATACTTAAAGGGGTGCTTCAAGTATACTTAAAAGGGTACTTCAAGTATACTTAAAGAGGTATGAAAAGTATACTAATAATTTTAAGCCCCGCCGCCACCGCAAAAAAAACATATCAAACTTCCCGGACTTTCATATCAAAGTTCCGGAAGAACAATAAGGAAGATTCATTAAACAATATCCAATCAAAAAAAAGTTTTTACAAATGAAAAAGAAAACACTCTCTCTTTTAGCAGTTATCATGCAACTTGGCGCCTTTGTAACGAGTGCATGGGCGTATGACGGAAGCGTTGTCGCTCCGTCGGGACAGACGATTTACTACAACTTTAACAATACTACCTCGACTATCACCATCACCGTCCCGGGATACACCCAATATTGGGAAGATTATCCCAAGCCTACAGGAGCCCTCGTCATCCCTGACAGCATCACTCACAACGGCATCAACTACCCTGTCACCACCATCGGTTACGCTGCTTTCCGCTATTGTAGCGGCCTAACATCGGTGTCACTCCCCAGCACCGTAACTCTCATCGGCAGTGATGCCTTTTCCAACTGTACAGGTCTGACCACCATCAATATTCCTGATTCCGTCACCTCCATCGAAGACGATGCTTTTGAGTA
>LXOW01098926.1_pt1 | contig 15621 bp, 11 predicted proteins | sample 1368591 | NCBI WGS metagenome assembly LXOW01 (sample SAMN04884650, study PRJNA319009) | bovine gut metagenome | isolation source: Cow rumen | host: Bos taurus | place: Italy: Legnaro (PD) | collected 2014-07-09 | reverse complement strand
ACATTCACAGAAATCCTACGGAGCAGACGCAGGCATAAGGTACATGTTCGGAGGAAAATGATTTGTAAACACAGAAACACCGTGTTTTTCTGCGTTTACAATTAGCGAGGAGCAGTGAGTGATGAGCAATTAATGAAATTTCCTTATAGAAATTTCAAGTTAGTAGTTAGTGAAACACAGATAAAGTAATGATTTTTGAAAAAGACTACGTCATGCCTTGGTGCCTGTCCCTTTAGGGCAAAAACGACACAGTGTGTCGTTTTTAAGGACGTGGTGTTCGNNGCGGCATACCTTAAAAAAGATTGTAGCAGCGCGTACAGCGAAAGAGCGAAAATTAGTAATCGGGCATCTTGTCGGTAAATACTGTAGAGATTCCCGCCAACAGCTTGCGGGAATGACGGATGGCGGACTTTTTCCGTGTTTCCTTAGTAATTGAGGAAATTAATAATATCGTCATTACGAGGAATGAAATGACGAAGCAATCTTTTGTGTTGTATGGGAAAATCGGAGTTTACCGAATCAGATTGCTTCGCTACCTCTCGCAATGACGCATAAATAAAAAGAAATTAAGACTTTATCAGTGTTTCCTTAAACAAAGAACTATCTTTTTTTATAAACAAAACTATGGCAAAAATAAAACTTTCTGATTATGTAATGAAATTTCTCGCTGACAGGGGTGCTGATACGGTATTTACCNNGTGCAATGCATCTTGTGGATTCGCTCGGTCGTGAAAAACGCCTGAAGGCCGCCGGATACCTGCATGAGCAGGCAGCGGCCATAGCCGCCGATGCCTACGCCCAGTATACCGGGAAAACCGGGATTGTCCTTGTAACCACAGGCCCCGGCTCAACAAATGCCCTTACCGGCACTGCGGCCTCGTGGATTGACTCAACATCGGTACTGGTATTATCCGGACAGGCTAAAAGAAGCGATATTTCCGGCATTAGCGCCACAGGAAAACCCGGCCCCCGCCAGAAAGGCGTACAGGAAGTGGACATAGTTTCCATGGCAAAAGGCATAACCAAGTATGCGATAACGGTAATGAAGCCGGAGGAAATACGCTTTCATCTTGAAAAGGCATTATGGCTGGCGGAACATGGGCGCAAAGGCCCTGTATGGCTGGATATTCCGCTTGATGTTCAGGGTGCGACCATAGACAGCGATCTGCTTGCGGGATATGAGCCGGAAGCGGAAAATGAAAACAACGGCATAAATTCCGTAGATTACAATTCTGCCGTAAAGGAATATGCGGAAAAAACCGCAGCTCTGCTAAAAAACTCACGCCGCCCGGTTATACTTGCCGGCAACGGAATACGCATGGCCGGTGCGGAAAAGCCATTTCTTGAACTGGCCGCAAAACTGAAAATTCCTGTCCTCACAACATGGAGATCCGCTGATTTCTTTGACGAGAATGACCCTGTATATTTTGGCCGGCCCGGTGCCATGGCCAGCCGCGATGCAAATTTCATACAGCAGAACTGCGATTTCATTCTTATACTTGGAGCAAGGCTTGACCTGCCACAGGTCGGGCATAATTACGGGCTTCTGGCCAGGGAAGCGAAAAAAACAGTCGTTGAGGCAGACCCGCTTGAAATGGAAAAACTTGCCATGCCAATAGACGTAAAGGCTGTATGCGACGCTGGGGATTTCATAAGGGAATTTGCCAGAACCGCTGTCGCACCGGAATGTAAGGATTGGCTTGATTACTGCAATAAGATGAAAGCAAAATACAGAGGCAGGCTCGGTTATCTGCCGAAAAGCCTCGGCAGAATAAACACTTATGATTTTGTGGATATTCTTTCTGAGGAAATGACGGCAGACGATGTTTTTGTGCCGGGCAGCAGCGGCTCCTGCGCGGAAATAACCATGCAGGCTTTCAGGGTTAAAAAGGGGCAGAGAATATTCAACACCCCCGGCCTCGGCTCAATGGGCTTCGGCCTGCCGGCCTCGTCGGGCGCTGCCATAGCTTCAGGCAGAAGAGTTATAACTGTAATAGGCGACGGCGGACTTCAGCACAATATACAGACATTCGAAACAATAAAACGCCTGTGCCTGCCTGTAAAAATATTCATACTGGATAATAACGGCTATGGCTCAATACGCATGATGCAGACCAGGCATTTCAAAGGCAATTATGTATGCTGCGACAAGGAAAGCGGAATGAGCATTCCAGACTGCTGCGAAGTGGCAAAGGCTTACGGAATACAGTCATTCAGGGTAAAGGCTTCAGATAACCTTAAAGAATCCGTAAGGAAAGCGTTATCAATGTCCGGACCTGTCTTATGCGCGCTTGAAGTTGAACCATGGCTTGAAACCGCTCCGAGGACTTCATCTTATGTAAAGCCGGATGGCAGCATAGTCTCACGCCCATTGGAAGACCTTTGGCCTTTCCTTGACCGCAAGGAATTCCTTGAAGACATGATTATAAAGCCGGTGGATGAATAATGAAAAGCATAAAAAGTGCTTTTTCTGCTTTTCAAGTTAGAAGTTAGTAGTGAGTAGTTAGGAGGTGCGGAAATTCCTAACTTATCGTCATGCTGAACTTGTTTCAGCATCTCTTATTGCATAGAGGTCCTGAAACAAGTTCAGGACGACGCAAAACAAGGTCAGGAAAAAAAGGGAAACATTGACTTTAAGTGTTTCCCTAATTTTTCTTGTTGCCAAGCACCATTTTGCGATATATAATATTATTATGACCCTGAGAGAAAGACTGATAAACAAGCCAATGCCAGTCGGTGTGTCTGATTTTACAAAAACCATAGACACAAATTACTATTATGTTGACAAGACCTTGCTTATAAAGGATTTGCTTGAAGCAAAATCCGAGGTAATGCTTTTCACCCGTCCTCGGCGTTTCGGCAAAACGCTGAACATGTCAATGCTGCGTACATTCTTTGAAAAGCCAATGGACGGCAAGGACACCTCGCATTATTTCAAACATCTAAAAATCTGGCAGGCTGGCGAACAATACAGATCAGAGCAGGGTAAAAGACCGGTAATATACATAACATTCAAGGACGTAAAACATTCCTCCTTCCAAGGTGCGTTTGATGCCATTACACAGGCCATAGGCGTTGAATTCCGCAGACACGAAGAGCTTGAAGACAGTCCCATTCTTAAACAACAGGAAAAAGATTTTTTCAACGCTATATCAATGGAGAAAGCCCCGGTGAAGGACTGGCAGAACTCCGTAGCTGCACTGTCAAAAATGCTAGAAAGGCATCACGGCGTAAAGCCAATGGTTCTGATGGACGAGTACGACGTGCCTATTCAGGGCGGCTTTGACTACGGATATTATCCGCAGATAATAGAGTTCATGCGAAACTTCATGTCCTCAATATTCAAGGATAACACAAGCCTTTATATGGGTGTAATAACGGGCGTTTCAAGAGTGTCAAAGGAAAGCCTTTTCAGCGGATTGAACAATTTAAAGGTAAACACTATTTTTGACGATAGGTTTTCTGAATATTTCGGCATTACTCCTGAAGAAGTGCGGCAGATGCTTGAATTTTATGGCGTGCCGGAAAAATACGCCGAGGTAATGCATTGGTACGACGGCTACATTTTCGGCAAAAGGGAAATGTACAATCCCTGGTCGCTGATAAACTATATGTCAAATGAATGTGACCCGCAGGATTACTGGACAGGAACATCATCAAACGCAATGCTTTGGGAACTTATAGAAAGCATGGATACGGAAGATAAGAAAATGCTCCAGTCCCTTTTAAAAGGTGGCAGGATAACGGTCAATGTTAATATGAACATCGTATATCCGGAGATAATGAGTGACCCTACCGCCGCTTACGGCCTTCTTGTGCAGACAGGTTATTTAAAGGCAGAAAATTCTTCTTTTGGGGAAGGAGTTTACACGGCAGATCTTACAATACCCAACAAGGAAATACAGTCCGTATACGCAAAACAGGTAATAAGACATATAAATGACCGTCTGGCCAGGTATTCGGCAAACAATTTGAATTCATACATCTTTTTCGGAGATGCGGAGAAAATGCAGCGCGAGCTGAACAATTTCTTGCAGTTCTCATGCAGTTATCTGGATCTGACCGAAGAAAAAGACTATCAGAATCTGATCTTAGGCCTGATTAGCACAATGAGGCATATATACGAAATCAAATCCAACCGCGAAGCCGGGACAGGCAGGGCAGACATATTGCTGCGTCCTCGTGCAAACATTGAGAAAGCAAAAAAAATGCCCGGTATAATCATAGAATTAAAGCATTATAAGGCTACGGAACAGGAAAAAGACGACAAGGACTTATTAAAGGCAAGACTGGAAGAACTTGCAAAAGATGCCCTTGAACAGATAGACAAGAAGAATTATGCTGTAGAATTTGCCTCAGTAGGCGTAAAAAAGATAGTGAAATACGGCGCGGCATTCAGCGGAAAGACCGCAGTAGTCATGCAGCCCGAAGGTCAGACACCGCCCGAACCCGACCCAGGTGCGGAATGGGGATAGGGAAACGCAGGAAAAGTTCCTTTTCCTGCGTTTCAAGTTAGAAGTTAGCAGTGAGTAGTTAGAAGTTGAGGACTTTCCATAAAAATTGTCAATGAGCAGTGAGCAATTAGCAATTGTGGAAATCCCTAATTTGTCGTCATGCTGAACTTGTTTCAGCATCTCATTTTACGAAGAGGTCCTGAAACAAGTTCAGGACGACGCAAAAGAAAGTTAGGAAAAAAAGGGAAACATTGACTTATCAGTGTTTCCCTAATTTTTCTTATTGCCAATCACCATTTTGCGATATATAATATTATTATGACCTTTGAAGAAAGAATTAAAAACATAAAGTTTGCCTTGGGAACTTCTGAATTTACCAAAATAATTGACAGCGAATGTCATTACATTGACAAGACGCTGCTGATCAAGGAAATTCTTGACTCAAAATCAGAAGCAATTCTGTTCACACGTCCTCGTCGTTTTGGCAAGACGCTGAACATGACAATGCTGCGTACATTCTTTGAAAAGCCATTGGACGGCAGGGACACGTCGCATTATTTCAAAAACCTCAAAATCTGGCAATGTGGCGAAAAATACGCATCGGAACAGGGTCAGCGTCCAGTGATTTACATCACTTTCAAGGACATAAAGCAGGACAGTTTTGAAGCCGCGGTGTTCAACATACAGAAAAAAATAGCAGCTGAGTTTAAAAGATATAATGAACTCGAAAAAAGCAATGTATTAGACGAGGCAGACAAGGAACTATTCAAAAAAATGTCTGCCAGAAAAGCAGAGATATTTGAATGGGAAACCGCCATTGAAACGCTTTCAAGAATGTTGTTCCAGCATTACAAGCAATCCGTCGTAATACTTATAGATGAGTACGATGTCCCCATTCAGTCTGGATTTGAGCATGGGTACTATGACAGGATAATCGCATTCATGAGAACACTTCTGTCCGGGGCATTCAAGGACAATCCAAGCCTGTACAGGGGAGTTTTGACAGGTGTTTCACGGGTATCAAAGGAAAGCATTTTCAGCGGCCTGAACAATTTGGACGTAGACACGATATTTAACAAACCGTTCAGCACATTTTTTGGTTTCACGCAGGAAGAAATCAATAAGATGTTCAAATTCTACGGCATAGAGGACAAGCTGAAAGAGGCTGAAAGCTGGTATGACGGCTATATTTTCGGAACAAATCATATTTACAACCCATGGTCAATCATATCTTATCTTAAAAATGGCTGCGTACCGGGCAATTACTGGGTTAACATGGCTGAAAACGGTCTTGCCGGAGAGGCCATACGCAGTCTGGATCGGTCAGACAGGGAGAATCTTATAAGACTTCTTAAAGATGAAGCTCCCTATCCACGTGTTGAAATATCCACAAACATGGTATATATGGATTTCGGCAAAAAATCCGCTGATGCTTATGGCTTGCTGGCACAGACAGGATATTTGACGGCCATTGATTCTGTTCCCAAATCAAGGACATATTTAAGCACGATAAAGATTCCCAACCGCGAGCTGTTCGCAGCATATTCGGAAGAAGTAATAGAAAGAATGTTAAATGAGAATGCCTCAAAATATGCTGACAACATAACAAATGCGATAATAGACGGCAGGGCGGATGATTTGCAGAAATGCCTGTCGGATTTTTTACTGGAAACGTGCAGCTTTCTTGATTTGACCGAGGAGAAGGATTATCAGAACATTCTGATAGGTTTGCTGGCATCAATGAAGGACGGATATGACATAACAGCAAACCGCGAGGCCGGACATGGACGAGCTGACATATCAATGTGTCCTAGACTTGACAACAAACATAGGAAAGTCCTGCCGGGAATAATCATAGAATTGAAACATTACGAGGCAACTGGATCCGAAAAGGACAATCCCGAAAAACTTGAAGCGGAGCTTGAAAGACAGGCCGAAGACGCATTGAAACAGATAGAAACAAAAAGCTACATAAGCCGTCTTAAATCAGCAGGATGCGTGAGCATATTGAAATACGGCGTAGCGGCGAGTGGGAAATACGTCAAAATCATTTGTAAATGCGAATGACTTTTCAATTAGCAATTAGCAGTGAGCAATTAGCAATTGAGGAAATTCCTAAATTATAGTCATGCTGAACTTGTTTCAGCATCTATATTGAAAATTATTACAGTTATAATAATTTGTTATAAATTTTAATCAGATATAATTTTTATTTATAATTATTAAAAAAAATACTCCGTCATACCCGAAAGTAGTAATCGGGCATCTCTGCGATGTGTGGCACATAAACTGTAAAGATTCCAGCTATAAAAAGAAAAATTGAATTTGCCTGATTTTGCCAAAAAAGACATTAGATACAAAAAAGCTCCTGAAAAAGGGGCTTTTTCATTGCCTTATATAAAAGAGTGTTGTCAGGCTTATCTCGTCATGCTGAACTTGTTTTAGAATCTTCCCGCCATAAAAACTCCGTGAGTGTCCGTATCCTCACGGAGTTTTCAATGTATATAGTGTCTGTTTAAGGCAACCTGCCTGAATAGGCAGGTCGTTCCTTATGGTAAAAAAATTTTATGTTAGAGGCAAACATCAAAAAGCTGTGCGTTGCGGCAGCGAAATCAGCGGCGGCGTATAATATGGAATTAAATTTTCAAACCGCGTATAACATGGAATTAAATTTTCAAACCGAGAGGAAGATTATGAGAAAAGGATTTACATTGATAGAATTGCTGGTAGTAGTGCTGATAATAGGCATACTTGCGTCGGTGGCATTGCCACAGTATTTCAAATCCGTGGAGAAGTCAAGAAGTGCGGAGGCAATAGAGTTTATAAGGGCTGTGATGNNTGGTAGTAGTGTTAATAATGGGAATATTGGCATCCGTGGCAATGCCACAGTATTACAGAAGCGTGGAGAAGTCCCGTTCCGCCGAGGCGATAAATACCCTTAATGCTCTTGCTGAGGCTAGTAAAAGAAGAATTATGCAGAAAGGGTCGGAGGGGGTTAACTTGATTAGACACATTGATCAGCTTGAAAGAGAGATTGACATTGGCGTCGGGGAGCTATCATATTTTACATTTAATATAGGCCGTTCAGAAGTAGTATTTAGCGGAGAGTACAGTGTGAGACTTCAGTTGCAGAGAAAAGATTATGCTGGTGGAGGATTAGGAAAATATACAATTCAACTTACCTATATTTTTGAGTCAGGTGAAAAGAGATGGTTATGTTCTCCGGTAGAGGCTGGATGTGAGAAACTTTTTTTTGCAAGAAAGAACAGTAATGAATAATATTTGTAGGGCTTTTTTCCTATGTAAGTTCAGAGCGAATTATATATAATATTTGTATGAGATTATCTTTTACCTTGATTATATCCTTGTTTTTTTCTGGAACTGTTTTTGCACAGGTTCCAGTATCGGGCTTTGATGGAACAGGAATGTTTCAGATTCCATCAGATGTCAAATCCGTAAGTCCTGTACCTGAAGTTTCAACATTCTCCGAAGTTAAATCCATTGTCAGGATTTCAGATCTATTCAAAAATGTCGGCAAGGACATCAGGGTGTTTGCGACTGCCAGAAAACACAAGGAAATACATTTGACGGCAATCAAGGGCAGGGTGTTGGGAGAAACACCTCTGCAGGCAATAACGTTTCTGGGACTTCTGGGTTGTGGGACTTCAGCATTGGTAGGTAGCGCTAGCGATATTTCAGATATTTATTCGGCGATAACGAATTATTATTACAAGGACAGGGCAAATAGCCAGCCACAGATACATGCCCCCGGAACAAAGCCTACGGTTGTACACCCTGCCACGAATGCGGAAAGGCAGCAGATAATTGCCTCATTGTCATTGATAGGCAATGCCAATTACAATATTGAACACAATCTGCTTCTAAAGAAAATAGGAACAATGTCCGTCAATTTCCTTTCAAAAATCATTCTGAATGAAAATGAGGATTTTTATGTACGCAGGATGGCTGTCATAGGGCTGGGGGGGATACAGTCCAATGAGTCCGTTGATGCCATAGTAAGATGCATAACCGCGATAAACAAAAAACATAGCCGTTTGTTTGATGAGGCATTCGCATTTTCTGCTGGGGACAACCTTATTGTGGACACATTGTCGGACAAGGGAACAGGTCCTGATGCCCTCCTTACAGCGCTCATGCTTGCATTGGATTCCCAATTGGATGGAAGGGCGGCAAAAAAGGCCTTATGGTATATGACATGGTATGCCAGCACAAGAGGCAACAATCTCAATAAGATAACGTATTCCTCCCTTGACCAGTATACTGAAAAGGGCGGCAACTCAACAACATATCTTGCCGCACTTTACCTTCTTGCCTCCAGGCGGCAGATTCCTTCAAGAATAGAACAAGGTCAGGAAAATAAGAAAATTTATCTGGAAAAAAGGCCGGAATCCCTTAAAATGTTGAAAGTTGTGGAAAACCTCGGTGCTCCGTTCTTTACAAATTATGAGTGCCAGACCAGGCGGGCTTTCCTTGCCGCCTATAAGTATGTTTCCGGCTGGAATGACAGTTTTGTATATCAGACAGGAACTCAGCCTCCATTCCCACCTTATTACTTTGATAACTGCATAAAGCAGAAAACAGACAAGGTGATGTTTTCCATTATTGAGCATTATGTTATAGGCGGATTGGAAGGAAAGGCTGTAAGTCTTGCAATCAAGGCTGGAGCAAGGGCTCTTTCCGGTTACTCCCTTGCCTCAAAAGGATATAAGATTGCCACGAATATCTATCTGACAAAGACCAGTGCCGAAAGCTACTACAACAAGATGATAAAGCTTATAAAGCTGGCAAATGAGTAAAAGCAACNNTTGTCATATTGTCTGCCTTGTTTCCAAATAAAAATATTGAAACCCAATAAAAAAAGCTCCTTCGGGAGCTTTTTTTATGTTTTGATTTGCTACTGATTAATGAAATTCCTTACAGAAATTTCAATTTACCAGCGAATATTCGGCTTTCTTGCGGCCATTACCTCGTCCAGGCGTTTTACCGGCTGTTTCACCGGTGCGGCCTTCAATGCTTCGGGGTCGGCAATGCCCTCGTCATGAATTTCCTTCATGGCCTTGATGAACTCGTCCAATGTTTCCTTGCTTTCCGTCTCGGTAGGCTCTATCATCAATGCCTCGTGGACGATAAGCGGGAAATACACCGTCGGGGCGTGGAAGCCCTTGTCAAGCAGTCCCTTGGCTATGTCAAGCGTCTTCAGGCCTTTTTCCGTCATGTCATGTCCGGGAGTGAGTACGCATTCGTGCATACAGTATTCCTTGGAATGGCTGGGATAAACGTCCTTCAGCATCGCAAGCACATAATTCGCATTAAGAATGGCCATGCGGGCTATGTCGCCTGTTTCCTTGGCGGAATGTGCGAGAAGATAGGCATAAGCCTTTACAAGCACTCCTGTGTTGCCAAAGAATGATTTTACACGGCCTGCCGAACGGCTGTCGCCATAGTCGCATACATATTTGCCGTTTTCCTGTTTTACGAGCGGCATTGGCAGATGCGGCAGCAGATGTTTCTTTGCCGCAATAGCTCCTGCACCTGGGCCGCCGCCACCGTGCGGCGTTGAGAATGTCTTGTGCATATTCAGATGCATAAGGTCCACTCCCATGTCTCCGGGCTTGACCATTCCTATCAGTGCGTTGAAGTTCGCTCCGTCCATGTACAGCAATGCTCCGGCCTCATGCACGGCCTTCGCAATTTCCTCAATCCTGGTTTCAAAAATGCCCAGCGTATTCGGAATTGTAAGCATTACCACGGCGGTTTTTTCGCTTAACTGCTCTTCCAGCTTGTCAAGGCTCAGACGGCCATCCGGCTCGGAGGCAATGTTTATCGTGGAGAATCCGACCATTGAAGCGGTAGCAGGATTTGTACCATGGGCGGAATCCGGCACAATTACCTCGGTGCGATTTGTCTCGCCTTTTTCCTTGAAATATGCCTTTGCGGTAAGAAGTCCGGTGAACTCTCCGTGCGCTCCGGCGGCAGGCTGCAATGTGATTCCGTCCATTCCAGTAAGCTCCGTAAGCCTTTTGGAAAGGTCATAAATCATTTCCAGCGTTCCCTGAACTGCCTCGTCCTCCGCAAGAGGGTGTGCGGCTGTAAATCCTTTGAGTGCCGCCGCATCCTCGCTTATCCTGGGATTGTATTTCATCGTGCAGGATCCCAGAGGATAGAAATGCGTGTCAACGGAATAATTCAGTGAGGAAAGCCTCGTAAAATGTCTTACAGCGTCAAATTCGCTCATTTCCGGCAGATGGGGAGCGGACTGTCTCCTCATTCCTTCGGGCAATGCCGCCTTTCCGCGAAGTGCGTTCTTGAACATTATGCCACGGCGGCCTGGTACTGATTTTTCTATGCTAAGGCGATTGTCTATCATAAGGCCTCCTTTACTGCGTTTGCCAGCCTGTCAATATCCTCGGCGGTCTTTGTTTCCGTCGCACATACGAGCAGGGCGTTTTTAAGCTCCGGCATGTCGGGGAACAGTTTTCCCAGTGGCAGGCCTATGTCTATATTGTGCTTCGCAAGAATGTCCTTTCGCAGTTTTTCCGCATCGCAGGGCAATGACACGGCAAATTCATTGAAGAAATTTCCTCCGAATGTCATTTTCACGCCGTCAATGGCGGAAAGTTTCTCCGCAGTATATGCTGCAGCACCGGCATTGGATTCAGCAAGCTCTTCCAGTCCTTTCGGGCCTAGAAGTGTCAGGTATATTGTCGCAGAAAGTGCGCAGAGTGCCTCGTTGGAGCAGATATTTGATGCCGCCTTGTCTCGGCGTATATGCTGTTCCCTGGCCTGCAATGTAAGGACGAATCCTCTTTTGCCGTCCTTGTCAACGGTCATTCCGGCAATTCTGCCCGGCATCTGTCTTACAAGTGCCTTTTTGCAGGTGAATATGCCGAGATACGGGCCTCCGTAGGAAAGTGGCAGGCCAAGGCTCTGTCCTTCGCCCACTGCGAAGTCCGCTCCACATTCTCCCGGCGTTTTAAGCAGGCCGAGGCTGGCAGGGTCTGCGGATATGATATACATCGCTCCCTTTGCCTTCACTGCCTTTCCTATGGCTTCGCCGTCCTCTATCAGGCCGAAGAAATTCGGTGTCTGCAATATGAAGCAGGCAGTCTTGTCGTCTACGGTTTTCTCAATTGAGGAAACGGTTATCTTGCCGTCTTCAAGAGCCGCTGGGACAAACTCATAATCGGCGGAATTGCCGAAATACGTCTTCATTACCTGTATGTACTGCGGATTGACTGCGGCGGAATATACTATGCGTTTTTTGCCTGTCACACGCACCGTGGCCCTTGCGGCCTCCGCCATCGCACTTGCTCCGTCGTACATTGAGGCATTTGAGCAGTCCATGCCGTAAAGGGCGCACATGCAGCTCTGATATTCGTAAATTGTCTGCAATGTACCCTGGCTTGATTCAGCCTGATACGGAGTGTACGCTGTCAGAAATTCTCCACGCTCAATTATCGCATTGACTGCCGCCGGAGTGTATCTTTCATAAGCTCCAGCACCGACGAAATTGAGTACCTTCTTGTTCTTGTCTGCCAGTTCCGCAAGACGGCGGGCGGACTGTGCCTCGTCCAGGCCTTCCGGCAGATTGTATTCCGGGTTAAGGAATTTTGAAGGAACCTGTTTTACAAGCTCCTCAAAAGAGGAAACGCCTATTGCCTTGAGCATTTCCTCCTTGTCTTTTTCGCTATGTGGTAAAAACATTAAATCTCCTTGAAATAGAAAAAAACACCTTTATCCGCAGGATATGCGAATTTAAGGCGTTTTTTTCATAGTTTCCTATACCCCTCATTCCTGTATAAAAGGGTGAGGGGATTTTATTATTGCTTTATGAAAACCTGATACTGTTCCCAGGTGAGCAGTGTTTCCGCATCGGCGGGATTTTCCGGTTTCAGCTTGAAAAGCCATCCGTCTTCCAGAGGTGACTGGTTAAGCAGTGCGGGGTCGGCTTCCACTGCGGAATTGACCTCGGTTATTGTGCCGGAAACAGGTGCGAGAATGTCAAATGCTGATTTGACTGATTCCACGACGGCACACTGTTTTTCCTTCTCTACCTTCTGGCCGACTTTCGGCAGTTCTACGAAAACAACATCGCCCATTTCATGCTGGGCAAAGTCGGAAACGCCGACGACGGCTTCGTCGCCAAGCTTTATCCATTCATGGGATTTCGCATATTTGAGTTCTTCGGGTGTCATTTATAATCTCCTTAAATCTTGTTCATACCACTCATCTCTTTTGCATTCTCCCTCGCCCCTTGCGGGAGAGGGAGTTGAGGGTGAGGGGATTAAATTGCTAATTGGAAAAACTGGAAAATAGTTTTTCCAGTTTTTCCTTATGATTGCTTGCCGGTATAAAGTACCTTGCTGAATGCTCCGCCCTTGTGGAACGGGGTGCGTACCACCTCAGCCTTCAGCCTGCGGCCTCTTATTTCCACTTCAACCTGTGTGCCGGGCTTCAGAGGCGGAGTAACATATCCCACGCCTATTCCTTTTTTCAATGTCGGGGAGAATGTGGCACTGTTGAACTCGCCAACTTCCTTGCCCTCGTGGAATATCTTGCAGCCTTTTCTGGGAATGCCGCGGTCAATAAGGACTACGCCGGTCAGCTTGCGTTTTACGCCGTCAATTTTCTGTTCCATGAGAACGTCCCTTCCCATGAAATGTCCCTTGTTCAGAGCGACGACCCAGCCATAATTGGCCTCGTATGTTGTGTGGTCGTCGTCAACATCTTCGCCGTAAAGCAGGTATCCTGCTTCAAGCCTCAATGTGTCCCTCGCTCCCAATCCGCATGGGATTATGTTGTAGGGTTTGCCAAGTTCCATCATCTCGTCCCAGAGACGTGGTGCAAGCTCGTTGGGGCAAGTAATTTCAAATCCGTCCTCGCCAGTGTAGCCGGTGCGGCTTATGAAGCAGTGATAGCCGTGAATGTCCTTTTCCACAATGCCGAATCTCGGTAGGGGAAGGGCTTCCGGGGCGAATGTTTCCATCATGAGCGGCACATTCGGACCCTGTACTGCGAGAATGGAATACTCGTCGCTCTTGTTTTCAACTGCGACGCTCATTCCCTTGGCATGTTTCTTTATCCAGGCGAAATCCTTGTCCGCCGTGGCTGCATTCACCACTACAAGGTATCTTTCATTGCCTAGGCAGAAGCATATAACGTCGTCAACAAGACCTGCTTTCGCATTGGGAAGGTGTGAATAAACACCCTTGCCCGGAGATGTCTTTGAAATGTCATTGGCGTTAAGGAACTGCAACAGTTTGAACGCATCCGGGCCTGTAACGAATACCTGTCCCATGTGGGACACGTCAAAAATTCCTGCTGACTTTCTCACGGCCTCATGTTCCTTTACTATGCCGGAAAACTCTATCGGCAGCTCCCAGCCGTGGAAATCAACCATTTTGCCGCCTGCCTGTCTTGCTTTCTCATTAAGAACAGTGCGGCGAAGTTCATGTTCGGACATAAAATCCTCCAAAAATCCATTAGGGCATAAAGCCCCATAATTAATTTATAACAAATGCGATAAAGGTTTGGCAAACAAAATCGCCCTTGTTCCTATTTGTGCTATAATTATTTACTATGGCCAATGAGAAAATGTCCTCCGGAAATGTGATGAATCCCAATATAGGGTTTCCTCATGCCTTGCTTATCAGTGCCTCTGCCGGATCAGGCAAGACATACACGCTGGCACAGAGATATGCGATGTTCCTGCTGGGCGACAGGAAGCATGAATCCTCGCCAATGAGGCCAGAGAACATTATCGCCGTTACGTTTACAAACAATGCCGCCAAGGAAATGAAGCAGCGTATTCTCAAATACCTCAAGGATCTTGCCCTTGGCAAAAATCCAGATGCCGAAAAGGTTTCCACCGCATTGGGTGTTTCATCGGAACAGTTGAAGGAGATTTCCGCAAAAAAGGTTTCTGAACTGCTGGATTCCTATTCCGATTTCCAGGTGCAGACAATAGACAGCTTCTTCTCCGGCATTTTCCGCCTTTCCGCGTCGGAACTGAACTATCCGCCGGATATGGAGACTATATTCTCGTCGTCTGCGATAACTGATGCCGGAGTTGCCGCACTGCTGTCATTGGCTGGAAAGCCCGGCGTTCTGGATCAGAAATCCTCTGATTGGCTTTTGGAAAATATGCCGAAAAAGACCGCATTTCAGTGGAATCCGGCAGAAGCCATAAGGGATGCCTTTGACGGTTTTCTCGGTATGGAATCGGCATTGCCGCACTCAATCTCAATTCCCGAGGAAGACGAGAAGTCCGTAGATCGTATCTTCAAACAGGTAAAAAAGGATCTTGCCGGAATTTATACGCAGATTCCCGAAGAGTTCATACGGGAGAAAATGCGAGATCTGGATTCAATACGCACTCCGTCGGATCTCATTGTGCTTTATTCCTCGGGAACATTCGGTTTTTTTGACGGACATAGGAAAAGGAGCATTCTCAATGAGATTCCCAACGCAATGGATATAGTTGGACGTGTCAATGCCGAGGTTTGCGAACTAGTCGAGGCGTATAGCAAGGCATATTACCGCCCATATATGCGTATTTACGATATTTTCCGAGAGAAAACCGAAATGATAAAGCGGAAAATGATAAATTCCATTCCCATCTCGGATATATCAAAGAAACTGTCGGATTACATATCCCGATACACCGTGNNTCCCGATACACCGTGCCAGAAATCTATTACAATCTTGGCAGCCGCCTCAACCATTTTATGATAGACGAGTTCCAGGATACCAGCCGTCTGCAATGGAATGTGATGCTGCCCCTTATAGAGGAGGCATTGTCAAGTCGTGGATCATTGTTTCTCGTAGGGGATATAAAGCAGGCAATTTACCGTTTCCGATATGCGGATTACAAGATAATGAGTTCGCTTATGCAGAACTCGTCAGAGGCGGCTCACGGATTGAACACGTCAATGCTGCCTTATGGACTGGAGATTGAGAACCTGCCGCTCAATTACCGCAGTGGCGGCGTGATAACCGACTATGTTTACGACGTGTTCAGGCAAAAGCTGCCACTTCTGCTTTCACATTACAATCTTCGTGATTTTACAGGCCTTACCTCGTATGAACAACAGCCAAAGACGGAAAACATTGGCAAGGGATATGTAAGATGCCAGATAATTGACAC
>LXOW01011776.1_pt1 | contig 15622 bp, 1 predicted proteins | sample 1368591 | NCBI WGS metagenome assembly LXOW01 (sample SAMN04884650, study PRJNA319009) | bovine gut metagenome | isolation source: Cow rumen | host: Bos taurus | place: Italy: Legnaro (PD) | collected 2014-07-09 | reverse complement strand
ATTTATTATTGTTCCCCGTCTATTAGCGGCCCCTTGCGGGACCGCTAACTCGAGGGATTGGATTATTTCACAATAATGAATTTAACAGTCTTAATTTCATTAGTACCGGTGATGATGCGGCCGAAATATGTACCTTGAGCGCCGAAGTTACCAACCTTAGTGATAGGAGTCAAGTTAGAAAGTGATTTAACATGAGCACCTCTTACATCATAGATGTCTAAGATAGCACCTTCAAGTTCTTCATCAGTCATATTCAGTTCAATTGTAACTTCCTGAGTTGTGTTAGCAGGAACAGGATATACTCTGATTGAAGCGTTGCCGGAGAAGTACTTACCGCAAGTGATGAAGTGTACGTGAGCTCCGTCAGAAACTCTGATACCATCGAGTTCAACTGAATAGAAGCCTTCGAGACCACCAACTTCCTGATAGTACTGACCAGTAGCACCTTCGATTATCTCATCGTTCTTATACCACTGGAAGGAATTGAACTTGAATCCACCGTTATTGTCAGGATTATTGTTCACAACAACTACGTCGTCCCATCTCTGATCAACCAAGGTTGAAGAAACACCCATGGTAACATCGTCGGCAGGAACTCTTACGAGAACATCACCTGAACAACCGTCAACTTCGATGTTAACCATGTAGTCGCCAGCAACGGCAGGCATCTGTACTTCTACATAATGCTGCTGAGTGTAAGCGTCGAACAAGATGTTAACAGTCTGAGTTGAACCATCAGGTAAGGTAGCAGTAGCTGTAGTTGAAGTAGAAGCATTAACCTGGAGACGGATTCTTGCAATGTAATCACCGCAAGATGCCACAACCACTTCGTCTTCAATCTGAACATCAGATACACTTACAACAGCGTCAGCAACATTGTCCATAGTACCGATACAACCGTTAGCATCGCTTACAGAGATGATACGATAGATAGAAGTTACATTCGGGCTTACATTGTAAGGATAAACTGAGAGTGAAGTTACGATAGTTTGTGATTCACCAGTTGTCATGTTCATGATAGTGAAGGTGAACGGAGCAGTACCAGTCAGTGCGATGTTCAAAGTAGCGAAGCTCTGATAATCGTGACCGCAAATCACTGAACCGTGACCAGAAGCGAATGTTGCAGTTGGCAGATCGTTAACAGTTACCTGAGTAGCGGTAGCGTCAGCGATGTTACAGCCAGCACCAATGTAGTCGATATACTTAGGAGCGTAAGTGTAAACACCTGCAGCCTGAGGAACGTCGGTATTCATACCACCCAGACCAGGAACTTCACTTTCAACACCGTTGAAGGTCTTGTACCACTGGATACGACCAGCCTGTTGATTTTCAACACCACCAGTTACTTCAGCATTCAGAGTAACAATACCACCTATGCACAACTCTGTCGGGTTAACCTGGTTAACTGACCAAGAAGGATCCGGAACAACTCTGATCTGATGATCGAGGGTAGCGTGGGCAGCCTGGCAGTTGTAACCGCTAGCGGTAATAGTCACTGAATAAGTGTAAGAAGCAGGAGTATTCAAAGTCTCAGAAATCTGAGCATTGTCAACAGTTACGTTTGCAGTAGTCAAGAATTCAGCATTGTCGCGATACCAAGTATATGTATAAGTATCGTGTACTGAACTGTTGGTTACACCATTGTTAACAGTTGAGTAGTTGGAAACCTTAGCCATCAAGGTGATGTCACCGCCGACACACATTTCTGCGAAACCAGCAGTCTGAGTCAACTGAGCGATCGGTTGTTCAGCAACGGTAACAGCAACAGGAGTTGAGAAGGCTGAGTTGCAACCATTAGCACGTTCAACCATTGCGGAGATGGTGTGGATACCAGCATTGTTCAACTGAGTGGTCAGGGTGTTACCATTGTTACCATACTGAGTCTGACCATCGATAGTCCATACATAGTGGTCTGAACTGTTGGCAGTACCAGTAGCAGTTGCAGCGATGGTAATAGTACCACCAACGCACATTGACAGACGTGAAGGATCAGTTGCAGCAACAGTAACAACCGGAGCAGCGTTCACAACATGAGTGATAGTTGTAGCAGCGCTCTGGCAAGCAACCTGAGCATCGTTAGGAGCAAATACAACTGAAATGTTGTTAGTACCGATTGCCATGTTGTTGACAGTGATACTAGCCTCGCTTGAAACGATTGACTGGCCGTTAACATTCCAGTAGAAGATACCTGACAAGTTGGAAGGAATAACCACAGCGTTGAGTGTAACGTCACCACCCTGGCATGACTCATCAGCACTTGCAGTCAGGATAACTGAAGGAACAGGTTTCACAACCACGTTGAACAGGTTAGCCTGTGATGAAGCGTCGCAACCAAGACCATCGTTGCTTGAAATCTCAACGAAGAAGTTGTATGAACCAGCAGTCAAGGTTGTAGGCAGAGTGTAGTGAGGTTCTGAAGTAGCAACTGATCTCAGAGTTGTACCTTCATACCATTTCCAAGTGTAGGTGTAAGTATTTGTACGGTTAGTAGCATTGGTAGCATAGATTATGTTAGCAGTCAAGGTAATGTCACCACCTTCGCAGATAGCGTTACCTTCAACATTGCTTGAAATCATAACAGTAGGTTCAGCCTCAACTGTGATACCAATAGTACTTGACATAGCAACATGACAACCAGAAACCGTGCTAGCAACCTCTACCTGATATTCATAGTGACCAGCAACCAGATTTTCATCGGTTACATACTGAGCACCATTAGCACCATTGATAGGATTACCGTTGCGGAACCACTGGTAAGTCAGAACGTCACCAGGAATACCGTTAGTTGTAGTAGCAGTCAAGGTTACAGTACCACCAACGCAGTTAACTTCGCTGTTAGCAGACAGAGCAACTTCGATAGCATCGTAAACAGCCACATTGAACTGAGTTGAAGTAGCTGTACAAGCAATACCAGTCTGTGATACAGATACTGTGTAAGCAGCGGTTTCGTTCACATGCAGTGCTTCGGTTACATATTCGTTACCATTAGCGCCAGCGATAGCGAAGCCGTTCTTGTACCACTGATATGAAGCCTCGCCAAGACCACCTTCAACAGTTGCAATCAAAGTAGTGTGACCACCGTCGCAAACAACAGTGTCTTCACCCAACTTAACTGCGATAGTCACGGTAGGATCAGCAACGATTCTCAAAGTATCAGAAGCCTGAACATTGCATCCGTAAGCTGAAGTTACATCAACATAGTAAACATAGAGGTTAGCAGCGTCATCAGCTGAAGTGGTGAAGGAAGCTTCTGTACCCAGAACAACACCATTACCAGCAACATTGCTATACCAAGCGTAAGTGTAAGGATTGTAAGTGTCAGCAACACCATCGTTAACATTAACAGTGAATGTTACAGTACCACCTTCGCAAATTGCATTCACGCCTTCGTTTACAGTGATATAAGCAGTAGGATCATTAACTATAGTTACATATACGGGTTCTGCCATAGCGCTGCAACCGTTCTGAGTACCATTGTTTACGGTGATTTCTACAGTGTAGTCGTAAGCATTAGCACTTGCAGTCAGGTTCTCAACAACGTAGGTAGCGTTGTTAGCGCCATTGATCGGCTGACCATGTAAGTACCACTGATATGTGAAGTCAGTGAAGTAAGCATGGTTCGGATTAGCAGTCAGTGTAGTTACACCACCTTCGCACAAGGTCAGACCATTGTCATAAGTGATAGTAACAGTAGGATCAGCATAAACTGTTACAGTAGCAGTATCGATATTAGATACACAACCAGAGTTGCTCATGATTACCTGAACACCGAAGGTATAAGTAGTCATGTCACCATAAACGGTCAGCGGAGAAGTAGTATATACATTCTGATTTGCACCGAAGATAGCCTGGCCATTGTTGTACCACTGATACTGGATATCGCCAAGACCAGTGTACTGATCAGCGCCTGTAGCAGTCAAGGTAACTTCACCACCGTTGCAAACAACGCTAGCAGTTACATTAACAATGTCGATAACAGGTGTAGGTTTAACAGTAACAGTAATGTCATTGATACTGTTAGCCTCGCAACCATTGAATGTGTTAGTCACATGCAATCTGAAGGAAGTAGTTTCAGTCAAGGCAGGAGTTACATAAACAGGAGCGATAGCGCCAGCGATGTTAGTCCAAGTACCGTTGACATCTTGCTGCCACTGGTAGATGATACCTTCTTCAGTCTGGTTCATCAGAGTTGAAGTCAAGGTTACATTACCACCTTCGCAGATAGAATCCTGATCAACAGCGATTACCACAACAGGTTTCTGACCAACGGTCACTGCAAATTCTTCAGTTTCGAAGGAGCAACCATATACGTTGTCGGTAACAACCAACTTGAACAGGTAAGGTTCATGTCTGTAAGGTTCATTGATAGCCAAAGTAGTAGTATTCTGACCAACGATTTCAACACCTGATTCATACCATGTGAAGGTGTAGTCACCAGTTGTTCCAATCACATTGTCAGTAGTAATACCAACGAGGTTGATGTTAGCAATGGTAGCGTCATCTTCTTCGCATACGTCAGCGTCACCATAGATAGTGTATCTCGGGTTCGGTCTCACAGTAATAGTCACAACATCAGCAGTGTCATACAGTGAGAAGCATGCGCTTGAAGACTGAGCAACTGTTACATTGTAAATGTGAGTAGTCAGATCATTGTCAACTGACATTGGGTAATCAGTATAGTCAGCACCGGTAGCGCCTTCAACGATTTCGTTGTCCTTGTACCAAGTGTAAACATACTCATCAACATTGTCACCACCGCTTACATTAGCATGCAGTGAAACCACATGACCTTCGCAGATAGCAGTGTCAACGCTAACCACTGTAATGTTGTTAACAACAGGAGCAGCCACAACGTTCACAGTAACAGCATTGCTGATAGCCTCGCAATGAGAATCTCTCTGGTAAGCCTTGAAGGTGAAGGTAGCTGTAGTAGCCAAAGTAGTAGTGTAAGTAGTATTGTATGCACCCGGGATTGAATCTCCATTGATGTACCATACATATACCATGTTAGCAGCATTCTGATCATACAGGTCAGCGGTCAAGGTAACAGTACCGTTCTCGCAAATCAAAGTATCATCAGCAGCGATGTTCACAACAGGATTATCATTAACGTAAACCAAGAACGGTTCGCTATTAACAGTGCAGCCATAAACATTCTGAACTGCGAAGTTGAAGCTGTAAGGATAATCTCTGTAAGGTCTGTTCACTGACAAAGTCAGATCATTTTCACCGGTCAAAGCTTCGTTGTTCTCATACCACTGATAAGTGTAAGTTGTATTCAGGTATGAAACCACATTAGCTTCAATGTTGATATTGTTACCAGTGCTTTCACATACGATAGGATCGCCAGCCAACTCGATAGTCGGGTTCGGAACAATCCACAAAGTATCGGTTGAAGCGGCAGTGATTACTGACTGACAAGCAGCAGCAGTCTGACGAACAGTTACTTCATAAATATACTGAGCAACATTGTTGTCTTCAGCCATCGGGTAGTCAATCAAGTTTTCACCAGTTGATTCGAGCTGTACACCGTTACGATACCAAGTGTAAACCTCACCACCAGCAACACCACCGTTAATAGTAGCGTGCAATTCAACACGACCACCAGGACAGAGGGTATCCTGACCGCTCAGGTTTTCAACTGAAACGATAACAGGAATATCGTTAACCTTAACAGTAGTAGAAGCAACGGTCTGGCAACCGGTAGTCAACTGATCAACAACTACGATAAACTCGGTAGTAGTATCAACAGCGGTAGTATAAGTTGCATCATTAGCACCCAAAATCTTATTGGCTGCAGTAGTGTCATTCTTGTACCACTGGAATGCCAAGTATTCAGCATTCTGATCATAGATGTTGGCAGTCAAAGTAACAACACCGTTAGTACAGATTGTATCTTCGGTTGAAGTTACGTTAACAACAGGTCTTGAAGAAACATATACGAAGAACTCTTCAGTTTCAGAAGTACAACCGAATTGAGTGTCGGTAACAACGAGTTTGAAGATATAAGGTTCAGTTCTGTAAGGTTTGTTGATTGCCAAAGTAGCGGTAGTCTGACCATTGATTTCTACGCCTGATTCATACCAAGTGTAGGTGTAGTCAGCAGCAGTAGCAATGATTGAATCATTGGTAATACCGTTCAGAACAATATTATTGCCAGTTTCAGCTTCGCATACGTCGGCGTCACCATAGATAGTGTATCTCGGGTTCGGTCTAACAGTGATGTTCACTTCGTCATTTACATCATACAATGAGAAGCAAGCGCTTGAAGACTGAGCAACAGTTACGTTGTAAACGTGAGTAGTAATTTCATTGTCAACTGACATTGGGTAATCGGTGAAGGTTTCACCAGTTACGCCTTCAACAACTTCGTTATCTTTGTACCAAGTGAATACCGGAGTGTCGGTAGTGTCACCACCGCTGATGTTAGCATGCAGTGTAACCACGTGACCTTCGCAGATAGCGGTGTCAACGCTAACAACTGTAATATTGTCAACAACAGGAGCAGGAACAACGTGAACAGTAACTTCATTGCTGATAGCAGCGCAATGAGAATCTCTCTGGTAAGCTTTGTAAGTGAAGGTTGAAGTAGAAGTCAGAGTAGTAGTATAAGTAGTATTGTATGCACCCGGGATTGAATCACCATTGATGTACCATACATATACCAAGTTCTGAGCGTTCTGATCATAGAGGTCAGCAGTCAAAGTAACTGTACCATTCTCACAGATCAAAGTATCGTCAGCAGCGATATGAACGATAGGATTATCGTTAACATATACGAGGAACGGTTCACTCAAGACAGTACATCCGTAAGGATTCTTAACCTCGAAGTTGAAGCTGTACGGATAATCTCTGTAAGGTTTGTGCAATGACAGAACCAAACCAGTCTCACCATCGATAGGAGCATTGTTTTCATACCACTGATAAGTGTAACCATAGCCAGTAGTATCAACGTATGAAACCACATTAGCAGTAATCACAATATTCTGATCGGTAGTGTCGCATACGATAGGATCGCCTGACAGCTCGATAGTCGGATTCGGAACAACCCAGATAGTGTCGGTTGACATTGAATCGATAACTGATTCGCAACCAGCAGCGGTCTGTTTAACAACCACCTCATAAATGTACATGGTTATGTCGTTGTCAACTGCAAGAGGATAATCGATCAGGTTAGCACCCGTTGATTCGAGAACAACACCGTTGCGATACCAAGTGTAAACTTCACCACCAGGAACACCACCGTCAACAGTAGCGTGTAATTCAACACGACCACCAGGACACAGAGTATCCTCACCGCTCAGATTTTCAACTGAAACGATTACAGGAATATCATTAACGGTGATAGTGATTTCGTCATAGTCGCTACAACCTGAGAGGTTGTGAGTAGCGGTGAAACCGAATGACTGAGTCTGAGTCATCACAGTGTTGAAGAACAAGGTAGTAGCACCCGGAATCGGATTGCGTTCGATAATAACAAATGTACTGTCGATATAATTACCAGTAGCAGAATCAACACCAATGTGTCTAACATCCTCAACGGTGTCAATAGTGTACCACTGATACTGAGCGTCATTAGCGTAGTTGAACTCGTAGTTGTTCAAGTTAGCTCTCAAGGTAACTTCACCACCCACGCAAACTGTAGTTTCAGAAGCAGTGATGTTCACAACGGGCTGCGGGAATACCCAAACGAGGAATTCTTCTGAGTAAGCGCGGCAACCGCCAGCGATGTTATCTCTCTGAACTTCAACAGTGAAGCGGTAAGGTTCATCCTGAGCATAGAAATATTCTGAGAAGTATCTGCTATCTGCTAAGCCATAAGCCATATTGTCTCTGAGACGACCTGACTCATACCAAGTGTAATGTAAGATACCAACAGGACGACCGATAGTGTCAACATTAGCATACAAGAATACGCTGTCAGTTTCACATACATACTGATCACCGCTGATAGCAACACGCGGGTTCGGATATACATTCAAAGTAGCAGATTCAACCAATTCTGAGTAGCAAGCCAAACGTTCAGGAGTCTGGTAAGCGATAACGCTGTAAACGAAGGTCTGTTCGTTACCGTCAACCGTCATCGGTGAATCGAAGATGGTCTGAGTGTTACCAGCCAAGAGTTCGCCATTTCTTCTCCATTCGAAGTAGTAAGGCTGACCAGCAACGCCCTTAGTAGTATCGACGTCAGCATAGATAGCAACCTGAGCACCCTCGCAAACATTGGTATCACTCATAGATACATAGTTCACAACAGGAATCGGGTGTACATTGATAGTCTTGCTGTCAGTATCGAAGCAACCGCTCAAAGTATGAACAACCTCAAACTTGAATTCAGTTGTTACGAAAATTGAAGTAGTATAAGTCAATTCAGTAGCTCCAGGTACGAGAACGAAAGCAGTATCGTTTGCAGTCTTAGTGAACCACTGATATTCTAAGTTGGTCTGTTCAGGAACATTCTGATTCAGATGAGCAGTAACAGTTACTTCTGCGCCTTCGCAAACATCTGCATCAACAATGGTTACATTAGCAACAGGTGCATTGTAAACCCAAACATCATATTCGGTTGAGTATGAACGGCAGCCAGCTTCTGAATTGTCACGTTCGATCTGAACAGTGAATCTGTAAGGTTCATCCTGTGCAGGAGCATAATATCTCAAAGTCTTGCTGTCACCATTCAGGTTGGTAATCATATTACCTGATTCATACCACTGGAAGTGTAAATCACCAACAGGATATGCGAAGGTATCAACATTGGCAACCAAGCTGATTGTGTCAGTGTAGCATACATGCTGATCACCGAAGATAGCAACTCTCGGGTTACCATATACGGTCAATGCTGCAGATTCGGTCAACTGTGATACGCAAGCCATACGTTCAGGAGTCTGGTATGCGATTGCACTGTAAACGTAAGTCTGAGTAGTACCGTCAGCAGTCATCGGAACATCGTGGATAGTTGCGGTGTTACCTTCTAACAGTTCACCGTTTCTTCTCCATTCGTAGAAGTAAGGATAACCAGCGATACCCTTGGTGGAATCGATGTGAGCGGTGATGGTAACATCTGAACCTTCACATACGTTAGTATCTGACATAACAACTTCGGTAACCACAGGAATATCGTAAACAACGATAGTCTTGCTGTCTTCATCGTGGCAGCCGCTCAAAGTGTGAACAACGCCAAACTGGAATTCAGTAGTTTCGAAAATTGTTGTAGTATAAGTCAATTCAGTAGCACCAGGTACGAGAACGAAAGCAGTATCGCTTGCGGTCTTAGTGTACCACTGATATTCTAAGTTGGTCTGTTCAGGAACATTCTGATTCAGGTGAGCAGTAACAGTTACTTCTGCGCCTTCGCAAACAGCGGTGTCAACGATAGTCACATTAGCAACGGGTGCATTGTAAACCCAAACATCATATTCATATGAGTATGAACGGCAACCGGTAGCAGAATTTTCACGTTCAATCTGAACGGTGAATCTGTAAGGTTCATCCTGTGCAGCACCGTAGTATCTCAAAACAGCGCTGTCGCCGTTAATGTTGACGATAGGAGCACCTGATTCAAACCAGTAGTAGTGAACATTAGTGCTAACAGGATTAGCAATAGTATCAATATTAGCAACCAATTCAATTGTATCGGTGTAGCAAACATGCTGATCACCAAAGATAGCAACGATCGGGTTCGGATAAACAGTCAGAGTCTGAGAAGAAACGAAGATGGGTGATTCACACATCATTCTTTCAGGATTCTGATAAACTTTCACGCTATAAGTGAACTGCTGTTCGTTACCGTCAACAGTCATAGGAGCGTCAAAAATAGTGGCAGCATTGCCAGGCAGAACTTCTGAATTTCTGTACCACTCATAGATATAAGGAACACCAGGAACACCTTGATGAACTGAATCCATAACAGCGGTCAACTGAACCTGAGAACCTTCGCAGATTTCAGTCAGAGACATGATGATGCTATCGATTTCAGGTCTGTCATAAACAGTAACAAGAGTAGTATCTGAAGCAACGCAAGCAGGCATATTACTGTTTTCAGCAAGATAACCAACCTGAACAATGTAGTTAGTAGTCTGGTTTACATTTGTGCTATAAACAGCTTCAGTAGCACCAGGAATCAGATTGTCGTCAGAAATTGAATTGGTATACCACTGATACTGCAATTCATAGTCAACAACATTGTAATCATCCAAATGAGAAACGAGGATAACCTCACCACCTGTACAAACAGTGTCAGCGTAAGGAATAATATTGATTACAGGAGGAGCCATAACGGTAACTTCAAACGGTTCTGACCAGCTTGAGCAACCGCTACCATTGATAACTTCAACCTGGAAGGTATAGTTGTAACCATATCTAGCTCTGAAGCTACCCAAGAACATAGCACCATACTGTGCATGGTAAGGATTCTCTTCGAACATACCGTCTCTGTACCATCTGTAGATAGCACCGGTATCAATAGCACCGTCAACCCATGCATTCAACAACACGTTGTTTTCAGCAATACCACGGTCGCAAACGAACTGCTCACCACCAATGATAACAACAGGATTACGACGAACTTTAACAGTATCAGAATGTACAGAAGTAGGAATTGAATAGCAGTTAGGATAATAAGGCTCATCAATTTCTACAGTATATACATATTTATATTGGTCATGATCGTGGATAGCCAACTGTTCCATGAATCTGTAACCGTTGACACCTTCGATAATAACACCATTTCTTCTCCACTTATAAGTAATAGTAGAGTCAATGTAACGATTACCAGCTTCGTCTTTCAAATAAGCGGTAACCTGAATGCTAGCACCCTCGCAAACATCGTAAGCGGGCAACTGATAGTACTGATGATAGCTATATGCGTCATGAATATCATCCTGGAGGTTGGTAACCAAAATAGTATCCAGAACAGGATTCTTGAAAGTATAAACTGAATCATAACCAGTACCCTGGCAAGCGCTATTCAACTGGGTAACGATAACCTTGAAATGAGTAGTCTGACCAGCAGGTTTAGTAATAGTATAAGCAACAGTTGATTCAGTACCATAATAAATTGAATCATCATCAGCGAACCACTGATAAGTTAAGTTACCCTGATTGTAGTTACCAAGATGAGCGGTCAAATTAACCACCTGATCCTTACATACGGTATCATAGTCAACAGTAACCACAACTGCAGGCTGATCTTCGATATACAAATAGAAAGGATCGCTGACCACCTCACAGTTAGTACCCTGATTCAACATCACGGTAATCTCATAAGGATAATCTCTTGCAGGAAGATTTGTAACAAATTCGTCAGTAGTCATTGAAGTAGAATCAACGCCGTCAACTCTCCATAAATAGGAAACAGCAACGCCTGGCAAAGTATCATTTACGATTGCATACAGATGTACTTCTGTAGTGTCGCAAAGCATAGGATCACCATTGATAACAACTGTCGGATTTCTACGAGCAGTAATTGTATCAGCTGTAGTGGCGATATGAGTTTCACATTCAGTCTGGTAGGTTGCGCTAACTTCAATAATATAATTAGTTGTATCCAGATCGAAGGCTGCAGGTGAGAACATGAAATGGTCACCTGAAACAGTCATCAATTCGAAACCATTAACGAACCAACGATAGTTAGCAGGGATAGTGTCGCTACCGAAGTATTGTTTTCTGTTAGCAGTATCCTGAACAGAGAAAGCAATCTGACCACCGATACAAACAGTTGAATCGCTAGCGATAAGTTCGATAGGCTGAACAGCGGGATCTTGCGGGAACACATTAATAACAGTGTCAGCCCAAGCTTCACATTCACTGTTCACTTGTTTAACTCTAACATAATATCTAGTAGTATCGTTTACAGGAATTGTCAGCACTCTGCTTGTACCAGTAGGAATAGCAACGCTGTCAGTCATAGTAGTAGTCTTGTAATACCACTGATATACCAAGTTCGGCATATTGTAGTCTCCAAGGTGAGCGGTCAAAGTAGCTTCCTCGCCTTTGCAAACGATAGGAGCACTGATACCGATAGCAACTGTAGGATTGATACCGATCAACACACTGTACACATCGCTTACAATCTCGCAAGCAGTACCAGCGTTAACCAAAACAGTGATTTCATACGGATAATCTCTTACAGGAAGAGTAGCTTCGAAATGATTGGTGTTCTGATTTACAGAATCAATACCATCAACTCTCCACAAGTAAGTAACAGCTTTACCTACCAAAGTGTCGTGAACTGTTGCATACAGACTAACTGTTGAATCCTGGCAAAGGATAGGATCACCAGAGATCACAACTGAAGGATTTCTATGGATAGTCACCATAGTGTCATCCTCAGCATATACAACTACACAAGGATTGGAATGGATAGCTTTGACTTTAACAGTATAATTGGTAGAGTCATTGTCAATAGCTTCAGGTGAGAAGGTGAAAATGCTGTCCGTTGCATTTGCAACAACAACACCATTAACACTCCATTCATAAGAACCAGCACCAAACAATTTGTAATTTGCGGTGTCGACTGCTGTGAAGATAATCTGAGCGCCATAGCAAACATCAGTTTGGTCAACATTCAGGACAACTTCTCTAACATTTTCGGGCTGGGGATATACAGCAATCATTGTATCACCTGTGGCAACACAACCGCTGTTCACCTGCTGAACTCTCACATAAAAACGTGCGCTATCTGTGAGGGCCACTGTCAACTCTCTGCTAGTACCAATAGCGATAGCTGAAGAATCACCTGTTCTCAGATTCTTCATTGACCATTGATAAACCAGATTCGGCATATTGTAGTCGCCGAGGTGAGCAGTCAAAGTAACTTCATTACCATTGCAAACGATAGGAGCAGTTGCGCCGATAGCGACAGTAGGATTGTTTCCAATCAGCACTGTGTACACATTGCTTTCCACAACGCATGCACCACCACCGTCAACAACAACTGAGATTTCGTATGGATAATCTCTCTGGGGAAGTTGTGCATTGAAAACGCTTGTGTTCTGATGAACTGAATCAACGCCATCAACTCTCCACAAATATTTCACATTTGCACCAGGCACAGTGTCACGTACCGTAGCATACAGAACAACTGTTGAATCCTGACAAACGATAGGATCGCCAGAAACCACAACAGAAGGAGTTTTCACAACCACAATGTTCTTTTCAACTGTAGAAGTGAGGACTTCGCAAGTAGTGGTGTAGGTTGCTGTCACTACAATATTATATATAGTAGAGTCAACACCTGAAGCAGTGGGGATAAATGAATAGGTCTTGCCTTCTGCATCATCCACTTCAACACCATTCATCGTCCACACATAGGTACCAACCTCACCATAGTTCTTGGTGTTGAGGGTATCAACCAAAGTGAACAACACTTGGTCGCCAGAGCAAACGGTAGTATCGCTTGCATTCAACACAATCTGCTGAACTGGTTTTGCAGCCGGATAAGTATAAACGGTCACTGTGTCAGCTGAAGTGCACTCGCTGTCGGTTTGTTTCACTACCACCACATAAGAAGTAGTGTCATTAACCGTTGCAGTGTACTGAGCTGAAGTAGCAGTTGTGATTTCAGTAAAAGTACCAGCGGTACCTACTTTAGCATACCATTTATAAGTCAGGTTCGGAATATTGTTGTCTGCCAAGTTAGCAGTCAAAGTAACCATGGCACCTGTACAAACCGTATCGGCACTTGCACTTACATGAACAACAGGAGCACCATTCACATAGAGGTAGAAAGCAGTGCTTGCTGCAGAGCATCCATGAGCACCGGTTACGCTAACAGCGATTTCATAAGGAGTAGTCCGATCTGTCAGACCTGTCACCTTTGACAAATCCAAAGTGTCTTTAAGGCCGGTATAGGAAATCGGCATGCCGTCCATTGTCCATGAATACACAGCGCCATCGATATAACCATTGGTACGAGCAAATAAGAAATTGCTACCCGTAGCCAAGTCAGCATCACAAACAGTCGGGTTACCGTAAATAGCAATAGTAGGATCGGCGAGGACACGTACGGTATCCATGACCGTATAAGTTTTACAACTATAATTTGAATAAGCAACTTCTGCTTTCAAAACATACATAGTAGTGTCACCAGCGATAGCGGCAGGTGAGAACAACAAAGTTGAATCATTGGCACCAGGAATGGTGAAGCCATTAAGAGACCAGCTTATAGAAGGAGTTCCATAATTTGATACAAAACCTGACAATTTTGCGAAAACTTGGTTTCCATTGCAAGTCAGAGCGGTGATGTCATTCATTGTAATATGACCATCGGCAGGACCCGATGAAACTTTCACTTCAGCGGTATCAGATTTTTTAGTACAAGCATTCCATGTGAAATGAGGTTCTACGACATACTTACCTGGAAGAAGGGATTTACAAGGAACGAAAGTAGTATCAACAATTTGATTATGTTCAGCATCATACCAAACATAAGCGAAAGGATTTTCACCACCGTTACTAAAAACGTTGGCACACATCAAACCTCTGTCAGTGTCATTACATACCAACACACTGTCCAGTTCAACATGAATACTGTAAATGTGTACATAATGAGCAGGGGATCTGAAATATTTACAACTCATGTGAGGAGAGCTGATAACTACATCATAATCCACAATCAAAGAATCCAAGCCGCCCATATCAGGGACAACTACATAAATTCTGTTTGGAACAATTGGATCCACTGACGAGGCACTGTCAGCAGCCGAAAGGAAGTTTCCATTTCGACGCCATGCGTACGTCAACCCGCCCAGATAATCATTCTCGACCACAGCAGTCAGGGCAATCACCTGACCAGGGCATGCGTGCGTCGGACCGACGATTCTCACTCTGATGACGCTGTCGGTCAATTCGCCCGAAGCGACAGGAGCGGGAATCGAAAACGGCTTAAATTTAGCGTAAGCAGATGAGCCAACGCTGGGTGAAACCCAATGATGTAATGACTTCCCCACATCAGAAGATGATGGTGTAAATTCATTACTAGCCTGGCATGTTCCAAGGTATAGGAACGCCATGAGCAGAAAAATCATAAATTTTTTCATCGCTTTGAATTTAATTATTACTATTTATTTTTACTTATTAGATTTTTTCTTTTCTTGCTTGATTCTGTAGTAATTCATTGATTTTCTTTGCATTTAGTCCTTATTTTGATTTGTTATTTTTATGATATATATTTTTTTATACACTACATTACACATTACATTACAATTTGCAAAAATACAAAAAAATGTATTACAAAACTAATTTTNNGCAATAATCCACTAAAATCTAAAGGTTTAAAAACGAAGATTTAACCAATCTTCGCTTTGGAGCAGTACAGGGAACATAAATCAGAGGAGATAATTGGAATATTATGTTGCTAAAAAGCGCAGCTTGGCACTAACTACAAAAACTATTGTAAAAATAATATTATAGTATATATATTATATAGCTCTGTAAGAGCATACCCCAAAATCAGAGATGCAATACAGTACACTGCCACTACAGATCTGGAACCAGTCATGTCCGTCAATCCTATAAAAACACAAATCCTCCATGGTTGTAGTATGCTAATAGGCAGCGACTGAAGTGAAAATTTGGATCGCTATATTGAGATAAAATAAAAAAAGAATGAAAATAAACAAAA
>LXOW01276789.1_pt1 | contig 15629 bp, 13 predicted proteins | sample 1368591 | NCBI WGS metagenome assembly LXOW01 (sample SAMN04884650, study PRJNA319009) | bovine gut metagenome | isolation source: Cow rumen | host: Bos taurus | place: Italy: Legnaro (PD) | collected 2014-07-09 | reverse complement strand
GTCGAAACAGCATATAATAACAAGGTGGAGGAACCACAGCCTGCGCCACAACCAGCATACTGCACGGAAGGTACACCCCGGGAAATTCTGATGTGCTATATGGAAAGGCGAGAGGCTCAGCCTCATATTTATCAACAATTAAAACAGAAGAGTTATGAAAACCAATAGATTCCTGGTCATCGTGGCAGCCGTAGCACTGCTGATGACTTCATGTAGCAATAAGGACGAGCGCATGCTCACCATCATCAACGAAGATGGCACCTGCAGTCGTGAGATGACATTTCACCCAGACCAAGAGGACGTAATGGCACCACTCAGTGAGACCATTAATACCAATGGCATGATATTCCGTCCTGGTTGGGAGCGCACATGGTCAGTAATGGGCGACTCTGTCCGCCACCCATGCCCTATGACTCAGCAGCAATGGGATAGTCTGCAAAGCGTATTCCCTAACCAGAATGTCAGCGAAAATATTCTGATGCACACTAAGCAGGAATACGCGTTAATCAACGAGATGTGCGACTCACTGAATCGCGTGGCCCAAGAGTTGTTTAAGGATACGGCCTCGCTCGAAAAGCACTTCAAGTGGTTCTATACCGACTACGTCTACAAGGAGACGCTTTCCATCGCTGTTGTTGACAAGGCTTTCTCCGTCCCTCTCGACCGTTTTGTCAGTGCTGATACCGCCTCGTATTGGTTCACAGGCCAGCCCAACCTTGCAGCTGATCTTACAGGCGCTGAACAGAAAGAGTTGCTCGACGGGATTGAAGGGAAAATCAGCCAGTGGTTCATTGCCTGTACAATGGCACATGTCTGTGAAATCATTGCCAACGAGCGCTATGACGAGGTCAAGAACCCACCTGTCAGCAAAGAGCAGTTTATGGCCTTAAAGGATTCCATCGTCATGTCACCCGCTATGGGCAAATTAAACTTATTTGACGAGCCCGCACAAGCCAGCAAGATTCTTGAGGAATACTTCCACTCTGATGCCTACACGCCATTATTCAGCGATAGCAAGATGTGGGACAACCGTCTCGATGAAAAGTACAAATACTACAGTTTTCTTGTAATGATGAAACCCACGTTGGATTATGTCATGCCTGGCAAGGTGATCGATGCTGGCAACGGTGTGGTCGAAGGCAACGTGATTCACTACAAGTTCTCAGGCGAGCGCCTCATCCCCCACCCCTACGTCATTACTGCCACCTCGCGGGTTACCAACGTCTGGGCCTTCATCGTGACGATCCTCATCATCCTCATCGCCATTGGCAGTTTTATGTACAAGCTCGACTTCAAGAAGTACGAGGTGTAAGATATGCCTATTATCCTGCTATGTACCGGCTTCCATCTTACACCTAACTCCCGCTATCCACCATCAGATTGCCATTCCTGCCTTCACTTCAAAAAATGGCACTCGAGTGAATCGATCGAATCACTCGACTGAAACGATCAATTGAGCCGAGTGAAACGATTGATTCACTCGAGTGCAACCACGGGATGTTTTAAATGCTGATAATCAATAATTTACGACTTGAATGGTAGAAAAGTGGCCTTAGATGCTTGACATTCTTTTACTCTCAAAAGTAAAAAATCGCACAAATATTTGTTTTTTCAAAGTAAAATTTGTAACTTTGCCGCGTGTTATTTAATTCTTTCTGCAAATGGATAGATTGTATAAGACTTATGGCCGACTGTTGGCAGAGACGGATATGGGATTCACCAGATATCTCTATGATAAGATAAACTGGGATAATAGGTTGATAGTGATTAAAGGTGCTAAAGGCGTTGGTAAAACGACAATGCTTTTGCAACACATCCTGCGGACTTTTGCAGATAAGCAGAAGGCTCTGTATGCATCACTTGATCATATTTGGTTTGCCAATCACTCTGTTCTCGACTTGGCCGAATATCACTATACGCATGGCGGTACTCACCTGTTTCTGGACGAGGTTCATAAATATAAGGGATGGCAGCAGGAAATCAAGAACATCTATGATTCCTATCCGCAATTACACATAGTCCTGACGGGGTCGTCGATGCTAAAGTTAGAGGAATCGTTGGTGGGCGATCTTTCACGTCGCCATCGTCAGTACACGTTGGAGGGCTTGTCGTTTAGAGAATACATGCAGTTGGAACAGATAGCCCAATTACCAGTGCTTTCATTAGACACTGTGTTGAACGATCATTTCATGCAGGCATCGCAGATAACGTCGAAGGTAAAGGTATTGCAGCATTTCGAGAAATATCTTGAAACTGGCTATTATCCTTTTTATCGCGAGGAAGGCGACGGCTTTTTCGATCGTCTGCAGCAGGTGATAGAAACTATTATAACCAGCGAGATTCCATCGGTAAGCAACATTGAGTACGACTCTGTCTATAAGGCCAAGCAGTTATTGGCAGTGTTGGCTGAAAGCACACCTTACACATTAAATATATCTGGACTCTGTGTCACCTTGCAGGCTTCACGCAACAACGTATTGAAACTTATCGACTTGATGGATAAGGCGGCATTAGTACGCCGTCTTTATTCTGCTGAAAGTGGAATGAATATGCTGACGAAACCAGAAAAGGTTTTGTTCTACAACACCAATCTCATGTTCTGCTTAACTCCAAAAGCGGAGGATGGAACTATCCGTGAGACTTACTTCGCGTCACAGTTGGCGATTGACCATAAACTTTCTATGCCCAATCAAGGTGATTTGTTAGTTGATGGCAGATGGCTTTTCGAAGTTGGAGGAAAGAATAAGGGCTTCAAGCAGATAAAAGGAATTGAAGACAGTTTTGTCGTCAGTGATGGCATTGATATTGGCTATGGAAAGAAGATTCCGCTTTGGCTTTTTGGAATGCTTTATTAAGGATAGTAGAGAATATGCCTGAACAGATAACTCCATTGTCAGTATTAATGGGTAATAGTGAACGGTAAGAAATCAGAATAATCCTGCTATCCCTATATGAGGCGACATCTATGGATGATGATCATATTTGTATTGACAGCGAGTCCAGTGCTGGCAAGCAATTCATGGCCCATCTGTCAATCGACTGAAACAAGTAGCAAGAAGACATCTGCGAAACAGTGGTGTTTCCCGCTACCTGGGGCAAAAGTCATCAGCCCTTACGGCAAGCGTGGAAGACGGCGTCATTCAGGCGTGGATATCAAGACGAAGGACAGGGATTCCATCTATGCCGCCTTCGATGGCGAAGTGGTGTTCTCGAAACCTTATTACGGCTACGGCAACCTGGTGCGCATCAAGCATGCCAACGGACTGGAGACCTACTACTCACACAATTCTGAGAATCTGGTCAAGGAAGGGCAGCACGTAAAAGCGGGCCAGGTGATAGCCCTTGTAGGACAGACAGGCAGAGCCACAACACCTCATCTGCATTTTGAGATTCGCGTGAACGGAAAGACGCGCAACCCTGCCGACTACTTCGACTTCAAGAAGCACGTCTACCGCAAGCAATAGTTGTGAATCCCATACCCAGGAGTCTGTCCCAACGACTACTACAACACTGTATATGCAAGGCATTTACTACAACGGCTGGATCAGCTACCAGCGTGGCGAGGCTAAACCATCTTTCTGATTAACCAAAGCAAGTTAAGTGTTATAAAAATTACCTACTAAAAGTTACTTTCATGCCTGCAAAAGGGTAGAAAGTGCCGTGCTAAAAGGTTGGAAGGTACCGAGTAATGTTTAAACTGCGACGTAATCTGATAAAACCGCGTCGTAGTTTTACACTTTTCATATGTTTTGATGGATAACAAGATGCCTGGCACGGTGTTACGTGATATGTAGACCGCAACATTTTTTTTGATATCAGGGGTTGGGAAACTGGAGCCTTAAGGGTATTATAAGCAAAAGAGTGCCCAAAATGACAAGCAAGGAAACAATCAGAATACTCTTTGAGAGCCATTACGACAGGATGTATCTTCTGGCGAGGATACTGCTGCACGACGACGAAGAGAGCCGCGACGCAGTGAGCGACGTATTCTCCGACATAGCTGATGGCAGCATTGAGGTCAGAGAGGATACCGCAGAGAGTTTTCTGCTGACTTGTGTGCGCAACAGGTGTCTGAAGATAATCCGCAGCAAACGGGTAAGAGCGCGCGCCAAGAACCTGCTTCGCCTGAGCGACACGACCACCGACATGATGCCGTTCGAAACACAATGCGACCAACTGACGGCCCTGCTTGTCTTTGCAGAACAGGAACTTACGCCCCAGACACACCGTGTGTTCCTGCTTCGCTACCAGCGACACAAGACATACGCAGAAATCGCCTCAGAGCTCAGTATCAGCGAGGCTGCTGTCTACAAGCACATCGCCCAGGCACTCCGTAAAATCAAGTCACACTTTAATCCCTAATCACAATGGACAAGACAGAGAAACTTCTAAGGATGATGGAACATCCGGAGCTTTATAGCGACGAGCAGTTTCAGGAATTGCTGACCGATGAGGAATGCCGTGAACTTTACGAGGCTATGCGTCTCAGTGCCGATGCCTTCGCAATGGTTGACGCCCAAGCGAAGATGGCCAATGACGTCAGTGATGAAGAATGGCAGCGCTTCGAGTCAAAGCACCGTCAGAAGCAGAGACCACTGATGCGCTGGGCAGCAGTGTTCATCGGCATTTTTATGCTCTCGGCCGTCGCCTGGGCTGTCTGGCACATCGCCGTTGAAAAGGGTTTGCAGTCCTCACCTTCTGAGACACAAACAGTCAAGTCGTGCCAGCAGAAACCCGCAGAAACCAGCGGCGATATCGTGCGCTTCGACAACATACAACTCGACAGCGTACTCACCATCATAGCCCAGCACTATCAGAAGCAGATAGCCTTCTGCAACGAGTCCGTGCGAAGCCTTCACTTCCACATTGAGTGGAACCAGGCCGCTCCACTCAGCGACTTCATCACACTCATTAATAACTTCGAGGGTATCAACCTCCGCGAAGAGCAGGATACTATCATTGCAGAATAAACCATCATGAGACAGATAGCAACAACGATACTGAGTCTTTTATTATATACCGTGAATGCGCAAGTGGCGGCACCCCAAAACGGGGTGCCTGACCGCATCTCCCGCATCTGGCAGCAGACACCGCTCTCCGACGTGCTCCATACTATCAGCCAGGAATCCAAGGACTATCACATCCACTACATCCATGAACAACTTGACTCCATACAGGTGAGCGCCAAGGTACAGAACATGACGGTGCCCGATGCCATCAATAAGGTGACCAAGGGCAAACCCGTCAGAGTGAAGCAGAAGGAGCAGGACATCTTCATACAATACAAGAAAAGTCTGGCCAAGCAGAAGATCGTGCTCAGCGGCAAGATCCTCGATCGTCTGACCCACTCGCAACTCATCGGTGCCACTGTCGTGCTGATGAATCGCGACAGCACGGTCATCGACCGCAGTATCGCTCATCAGACCCGTCAGGAAGGAGAGCGCAAATGGGAGAATGCGCTCTATAGCTTGGAGGTGCCAAAGGTGGAGGAGCAATATATCCTGGCCGTGAGCTATATCGGCTACGAGACAACCTATATGAACTATTCACTCAGCAATCTGCGCAAGAGCGAGATAACCCGCGAGTTGCCACCCATCTATATGAAGCAGGAGAGCCATGTGCTGAAGAATGTCGATGTGGTGGCCTCGAAGGTGATGTTCTATCATCGCGGCGACACCATTGTCTATAATGCCGATGCCTTTCAGCTGGCGGAAGGCTCGATGCTCGACGCCCTCATCAAGCAGCTGCCCGGCGCAGAACTGAAGGACGGGCAGATATTCCTCAATGGGCGCTTCGTGGAGAACCTGCTGCTGAACGGCAAGGACTTCTTCCGAGGCAATCAGGAACTGATGCTCGACAACCTGCCATCCTATACCGTGAAGGAAATCAAGACCTACGAGAAATATGGCGACAAGAGCGAATTCCTCGGGAAGAAGCTGGAGGACGACAAGATGTTTGTGATGGACGTACAACTGAAGAAGGAATACCGTATCGGCGGCATCGCCAACCTGGAAGCAGGCGTAGGTACGGCTGACCGTTATCTGGCACGACTCTTTGCCCTGCGCTATTCCGACCACAGTCGCATAGCCCTCTATGCCAACATGAATAACCTGAACGACAAACGCAAGCCGGGCGAAAACGATGACTGGCAACCCTCGGACATAAAGGACGGCTTGCAGGCAGAAAAACAGGTGGGTATTGATTTCAACATCGAGGAGCGCGACCAACTGTGGAAGGCCGACGGCAACATACAACTCTCCTATACCGACCTCGACCGCAAGACAACCACCGAGCGTACCAACTTCCTGCAGACAGGCGACACCCAAAGCCGTAGCCAAGACAATCTTCGCAACAAGACATGGAAACTGACTACTGATGATAAGTTCTATGCCAATTTCGGCGGCTTCGACTTCGAGATCAATCCCGTCGTGACCTACCGGAACTACGACTGGCGCAGCGCCTACGAGTCGGCCACATACGCCTGGAACGACACGCTACTGAACAGCCAGCTATCGCAAGGAAAGACCAAGGGCTATGACCTGAAGAGTGTCTATAATCTCCGATCATCCATCAAACTGACCCCAGATCAGCACTTGGAGCTGAAGTCGGAAATCTATTACGACATGAAGGATGACGACCGTTTCAAGCGTTACGATTACCAGTATGGCCAGAGTGGGATGCAGCAAGACTATGGCGATCAGCTGTTCAAGAGCCATCCTTATTGGCGCACAGCTTTCTTTGGTGAGTTCAGATATGCCAGGCAACTCAAGACCAATATGACGGGACACCTGGACTATCGATATCTTTACGACGAGCGTCACCGCCAGCAATCACTCTATCAGCTTGACTTAATGGACAGTCTGGCATCCAATCCCTTTGGCGTAATGCCTTCAGACATCGAGTTTGCCCAGACCTTCGATGTGCAAGACAGTTACGACTACCGCAGTCACGACATCAAGCATGCCATCCAACCAGTTCTCTTCTGGTTCCCAAAGATTGGCGACCAGACGGCCAGCATCGGACTCTTTGCCCGTGGTACGGTGCATCGCCAACAGATACATTATGTCAGGGGAACGCTCGACACCTGCTTCGTGCGCCGCACCACCTACTTCGAGTCGCCCTACAATTATTTCCAATGGGAAAGCAAAGACAAGAAATATCGCGTCTGGTTCCAGTACACGTTGGAGGTAAAAGCGCCCGAACTCACAAACTTCGTGGATATCCGCGATGCCACCGACCCGATGAACATCCACTTAGGCAATCCCGACTTGAGGAATACCTACGATCACGGTTCATGGGGCGGCATTAGGAAAATGGATAAAGAGCGCCAAACAACCCAGGATTTCCGCTTCTATTGGTATTACCACCAGAATGCCTTGGTGCAGGGTTATGTCTATAATCCGGAGAATGGCATACGCACCTGGCGCCCCTATAGCGTGAACGGCAACTGGAATATATATGCAATCTATTCCCACACTTTACCCCTTGACAAGAAACGCCGCTTCATGCTGACAACGACTACACGCCCGGAATACAGGCATAACATCAATATGACGGGCACCAGCAGCCACGCCTCTGCCATAACTGAGCGTTTCAGCATCAGGAATATCAGTTTCAGGGAAACACTTAAATTGGTCTGCAAATTTGGCGACCATCGTCTGACGCTGAACGGCATTGCCACGCTCCGCAACGTCACAAGCCCCATGCCGGGCTTCGACAGTTTCACCTCGCAGGACTATACCTACGGTGTCTCAGCCCTTGTCAAACTGCCCCTGAAGATGCAGTTCTCCACCGACTTCATAGCCTACACCCGCCAAGGCTATACCAGCAACGAAATGAATGGCACCGACCTTGTATGGAACGCCCGCCTCACCTGTCCGCTGATGAAAGGGCGCCTGCTGCTGGCCCTCGACGGCTTCGACATCCTCGGCCAGCTCTCCAACGTCACCCGCACCATCAATGCCCAGAGCCGTTCGGAGTCGTTCACCAACACCCTGCCCCGCTATGCCCTCTTCCACGCCATTTGGCGGTTCAACATAACCCCGAAGAACTAAAACCTATTCGAACGAGCCAAAGGTTACACAAAAAGAGTTACCTACAAAAAGTTACTTTCATGCCTGCAAAAAGGTAGAAAGTGGCTTACAAAAAGGTAGGGAGGTACTAAGTAAAGTTAGAATCCTGTCAGGATTCGTTAAAATCCTGACAGGATTTATTAAAATCCAGGCAGTATTTGATAAAATCACGGCAGGATTATAACTTTCTCAAAAGTTTTGATTATCTTTGCATCTTAATCAAGCAATAATCATCATGTTATCAAACAATTTATCATTATGTACGCGAAATATATCAAGCAAGAAATCCCCGATTTGAACGGGACTGGACGGACGCAAGCCTACTACAAAATGGAGCTGACACCGAAGACTTTTGAGCAGTTTATAAGCCAGTGTGCTCGTGAGGGCAAGATGGAGGAAGCCCAAATCTTAGGCGTTCTGACGCTGGTAAGCGAAAAATTAGCTTTATGCATGGCGGAAGGCTATTCCGTAAAACTTAATGGCATCGGCACTTTCCACGCAAAACTCGGCATGCGGAACGATATGCTGCAGGATGCCTTCGAGGAGGGCGAGCCCAGCCATAATGCCAAGAGCATCACAGTAACGGGTGTGTCGTTCAGGGCCGACCCCGACCTTACTGATACCACGCGTCGGAAATGCGTATTGGTAAAGGGAGGCATAAGCCGAATCAAAAAGACAGAGTCTACACTCGAAGAGCGCATTCAGAAAGCCCGCGAATACCTCGAAACCAATATGTTCATGAGGGTGCCAGACTATGTACGTCTTACGGGCCTTTCACGCCCTTCTGCCACGAAAGAGCTGCGACAGTTGGCCCTCAACCCCTCGTCGGGCATCACCAGCAGGGGGAGCCGAAGTCAGAAGTACTACGTGCTGAGGAAATGAGCATTTCTAAGTTAATTTCTGATAAAACGATTGTTATTGGCGGAAAAGTTCGTACCTTTGCACCTTATTAAAAAGGTAAAAAAGTAAAAAAGTAAAAAAGTAAAGAGACATTTATGTCGACGATACTACATATAGAGACCAGTACGAATGTGTGTTCCGTGGCCGTGTCGGAAGACTCGCAGGTGATATTCCAACAGGACGATCACAGCGGTCTGGGGCATGCAGAGAAACTGGGAACGATGGTTGACGAGGCCCTCTCGTTTACCGACAACCACGCCATTCCGTTTGATGCCGTAGCCGTGAGTTGCGGGCCAGGCTCGTATACAGGTCTGCGCATCGGCGTGTCGATGGCCAAGGGCATCTGCTATGGCAGGAATCTGAAGCTGATTGCCGTGCCTACGCTGGAACTGTTGTGTGTGCCTGTGCTGCTCCGTGAAATCGCAGAGGAGGATGCCCTGCTCTGTCCGATGCTCGACGCACGACGGATGGAAGTGTATGCCGGCCTCTACGACAGAGCGCTGAAGCCCGTCAGGGAGATTGGTGCCGATATCGTGACCGCCGAGACCTATAAGGAATATCTCGATGCGCACCCCGTGTATTTCTTCGGCAACGGCGCCCAGAAGTGCATGGAGACGATCAACCACCCGAATGCCCACCTGATAGAAGGCATCGAACCGCTGGCCAAGTGGATGCAGCCCCTGGCTGAACGTCGCCTGCTGAACGAACAGTTCGAAGACGTGGCCTACTTCGTGCCCTACTATCTGAAGGACTTCGTGGCAAAGCTTCCGAAGAAACTGATTTAAAGGTAAAAAGGTAAAAAGGTAAAAGGGTAAAAAGGGTAAAAAGGTAAAAAGGTAAAAAGGTAAAAAAGTAAAAAGTAAGATATGGATATCAAAGGATTAGACTACAACACGCAGCGCTCGAAACTCGTTTTGTCGGAATACGGGCGTGAGATTCAGAAGATGGTGGAATACGCCTGCGACCTGCCTACGAAAGAGGAACGGCTGAAGTGTGCGATGGCCATCGTCCGTCAGATGGAGAACAAGAACCCCCAACTGAGGGAGAATGCCGACTACGAGCAGACCCTGTGGAACCATCTCTATCTGATGAGTCACCGCGAGCTGGAAATCGACTGGCCCTTCGACGTGTCGGAGGCCGATAAGATTCTTTCCAAGCCCAAGCCCATGCCCCTGCCCGACAGTCATATCAAGCTGCGCCACTACGGCCACCTGGTAGAAGAACTGCTGGAACTCCTGAAGACGATGGAACCTGGTGAGGAGCGCGATGCACTGGTGCGGAAGACCGCCAATCAGATGAAGCGCGATCTGGTGCTTTGGGGACACGGTTCTATAGAGGACGAGCGCGTGGCCGACGACCTGGCACGTTATACCAACGGGAAGATACAGCTTGACCTGAGTAAGTTTAAGTTTGAGAAGATCAATCCCAACGAGGGCAAGCCGTCAGGCAAGAAGAAGAAATAAAGAAAACGACCTGTCTATGGCATCATTTATCATTGAGGGAGGCTATCCGCTGAGTGGCGAGATTACACCACAAGGTGCCAAAAACGAGGCACTCCAGGTGATCTGTGCCACCTTGCTGACGAGCGAAGAGGTGACCATCCACAACATCCCCGACATCCGCGATGTCAACAACCTGATCCAGCTGCTCAGCGACATCGGGGTGAAGGTTAAGAGGAAAGAGAATACCTATACATTCCAGGCAGACAGTTTGAATCTCGACTACCTCGAGAGCGATGAGTTCGTGCAGAAGTGTGCACAGCTCAGAGGCAGCGTGATGATGATTGGTCCGCTGTTGTCGAGGATGGGCAAGGCTGTGATCACCCAGCCCGGTGGCGACAAGATAGGCCGTCGCAGACTCGACACCCACTTCTTCGGTTTCGAAAAGTTGGGGGCGAAGTTCAACCTTATCGAGGGACGGAATGTCTACGAGATTGCTGCCCGTCAGCTCAAAGGCACCTATATGCTGCTCGACGAGGCCTCAGTGACAGGTACTGCCAATATCATCATGGCCGCTGTCTTTGCCCAAGGCACCACCACCATCTACAATGCCGCCTGCGAACCCTATCTGCAGCAGCTCTGTAAGCTGTTGAACCAGATGGGTGCCAAGATCAGTGGCATCGGCTCCAACCTGCTGACCATCGAGGGTGTGAAGAGCCTGCATGGCGCAGAGCACACGGTGCTGCCCGACATGATCGAGGTGGGTTCGTTCATCGGTATGGCAGCGATGTGTGGCGACGGCATCCGTATCAAGCATGTCTCTGTCGAGAACCTTGGCATCATCCCCGATGCCTTCCGTCGCCTTGGCGTGAAGATCAAGGTGGAGGGCGACGACCTGGTGATTCCCAAGCAGCGTCATTACGAGATACAGTCGTTTATCGACGGTACTATCATGACCCTCGCTGATGCCCCCTGGCCAGGACTGACGCCCGACCTGCTGTCAGTACTGATTGTCGTAGCCACCCAGGCTCGAGGCAGCGTGCTCTTCCATCAGAAGATGTTCGAGAGCCGTCTGTTCTTCGTCGACAAGCTCATCGACATGGGTGCCCAGATTATCCTCTGCGACCCACACCGAGCTGTGGTTGTGGGCCATGACCGGAAAATCACCCTGCGGGGAGGCCGTATGTCGAGTCCGGATATCCGTGCGGGTATCGCCCTGCTGATAGCCGCCATGAGCGCCAAGGGCACAAGCCGCATCGACAACATCGAACAGATAGACCGTGGCTACGAGCACATCGAAGACCGCCTGAATGCCCTCGGCGCCCGAATAACAAGAGCATGATTAAGGAAGAGGACATCTATCAGATCGGTAAGCTGGGCAAGACGCACGGCGTGAAGGGAGAGATCAGCTTTCTCTTCGATGACGACGTGTTTGACCGCGTCGACGCCGACTATCTCATCCTGAAGGTTGACGGCATCTTCGTCCCTTTCTTCATCGAGGAATACCGTTTCCGCAGTGATGCCAACGCCATCTTGAAGTTCGAGGACATCGACACCCAGGAGCGTGCCCGAGAGCTGACAGGCTGCGAGGTCTACTTTCCCCGCGAACTCGCTGACAGCGATGATGACAGTATCTCTTGGGCAGCCATCGTGGGGTTTGACATCATCGATGCCGCCACACGACAACCTGTGGGCCGCATCGCCAGCATCGATGATTCCACCCTCAATATCCTGTTCGAGCTCGAAGACGGTAAACTCATCCCCGCCTCTGAGGAACTGATTACAGACGTCGACAAAGACAACAGAACCATTACTATAGACTTGCCACAAGGCATTTTAGATATATGAAAAGACAAATCGCTATCCTCGGCTCTACGGGGTCGATAGGTACACAGGCACTCGAGGTGATCGAGGAGCACAGCGACCTTTACGAGGTCTACTGTCTCACGGCCAATAATAAAGTAGAACTGTTGGCTGAACAGGCCCACAAGTTCAAGCCCGCTGCTATCGTCATCGCCAACGAACAGCGTTACGACGAACTGAAACGGCTGATGAGCGACATGCCCGACGTGAAGGTGTATGCCGGTGCCCAGGCCCTTAATGAGATTGTGGAAGCAGGACCTATCCACATGGTGCTCACAGCAATGGTTGGCTTTGCGGGCCTCAACCCCACCATCCACGCCATCAAGGCCGGTAAGACCATCTGTCTGGCCAATAAGGAGACGCTGGTGGTGGCAGGCGAACTGATCCTGCAACTGGCCCAGCAGTACCACACCCCCATCCTACCCGTCGACAGCGAGCACTCTGCCATCTTCCAGAGCCTCGTAGGCGAGGATCAGAATCCGATAGAGAAGATCCTGCTGACAGCCAGTGGCGGACCGTTCCGTCTGAAGACGATGGAGGAGATAGCCCACGTGACAAAAGCCGATGCCCTGCGCCATCCGACATGGGACATGGGTGCGAAGATTACCATCGACTCGGCTTCGATGATGAACAAAGGCTTCGAGGTGATCGAGGCCAAGTGGCTCTTCGGTGTCGACGCCAAGCAGATACAGGTACTAGTGCATCCGCAGTCGATCGTGCATAGCGCCGTTCAGTTCGAGGACGGTTCGGTGAAAGCCCAGCTCGGTGTGCCCGACATGCGGTTGCCAATCCAATATGCCTTCTCGTTTCCGCAGCGTCTACATCTGAGCGGTGAGCGTCTTGATTTGTTCAAGGCCCAGCACTTGGAGTTCTTCGAGCCCGACCTGAAGAAGTTCCGCTGCTTGGCCCTGGCTTTCGAGGCCATCGACAAGGGCGGCAATATGCCGTGTATCGTGAATGCTGCCAATGAGATTGTAAACCGCGGGTTCCTCGAAGACAAATGCGGTTTCCTGCAGATGGGCGACATCATCGCCGAGACCATGCAGCGAGCCACCTTCGACAAGAATCCGACCTACGAGACCTATATTGCGACGGATGCAGAAGCACGCCGTATCGCCACAGAACTGATGAAAAGGTAAAAAGGTAAAAAAGTAAAAAGGTAAAAAGGTAAAAAGGTAAAAAGATTATGGATATATTTCTGATAAGACTGTTACAATTCATGCTGGCCATCGGCCTGCTGGTGCTGCTCCATGAGGGCGGCCACTTCTTCTTCGCCAAATTGTTTGGCGTCCGTGTAGATAAGTTCTATCTGTTCTTCGACCCCAGCATCTGGAAGTGGGACGGAAGTCTGTTTAAGTTCAAGCCCAAGAACAGCGACACGCAATATGGTGTGGGCTGGCTGCCTCTCGGTGGTTACTGCAAGATTGCCGGTATGATTGACGAGAGTTTCGACACCGAGCAGATGAAACAGCCAGAGCAACCGTGGGAGTTTCGTGCAAAGCCTGCCTGGCAGCGTCTGCTGATCATGATTGGCGGCGTGCTTGTCAACTTCCTCCTTGCCCTGTTCATCTACGCCATGATTCTCTTCCACTGGGGTGACACCTATATCCCTGTGAAGGACATGACACTGGGTATGAAGTTCAACACTGAGGCCAAGGCCCTTGGCTTCCAGGATGGCGATATCCTCGTTGGTACCGAAAAGGGTGAGTTTAAGGACTTCTCTGCCGACCTCTACCGCGACCTTTCCGAGGCCAAGCGCGTGGACCTGATCCGTGACGGCAAGGAGATGAGCCTCAACCTCCCTGGCGACCTTAATCTGCTGAACATGCTGAAGGCCGAGCCTTCGTTCGTGCGTCCTCTGATACCTGCTGTCATCGACAGTGTGATGGATAATTCGCCCGCCGCGGAGATCGGTCTCCAGAAAGGCGATAAGATCATTGCCCTGAACGGCAAGCCCGTGGATTCTTACAACGAGTTTACCGAGCAGATCGGTGTACTTGAGGATATGATGACAGCCGCCAAGAGTCAGGATGATAGTCTGAAGATCCGTACAGCTACGATCGTCATTGAGCATGAAGGTCTTGTCAAGTCTTCGGCTGACGAACAAACAGCAGAGGCAACAGCAGTCGCAGACACTGTCACAATCACACTGACACCCGACCTCAAGGTAGGCTTCTTCGTTAAGACCCTGGCAGGCATCTATGATACCTACACCCGTGAATATGGCTTCTTCGAGAGCATCCCCGCAGGCATCAAGTACGGCTGGAACGTGCTGGCCGGCTATGTGGGCGACATGAAGTATGTCTTCACCGCCGACGGTGCCAAGTCGTTGGGTGGTTTCGGAGCCATCGGCAGCCTCTTCCCGCCAGTCTGGGACTGGTATCTCTTCTGGAAGATGACCGCCTTCCTCTCCATCATCCTCGCCTTCATGAACATCCTGCCCATCCCCGCCCTCGATGGTGGTCATGTGCTGTTCCTGATCTACGAGATGATTACACGTCGCAAGCCCTCAGAGACCTTCATGATCCGTGCCGAGTATGTCGGTTTCGGCATCCTGATACTCCTGATGGTGGTGGCAAACCTCAACGATATTCTGCGTTGGCTCGGATACATGTAAGTTTCACCGCCAACAGATATACAGCCACGATGATCAGATAAATCATCGTGGTTTGTATTTTTGTGGGGTGCAGGTTACCGATGCTTGCACCTGGAAGGGCTGCCATATAAGACAACAAATGATTGAGCACAGCCACCACATTATATAATAGGTATGCAAGGGACGGTATCAGAAAAACCAGCATCGAAAGATAAAGAATCAGCATGGCCGCCGGTATCACAATGAAGTTCGTCAGGAGGAAATAGCAGGAGAACCGTCCGAAGTAATAGGCAATCAGCGGTGCTGTGCCTATCTGTGCCGATAGCGACACCGCCACCATTCCCCAGAACCACCTCAAGACACGATGCGACATCAGGTATTCCGCAGTAAAGACACGTTCCAACAACGGCACGAACAGCAGAATCGACAGCACAGCCATATACGACATCTGGAAGCCTATGTCAAAGAGCGACATCGGACTGATCATCAGCATCACGATTGCCGTAAAGGCTAAGGTATTAACCGATATCCTGTCGCGATGACCCAACGACAACAAGGCATAGACACTCAACATCACAGCCGAGCGCACGACACTCGTTGACATCCCAACCAGAAACACAAACGCCCATACGCTCAAGATGATAACCAGCTGCGACAACACCTGCCAACGTCGTCTGAACACGAACAACGACAATAGTGTATAGATTATACCCAGATGTAAACCGCTAAGTGCCAAGACATGCGAGGCACCCGTAACGG
>LXOW01445149.1_pt1 | contig 15638 bp, 15 predicted proteins | sample 1368591 | NCBI WGS metagenome assembly LXOW01 (sample SAMN04884650, study PRJNA319009) | bovine gut metagenome | isolation source: Cow rumen | host: Bos taurus | place: Italy: Legnaro (PD) | collected 2014-07-09 | reverse complement strand
ACTAATTGGGAATTGAGGAGTACTTGTTCTCTTCGATTAGTGAGTCGATATATAGAGACTCGTATATCGCAAGATACATATTTTTATATCAATAGCAAAAGAGAATTCTCTTTGAAGAATTTGGACAAACAAATACGTGAGTTTTCGGATTTTCTTTCTTTTGCTTTATTAAAAGAGCAGAATCCAGACGAAATTGTTTTATTCAATAAAGAATATCCGCACGAGAAGTTCTATTTATATTACAAATTTAGACCCAGTACCAATCCATATGATAGTATTTTAACAAGAGGATTACCGCTTGAACAATTAGATGCCTTAATTGTAAATTGGCATAAGTCATATTCAACTCTGCGTCAAGTATATATAAGTTTCGAACGTGCTGGTAATCGTCGTGATGGCATTGGAGGTGTACCTGAATTTCTTCATGCTGAAATTGCTCTTGAAGGATATTATAAAAGGTTTCATCAAAACATACTTGATGAAGTTCCAGTAGATGCCATAGTGTATTGTGAGAATATTTTAAAAGAATTGTTGCGCTATTACGCCCCAATTGATATAGTGAAAAAACTTAATTTGAATGTTAAAAGAATAAAGAATACCCGCAATGCCTATGTGCATTTATTTAATAACACAAAACAGATTTATTCAGAACCATATGACTTGTGGGTGATCACAGAAAAGTTGAGAGTACTAACGATATGCTGCCTATTACATCATTTGGGATTTTCTTTTGAAGAAATTAACACTCGGATTAAATCTGCAAACATCTTTCTGCCGGAATCATACGTGCAAGATTCTTGGTTCTAAACTTAAGTAAACAAATCAACAAAATGGAAATTAAAGATTTTATAAAAGATGCTTTAGCACAAATCGTTGATGGTGTTCAAGAAGCAAATACTGCATTAAAGGAAAAAGGAGCATGTATCCCGACAGAAAATGTCGTTGGTACAGATGGGTATGCTGATGGTACTCCTCGTAAATTTGGAGAACCTGTAAAACGCTATTTCAAAGTTGATTTTGATATTGCAGTAGAAGTTTCTAAAAGCGATATTGAGAAAGTAGAGGAGAAGGGTAGTTTGGAAGGAGGACTAAAACTACAAGTTGCCTTGATTTCCAAGGCCAATTTCGATTTGCATGGCGATATGTCGGATTCGAATACGCAACAAAACGTACAACAGAATATCCACNNCATTATCATTACCAAATGCAGGATGCAAATAACACTAACCGCCAATGCCTTGCCCACATTACAACATAGATTGCCCTTGCACGAAAGAAGGATGTCCCCGTCACGGAAAATGCTGCGAGTGCGTTGCACATCACAAAGAACACGGGAAGAAACTACCGGCGTGCTTGAGAGGGATTGAATGGGAAGGATGAAAAACAGGAAAGACACCTATCTATGACGTCCGTAATGGTCGCGAGATGGTCGCGGGAGTGAATGCTAAATGAAAGGAAAATAGAATTAGATAAAATCAGAAAAAAATGAAGATAACATTGATTGCGGGGGCCAGGCCGAATTTTATGAAGGTGGCACCGATTATTAAGGCGATTAAGGCGTTTAATGAAGGGTTACCGGTTACGGGTGACGGGTTACGGGTTACGGGTTACGGGTTACCGGTTACGGGTGAGGGGATTTCCTATCGCTTAGTGCATACGGGACAGCACTATGACAAGAACATGAGTGACACGTTCTTTGAGGAGTTGGGCATTCCGGCTCCGGATGTGAACCTCGGTTGCGGTGGTGGTACGCAAGCTGAACAAACGGCTGCTATCATGGTGGCGTTTGAGAAAGAACTGATGGAGCATCCGACGGATATGGTGCTGGTTGTGGGCGATGTGACAAGCACCATGGCTTGCTCGATTGTGGCGAAGAAACTGAACACGAAAGTGTGCCACGTGGAGGCAGGAATACGCAGTTGGGACCTGACGATGCCGGAGGAGATCAACCGCATGGTGACGGACTCGTTGGCCGATTATATGTTCACGACATCAGACGTCGCTAATCGCAATCTGATTCGGCAGGGAGCGACGCTGATGAATGATGGAATGAGCGAGGCAAAGCCTCTCAATGATGGAATGATGCCCGAAGACAAGTATGCGAACCAGCGTGTGCAGCAACGGGTTTGGCATGTGGGGAATGTGATGATTGATACGCTGTTGGCGAACAGGGCACGGTTCAGGAAACCGGAAGTGTGGGATGAGTTGGGGCTAAAGCCTCAGGAGTTTGTGGTGATGACGATGCACCGTCCGGCTAATGTGGACGAGGAGAACCATCTGCGTGCGATGATGGAGCAGATTATTGATAATGTGCATGGTCTGCCGGTAATCTTCCCGATCCATCCGAGGACAGCGAAGTTGCTGTTAGGGGATAGGACGGCCAAAGGCCTACAGGACGCTTCGCTACAGGACGCATCAAAGATGCTACAGGAGAGATGGCCGAACTTGCATATCGTCGAGCCGATGGGATATCTGGAGTTTAACTACTTGGTGGAACGAGCCAAAGCGGTTGTCACCGATTCCGGAGGTATCACCGAGGAGACGACAGTGATGGGTGTGCCGTGTATCACGCTGCGCGACAACACCGAACGTCCGGAGACGTGTACGGTGGGTACGAATGAACTCATCGGCACGAACCCTGCAGCTATCAAACCAGCATTGGACAAACTGTTTGCGGGAGAGTGGAAGAAAGGTGCTATTCCGGAGTTGTGGGACGGACACACAGCTGAGAGAATCATAGCGATCCTATCAGCATTGGAGATTTAAGATTGGAGATTTAAGATTGGAGATTGAAAATTGAAGATTTGAGATTTTGAATGGAGATACTGACGGACAGTTTGCATAAGGTGGCGTACGCGACGGATGCGAGTGTGTATCGGGAGATACCGTATGGCGTGGCATATCCGAAAGATGAGGCAGATTTGGTGGCTCTGATCGGAGAGGCACGTCGTAGGGGAACGAGTATCATTGCGCGTGCAGGAGGTACGTCGATAGCCGGACAGGTTGTCGGCAAAGGCATCGTGGCAGACGTGAGTCGGTATATGAATCGTATCCTGGAGATCAATGCGGAGGAACGGTATGCATGGGTGGAACCCGGTGTGGTGCGGGATGAGTTGAACATAGCATGCAAGCCGTACGGGTTGTTTTTCAGTCCGGAGACATCGACATCGAACAGGTGTTGCATCGGTGGCATGGTGGGTAATAACTCGTGCGGAACGCATTCGTTGATATACGGAAGTACGCGTCCGCATGTGTTAGAGGCTGATGGGATCCTTGCGGATGGGAGCAGGGTGCATTTTACGGAATATACGATCGGGGAGCTGGAGGAGAAATTCGGAAAGAATTTCTGGGAGAGAGAGTCTGATATTTCAAATTTCAAATTTCTTATCCCAAGGGAACGATTATTGCAAGTTTCAAATTTGGAGGAGCAGATATATGCGCAGTTGATACGATGGGCATTGGATGAAGAGACACGGACGCTGATAGCAGAGACATACCCGGATAAGGAGTTGACGCGAAGGAGTTGCGGATATGCCATCGATGAGGCGATAGAAGATTTGTGCGACGAGAGTAAGCCTTTGCGGGAACGGAAGATCAACCTATGCCGGTTGATAGCCGGAAGTGAAGGGACGTTGGCGTTACTGTCGCGTATCAAGGTATCGTTAGATCCGTTGCCACCGAAAGAGGTGATGGTCGTTTGTGCGCATTGCACGAGTCTGGATGCGGCTTTTGAGGCGAATCTGATTGCGTTGGCGCATCATCCTACAGCTGTGGAACTGATGGACGGGGAGATAATCAAACTCAGTCGTCAGTCTTCGGCATTCAGTAGTCAGCAGATTGATTTTATCGAAGGGACACCGGCTGCATTGCTCATTTCGGAACTGCGTGCGGAGAGCCGTGAGGAGATGGATCGTCTGGCTGATGCGATAGAGAAAGCGTTGATGGCGAGCGGATTGGTGAACCTTTGTACGCGTGTGTACGGAGGCGATGTGGCGAAGGTATGGAATCTGCGGAAGGCCGGATTGGGTATCCTGAACGGTATGCCTGGAGATGCGAAGCCTACGGGTGTGATAGAAGATACGGCAGTTGCAGCAAAACGGTTGCCGGCTTATATGCGTGATTTTCGTGCGATGTTGGAGCGGTTGGGCACATCGTGTGTGTTCTATGGGCATATCAGTACGGGAGAGTTGCATCTAAGGCCGATCCTGAACCTGAAGACGGAAGAAGGAAGGCGTCTGTTCCGGCAGATTGCGCATGAGACGACGTTGCTGGTTCGGAAACATCGCGGTACAATCAGCGGAGAGCATGGCGACGGACGATTGCGAGGGGAGTTCATTCCGCTGCAATACGGGGAGAAGACGTATGAGCTGATGCGTGAAGTGAAACACTGCTGGGACGAAGAGGAAATTTTCAATCCGCATAAGATCGTGGATACGCCGAAGATGGATGAGGGGTTACGGGTTATGGGTTACGGGTTCTCGGTTATGGGGGATGGATTGCTATGTCGCGTGGAGCATTGTAACGGAGCCGGAGATTGCCGGAAATCGACGCTGATAGGTGGGACGATGTGTCCGGCATATAAGGTGAGCGGGGATGAGTTGCAGACGACGCGTGCCAGGGCGAATGTGCTGCGGGAATGGTTGAGCGGCAATGCGGCGATAGGTGAGGCTGAGTTGAAAGAGGTGTTGGCATCCTGTCTGGCCTGCAAGGCGTGCAAGCGAGAGTGTCCGTCGGGAGTGGATATGACGCGGTTGCGTGCGGAGGCACTGCAGAAATTGTATGATGCGCATGGGACACCGTTGCGGACGTGGATGGTGGCGAGGAACGGTGCTATTCAGCGGCTTGGCGCGATGATGCCGGGGGTGTATAACTGGTTCGCGACCAACCGATGGACGTCGGCAATGCTGAAGAAGATGGTTGGGTTTGCGGAGGAGAGGAAGATTCCGAAGATTGGTGATTGGAGATTGAAGATTGAAGATTTAAAATTTGAGAAGCGGCGGGTATATTTGTTTTTGGATGAGTTTACGCAGTATGAGGAGCCGGAGTTGGTAGAGACGTTTGTAAGGCTGATGAACAGGCTGGGGTATGAAGTGATTGTGCCTAAGCATACGGAGAGTGGACGTGCCGCGATATCGAAGGGATGTATGCGCTTAGCGAGACGTTATGCGGAGAAGAATATCCGATTGCTGAGGGATCTGGTGAGCGACGAGACTCCGTTGGTGGGCATTGAACCGTCGTGTATCCTTACGTTCAGGGACGAGTATCCGGAGTTGGTGGCGAATGGTGAATGGAGAGAGGCTGCTGAAAAATTGGCAAAGAACTGTCTGCTGTTTGATGAGTTTTTGATGCGCGAGGTGGAAGCCGGAAGGATTACGAAAGAGCAGTTCAGCGATATGCCGGCAGAGATCTGGTTGCACGGACATTGCCATCAGAAGGCGCTGGTGGGCGTGGAGAAGACTGCGGCGTTGCTGGATTTGCCGACGAACACGAAGGTGCATGTGATTCCATCCGGTTGCTGCGGAATGGCTGGTTCGTTCGGCTATGAGAAGACGCATTATCGGACGTCGATTGCTATTGGAGAGATGATTCTTTTCCCTGCTGTGCGTGAGGCTGTGAAAGCGGATTGCGTAGAGCGACCGGTGTTTGTTGCTGCACCTGGAATCTCGTGCCGGACGCAGATTTATGATGGGACAGGTGTGGTGGCGCATCATCCGATAGAGATACTATACAGGTTGCTGAAATAAGGCGCTAATCGTTAAAAAAAATCTAAAAAAATCAAAATAATGGCATATACCTTTGTATATGTCAGTTTTTTTGTGTACCTTTGCAGCCGCAAAGGTTTTTGAAGAAAAATGCAAGTATCAGAACGAGTAAAAGGGATAGCGGCGTCACAGAGTTTGGCGATGGCGGCAAGGGCGAAAGCGATGAAGGCTGCCGGGGTGGATGTGATCAGTATGTCGCTGGGTGAACCGGATATGGAGACACCGGAACACATTCGTCGTGCGGCACAGGAAGCGATAGACAACGGATGGACGCATTATGGGCCGGTAGCGGGAATCGCATCCCTGCGCGCAGCCGTTGCGGCAGCGCAGAATGCGAATTGCAGATTGCAGATTGAAGATTGCAAATTTGAGGCCGCCGATGTGATTGTGAGTGTGGGGGCAAAGATGGCGATATACAATGCCATTCAGACGGTGGTTAATCCGGGAGATGAGGTGGTGATTCCGATGCCGAGTTGGGTGAGTTATACCGAGATGGTGAAAGTAGCCGGAGGAAAGGTGGTAGCAGTGCAGACAAAGTATGAGAACCGCTATTGCCTTACAGCAGTGGAGTTGAGAAAGGCGCTGACGGAAAAGACACGAATGCTGATTCTGTGCAGTCCGAACAACCCTACTGGAAGCGTATACAGCCATTCGCAACTCGAAGCGTTGGTAGAAGTGCTGCGGGAGTATCCGGAGGTGGTGGTGCTGAGCGACGAGATTTACAATGCGCTGGTGTATGAAGGTGCCGCTTGTTCGATGGCGGAGTTTGGGGAATTGGCGGATCGATTAGTGATAGTCAATGGTGTTAGTAAAGCATATGCGATGACGGGATGGCGAATCGGTTGGCTGATGAGTAAGAACAAAGCGTTCATCGAAGCGTGTGCGCGGTTGCAAGGACAGCAAGTGACCTGCGCAACGATGGCGGCTCAGAAGGCAGCCGAGGCAGCATTGACAGGATCACAGGATTGCGTAGCGCAAATGCGGCAGGTGTTTGCAGAGCGGAGAGAATTAATCTGCCGATTGGCGGCAGAGATACCCGGATGGAAGTTTGAGAAACCGCAAGGTGCGTTCTATCTGTTTCCGGACGTGAGTGCGTTAGGCGGAGGTGATAGAGTAGCAGAGTATCTGCTGGAAGAAGCGCACGTGGCGGTGGTGAGCGGTTCGGCCTTCGGTTGCCCGGAATGTATCCGGTTATCGTACGCGATTAGCACGGAGGAGATTGTGGAGTCGATGCGACGGATAAAGAGTGCGATTGAGAAATTGATATAATTAAAAATATAAGCGATATGAATAAACCATTAAATTTTGCATTGATTGGTGCGGCAGGATACATTGCTCCGCGTCATATCAAAGCGATTGCAGACACAGGTAATAACCTGTTGGTGGCCTACGACAAGTTCGACAGCGTAGGTCGTTTGGACTCGTCGTTCCCGGATTGTTCGTTCTTCACGGAGAATGAGCAGTTTGACCGGTTCTGCTCGAAGCAGATGCGGACGGATAAGCCGCTGAATTGGATGTCGATCTGTACGCCGAACTACACGCACGATGCGTTTATCCGTTACGGTTTGCGTCTGGGATGCGACGTGATATGCGAGAAGCCGCTGGTGCTGAACCCGTATAACATCGACAACCTCGTGGAGTTGGAAGCCGAGACGGGACATAAGGCGTATACGATTCTGCAGCTGCGTCTGCACGATAAGATCCGCGCGCTGAAGGAGAAAGTGGAGAAGGGTCCGAAGGATAAGATCTACGACGTGGATCTGACGTATATCACGAGTCGCGGCAAGTGGTACTACAGCAGTTGGAAGGGCGATGTGCACAAGAGCGGCGGTATCGCGACGAACATCGGTGTGCATTTCTACGACATGCTGCAATGGGTGTTTGGCCCGGTGAAGAAAAACATCGTGCATGTGATGAGTTTTGACCGTGTGGCGGGTTATCTGGAACTGGAGCAAGCGCGTGTACGTTATTTCCTGAGTATCAATGCGGAGTGTCTGCCGGCGAATGCGGTGCAAGGCGAGAAACGTACTTACCGCACGTTGAGCATCGACGGAGAGGAGTTTGAGTTCAGCGCAGGATTCACGGAGCTGCATACGGAGAGTTACAAGCAGATCCTTGCCGGAGACGGTTTCCGCATCGCCGAAGCACGTCCGTGCATCGAGACGGTGGCGCAGATTCGTCATAGCGAACCGATCGGTTTGGTAGGCGACTATCATCCGCTGGCGAAATTACCATTAAGTGCGCATCCGTTTGGCTGGGATGAGAGGAGATGATTCGAGAAGGATGGAATAGAAGAATTGCGGTAGACCTGCTGGTGTGGGGCATAGCGGCATTGCTGTGCATGCTGTGGCGATGGGTGTCCGCCAAGAGCGATATCGCGCATTACTGGGCACTGTTCGGCGTGCTGGCGGTGCTATGGATCGTAGTGGGTTTTGCTGTACAGTTGTACCGCTCGTATAAAGACACCTGGTTCTGGCAATCGCTGCTGTCGTTGATAGCGGATGCGGGTATACTGATCGGACTATGCTGGTGGTTGTTGCCGCAACTGCCGTATTCGTTATCTCCGCGTGTGGCGATGTGGACGATCATGATTGTGGGAGGACTGGAGACGATCGTGGTGATCATCGAGCATTATTGGAAGTACGCGACGAACATGACGGTTCCAGCGATGCAGATCGAGCAGCGCGAGGATGCGCAGGTGCAACGTCCGGACGAGAAACGCAGCAAGTCCTCCATCGAGTCGATTCATCAGTCGGTGCTGAGTGTGACGACGGAAGCGGACTACTACATGCTGCGCAAGAAAGCGCGCCTGGACAGCCGGCAGACGAAGGTGGTATGCGACAGGAACCGGTTTGCGTTCCTGCAGATACCGGATTACCAGTACGAGACGATTGTGGACCTGACGCTACTGAACGACGCAAAGGGTATCAATAGGCGCTTCTGTATCGTGAATCAGAAACTGCCGGACGAAGGGCGCTATGTATGCTGCTACCGGCCGCAGGAGTATATCAAGCAGAAGATATTGAACCGCTATCCGTGGGGATTGAACTGGATAGTGTATTGCATGTATTTCTTTAGCAAACGGGTGTTGCCTCGATTGATGCTGACGAGTCGTCTCTACTATGATATCAACAAGGGCCGCAAGCGTATGCTGAGTAAGACGGAGGTGCTGGGACGACTGTACTACTGCGGTTTTGAGGTGGATGAGATTGTGCCGATGGGCCATATCGAGTATGTGTTCGCCCATCGTCACTCGCAGCCCTATCCGCAGGAGCAGATCAAGGTATATGGTCCGCTGATCAAGTTGCCGCGTGTATGCAAGAACAAAGAGATCAAGTATTTCTACAAGACCCGGACGATGCACCCGTATGCGGAGTATATCCAGAAGTACGTGTTCGATGCGCGCGGAGGTATGGATATCGCGGATAAGAGTAACGACGATTGGCGTATCACGACCTGGGGTAAGTTCATGCGTAAGTACTGGTTGGACGAGCTGCCGATGCTGATTAACTGGCTGAAGGGCGATGTGAAGTTAGTGGGTGTACGGCCGTTGAGCAAGACGATGTTTGAGACCTATCCGGAGTGGTTGCAGGAGAAACGCACGCGATGCAAACCGGGTTTGATACCTCCGTTCTATATCGATCATCCGGATACGTTTGAGGAACTGTTCGCGAGCGAAGACAAGTACCTGACGGAGTACCTGGCGCATCCGATACGCACGGATATCAAGTATTTCTTCCTGACGATGGCGTCGATCTTGACGCGAAAGACACACAGCGCATGATCTTAGATGAACTGACATATGAGCAATGCCTGAGGCAAGGGGTAGGGCCCATGGTCTTCCCTGCACGCTTGGAGAAGGGTATTGACCCGGCTAACAGCATGCGGATGAAGGCCGTGTGTATGCAGAATATGCAGACACAAGTGAAGTTACAGATTGTGCTGGAGCGAGCATGGAAGGCGCTGGAGGCAGCAGGTATCCAACCGGTGCTGATGAAAGGCGCAGGATTGGCGGCGCTCTATCCCGATCCGTCGATGCGGCAGTGGGGCGATATCGATCTGTTCGTAGGTAAGGAGCAATATCATCCGGCTTGCGCAGTGATGCGCGAGACGTTTCCGGGGGCGTTGAAGTTCGACGAGGAGTTGGATCATTACAAGCACTATAACATCATTGCGGACGGGGTGTCGATCGAGACGCACCGCGTGAGTGTGAGTATGACGCATCCGATGGATGTGCGGCGGTATGCGAAGATGGAAGCGTTCGGCGTGAAGCACGCTTCCGAATTGAAGATTGGAGATCTGAGATTGAAGGTTTTCGAGCCGACATTCAATGCGCTGTTTGTGTTCCTGCATTCGTGGGAACATATGATGACGAAGGGTGCCGGTGTGCGTCAACTATGCGACTTGGCCATGTTGCTGCATACGAACAAAGAGGCGATTGATGCAAAGTTGCTGAAGCGATGGCTGAAGGCGCTGCACCTCTATGACGTATGGCAGTTATATGCATATAACCTGGTGCAAAGTCTAGGATACCCACGAGAAGAGATGCTTTTTTATACGGAATCCGTAGCATCGAGAGCGGAGAAGATGATGGCGGATCTGTTGGCCGGAAGAATGGACGAGGGGTTAATGGATGATGGGAAGAAAGAAAAGGCGCCGAAGAATCGCTATCTGCGTAAGATCCATACGATGAAAGAGCGAATGCGCAATGCGCGCCGCATAGGGCAATACAGTCCGGAGTATGCGCGACATATGAAAGCGGCTATTTGGTTAAGCGGTATGGCGCGGTTATTCGCGAAAGACAGACATTGGGAGTAGATAAAGTTGAAAGTTTAAAGTTGAAAGTTAAACTGTACATATTGGCAGCTAATATCGTGTTTTTTGCGGTGATGGCGTGGTTGTTGCCGTTGGGGTTCGAGGAGAATGACGACGTGATGATGGCCATGATCGCGAATGGCACGTATTCGGGTGCACCGGATTATCACCTGGTATATATCAACGTGCTGTACGGATGGGTGCTAGCGGGTTTGTACGGTTTGACGAAAGCCATCGAATGGTATACGTTGAGTTTTGCTGTGCTGCATGTGCTCTCGATGTCGGTGCTGAGTTATTGCCTCATCACGATGCCTAACCGCGCGCGGTGGGAAAAGATACTATGGCTGATCATCCTCTATGTGCTCTGGGCACGTATCATTGTGGCGTTGCAGTTTACGACAACAGCGGGATTGGTTTGTATGGCGGGTTGCGTATTGCTGTTACGCGAGAGCAAAAAAGCGCGCTGGAGCGGTGTGGCGATGGTGATCATCGCGGCGCTGATACGCTTCTGGGCTGCGGGATTGGTGGGATTGCTGATGGCGCCGATCATCGTCTATACCTACCGTCTCGAGTGGCGCAAATACATCGCGGTGGTGGTGATGCTTACAGCCGTAGTAGGATGCAGGGTAGCGAATCAAAAGATTTATGATCGCGATCCGGAGTGGAAGTACTACCGGACCTATAATCTGCTGCGCGCCCAACTGAATGACAACCCCAATGCGTATACCTTACGTCCAAGTCAGTTGCCGGAAAACATCAACTGGATTGACTATCAGTTGTTGCTGCGATTTGTTCCGGACGGAGAGCAGATTGACTTGGCAGCGATACGACAACTGAGTGCGGTAGTGGGCAAAGTACCGGTGCGCGACCAATGGCAAAACCTGTACCGATTGGACAAGTATGCTGTAGAAATAGTGATACTCATCGCGATGCTGGTGCTGATGATATTGACGACAGGAAACCGCACGAAGTATATCTTCTTGATAGCCTATGCCGTCTTCGTGGCAGTACTGATTATTCATGTGAGTCTGGACGGGTTCCTCAAAAACCGTGTGTTCCTCTGTATGCTGATGCCGCTGCTGGTGACGGATTTCATGCTGCTGCCGAAGACGACGGGTAAGAAACGGCAGTGGGGTATCGGTATCGCGATGGTGGTGCTGAGCGGGTGGTATGTGTATCAGATATACGCTGAGTGCGTGACAGCAAGTTATAACCGCTATGTGTGGGAACGACTGCAGCGGCCGCTGATTGACTATGTGCCGAGCGATGCACAGGTGACGACGATAGGTACGACGATGATGATGGAGGCTGTGAATCCATGGCATATCTGGCCATATGAGTGCGAAAAATATACCTTAGGATGGATGACATGGAGTCCGCTTAATCAACCCATCGGACACAGTTACCGCGCGTTGTTGCGGGACGATATGTATGTGTTTACTGACGTGCAAGGATATAAGAAAGAACGCACGGCTGTTCCGCGGATATGCGAGCAGATAGCGTTGCACTACGGTGTGCCGACAAAGATTGTGCCGGTGTGCCATAACGGAAGGTATGCACTTATTCGATTGCAGATTGCAGATTGAAAATTGTAGATTTTAGAATGAAAAGTTTAGCGATTATAGGAGCGAGTTATTTGCAGCGGCCGTTGGTGGAGCGCGCAAAGGAGATGGGGCTGCGGACGATATGTTTTGCTTGGGAAGAAGGCGCGGTGTGCAAGGACTTGTGCGACGTGTTCTATCCCATATCCATCACGGAGAAGGAAGAGATTTTGCGTATCTGTCGCGACGAGCATATCGACGGGATTTGCACGATCGGCAGTGATGTGGCCGCTCCGACGGTGGCATATGTAGCGGAAAAGATGGGTTTGACCGGAAACAGCTACGAAGCAGCTGTTCGTGCACATGACAAACACTTGATGCACGACGCGCTTGTTGCGGCCGGAGTGGATTGTCCGATGAGCGATGGCACCCAGCTGCCGGTTATTGTGAAACCGACGGATAGAAGCGGAAGTCTCGGGGTGCAGAAAGTGGAGCGAAAGGAAGATCTGGCACCCGCTATTGCGAAGGCCAAAGCGCTGTCGATGTCCGGGCAAGTGATTGTTGAGGAATATATCGAAGGCCGCGAGATAAGCGTGGAGATGATCAGTTGCAGAGGTATCCATTATGCCTTGCAGATCACCGATAAAGTGACGACCGGCGCTCCGCATTTTGTGGAACTGGAGCACCATCAGCCTTCGGACCTGCCGGCAGCGATGCAGACGAAGATTTTTGAAATCACCCGTCGTGCTTTGGATGCGTTAGGTATCACCAATGGCGCGAGTCATTCGGAATATAAGATCACGAGCGAAGGACGTATCGTGGTGATGGAGATAGGTGGACGTATGGGTGGCGATTTTATCGGCAGTGACTTGGTGAAACTGAGTACGGGATATGACTTTGTGGAAGGCGTGATACGTGTGGCGCTGGGCGAGATCATTCATCCTGAACCCAAGCAGATAGGACGCAGCAGCGTGATCTTCGATGCCCCGGAGAATGTGAGTTGCAGCGGTGAACGCACAGGGTATAAAATCTACCAAAACGATAGATTAGTAGTTAGCAATCAGCAATTATAACATGTATAAGCAAAGTTTGTCGGTAGTAGTACCGATTTATAATGACGAAGAAGTGATCAACGAACTGCTGCGACGCTTGACAGCCGTGGTTGAGACGATTGTGAAGGAGTACGAGATCATCCTGGTGGATGACGGAAGTCGCGACCGGTCGTGGGAGATCATGCAAGCGGAGCGCGCACAGCGGGAGCACTTGCGTATTGCGCGGCTTAGTCGAAACTTCGGCCAGCAGAACGCTATCGCAGCAGGTTTGAGTTTGACGACGAAGGACCTGATTGTGCTGATGGACAGCGACTTGCAGGATCGGCCGGAAGATATCCCGGTGCTGATTGACGCGCTGCTCGCTGCACCCGAAGCAACGATGGCGATAGCACAGTGGGAGGAACGTAAGGACAGCAAGATGAAGATTGCCGTGTCGCGTCTTTTCCAGCGCGTGAGCAACCGCATCACGGATATCCACACCATGCCGCGGCTCGGTATCTTCCGCGTGATGAAAAAGAGCGTAGTGGAAGAACTTCGTCGCTTCCCGGAGAAGACAGCTACGGCCGTGAGTCTGCTGTATTATATCGGCAATAAATATGTGGCGGTGCCTTTGAAACGCGATGCGCGCTTTGCCGGCAAGAGCGGGTATAACCTGAGCAAGATGCTGGCGCTGACGTTCGCGCGTATCTTCTCGTTCTCGATGTTCCCGATCCGCATCGTGACCTACCTGGGTGCGCTGCTGTGCGTCGGCAGTATGATTGCGGCGCTGGGACTGATCATTTACAAACTGGTAGGCAATGTGGTAACCGGCTGGACGAGTATGATGGTGTTGATGCTGTTCCTGTTTGGTTTGAACTTCGCGTTTCTGGGCGTGCTGGGTGAGTATATCGGCCGTATCTTCCTGGAGACGAAACAGCGTCCGAACTTTATAATCGAGCAAGTGATATGAGTAGAAAAGTAGCGATATTAGGTGGGCAAGGCAATGCGGCCGTGGTAGCTGCAGCCATTGAGCATGCGCGACGCATGGGTGCTACGGACCTGGAAGTAGAGGGATTTCTGAATGATCGCACACCGGTAGGAGAGAAGATCGATTTGTTTCCCGTGATAGGTAAGATCAGCGACGCGCAGCGGTTGTTAGCCAAAGGCTATTGGTTCATTAACACTATCTTCCGTATCGACGGAAACAGAGAACGGATAGCTATGTTCGAGAGTCTGGGTATTCCTGATGATCGCTTGGCGACGTTTGTGCACCCGATGGCGTATGTGGCGCCGAGTGTGGAGTTAGGACCGGGTTGCGTCATTATGCCGAATGTGTCGATGTCTCCGGCTACGAAGTTAGGCAAAGGCTGTATGATGATGGCGGGAAGTATGATGGGGCATGATAACGTGGTGGGTGATTTCTGTCATATCGCCGCACAGGCCGCTGTGGGCAGTTACCTGAAGATCGGCAAGGGCGTGCATATCGGCCTCAATGCTACCATTCACGAGTGCCTTACCATCGGAGATTATGCCACCTTAGGTATGGGCGCTGTGCTCAAACATAATATCGGCGAAGGTGAGATCTGGGCAGGAAATCCTGCGCGTTTCTTGCGAATGGCGGAATGATTAGGGCGAAGGACATAGGAGCGTTAGTGGGCATCAACATGCTGTATGCCTGCGTAGGAATATGCACGAAGATGGCTTCGATGCAGCCGACGGGTTCATGGACGTACCTGTTGTGGTTCGGCGGGGCGGTGGCGATCATCGGTATCTATGCGCTGCTATGGCAACAAGTACTGCGACGCATTGAGTTGAGTACGGCCTATATGTTCAAAGGCACGACGCTCATCTTCACCATGCTCATCGCCGCGCTGCTGTTCGGCGAGATCATCACGCTCCCGAACATCCTCGGTTCAGTCATCATCATTATTGGCATTGTGTTATTGGCTCGCTCATGATGTATGCATTGATTGCCATAGGGTCCGTTTTCACTGCCGCTTGCGCACAGATGTTGCTCAAGCAGGGTGCACGCCGCGGCTACATCCCGTGGTGGCGGCAATACCTGAACGGGTGGGTGATCAGCGGCTACGGCATTATGTTTGCGACGATGGTGGTGAATATATGGTGCATGCACCACGGCCTGCAACTGAAAGAGATAAGTATCATTGAATCAATGAGTTATCTATTCGTGCCTGCGCTCAGTTGGGCCGTATTCAAAGAACCTATCTCGTGGCGAAAAGGACTCGCTATCGGGGTGATAATTATTGGCGTAATTGTATTTTTTCTATGAAGATAAATTTCAACCAACCGCACTTGACGGGAAAAGAAGCGCACTACATGTACGAGGCCGTTTTTGCCGGTAAGTTAAGCGGAAACGGTAAGTTCACAAAGGCTTGTCAGGCTTGGTTTGAGCAGCGTTACGGTTTTCGCAAATGTCTGTTGACGAGTAGTGGTACGGACGCGCTGGAGATGTGCGCGATGCTGTGCAG
>LXOW01317028.1_pt1 | contig 15640 bp, 13 predicted proteins | sample 1368591 | NCBI WGS metagenome assembly LXOW01 (sample SAMN04884650, study PRJNA319009) | bovine gut metagenome | isolation source: Cow rumen | host: Bos taurus | place: Italy: Legnaro (PD) | collected 2014-07-09 | reverse complement strand
GAGGACGGCATCCTGACCATCACCATGCCGAAGACCGAACCGAAGGAGAAAGTCACCAAGGCCATTGAGGTCTCGTAAACAGTTCGTCTTGTTAAATAGTAAATCCCTGACTTGCTTTGCAGGCCAGGGATTCTTGTGTATACATAACATTTCCTAATATTTCGTTAAAACTTGGGACAAAGGTAATAATAATAATTTTATTTTTGTACCTTTGCCGAAATATTAGTAAAATAAACAATATGACAGAGCAATTTGAAAATCAGCTGCATCGGGACTTGCACCAGTTTCTTTTTTCCATGAAGGAAGTGGACGAGCGTCTGCCAGAGTGTCCTGATGTCGAGGATAAATGGGAAGCCATTGCCAAGGCTTATATTCTTGATGGCATCAGGGAGTTTCAGGACTTCCCATCGGCATCCCTCGGCTGGATGATGTATATCGGCATGGCCATTGCCAAGATGTGGGACACGGATTGGGATATCTATTCCAAGGTGGCTGACCTTTATGCCTACATGCGCGACAAGCGCGGTTACGACAGCATGGATGAATACATCCGCGAGGAAGTCCTTCTGTTGCAAGGTGCTGATTACACTATTCTGGAAAGGATAACAGGCGAATGTGCCTCTCGTGTGTATAATGCCCTGATGCACCAGCATCTGGAACCAGGCACGAAGGAAGCTTTCAACGGCTATGTAGCCTGCCTGCACCAACTATATTTGTTCGGTGCTGCCATGCAGTTGAAGCGTATGGGTTATCAAATGACAAAAATGAGATAATTTTGACATCATATAGCGTACAGGCGTCAGCCAGTAAACAGCGTACATACATTGCCATCGACCTGAAGTCGTTTTACGCTTCGGTAGAGTGCGTGGACAGAGGACTTGACCCTTTGTCCACGAACTTGGTGGTGGCTGATGTCAGCAGGACCGAGAAAACCATCTGTCTGGCAGTGTCGCCCAGCTTGAAGGCATACGGCATTGGCGGACGAGCCCGGCTCTTTGAGGTCGTTCAGAAACTCCGTGAGGTGAACTACCAGCGCCAAATGAAGTCGCCACAGCGCAGGCTAACGGGAAAGTCCGTCTATGACAAAGAACTGAAAGAGCATCCTGATTGGGCGGTTGATTATATTGCTGCCCCACCCCAGATGGCCCATTACATTGAGGTCAGCAGCAAGGTCTATAGCATCTATCTGAAGTACATTGCGCCAGAGGACATCCATGTCTATAGCATTGACGAGGTATTTATGGATGTCACAAACTATCTGGCCACCTATAAGATGACAGCCCACGAGCTGACCATAACGATGATACGCGACGTGCTTAAGCAGACGGGTATCACGGCTACTGCCGGCATCGGTACCAATATGTATCTCTGCAAAGTTGCAATGGATATTATGGCCAAAAAGATGCCTGCCGACCAGGATGGCGTTCGTATTGCCGAACTCGATGAAATGTCGTATCGTCGTGAACTTTGGGACTATCGCCCACTGACCAAGTTCTGGCGTGTGGGTAAAGGTATTGCCAACAGACTAGCACTGTATGGGATTGACACGATGGGAAAAATAGCTCGACTGTCCGTTCAGAATGAGGAGAAGCTTTATCAGCTGTTTGGTGTCAATGCCGAACTGCTGATAGACCATGCCTGGGGCTGGGAACCTTGCACTATCGAAGCCGTAAAAGCCTATCGCCCTGAGACCAATTCCTTCAGCAGTGGACAGGTGCTACAGGAGCCCTACGACTTCCAGAAGGCCCGTGTCGTCATCCAGGAGATGGCTGAGGGAATGGCTCTCAACTTGGTGTCCAAACGGATGGTGACAAACCAGATAGTGCTGACAGTAGGCTATGATGCCGAATGTCTGACCCGTCCGGAGATACGTGACAAGTATCATGGCGAGATCACCACCAACTATTACGGAAAGGCCGTACCCAAACATGCGCACGGCACGTCGAACTTCGACATCCCTACGTCTTCATCACGCCTGTTGATGACTGCCACAACAGAAATCTTCGACAGGGTGGTCAATGCAAATCTGCTGATACGGCGACTCAATATCTCAGTGAACCATGTTGTACCAGAATCCGCTATGGCAGTACAACATGTTGCACCCCAGCAGCTTGACCTGTTTACAGACTATGAAGCTCTGGAGAAGCAGAAGCAAGAGGAGCAAGCCCGTCTGAACAAGGAACGCCGCATGCAGGAGGCTCAACTAAAAATAAAACAGCGTTTTGGCAAAAATGCCATCCTCAGGGGACTCAACTACGCCGAGGGGGCCACCGCCAAAGACCGCAATGCACAGATAGGAGGTCATAGAGCGGGCGTTGCCCTCAAGGAGAAAGGAGACAAGAACAATGAGAAATGATTACGAAGATATCATCCATCTGCCACATCACGTGTCGAAGCGCCATCCTCAGATGTCGATGTGGAACCGTGCTGCCCAGTTTGCACCGTTTGCTGCCCTGACAGGCTACGACGAGGCTATCAAAGAGTCAGCCCAAGAGAATGAGAAACTGTTTGAAGAATAATATGAAAGTTGTTGTATCATCAGAGATAGGGGCCGTATGCCCCGAGTTTGTAGGAGCCTGCATCGAGGCCTCCGTTGTCAATACCCCGTATTGTGAACCCCTTTGGCAAGAAATTGAAGAGCTGGGTGACCGCTTCCGTCAGGAGCTGACCACAGAGACGCTGAAGGATATGACCAGTATTTCGGCTACGCGCCGAATTTACAAGGCTTGTGGTAAGGACCCTTCACGCTATCGTCCTGCCTCTGAAGCGCTTATCCGCCGTCTGCTTCAAGGAAAGGAACTCTATCAGCGCGACACGCTGGTCGATTTGGTGAACCTGGCATCCATTGCCTATGGATATAGTATAGGTGGTTTTGATGCCGACAAGTTTATGGGTGATACCCTGACCTTGGGAATCGGTCGTGAAGGTGAGCCCTATGAGGGCATTGGCCGTGGGCAGATAAACATTCACGGTCTGCCGGTCTATCGTGATGCCTTAGGTGGTGTGGGTACTCCCACCAGCGACCACGAGCGTACCAAGATGACGATAGACACCCGTCATCTGGTCGTGCTCATCAACGGCTACGATGGCAACGAGCAGCGTGTCAGGGAGAATGCCGAGTACATACAAGGTCTGCTACGCAAATATGCTCAGAGTGATGGCGGAAAGTATCATGTTTACTCAACTCCGAAAGCTGAGTAAGGAGTTGAGGAGTAAAGTAGATAAGAAAAATTATGGCTTGGAAAATCAAATACCGTTGCACCCAATGTGGCTATGAAGCTGAAATATATGAAGGTCGTGGACTCTTCCGACAAGAGATACACGCCGTTTCATGCCCTGACTGCAAGAGCATCCAGAACATCGTGGTGGGTGGGATTATTGCAGACGTGGCACCGTCGTACAGAAGCGAGGTAGGGAGGCTATGCCTGCAATGTGGCAGCGATAACATCAGGGTGTGGGACGGACACACCTGCCCCAAGTGTCAGGGGCAGATGCAGCCAACGGGTGACAAAGAGTTTTGGACCTAACCGAACCTACCTACTTCCTTTTATCTATAGTCGAACGATTTTCCCGTTTTTGATATAAAGTCCCTTGCTCGGCTTGCCATTGATACGACGTCCCTGCAGGTCATAGTAGGGAGCATCCAGGTTGCTGTCCACCGTGCGAATGCCGTCGATAGCAGTTACGCCCTGAGGTGTCACCTTAGTGCCCATCTTGACGGTGACATCCAGCAGGAAATCGCCTAAAAAGAATCCGGCATAATCGGGATATACCATGACGCGAACGTCTTTCTGCTCATCCACTTGGTATAAGACCGCATCGAGGCACAGTCCTGTCAACTCGATAGTCTTCCCCTGTGGTATGGAATCATGCGATGAACCCGAACTCGGGTTTGCCCCTTCCATATTTGACTGCATGACAATGGAGAAAGGATCCTGCCAGAGGCGCGTGTCATTGTTCTTGACATAGAACACGGCATCAATGGTCTTACTGTCCTTATAATCTATCGTGTAGTCCACCATCTGAAGGTCGTAGAAGTGCGGTTTGTTCTCTACAGTGACTTTGGTCTTATCGTGAGTTGGCACCCCCACGAAACACTGCAATTCAACATCTATGTCTCCTTGGCAGGGTACTGTCATGGGATAGCGAAAGGTGGTGCTCTCACCAGGATAGAGTTCGGTGGGACGCGAGGTTGTCTTGGGGTCCAGTGCCGACAAGAACTTTCCATCTTTTGTCTTGCCAACGTTCAGTCTGGTGACAGTACTTACTTCCTCTTCGCCTTGGTTCTCAACGACTACCACCAGAGTGTTCTCCTCCAGCGGTGTCGGTGTTGTTTCAAAGTGGACATCTACGATTTTCAGTTTCATGGAACGACGAAGGGTCGGCTTCGCATCCTTTACATCCACATAGAAGCACTGTCCCTGCTCACAAAATGTCTGCCATGTTGCTGTGGCATCGTCGGCCTCGCGGGCTATCGGATAGAGTGTGTAGCTGCCATCGGCCAGCGACAGGTCTTTGGTCCTGTAATACTGAGTGATAACGCGACCATTGCTGTACTTGGATGTCGTATCGTTCTGTATGACGGGAATACAAGTTCCATCATCATTCCTGATGCCTATGCCCATATAATAGGCCGTTTCCTCCAAGTTGAAATCCGTGTATGCCGCTTGATAAGCCATAACAGAATCGGCGGTCAACAGTTCGTTGAAAATAGTCAGTTTCTTGACGACTTCAGGAACTTCGGTCTCTTGGCCTGTGCTCTTCTCCATACCGAGTATAATCTGCTGGTTGGTGGCAAAGCCAAGGTCTGTGCTGGAGGCAGACCCCACACTGGTGTTATCTTTGGGGTTCAGCACATTAATGGCGAAGTAGCCGTCGTTATTACCTGCCCATCCCCAATTGACGTGGAACATACCCTTGCCGTCATAGCCGTCAATGACAAACTCATGACCACCGCTGGAGCTCTGTCCACCGAAACACACAGGGCGCTTGTGGTTCAGCTCGTTCCATATCACCTGCTTCCATCCCTCAATGGTATAATTGGCACGGTTGGCACTATGAGTACCTTGTGAGTAGCCGAAGTAGCGTCGTAAGGCATTGACAACAAACTCGTGTTGCGTACCCGACGCCTCTGGCGTATAGGTCATCTTGACGGCCTGTCCGCAGTAGCGCATCAGTTCTGCAACAGCCATGCGTTGTGCTTCAGTGCCAGGCTGTTCTGTGGTATAGTTGGGCAGCATTTGGTCCCACTTGAACGTGGTGGCAGGCAGTTCTGGCAGCGTACACGGCTCTTTTTCATTGTACATGAAGGTGTAGGATGGTATCGTGGTCGTGGCATCCTGAGGCCATCGGTGGTAGTACATGACCTGAGCCATTGCCGTAGCCACACATCCCGTGGCACTGTGCTTGCCTTTCCAGCTGCTCTTCTCCGTGCCGTCATAGACGGGTGTCATCAGGTCGTATGGCTCTATCTGATACCACGTTGTCTGGAGCATCGGGGTAATGGGCGCCAACTCTGTCTTTTCATTCTGCTGTGCGGAAGTGTAGCTTTTGCTCAGACGACAGATCTCGTCAGCATAGCTCTGAAGCCATGAGCGCATATTGTCAGGCATATTGTCTGCATCAATGCTTCCCGTCAGGCTATATCCCAGAATGGGTATGGTACGGTCGTCGCCAGAGGCAATGACATATCCCCCACCCTCTATGTTAAAAGCATAAAGCAACTGCGCCCCAGCATCGGTTTGCTGCATATTAAGACCTAGCTGTGCTCGACGCATCGCTGATGATAAACCTTGGCGTTGCTGCAAGAATGCACGAGCCTTTTCCATTGCTTCCTGTTGACTGACTTCTGCAGCAAACAGGGTTATTCCTGTAAGGAGAATAATAGATAATGATACAAGTCTTTTCATAGATTTTTATTGTTGGATTAAAATTTTTATTATTTGAACACAAATTTTTTGCCATGATGGATATACACACCTTTCTTAGTTGGCTTGGTCGCAAGCTTCCTACCACTCAGGTCGTACCACGCATCATCACTTTGAGCTTGGGATGAAGAGCCTTGAACGGTGTAAATACCTGTGGGCTGTGCGTTATCAATCCACTGGAATTTATCGAAGAAATCGGTGCCTAACTTCATCAGGAACGAACTACCGGTTTTCAGATGGTCGTCACTGAAGGCATCATCTATACGATACATGTTGTTTTCGCCGTTTGGATGGGCATTGCGGAAGGCAAGGTAATTGCCATAGGGCACAACCATATCACCCTTTGAGTGTACAAACTGTATGCGATGTTGTGGTTCCCAACCGGTACAGACGTTATTAGACTCCAGAGCATAGCGCATATCCTCATTGGGATTGCCTGTCGCAGTTGGCGCACTGCTGAAGTTGGCGAGATTCTTCATATAGTTGTAGAAGACAGTGGTAAAGATCTTGTCGAGTCTCCCCCACACTACCGTCTGAGTTCCCCAAATCATGCCTGGCACCTGTTGCTTGAAAAACATCTCGTTCATGTTTTTAGGAGCAGGATAATCCTTCCCCCCAATGGTGACAGAGCCTTTGTCTATCTGGTTAAGCCAAGCTGTGTTGATGTCGTCGCTGCTCATGTTCTTGGTGTTTAACCAGTCTATGACGCCGGTGTCGAGGAACGACTTTTCAAGGAAGTCTTCCAACTTGTGCTTTGACATAGCGGGGTTGCTGGCTATCATGCCATTAATAATCATAGGAAGGACAACGGGTAAGGTAACCTGGTCCTTTCGGTGGGCGGTGGTCACTCCATAGCTGGTGCCGTTGTCGTCCATGTAGTAACGCATGGTAGCGATGAGATCGTAAGGACCATCACCACAAAGGGTGCCGCGAAAATGCAACTTGTCACTGAGGTTGTTTCGTTCGATATAACGTTGCACGGCAAGAGCCACCGCACCGCCTTGAGAATAGCCAAGGCTGAAGCAACGCCAATCGTTTTTCAGTGGCACGGTGTTGTTAGCTCCGTTGAGCTTGCCGTAAAGCTCCAACCCATAGGTGATAGCATCAACCACCTGCTTGGCTGTTACCTCCTGTACAAGGTAAGGATGCAGCCTGTCTCTCGACACACCATAGCCCTCGTAGTCGGGTATAATGACAATACTGCGCTTGGCGACGCTTCTATAGGGAGTTTTCTCGTCGTATGTACTGCCTTCGAACAAGGCAGAGAGCACCACAAACTCAGCATTTGTCCTAGTATAACTGGTGGGACTCTGTGAATTGGCAGATATCGTAAAGTGGTTGTACAAGTGTACAGATTCGATGCCTGCACCTGATTCTGGCTCTTTGGGCGTCCAGCAACACAACAATGACGACAACACCACAGGCTCGCCAGTAACACTGGTTGATGGGTAGTTGAACTTAAAAACCATCTTGCTGTCAGTCAACCTAAAATAGGGTTCCAACTCGGTGGAGGGCGTCGGTGCCTGTGCCCACACGCCCTGTACAGCAGCAAGCAACAGTGCTATTACATAATAAACCGTCTTATTCATAGTCCTAATTTAAAATGGAGAAACGACTTTTCTGCCGTTGTGGATGAACACTCCCTTTGTCGGGCGTTTCACCTCCTGGCCATTCAGGTTGTAGTATTTCCCGGTGGCAGGCTGCATGTTGTCTTTTAATTCAGAGATTCCTGTAGCTTCGGTCACCGTCGTATTGAAGGAGAATATCTCATAATTGTCTGTCGTGGTAATCCTGATTTTCACCTTCCCTACCCTTGACGGCTTAAGCATAAAGGTCACGGTAGTCTTCTGACCAGCAGGCAAAAAGACGCCTTGAATGCCTCGGTCTGAGATGGTGGGCTCTTTATCGCCTTCGTAGGTCGGTTCTAAAAACAATATACTACGGAACTCAGCCCCCTTGTTCATAAAGGTTGCCTTGATAATATTGACATTGTCCTTGACCAAAGGTTCTTCAAAAGGCATATCCAACAACTCCAATTGCGGATACTCCTTGCTGAATTTCACCTTTCCGTCACCGACAGGCGTAGCCATCACATAGACATCTTCCTTTGCCAACAGCTTCCACTGGTTGAAGCCGTCAAGGGAAAGCATGGGGCACAGTTTCGTGGTTTCTGTCAGTTCACTGAAGCCCTCGTCTCCAGAAAAGACGCTACTATAGACTAATGTATTGCTAATATCATCCACAGCTAACGTAGAAATCTGTTTCCATGTACCATCGGTATTCTTGCGGGCCATTGCGATGACACCCTTCATCTTGCTTTGGTAGCCAGTTACGGTAAATGGAACCGTCAACGTCTTTCCCTCATCGCTGATGGACATGTCTTCAGCCAGCATGATCATGGGATGGTTTTGAACGTAAGACTGTTCCTCTGTGGCTGGCTTGACGCCAATGGCTGCTTCTTGCGGTGTCGAGTAGTCTATGCCAGAAGTACCTGCTCCGGTACCACTCCAGCTGCCAGGATTCAGCACCGACAGCGAGAAGTAGTTGTCATAGTCGCCGCCCCATCCCCAGTTGACGTGGAAGAGTCCTTGTTCGTTGTATCCGTCAACAACAAAGGTATGTGCTCCTCCCCCATAGATGACAGGGCGCTTCTCGGCTATTTCTTTATAGATGATGTCTTCCCACTCAGCAATGCCATATTGTACGCGAGCAATCAAGTGCAGACCCTGATCGTAGCCGAAATATTTCTTCAACGCATCGGTAGCCAAAAAGCAATTGGTACCCGACTCTCCTGGTGAATAAAGCATCTTCATGGCCTGTCCGGCATACCGCATCAGCTGTGCCACAGCATCCTGTTGCTCCTTCGTACCAATGAGCTTCTCGTTCTGATAATAGTCGTCCAACATTTTATCCCACTGGAAAACAACGGGTGGCAGTTTCTCCAACAATTGCTCGCCAGTCTTGACGTCTCCGTTCCAGTGCTCTAACATAAATTCAGGAATCTCCTTGCAGGCCTTCTGGGGCCATTTGTGATACGCCATCACCTGCGCCGTTGCCGTACAGGTACATCCCGTCACGCATCGTTTCCCTTTATATTCACCTACACCTTCATAGATAGGACACATGTTGTTATAGGGTTCCATCTGGTTCCACTTTGTGCTCATCAATGTGGCAACAGCAGGTTTCGCCGCCCTTCTGTTCTGACCGCTCCAGCCTATCGGATTGCCATCCTTGGCTTGTAAGTTACCCAACGCAGCAATAGACTTGGCATATCCCATCAGCCATTCTTTCATGTTTGCAGGCATTTTGTCCCAATCAAGTGTTCCCGTCGTGCTATACCCCAGCACAGGAATCGTACGGTCGTCACCCGACACAATGACAAATCCACCGCCTTCCAGATTGAAGGCATAGAGACCCTCTACCTGCATAGGCGCCACTTTCAAATGGGTTTGTTGTCCAGAGCGTCGCGCGCCACCAGTCATACCCTCCTGTTGGGTTACGAAAACTCGTGCCTTCTGCTGAACCTCTTGCAGACTCACCTCCTCAGCCTGTGCTTTCCCCACAGGCATTAATAACATGGCTGCGAGCATCCATGTGCTCAAATTCTTTAGTGTATTCATTTTTTCCATCTTTTTATCTTTTTCTATCGCTTGCAAAGATACAAAAAAAACACGAAAATAATAACGTAACAGTATTTATTTATGGTTTTCGGGTGAAATTCGACAAAAAATAAGTACCTTTGCANNACAGTATTCTTCAGAAACTGGACGGCCTGGAGGCTCGCTTCGAGGAGGTTTCGACGCTGATTACCGACCCTGACGTGATAGCCGACCAGAACCGCTTCGTAAAACTGACTAAGGAGTATAAGGACTTGGGCGACATCATGGATGCCCGCAAACGGTATATTGCCTGTCTGAACAGCATCGCGGAAGCAAAGGACATCTTGGCTAACGAGAGTGATCCGGAAATGAAGGAGATGGCTCGTGAGGAACTGGCAGAGAACGAGGCCCTGCAGCCCAAGCTGGAGGAGGAAATCAAGATAGCCCTGATTCCGAAAGATCCAGAGGATGCCAAGAACGTTCAGATGGAGATTCGTGCCGGAACGGGTGGCGACGAGGCTTGTCTCTTTGCTGGCGACCTGTTCAAGATGTACAAGAGCTACTGCGACTCGAAGGGTTGGCAGCTCTCTATCACCAGCGTCTCCGAAGGTGCCGTAGGTGGATTCAAGGAGATAGACTTTGCTGTCAGCGGTGCTGATGTCTATGGCACGCTGAAGTATGAGTCTGGGGTACACCGTGTCCAGCGTGTGCCTGCCACCGAGACACAGGGCCGCATGCACACCTCAGCCGCTACCGTTGCCGTATTGCCTGAGGCTGATAAGTTCGAAGTGCATGTAAACGAGGGCGAAATCAAGTGGGACACCTTCCGTAGTTCTGGTGCTGGTGGTCAGAACGTCAACAAGGTGGAATCGGGTGTGCGTCTGCGCTATATGTGGAAGAACCCCAATACGGGTGAAACCGAGGAAATCCTTATTGAGTGTACGGAGACGCGCGACCAGCCTAAGAATAAGGAACGCGCCCTCTCTCGCCTCTATACCTTTATCTACGATAAGGAGCACCAGAAATATATGGACGACATTGCCTCTCGTCGTAAGAGCCTTGTCTCTACAGGCGACCGTTCAGCCAAGATCCGTACCTACAACTTCCCACAGGGACGCGTGACAGACCATCGTATCGGCTATACCACTCACGACCTGCAGGGCTTCCTTGGTGGCGACATTCAGCCCATGATTGACGCGCTGACTGTGGCTGAGAACGCAGAAAGAATGAAAGAAAGTGAACTTTAGTTTAGATATTTGAGAAGAATTATGGGATTCTGGAAAGAAGTNNATAGGACCAGCCGTATTCTTTGCGGATGAATTCCGTGATAAAGGCTTTCTTGTCTGGGCTGGTGTCTGGGCAGCAACCTTTATCGTTTCGGATATTATATTACGTTTCATAGGTAGAATTATAAAAAAGAATAAATGAACAGACAAGAGTTAATACGGCAAATCAAGGAGAAACGTAGTTTTCTCTGTGTCGGTCTCGATACCGACATCAACAAGATACCCCAATGTATCATTGACGAGGCAAAGGCAAAGGATGGCGAGGATTACATCTTCCGTGCCCTTTGCGAGTTTAATGCCCTGATCATTGATGCTACTGCCCCCTATTGCGTGGCCTACAAGCCCAACCTCGCTTTCTACGAGGCCTACGGTGTAGATGGCATTCTGGCTTTCGAAGCCACCATCGACTATCTGAAAGAGGAATACCCCAACCACTTCATCATTGCTGATGCCAAGCGTGGTGATATCGGCAATACGTCGAAGATGTACGCCAAGACCTTCTTCGAGGAATATGACGTGGATGCCTTGACGGTTGCTCCTTATATGGGTGAAGACTCTGTAACCCCCTTTCTGGGCTATGACGACAAGTGGGTCATCCTGTTGGCACTCACGTCGAACAAAGGTTCTCACGACTTCCAACTGACGGAAGACGCACAAGGTGAGCGACTCTTCGAGAAGGTGCTGAAGCAGAGTCAGGAATGGGGCACGAAGGACAACATGATGTACGTTGTCGGAGCCACCCAAGGACAGATGTTCGAGGATATCCGCAAGGTAGTGCCCAACCACTTCCTCCTGGTTCCTGGTGTTGGAGCACAGGGAGGCAGCCTTGAAGATGTCTGCAAATACGGCATGAACAGCGATTGCGGTCTGCTGGTCAACTCCTCGCGAGGCATCATCTACGCCTCTGGTGGTGAGGATTTTGCAGAAGTGGCTGCACAGAAGGCCCAAGAGCTGCAACAACAGATGGACATAGAACTAAAGAAAGCGGGACTTTAAACAATCCCGCTTTTCTTTTTCACCTTTCTTTTATCCTACCTCTTAAAATTTGTACGCCTACGGTTTCCCGAAGGTTTCACTGCGAAGTGAATCCAGACGACGTGCGCCTTCTGTTCTATCAATAGTTCGTCGAAATCCTCGTTATTCAGGTCGCTGATGTCTAGTAGAATAGCAGCATAGCGCAACGCTTGTTCGATGCCCACGCATCGTATATCCACCGCGCATCCCGTCAGGTGGTTGCTAAGTGTGGCTCCGCCCACCGCCTTGTTCACCTCGGGGCTTCTGAACCCGCTGTTGATGATAATCGGATACTCGCGCACTTCATTTCTCATTTTTTCATTTCCATTTCTCATTTCTCCTTTCTCATTTCTCATTTGGTTGTATCGCAACCTTAATTGTTCCAACCAGCGACACAAACGTCTCAGATTATTCACTTGTTCCTCATTCGGAACGTTACTTATCCCCGTTTTCGTCTTTGTTAACTCAGCGAGCGAAAAATGCTCGCTGAGTCTCATTTCTTCATTTCTCATTTTCATTTCTCATTACTTATTTCTAATTTCTCATTTAAATCATCAAATCTTTAATAATTTTCCTGTATTTTCCTTGTTTAATACGCTCCACGAATCCGTGCATTACCCAACGCTTACATTGCTGTCTTGCTGGGCCATCCTCGATATCCAAAGTAGCCACCACATCCTTCACTCCGAACGTTTCTGGCAGATCTCGATAGGCATCCGCGTTCTTTGAATTTTTTCTGCGTGGCACGTATTCGCGGGCAGCATTGTCCCAGGAGTCCTGCAGCATCTGACCAAAGAAGTGGTCTTGGAAGAAGATCACTGCGTCGTAGATCAGCGTCGCAAACTTCAGGTCGTCATCCGTGATGTCCAGCTTCCCCGTTTTCCTGAACTCCTCGTACTGGCGAGCCAGGATGCGAGGGATGGTCAACCAGGTGGCGTAGAACACCGCACGCTTTCTCAGATAGTCCAGCACGTGGTCATCCGCAGCCTCCGCCTCTTGGGCACTCAGCTCGCAGAGGTCATACACATGGTCTGTCAGTCGCTGCAAGGGCAGTTCGCCATGCAGCTTCTCAAACCTGTAGCCCCACTGCTTCATCGCCTCGTTAGCCTCCCAGTCCACGTTCTTCTTCTTGATCATCAGGTATCGTGCCGTCTTCATCGGGAAGATGCAGACGCGACTGCACAAGCCATCGTTGATATTCCGAAGGGTGAACTTCTTGTAGAGGCTGATTTGCGTACCCGTGGTGACGCTGTTCCAGTAGATGGGCAGGATGTCGTTGATGCTGTCGTTGTTCGCATAATCCACACCCGACAGCTCATTGTGGAAAGCCTTCAGTTCCAGGTCGTGCTTGCCTATCCAGGCGCCACCCGATTGGGCGGTAATCGAAGAGTCCAGCTCCGAGTCGAACATATACAGGTGCATGGGCATCACCTCGCCATCCACCACTTCCTTCGCCCGTTTCAAACGACGGAAGAAGATATTGTTCGACGTCTTCGTGGGCAGATAGCGTATCATACCCTCTGGCTCCACCAGCGCCTCCTGCTTCTGCGCCTTGCTCGACGTTCCACGTTTCTTCTGCTCCTGCTTGTAGCGCGTCTCCTGTGCTCGTACCTCATCGTCCTGCTCGCGCATCACACACATGATCTGGTCGTCCAGGTCCTTGGCAAAGCTCTTACCCGTAGCAGGCTCACCGATAATCAGCACCTGTGGGTTCAGTCGCTGTTTAGCGCCATTGAAGTGTTCGTACCAGCAGCGTGTCAGCAGGGTACAGTACATCGCTCCCGAGGCGAAGACAGCCCCCAGCCAGTTAGGCCTGTCTACTTGCCTACAGGCTTCGGCATAAGGAGCGCTAAGGAGAGGTTCCAGCCTTTGAGCGTACTGCTCGTAAGGGATGTCAGCGCTTGCCACAGGTCGCTCAGCTGTTGCTGACTGGCTGAGTTGTACACCAGCACGCGCAAGAACCCCTTGCATCCTTTTCGGGATGTCCTTGTACATTCTTCGCTCACAAGCCGAATCAGCAACTCCTCTGACCTCCTCTTCTCCTCGCTCTCGGATGACGTCCTGCACAAATCCACACCGTTTAAGGGCCCTACACACCAGTTCCGGTTGGTTATCGCAGATATACCTAAGGTCGAGAGCCAGTTGCAGCATGGTTCTGTGGCGATCTCCCACGCCTGGCGCACCACCTTGCGCTTCCTGCCACGCTTCACAGATTTTTCCATATTCAATTCCATGATACTTTAGTTCAACATCTTCGTTCCCGGTCCCGTTAACGTTCCCGTTCCCGTTCCCGTTCGTCTTCCCCTGCCGATAAGCCTCGCAATAAGTCTTGTCAAATTCTTCATTGTAATAGTTTAACAGTTCTTCTTCGTTCAAATAATACACATCCTCACGCATGGGAGCGTACGAGATTCTTGACGCGTCGATGCAGCTCAGGTCGGGCGTCACGCCCAGTTCCTTGGCCAGTGCTATCTGGTTATCAGCAATGTTGCCAATCTCCACACGGGCCTTGCAGACCAGTCGCAGTCCCTGCCCCGACGATGTCAGGTGTGCAAACACCACTTCCCAGGGGAAACCCTCTTGCTGTGTCCGTTCGAATATCTCACGCGGGTTATCCACATGGTCCACGTCGAACATAAACAGACCGCTGAGGTGGATGCCTGCCAGCACCCTGCGCTTCATCGTCTTGGTGGGGTCTTTCTTCAGGGGCGTCTCGTCGAAGTCCCTGGCTCCAAAGATAAGTGGTGGTAGCGATTCCTTCAAGGCTGTAGCCCATCTTGCCAGCTTTTCTTCCTCTGTCAGTTGCTGAAAAGCCTCGCCCACCTTCTTCTTTGCTGCTTCCTTCAGGCAGAATTTTTGAAAGTCGGTGTTGCTGGCCCACAGCTTGATGGCTTCTGGCTTCCGTACAGCCCTGATGGTCTCAATCTTCCACTTCGTCCTTGGCGAATCCAGAATCTCGTTTAGTTTCTCCAGCGTGCCGGGCACGGCTGGAGAAACAAATTGGTTTTCTTGTGTACAAAACATACTTGGTTATTGGTTGTTAGCACAGGGGTTGCAGGTCAGTAATATAGAAGGTGTTTTCGTGTCGGTCGTTGTTGTCGCCCCATGTACGATGCTTCCAGAAGCCCTTAACGATGTATGGCATGTTCTGTACATATTGCGTGTCACGGTTCTTAGAAGCCAGTTCGCCTGTCATCTCACCATAGAAAATGTCACCTCCACGTTTCATGGTTACCCCACGACTCTTGAAATACTCTGTCGTTCCGTCTTGTCTCTGATATTGGCGCTCAGCGTATGCGCCTACCGCCTGAATAGTTACTAATGTTTCCATAGCTTTTTTGTGTGTTTAGTTTGTTAAATACTCTCAATCAGTTCTTTGTCAAACAAGGCCGTTTTAGCCTCCTTCGTCTCTCGGTCAATAATGCTCAGGACACGATCCAGCCCCAGTTTCTTATACACGCTGACAAACAGCTTGTACTTCTCCTGCGACTCCTTCACCCATCCCGTTTCCAGTTGATGTACCAGCTTGTCACTTCCTTGATTCCTCAGTTTACGGTTGTAAGCCTTAAAGGTTAGTAATCCTGTTTCCTTGTCAATGTACAATACACCTTGTACGTACTTGCCACTCGAGAGCAGCTGTAACAGCTCGATGGCGTTAATAACAAATATAAATTTCTTCATCGTTTCTTGAGTTTTTTAGTGAGAGAAGCGTTTTGGAAAGGTGGCCACCTTTTATCGTCTCTCGAGACTTCCTCACTCTTCACCCAAGGTTTGTTACTTAGCGCTTAGGCGCCATTCTTTGTTTACCGTATGC
>LXOW01241017.1_pt1 | contig 15642 bp, 10 predicted proteins | sample 1368591 | NCBI WGS metagenome assembly LXOW01 (sample SAMN04884650, study PRJNA319009) | bovine gut metagenome | isolation source: Cow rumen | host: Bos taurus | place: Italy: Legnaro (PD) | collected 2014-07-09 | reverse complement strand
CGCGTTCGCGCAAGCGCGCGGAGAAGGGCCTCTGCACGAAGGAGGAGAGCGACGACTTCTGCGCGAAGTCCGAAGCCGCGCTCAAGAACTACCTCGACAAGCAGGTCAAGGAAGGCGTGATCACGCCCGCCGAGCGAAAGGCCATCGGCCATTGAACGAGGCGACTGCCCGCGCATCAACGGTCCGCAGCCGCTCGTCAGCTGATGGCTGATTTTTGGTATAATATGCGCGGATATTGCACGAACCACAAGAAAGAGACCAACCATGAAAAATTGCAAGGCAAAGGTCTTGGCGGCCGCTGTGCTGGCGGCTGCATCCCTCGCGCACGGAGCGGTGAACTTCCCCCTTGGAACGTATGTCTACGCGGGAAGCGTCGTGGACTTCCGGAACACCGTGCAGGGCGCGGAATCCGGACTCACGATATACGCAGTTTCCACAAATGGAACGGTGCTTTCGAGTTGCGAGCTCGTCGATCCGGACGGGAGCGGATGCAACTTCCGCCTCGAGGTGCCCGTCTCGACGTTCGCAACCGAGAAGTCCGCAGCAGTTGGCGACGCGCCCAACTGCGTCATAGAGTCCGCTTCGGGCATGCGCTCCGCCGCGACGACGTCGTTCCCTCCGATACTCTGTGCGAGCGCGGTGACTAACTGCGTCGTGAAGTACGCCAACGCCCGCGAGTTTGAACACAAGGGCGAGACGGTGCTTGTTCCTGAGGACTACATCGACGGAATCACCTACTGGATGGAGTCCAAGGGCCATTCCGAATACAGCGCGGCAGACGATTGGGACGGAGACGGCAGGACGAACTACGAGGAGTACGTGGCGGGAACCAATCCCTTCGATCCGACCGACTACCTACGCGTTACGGCGTTCAGCGCGACGCCTTCTGTGCACGTTCTGAAGTTCGAGTTCGTCGGCGGACACCTCTATGCGCTCCAGTCCGCGGAGAGTCTGTCCAATCCCGAGTGGGTCCAGACGAAGTTCTCGGGCGAGTCCGGCATCAAGCAGACTACTGCCGTTTACGAAGGGCCGGACGACAAAGACGTCGGAGAGGCGACGCTGTACGTCACTCCCGTCGCCGACACGCCGCAGAGGTTCTACAAGGTGGAGGCGAAGTAAAGTTGGAGTTAAGTGTTGGAGTTGGAGGTTGAAACATGGATAAAACCAAATTCTGGGCTGTTTTGCTTCTGTTGCCGATTTCGGCTTTCGCCTCGTACATCTCCGAGACGGTGTCGGTGGAGAAGGGGTGGAACGCTGTGTACATAGAGTCTACGCCGGAGAGTCCGGACGCCTCGGCGTTCTTCGCGGACCTCGCGGTGACGAAGGCGTCTTGCTACATGTCCAGCGTATACTCCGCGACGGAGCAGCTCGCAGACAACGGAAGCGAGATTTCGCAGAAGCCCGTGTCACATCTCGTCTACGACATAAGCGACGAGGCGAACTCAACGCTGAAGAACATCGTGGGCGGGCAGTGCTACTTCCTCTTCGCGACGAATGCCGCGTCCAAGACTTTCCTCGGCGTTCCCCAGCTGCCGCACGTCTCCTGGCAGGTGACGTCGGACGGCTTTGCGACTTTCGCGCCCGTGTCAGCTCCCAAGGGCGAGAGCGTTCTTTCCGCGACGTACTTCGGCGAAGGACCCTGCGGCGCGACGCACGCGGCGGTTCCGTACTCGGTTTGGGGCTCCGACCCAGTGGCGCCGTCCGTCGGACCGCTCAACGCCTTCAGCAGGAAGCCGAAGGTCGAAGGCGGCAAGGTGTACGCATTCGAGAGCGAGACCGCCGGCGAATGGCCAGGCGTTATCGACGTGGCGGCAGACCTCGGCGGACTTGACTTCTCCGACGGCGTCGCGAAGATAGGCGTCACCGTGCGCAACGCAGGCACGCAGGAACGCGAGGTGCGCGTGTCGCTTGCAGATTCGGCACGCGAAGGCGACACGATGCCGCAGCTCTACCTGTATGTTCCGCCGAGTGCGGCAAGCCGCTCGTCGTGGACGGAGTTTTCCGCGACCAACGCCGTCCTTTCCGCGGGCGAGTCGCGCACGTTCATATTCCAGTGCGACAAGTCCGCGATGGCGGATGGCGTGAACTACGCGGCAGTTCTTGCGGTAGAGGACCTGAGCGGAACGAAGATGCGCGTGAGGCTGCCCGTTTCGGCGGTGAAGGACGTTGAGCGCGAAGGCGCGGGCGCGTACCCGACAGGTCTCTGGATCGGGCAGGCGCGCATGACGCAGGTGTCCGACGTCGAAGGGAACCTCAAGAAGGCAGGTGGAGAGATGAAGGGGACCTTGCTGCTGCACGTCGACGGCGAAGGGAAGACGACGCTCCTGCAGCGCATCGTCGTCGCGCAGGAGAAGGACGCGGACGGCGCATGGCGCACCACGCTATACGGGGATCTCGACGACGTGCCGAGCGGCGTTGCGGCGCGGCGCGTCTCGTCCGTCTTCATCGACACGGCCAACAGGGCTGTTCCCGGCGAAGCGAACACCGACACGTCCGCAAGCGAGTTCGGACGTGAGGCGACGTTCCGCTTTACGGTAGGCGAGAGGTCGAAGGAGAATCCCTTCCGCCACCCCTGGCATCCGGACCACGACGGAAAGCAGGCCGACTATTCCGCGCCTTCGCCAAGCGGCGACGTGCCGTCGAACTTCATCGGCGCCATCAAGCCCGAGAGCTTCTCGGTTACGAACCAGGTTGTGTTCGCGTGGTCCGACGACAACGGGCGGAACACATATTCGAAGACGCCCGAGGAAACGACGTTCGGACGGCTTGACTGGAAGCTGACCGGCCTTGCGAAGCATCCGATCATGATGCGCGGAATCTTCGCCTTGAAGCGGGTCTGCGACGCCGTGGAAATCAAACAGGGAGAGTGAAAACATGAAATTACGGAATTATGGAAATGTGGAAATGCGGAAATGCGGAATCAGAGAATGGAGGTATGCATTGGCCTTTTGCATATTTTCATGTTTGCATGTTTTCGTATTTTCATACAGCGCCGAAGGTGCGGAGAAGTTCGCGTACCGCGGCAGATTGGAGAGGACGGACGGAAGCCTGTTCAATGCGGCGCTGCCGATGACGATGAGCTTCCGCCTATACGACGGCGAAAGCGGCGGCTCGCCGCTCTGGGGGCGCACACTGCCAGTTAGGGTGGAGACGAACGGCACGTTCTACGTTGAGCTTTCCGATGAAAAGGGCAGCCCGAGCGATAGGGACCTCCCGTATGGCGAAATCGCCGATGCGTTCGCGTCCGGCGACGGGAACTTCTGGATCGGTCTTACGCCCGGCGACTACTCGGAACTCGCGCCGCGCCAGAAGCTCGCGTCCGTTCCGCGCGCGCTCCACGCGGTCAGCGCCTCGAAGATAGAGTCCCTCAAGGCGGATGCGCTCAAAGCGGATGCGTTCACGGCCGGTACTGCCACCGTCGGTACGCTGACAGTCACGAACGCGTTCCGCTTGACGGAGACTCGCGATTTGATTGCGGAAGAAGGCAAGACGCTCGAAATCTCAGCCGTAAACGACATCAAGATCCTGAACTCCATCTGGATAACCACAAAGTACGACGTGAACATTGGGTCTGGAACGGCCTCCTCGGACATGATAATCATCTGGAAGTCGCCTACTGCGACTGGAGGAACGCCTGCCGCGCTTTTCTACCCGAAAGGCGCGACGCTCGAAAACCTTGGTGGCTTTGCCATAGTCTACAAACTGGGAGAGTGAGGCGGAAAGGAGACCGGTATGAAGAAAATCTTGATATTCCTTTTGACGGCTACGGGCGCGGCGTCTGCCGAGACTCTGACGTTCGAGGGCAGATGGATGGATGCGGACGGGAACGCCCAGACGAACAAAAGCGTCCAGGCGGTCATGAAAGTGTACCTTGGCGAGACGGACTCAAATGCCGTCGCCCAAAACAATTCTGTGACGATCAACACGGACGGGGACGGGTTCTTCGTGGCCAGCGCCGAGATAAACCTGTCGGACCATAAGGACAAGACGACATTCTGGCTCGGCGTCACACCCGGCGGCGGCGAGGAAATCAAGCCGCGGATGCGCGTTTCACCCGCGCCGTTCGCGATTCGCGCCGCCGAAGCGAAGTACCTTGAAGTCGAAGGCGAACTGAAGATTGAGGGAACAGTCACCGCCACGACGCTTTCAGTCGCCTCCAACATGACGGCGGGGACGGTGGTCGCCACGAAAAGCAACGATTTTCATTGCGACGTGACCAATGCCGACAGTATCTACATCAACAAGCTGGACTGGAGTGGATCATATGGCTCCGGCCATTACATGAGTCTCTTCAGGGCGACCAGCCCGGGTACCGCCACTCTCAACTGGAATGCGTTCCATGCCGACAAGAGTCTGTCTGTGGCACAGACGGCGAATTGGAAAAGCGGACCAGCAAGCCAGACGGAGACGCTTTCTTTCGAGGCGGAGGACGATGGCATCGCAGTAATACTCGTGCGGAACTTCATTAGCAAGGACTACTTTGCCAACAATGGCTTCTGGGAGGTGACGGCGACACTGTCCAACGGCAAGACAACGTTCTTCAAGGATGCGTTTGTGGAGAAGGGGTCGTTCACTGCTAGAGAAGTCTCCGATTGGTGGTCGTTGACGCATTTCCATTCGTGGACCATTCCTGTCTTGAAGGGGAAACCATTCAAGCTTACCGTCACCAACAAGCGGAACAGCACTCATATGTACGTGAATACGGAGGCCAAGGTGCAGCTGTTCTACGTAGGAGCGGAGTAAACCACAAAGAAAGGTTTTTGGCATGAAAAAAGCATTTGTCGTGATTGCAGTTTCGGCGGGATTACTTGCGGCGTCCGCCACCGAGGATTTCGCGTTCGTGTACCGCGGGAGGATAACTGCCCAGTCCGGCTCGATCCCGTCGGAACTCAGAGTCAAATACGCGCTCTACAAGACCGAGAACGGCGCAGCGCCGGTCTGGACACAGGAAAAAACAGAGCGGCCCAGCGCCGACGGCGCGTTCCAGAGCATCCTTTCGGGGGGTGGGCTCCAGGCGGCGTTCATCGACGAAAAGGCCAGATTCCTCGGCGTGACGCTTGGCGAAGGCGGCAGAGAGCAGTATCCTCGTCAGGAAGTGTTGGCTTCGCCGCTGGCCTTTTTCGCCGAGCGCGTCGCCGAGGCGCCGGCCGGCGCGACGTTCAAGGACGCCAGGGTGGAGTCGGCGAATGTTGAGACGTTCAGCGTTGGCACGCTTAACGTGACGAACAGGCTCGATCTCGGCGGCACGGGCAGCATTTCGCTGAGCCGAGCAGTCGCCAGAAACGGAGCGACACTGAAAATCCGCAAGCCCCAGATGGGACATGTGATTCTTTTCGGCGCCACGAGCGAATACCCCCGTGGGACGGTTTTCCCGAAAACGCCCCACGGGTTCTACACGTACGTCTCGCGTACGCCGGTGGTGAAAGACCATTCCACGAACACCGTACCGTTCGTCGTTACATTCCCGCATCACAATTCTGTTTTAAGTCTTCCGTCGGGAATCGGTGCGAGCTTCGATGGCGGGGATGTGTTCGGTACACTCTACAGCGGTAACTGACGAAAGGGGCGACAATATGGAAGCCAAACATCTTTTCGCGGTTTTGCTGTGCTGTTCCACGGCGTTGGCGCTGTGGGGCGAGGACAATCTTGAGACTACGCACACGCAGCCGATCGACATCTACAATTCGCCCACCCCGAGCGCGTGGAGCGCGGCGAACGCCTCCGGCCTGTACCTGACGGCCGGCGGATTCGTCACCGGTGGCGCCACGCCGACGGCCGAGCCCGAATCTATCGACAACAACGGCAAGGCAGTCTACCGCCTCGTCTCCGCCGCCTACGGCATGAACGTATCGGAGCCGCTGGAGGATTTCGACCTTGGCGACTGGTGCACCCGTCTGCCTGTCTTCGGCGACGAAAGGATCGACTGGGAGCGTACCGGCGCCGCGATCCTCGACTCGGTGGCGTTCAAGTCGGAAGGGCGGCTTCTCTACAACAAATCTGCGACGAACGACTTCGAGCGCGTGATGTTCACCCGTGGCGGCAAAGTCACCATAAACTGGTATGTCGAGGGCGAGGAAGACCCGCGCCGCCGCACGTACATGGTCTCCTGGACTACGTCGCAGCGCCCCTACCGCATCTTCTGGACGGAGGACGGCTTCGACGGGCCCACGGTATCCCTCGCAGGGCGCAACGGGCAGGTGTATCGGCACGTGCGACTCTTCGGCGATCCGGCGATTGTTGCGACAAACGTCCCGGTGAGTGTGCAGCAGACGATGACCAACTTGGTCTCCGGCGTCTTGGTGGACTCCGACTCGCACACGATCCGTGCCTTTGCGAAGCACGACGTGAACCCTGATCGCGGCGAGCACCAGGGGCCGCGCGGACAGTTCGTCCTCGCATACTACGACACTGACTCGTTCGATCGGCTCATCTATACGATCGTCGTTGAAGTCGATGAACCTAACGTCGCGGAGTTGAAGGTCAACGTCGGCGACCGCGTTGAGCCGACGGGCGCGGGCTATTCGACAGAAAACATTTCGGCGTTCATAGTTTCGGGCGACGCGGACGATCCCGGCGACGTCAATTCGCCATACCTCTACAAACACACTGGCTTCACAGACTTCAGTCCCAAGACGGGATATGTCTTCGCGATCGCTCCGAACGCCGCCGCGAACATGGCCTCGGGCAAGGATTCCGCACACAAGGCGGACATTTATTGGCAGTCCACCGACCCGATGGGCACGTTCTGGCCGTTTGAGCACGACCAGTACCTAATCCGCTGGGGCAACAACATGCCGAAGGTTGTCACAGGCGGAACGCTCTCGCCTGGTTGCGGCATACTCCTTCCGTCCAAGTTCGACGGCGCGGCGACGGTGGAGCACTTCTCCTCGCCTGCGCGCATTGCGAACGTTTCGTCGAACGCCGTTGTCGTTACCGGGGCGGGCAAGTTTCTGCTGAAGATACTTGTGGATGACAACGTGTGGTTCCAGCCGTTTGAGGGCATCCTTAACACCGACACGAACTGGTACGACCGTGTTCCCGGCGAGTGGCACGTAGGTATGGAGCTTATGCCGCGTGCTGACGCCGCGGCAGGCAGCGGCGCGAAGATCGCCGACGCGATTGACGCCGCGCTCCCCGGTTACATCTACGAGGCGGGCTCTATCGGCAAGAACTGGAACACGCGCCTGTATCACGCGCCGCGCGCGAAGACGGCGGCCGAGGAAGTGGTCGGCGAAACGCAGTCCGCCGCAGACAACGCCGACCCGTACGCGAAATTGACGAGCGCAATCTACGCAGTGCGTGCCGCAGAGGATCCAATCGAGGTCTGGTGGTTCCGGTCGATCCGTCAGGACGGCATGCCCGCGGAGATGACCTTCCCGACGGCCGCGCAGCTCTACCGGGCGATATGGCCGCTTCCAGAGGAGACCCACTCGATCGTCCTCGCATCGCAGCTCGGTTCCGCCGGCGAATCCCTGGCGTCCACCGGGCAGGCTCTATATCTGTCCTCCTCGAACTCTGCGGCTCTCACGAGCGGGCTCACGCTTGGCGGCGAGGCGACGGGCTGGGCGGTCGGCTTCTGGATCAACCCCTCCCCCCGCGCCGGCGGATACGAGCCGGTGGTGCCGGGTCGGGTGCTGACGCTCACGAACGACGCAGGCTGTGTAACCATAGATGCGAAAGGCGCTACGGCGCTCGAGATCGCGGGTGTGCCGCTCGACATCCCCACGAATTCCTGGACGCACATAACCCTCACCGCGACGACGAACGGTACGCTGGATGTCTACAGGAACGGAAAGGCTGCGCTTTCGCGTCCCTTCGATCTGCCCGGATTCGCCACGAACGTGACGATGCTTGTCCTGGGCTCGCCATTTCCATACGCCGAGGGCGAAGTGACGCATACTTCGGCCACGGGCATCGGCATAGACCACTTTGCAGTGTGGCCGTTTACTATCGCCGCGTCCGACGTGGCGTCCTTCATGGAGGGCGGCACGAACGACGCGGCTGCGCGGTTGCGCTATTCGTGGACGTTCGACGGCGACAACGATCTCAAGCACTTCAACGGCGTGGATTTCCGAGTGGCCTTCGACGATGCTGGCGGCATAGTTCTCCTCGTCATCGACGGCCTCGCGCTAGGTCCGGGCGGTCCTGCGAAGTCGAGCGGCGTGTTCAAGACGGTGGACGGCGTCGAACCGCGCATCTACTACGTGAACGACTCCTCCGCCGCTGGCTGGAACCCGAACGAGGAACACGCGTTCATCCGCAACGGAATCGCATACGCGCTTCGGTGCGACCTCAACGGCGCCAGATCCTCGGAGCCCTTTGTGCTCGTCGAGTACAACAACGGCGGGAAGGGCGCGATGAAGGCGTTCGACGTCCAGCTAACCAACGAGGTGTACTCGTCTTTCTCGAGCGACGTCACTGTGGGGAACCTCCTGGCGGGGCCCCATCCGCTCGACTACATCGACGGCTACTACAACACGAAGAACTACTGCCTCGAGGCGTCCATGGAATCCGACGCGTACGTCATCTACTGCGACCGCCACAACAGGATGTGGGCGCGTCGCGACGGCACGACGTGGCAGTTCAACCACTATCCGGTCCTGGAGGGCTTCTGGTTCCCGTCGCTGAAGGAGCAGCCCGCGGCCGGCACGCTCGTCGGCTGGCTTTCGTGCCTTGGAATCGACTCTCCGACCGAGGACAACGTGCTGAACGGCGCCCCGGAGCCATGGAGGTGGAACGCCGTCTGGCCGTCCGACGACAAGATACCCGCTATGCGCATCGGACAGACGCTCACGACTGCGGAAGCCGGGCTTCCCGAGGTCTGGAACGCGCTCTCGATGGCGGTCGTCTACCCCGTGCCGCGCGACGACGGAACGAACCGCGCGGACACGGTCGCGACGCTCATCGACCCGACGGTCGCGCAGACCGCGCCGCTCGCGATCGCGCGCAACTTCGCGGACGAATACGCATTCACCGTCGGACCGGCCGGCACATGCCAGCTGAAGAGCGGCAAGTACTACTTCTCGGGACTTCCGCCGAACATCTCGAACCGATTCTACATCGACACCAACGCGGCGGAGTCCAACCGCATGACGTTCGTCGGGCAGATGGTATCCAAGAAGGCCGGCACGAGCTATCTGCAGATCAACACGCTGTCCGCCGCCGAGCGCCAGGCGCTGAAGGACATCTGCAAGGCGGTCGGAGACGCGAAGGCAAGGTGGGACGCGGGGGTAGCGGCGCTCGCGCCGCGCGAAGTGCAGCCGTCGCCGCGCCGCATCGAGAGCGTCGCGATCGTGGTGGACACGACCACGGACGGACTCGTGAACGCGACGACGCCGCGCGTCAAGGTGGACTACGCGCCGAAGGACCACTATGCGCTCGTCGCAAACGGCTGCGGCACGAACTACGTCACGCTCATCGAGAACGACTCCCCGGACGAGAAGGTCGTACCGGCAGGATCCACGATTTCGATGCACGTCGTAAAGGTCGTTCCGGAGCTCTACGCTGGTCCGCTCGTCGTCCTCTCCGACCCGAACAACAAGCTCTCCGAGCAGCTCAACATACTCTACGCTTCGCCGCTCGGCGACTCCTCCGACAACTATACGTTCGAGTGGCGTAGGCGCGAACCTGCTTCGGACGGCGTCGTGCCGGCGGTCGGCGAGCAGGGCTGGAGCGTCAAGACGAACGGCGTGGGCGCGACGTCCATCCTCCTTGGCGGCGGTGGAGCGAACCTGACGGAACTCGTCAACACCTACTATGAGATGCGGTACAAGCCGCTTCCGGGGACCGACCCCTACAAGACGATCGGCGACACGTGGAGCGGATGGTGCGGCCCGACGCTCGCCGAGGGCTGGGTGCAGCGCGTCCTCAACGCGGTCACGCCGTTCGCGCAGCGCATGAGCGACTTCTACTCCAACGCGGCGGAGATCAACTACACGATGCCCGAGCAGATTGGCGGGCCCTACCGCGGCGACGTGGCGCTGAACGACGCGAACCTCAACTCCGTCGGACTCGTCGAGCTGTACCAGACCGTCCTGAACAAGGCAGAGTCGCTTTCGCTCGCGCTCGGCATAAACGACCCGAACGCCAACAAGCAGCTAATGGAGGCCGCCTCGCGCCTTGCGGACCTCTACATGCTCCTCGGCGACGATGCGTATTCCGACGCGGTGAACCCGACGATCGAGACGTCCTCCACCGACACGCGCATCAGCGACTACGCGACGTTCCCCGCCTCGACATACTGCTTCGCGAACCAGGTGCCGTCGCTGCTCGACGAGGAGCTCGCGCTCCTCAGGGGCCGCACGCGCGCCGTTGCGCCGAACATGACGACGTATCCGTACTACAACCGCCTCATGTGGAACTTCACNNGCATACGGACACTACCTCTCCGCCGTGTGGGGCTACTACCGCCTTCTCAGGAACCCGCACTTCGAGTGGGGCGACCCGTCGATGATGGAGATGCTCGTCGCGGACTCGATAGTGAACATGGACTACGAGGACGAGCAGAAGTTCGCGATGGCGGCGGCCAAGATGGCGCAGGCAGGCGCGGACGTAGTCGACCTCACGGCGCGCAAGACTTGGCGCGACCAGGGCGGCGTAACCGGCGCGGGGTACTTCGACGCCGACGGAGAGCAGGGCTTCGGATACGGCGAGTGGGCGGTCCGCTCGGGGCTTGGGGCCTTCTACAACTGGGCTGCGGTGAACTCCCTCGTGCCGGCTGACGCCGCCTCGGCCACCAACCGCTTCGCAGACGCGTCGATAAAGGACATAACGCGCGAGACGATCCCAGCGCTCCGGCTTCTCGGGGAGAACTTCGCGGCAGTGGACGCGAAGGTGAACAGGCTCGACGCCGGCATGAACCCCATGGGGCTTTCGGACAACGCCATTCCGTTCGACATCGACCCCTCCCGCGTCGCCTCGGGGACGGCCTCGCACTTCGAGCAGATACTCGAGCGCGCGGAGCGGGCCCTCGACAACGCAAAGACGGTCCTTGACTACGCCGACAAGTTCGGCGCGCGCATCCGCCAGATCGAGGAAGCCGAGGCGAGCGACGCGGACTCCCTGGAGGAATTCGAGGCCGCGTTCAAGAAGGATCTCATAGCCGTCTACGGCACGCCGTATCCAGACGACATCGGCCCCAGCGGAACATACGTTCAGGGCTACGACGGACCGGACCTCTACCACTACAACTACATTGACGTGTCGCAGTACGGAATCGAGGAGCTTAAGACGTCGATCTCCACCAGCATCACTGTGTACGCAGAACTTGACGCGGACTGGCTGAACGTCAAGCCGGGCGCTGACTTCGACTATGCGATTCCCATTACCTACAACGTCGCGTCGGGCGGTGTGATCGTCAAGCCGGCCGGGTGGTCGAGCGTCCGCCTAACCGAAGGGTCGATACAGTCCGCCTATCGCGACTTCATCGAGGCATACGCGCTCGTCCAGCAGAAGATCAAGCTCTACCAAAACGAGCTCGACCACCAGCACCTTCTGGACCAGTACTTGCCCCAGAAGTGGTCCAACGCCAACATCATGTGGCGGCTCCAGCAGTCAATCAACGCCTTCAAGATCATCAACGAGGCGGTAAAGGCGACGACGGAAATCGTCATCGCCGTCGCGGAGACGGCGGAAAGCACCTCCAAGATCGTCACCGACAACGGCAGCGAGTCCATACCTTGGATCGTGGCCGGCATGGCGGTGGGCGGCAACCCCGCTCAGGCGGTCGCCAATGTCGCGATGGGTTCCATCCACCTTGGCGTCAAGACCGCCGCCGACACGACGAAGCGCGCCGCGAAGATAACCCAGCAGGCCGCCGAAAGCGTCGTGAACGTAATTGGGTCGTCGTTCGATGTCGAGGCGGCGGCGCAGGATCGCTACAACACCAAGGCCGAGATCCGCGAGGCGCTTTGCGATTCGATGGGCACGATCGAGGAGGCGGCGTTCGAGATACAGAACGCCTATGCCGCGCTTGCGGCGGCCGAGGCGGCCTACCGCGCGGAGGTCGAGAAGGGACAGCAGCTTCTCGCCGAGCGCGAGATGATGCGCCGCCACCAGTCCAACACGGCGACTGCGCGCCGCTACCAGGACATGTACTACCGTGTCCAGAGGAACGCAGCGCTCTCGAAGTTCAACACGTCCTTCGACGTCGCCCAGCGCTACGTGTGGCAGCTCGCGAAGGTATACGACTACGAGACGGGACTTATCTCGTCCGACAGGCAGGCCGGCGACGCGTTCCTGCGCGAAATCGTCGCGACGCGCGCACTTGGCGAGAAGGGGGTGAGCATAGTCGCCGACGGGACGGACGGAGGGCTCTGGGACATCGTAACGCGCATGAAGGGCAACTGGGATGTCCTCAAGGGGCGTCTTGGAGTCAACAATCCGGATGTCTCGACTAAGTGGTTCTCGCTCAGGTACTCGCTCTTCCGCATCGACCCCGGCGCCAAGGGAGACGCGGCATGGCGCCAGGAGCTTGCCAAGTACGCTGTGCCCGACATATTCGCCGATCCGGAGGTTTTGCGCTACTGCCAGAGACCTCAGGGCTCCGCCGCGGCGCTCAGGGAGCCTGGCTTCGTCATACCTTTCTCGACGACGGTCAACCTGGCGGAGAACTTCTTCGGCAGGCCTCTACTCGGAGGCGAGACGACGTTTTCGTCCAGCGACTATGCGGTCAAGATCAACTCCGTCGGAGTTTCCTTTGCGGGCTACGACTCCTTGACGGTGCAGTCCGCCGACGGACTTTCCGTGGAGCCGAACATATACCTTGTGCCCGTCGGGTATGACTACATGCGCGCCCCGACCGAGACGGGTCGCGAGACCATCGGCTTCAAGGTCATCGACCAGGTGCTGCCGCTGCCGTATGTGGTGGGGGCCGCGGAACTCGGAGACGAAGACTGGCTCGCCACGTTCTCAGGCATCGACGGCACGGTGGATTCCACGGCGACGATACGCCGCCACTCCACCCTGCGCATGGGCGCGGAGACGACGTCGAGCCGCCTTGTCGGGCGGTCGGTGTGGAACGACCGGTGGCTGCTGGTCATTCCGGCGAGTTCGCTTTCGAGCGAACGCACGAACGCCCTCAAGACGTTCGTCAGCGGACTCGACTCCGACAAGGACGGGCAGATCGACATCCCCGGCGTCTCCGACATCAAGATCGGCTTCCGCGCCTACTCCCGCAGCGGGAACTGAGGAACAAAATAATGGCGTTATCTGACATAAGTCTGGCACGGTTCAACCTCGACAAATCGGTAGAGGCGATCGGCGTGAAGAAGTGGATATGCATATTGGCGGCCGCAGTGGCGGCCGGTGGCTGGGCGGCAGAGCTGCATCAAGTGGTAATCGTAAGCAGGCACAACCTGCGCGCGCCGCTGGATTCCGCAATGCAGGACCTGGCCGAGTCAACAACGAACAAGTGGTTCGCCTGGACATCCGCCCCCGGCGAGCTTTCGCGCAAGGGCGCCGCGCTCGAGACCGCTATGGGCGGCTGGTTCCGCGACTGGCTCGGCGATGCCGGACTCTTCGACCGCAACGCTCTGCTTGATCCGGCCCAGGTACGTTTCATTGCGAACAACATGCAACGCACCGTAGCCACCGCGCGCAGTTTCGCCGCCGGCTTCATGCCGGAGGCTGATGTCGTGGTAGAGCACCTGTCGTTCGACATTGTCCAAGATCCGCGTTTCGCTTTACTCGTGCTGAGTCCGGATGCCGGACTGTCAGAACGCATCGAGCGCCAGCTTGACGAGACGTTCGGCGGCGGTGCGGGAATCGACCGCAGTCTCGCCGCCTCTTACGCCCTCATTGCACGCGTTATCGACTATTCCGGCTCGCCGCGCGGCCGCCGCCCTGACGCTGCCCCATTCGCCTCCACTGGCGTGAGCCACTTCGACGTAGTACGCCCTCCGCAATCAATCGGACTTTACGGCCCGATCGGCGAGGCGTATCCCGTGGCCGACTCCCTGATGCTCCAGCAGTACGAGGATCCCTCCGCCGCCGCATCGTTCGGACATCCCCTCACATGGGAAGAATGGCGTTTGATCGGCAAGGTGAAGGAGACATACATCAGCATGCGCTACGGCACGAAGGCAATGTCCGCCAAGCTGGGCAGCGAGTTCCTTCCAATGGTTGCCAGCCACCTTGGGCGCGGCGAACCGCGACTCGTGTTCATGGGCGCGCACGACGCCACTCTCGCCCAGCTCGCCACACAGCTCGACGCGGAACCATACGAGCTTCCGGACGCGGTCGAGTACCGTACTCCAATCGGCTCGAAGATCGTTCTCGGACGCTGGCGATGCGATGACGGGACTGACCGGCTGTCCGTTGATTTCGTGTATCAGACCACCGCGCAGATACGCGCCTGCCAACCGGCCGACCGCGTACATCCCCCGCGCGTCGTGCGCCTTCGCCTGAAGGGACTTGAGGCCGACGCGGAGGGGCGCTACCTGCTTGAGGCGGTCCTGCCCAGGCTCATGTTCCCCAATCCAGGTCCGTGACCAACAATGCCAAAACACGAGATAGAGAATCGTTGTTCAAGGCTGCTGCTTTTTTCAGGTGCAATGCTTGCTCTCGTTGCGCACGCGGAGCCAGCCTACACGAACCACGCGGGAAATGCGGTCTCCGGAACCGTTGTCGCGCTCGACATGCGTACCGCGACGATCTCAAACGAAACGGAGACCGTGAAACTGCCTCTCTCGATTTTTCCCGAACCGGAGCAGCGGCGGATAGCGGTGGACTTCATCATTCGCAACGGCTCTGGAGGACAGGTCGGCCTGCTACGCATTCCGGTCGCGGTGAAGCGGGCGATCTCGGGGGCGGAGAAGGCGATGGCGCGTTCGCGCAAGCGGGCGGAGAAGGGGCTTTGCACGCAGGAGGAGAGCGACGCCTTCTGCGAAAAGTCGGAGGCCGCTCTCAAGAGCTATCTCGACAAGCAGGTCAAAGAGGGGACGATCACCCCAGCCGAACGAAAGGCTCTCGGACGATGATGTTGTTTGTAACCTTTTGATCAGTTGCGTGTATAAATGACAGAGGGAAGTCTAATAACTTAAAGGAGAAAAAACAGTGGCAATCGAAGTCAACCGTTGCGTTGCGGGTTTCTACATGGTTCTGAATCCCTCCGACCAGGATTGATCGATGCGAACCGATAAGGAGAAATAGCAATGGAACTGAAGGAACTGATGTCCGCCTTCGCGGCGAAAATGGGCATCGACGGGCTGACGGTGGAGGACGGCGTCTGCGCCCTGGAGATCGACGGCATCCCCCTGCAGATCGCGGAGACGGCCGTCGGCGGGGCGCTGCTGGCGACCGCCGTCGTGGGACTTCCGCCGCCGGAGAAGACCGAGGCGTTCCTAGACCTGCTGCTGGAGGCCAACACGGAGACGTTCGGCCCGCAGGACCGGGCCCTCGGGAAGATTCACGACACCGGCGAGGTGGTGCTGCAGTGGCGCATCCCGACCCGCGACGTGGAGCTGGACGGCTTCTGCGCGGAGCTCGAGGCGTTCGTGAACCAGGTCGAGCAGTGGCGGCTGGCGCTGGAGAACTTCCGCCCCGCCGCGGAAGAGGCCGCCGCCCGCGACGAGGAGGCCCCCGCCATGGGCTTGCCCGCCTCCGGCTTCATCAGCGTCTAGCGGCCCCGCGGCGTTTCCTCTT